>Ga0136846_1220513_pt1 | contig 11642 bp, 10 predicted proteins | sample HopSoiMetagenom2_FD_96841 | JGI IMG/M metagenome (GOLD analysis project Ga0136846, IMG submission 96841) | Grasslands soil microbial communities from Hopland, California, USA - 2 Assembly 2016 (version 4) | ecosystem: Environmental > Terrestrial > Soil > Grasslands | place: USA: Hopland... | reverse complement strand
GTCAAGATCGCTAAAAACTGGAAGAACTGCCTCAAAGCTGAAGATAAAAAGCTGAAGCTTAAGTCATTCCATCTGGAACAGATTATCACAGCCATGTTCCACGAAGATCCCTCTCTGGATCTCAGTCGAGCGCTATTTGATTTCTTTCTGGCTATTCCAGATGCCATTAGCAAAGCGGACCAGATAGCTGACCGAGCAAATCCTGATAAATTCATAGACGATTACATCAAAGATCTTACTCAGGCCCAAAAAGATAAAATCATACTTGCCAGAACCAATGTCTTAATTGCTTTAGAACAGCTCGATTCAAGCACGGATATTGCCAGCGTCTTCGAGCCTAATTTTTCGGAGCAAAATCCTGATGAGCAATTTATGTTTGACTATGGTATCCCAGTTCATCATGACGAAAGTAATTCTAGATTGCAGATCGATTTTGACGAGACAACGCCAAATAGAGCTCAACGTCGAAAAGCCGAAAGACGCAAACAACCCGTAGGCAACAAACTCTACTTTAAAATTGCTGAAGGTTATGATGCAGCTATGACGTATTTCTGGAAGGTGAAGAACTCTGATTTATTAGATCGCAGTCAGCGCCGTGGTGAAATTACCGAAGGGTCTACCAAGAACGACCCAGAAAATACTCAATATCTCGGGTCACACTATGTTGAATGTTATGCGGTCGACGCCGACGGAATATGTACTGACCGAGCAAGAGTTGACGTACACATTGGAGAAGAGCGTGCCTAACACTCAATGGAAAAGAGTAAAACTTGGTGACCTTTTTGATTTTAAAAATGGTGTAAACGCTGAAAAAAGTTCGTATGGTACAGGGACTCCATTCATCAATGTAATGGACATATTCAGAAGCGATATTCTCACGCAGGTAGATGTACGCGGTAAAGTAGAAATATCCAACAGGATACTTGAAGAAAACTCAGCCGTCTATGGTGACATTTTCTTTAATAGGACTTCTGAAACACCCGGAGAAATAGCATTTAGCTCAATCTACATGGGTACGGAAAAGATAACTTTTGGCGGCTTTGTAATTAGAGCTAGGCCAATCACAAATAAGCTAACTCCCGCCTATGGTAAATATTGCTTCAAACCTTCCTCTGTCAGGAAGGAGTTGATCAGACGTGGGCAAGGTGCCGTAAGAGGAAATATAGGGCAAAAGGATCTAGAAAAGGTTGAAATAGTATTACCTACCCTAGAGGAACAAAAAAGGATAATAACGGTCCTTGAGGTGTCAGATCAGTATCTTAATGGGTTGAATAGAAAGTTAGAATTAAGTAAGCGCATTCGCAACAAACTTACTACTCAATTGGTTACCGGCACAATCCGCCTGAGAGACTTCAGTGATGCATGGCAACAAAAGACAATCGGCGATATAGCGAGGAATTCAGCTAAGCTCAATGCCGGGCAGGATAATTATGAAGTACTCTCTTGCACAAAACACGATGGCCTAGTGAGATCACTGGAGTATTTTAAACGCAAAGTTTACGGTGATGACCTTGCGAAATATAAGTTAGTCCCTCGTAACCATTTTGCATATGCGACTAATCATATCGAGGAAGGTTCTATAGGTTATCAAAATCTTTTAGATGTAGGCTTGGTAAGTCCAATGTATACGATATTCAAGACTACGGGAGTTAATGACACTTTTCTATATAAGCTGCTTAAAACGCCCCGTATGATTTCCGAATATAAAAGACATATGACGGCTTCGGTTGCTCGTAGGGGTGGCCTAAGGTGGGTCAATTTTTCAAAGATAAAGATAGCTCTTCCTAGCCGTGTCGAGCAAGATGCAATTGCAGATATTCTCAGCACTCTTGACCAAGAAATAGAACTCCTTGGTAAAAAACAAGCCATCGCGCGCCAACAAAGAACCTATCTAATCGAGAAGCTAGTTGAAGGAGAAATTAGAATACCTGAAAACCTAAAAGCACCATCAAGAGAGATTTCATATGCTTGAAAATATAAACTTCGATGAAGCTCGGCAGTCGCAACTTGCATTTGCTGAAGTGCTCATTAACATGGGTTATACATATTTGTCCTCGGATGAACTAATGCGTGAACGAAGCGGAGACAATTCATATTATTTGTTAAAAAATATCGCAGTGGCATCTTTGGCGAAGATTAATAAATATGAACATGCAGGCGTAGATTACGAATTTGCAGAAAAGGATATTGTTGACGCAGTAAGCGAGCTTGAGAATCTCGAGTTTAAGGGTTTAATTGATACGTCCAAAGAAATATATAACACCGTAATGCCGCTTAAAGGCGGTAAGACCATTAGCGTATTTCATGATGGAAAATATGAGTCAAAAAGCTTCCGATTCATAGACTTTGAACATCCCGAGAACAACTCTTTCCATGTCGCGGTTGAAGTTGAGGTTAGCGCAAAAACCGGCACTCGTCGTCCTGACATTGTTTGTTATGTAAACGGTATACCGTTTGTCGTAATCGAAAATAAAAAATCGAGCGTTGAAGTTAGCGAGGCCATCAACCAGATGGTACGCAACCAAGGTGCCGACTATAGTCCTCGATTCTTTGTATATCCGCAACTACTTATCGGGACGAATGGTAAGGATCTACGCTACGGCACGACGGGTACGCCAGCTGAGTTTTATGCAAGCTGGCGCGAAAAAGAAGTTAGCCTTGAGGAGCTGGATGAAAAAGCCAAATCGTATATTTCTAAACCTATCGACTCGAATATTTATAAGCAGCTTTGTGCTGATTTAAATGGAGCGACAATTGGTCATGTACAGCGCTTAGAACGTAAGCCTACCGAACAAGACAGAGCGATACTGGCATTGATGGACAAGACCCGTTTACTCGACCTGACCAAGAACTACATAATCTACGACGGCGTTCAGAAGAAAGTTATGCGATACCAACAGTACTTCGCCATTCATAAGGCGCTGCAGCGCATTGAAGAAAAAGAGCCAACGTCATATGGCGAACGACGCAAGGGTGGTATCATCTGGCACACCCAAGGATCTTGCAAGTCACTAACCATGGTCATGTTTGTTCGAGCTTTAATCGAAGATCCACGGATTGTTAATCCAAGAGTATTGATCGTTACCGACCGTAAAGATCTTGATCGCCAAATACTTGGTACATTTAAAAATGCCGGTCTCAAGAAGAAGGTTAAACAAGCCACTAGCGGTGAGCACTTGCTAGAGCTCATCAAGTCTAAAGATACAAGCGTCATTACTACGTTGATTCATAAATTTCAGTCAGCTGGACGCAAGCGAGCAGATTTTGTTGATGATGACCAAAATATATTCGTACTAATCGATGAGGCACATCGCTCTCAGAGTGGAGATGCCAATATCGAAATGAACCGCACAATTCCTAACGCATGCTATATAGCGTTCACGGGCACACCCTTGCTTAAATCGGAAAAATCACAGAACAAGTTCGGCTCATTCATCGATAAGTATACGATCGATGATGCTTTAGACGACAAGATCATTTTACCCCTTATTTACGAAGGTCGTTTTGTGGACCTTAGCCAGGATAAAAAAGAGATTGATCGCCAGGTTGATCGATTAGTAGCAGACCTGAATGACACCCAGAGGCAGCAACTACAAAAGAGCATCGAGAACAAAATCATCAAGAATAACCCTAAGCGTATAGCCGAGATCGCTTTTAATATAGAGAAGCACTATGTTGATCGGTTCCAGGGTTTTGGTTTGAAGGCTCAGATTGTCGCACCCTCTAAATATTCCGCGATGCTTTTACAGAAATTCTTTAATGACAGCGGCAAGATATCTACAGCTCTTGTTATTTCCGATGAAAACGGCATCATCGATGATCGCGACGAGCATAAAAAAGAAGTTGAGGAATATTTGAAAGTTATCAAAAACAAATACCAAAGCTTGCTAAGCTACGAAAAAGAGGTAATTGAAAGTTTCAAGTATAACGAAGAAGGCATCGAGGTACTGATTGTTGTCGATAAGCTGCTGACTGGATTTGATGCCCCACGCAATACAGTTCTCTATCTTGCCAAAGAGCTACGTGACCATAATCTATTACAGGCAATTGCTCGCGTAAACCGATTGTATGATAATCCCTCATTGCCGAAAACAGCAGGGTTTATCGTCGATTATTCGGAAAATGCCCAGAATATCCACACGGCTATGCAGCTATTTGGCAATTATGATGAGGATGACGTGAAAGGCGCACTCATTAGTGTTGGTGACAAAATCAACGAGCTAGAATCAAGCTATGGCGCACTCCATGATATCTTTAACAATATCACCAGTGATGATGAAGCATACCTACAGCATTTAGCCGACGATCCTACTCGGAAAGAGTTCTACGCAGCACTGAATAAATTCATGCAAGAATTTAGTGAGTGTATGAATTTACAGAACTTTGCGGGGGAATTCGATGATCTTGATCTTTATCGTAATGAACTCAAGAAATTCATGGAACTCCGCAAAACAGCAACTCTTCTACACGAGGAACGAGTGGATTTTTCCAAGTATCGAAATGCTTTGGTGAAAATCATGGACAACAACATTAAAGCTCAAGAAGCTGAGTTGCTAACCGAAGAGATAGACATCACGAACAAAGAACTATTCGAGAAAGCTCTCGAAGATATTGGATCTGATAAGTCTAAAGCCGAGGCAATCGCAGCTCAAACTAAGCGTACGATCACAGAAAAATTTGCTACAGATCCCGAGTTTTACGGTAAGTTCTCCAAGAAGATTAGTGAAATTCTCGATGCAATGCGTGCTAAAAAGCTCGCTGACATCGAAGCACTTAAACAGCTCAAACTAATTACTGACGAGCTGTTAAGCAAGAAGGACGACAGTCTACCCGAGGCTATCGCTCGTGTTGCGGGTGCCGATGTTTTGTACCGTAATCTACGCAAAGACCTTAAGCTAGATGAAACATCATACATTAAGGCTGTTCTCGATATTTATTCCGTACTTCACCAGAATGCTCGCGTTGATTGGTGGAAGAATCACGAAATGAAACGAGTCATGCGGAATAGTATTGACGACTATCTCTACGATGAATTAAAGGTGCACGAGGGTGTTGATATCACTACTCAGCAAATCGAAACACTGATCGAGGATGTTATGCAACTAGCCGAAAATAATCACGAGATGTTTTAGCAATGATCGAGCGGACGTTTCAGTACGGCAGACATACCTACACGTATGGTCTGCTCAAGCAGGAGCGTAAGACCCTTAGCCTGACAGTTGAGCCGTGCATGGATATAATCCTAAAAGTTCCAGAAGATGCCGATAATATCCACATTGAGGAGTTCTTGCAGAAAAAATGGATGTGGCTCAACAAACAGCTGACATTCTTTGAAAAATATAAACGAAAACTGTATCTCAAGGAATATGTATCGGGCGAAAGCTTTTACTATCTTGGTCGGCAATACAAACTACTCATTAGGTCTAGTGACAAGGACGGCGTTTCTTTAACCAAGGGCAAGCTAACAATAGGGACTGTGAAGGGTACCGATGACGGTGCTCGCAATAAGTATCTACTAGAAAAATGGTACAAAAGCCGGCGGCAGATTATATTTGCCGAACGCTATAGTGAGATGCTGGCCAAGTTTGAGTACGGCTTTGTTCCTCAACTTACTATTCGTTCAATGCCAAAGCGTTGGGGTAGCTATATAAAAGGTGAGCGTATCATTTTGAACCCATTGCTCATCCAAGCACCTAAAGAAGCAATCGATTATGTTATTACACACGAGTTGTGCCATATGAAGTACAAGAATCATGATGCAAAGTTCTACACCTTGCTTGAAACGAAGTTTCCCAACTGGCAAAAAACAAAAGAGAAGCTGGAGCTACTTATATGACAAATGATGATCAATATGTAATCAGCGTTTTGAATCGGCATCAAAGCTCAAGTAGTATTCTTGTTGCTCAAAGTGTGATCAATGCCATGTCCAGCTCGATTAACACATGGTCAAATGGTCATCTATATGGAGTATATCCCTCAGGATCGATCGCCAAGGGTACGGCTATCAGTGAATCATCTGATGTCGACATACTTATATCGTTAAAGACCACAGCAACCACATCCCTTAAAGACATCTACGAGACACTGTTTACTAGACTGACTACTGATGGATATGCGCCAAGACGTCAGAATGTGTCTCTCGGTGTTGTCCTTAGTGGGTGGAAAATAGATGTTGTGCCAGCCAGAAAACAATCGCCGCTAAATAATGATCATTCCCTCTGGTCTCATAAATCACAGACGTGGAGAGAAACTAATATTCATCAGCACGTTCAATACGTTACAAATTCAAATCGTATTAACGAGATAAAGCTACTAAAGATATGGAAGAAATTGCATAATCTCGAATTTCCCTCGTTTCCGCTTGAAGTGACTGTTATCAATGCGCTCTATGGCAAAAGTACTACAACTCCTGCTGCGAATTTTGTCACGGTGCTGGAATATATTCGAGATTCGCTTCCAACGGTGAGGATTATAGACCCAACAAAACCGAGCAATATATTATCTGACGAACTTACTCTCTTAGAAAAAAGAAACCTGTCTACGGCCGCCAGAAACTCGCTTGGTGGACGATGGAATCAGGTCTTGTGGTGAGAACCTCTCTGGAGGGGAACTATAACCAAAAATAGCCTATACCAAACTAACACCCTGGCCTTCAACTACACCCACCCGCCACCGTAGTAGGCGCTTTCATGGTTCGCAACGGCGAGATCCTCCTAATCCAAGAAAACCACCCACCGACAAATAGCGTTATCCGTTACCACGATATCAAGAATTTAGCACAGAACTACCTAGACGGCACGCAGTACCCACTCGAGACAATCCGTCATTTTAGCCAACCAAGCTGACACCTGCTATGCCCACGCCCGGGCCAGGTTCAAATACCATTGCAAAATCTTCACCCAAATGTAATTATGGGCACTGAATTTAATCAGGTGAACACACAAATGTCCGATTTTGAAATGGCGGAGCCTTCCTTTGAAGATGCCTTCCGCAAGCACTTCGACAGCCTTGCTCATTACGCAGACCAACAAGGAGCACGCGACCTTCAAGAAAAGGGTGAAGATGTTGCCCAGGTTGCAATGATGCGCATGGCGAACCAGGGAGATCGTATGAACTTTGCTGCCGCCGGCCCATGGCTACACCTCGTAGCAAAACGTATTGTTATCGACAACTACCGCCTTGCCCGAAATAGATACGAAGTAGTAACTGATGCCTTGGAGCTTACATCTTATGGGACTGATCAAGACGAAGCAGTCCACCATAGCATGCTAGTCGAACAGGCGCTTAGCCAAATGAGTGAGGTACAACGAGACGCAGTCAAGATGATGTACTTGGAAGGCCGTAGCGTTAAAGATACAGCGGAAATGTTGAAAATTCCAGAAGGTACCGTAAGATCACGTGTATTCTATGGAATTGCCGCAGCCAGATCAGCCTTCAATGAGATGGGTTTGGGCATAGAGGATGTTCTGGGCTAAGAGCAGTTCCGACGGGGTTCGGCTCTTCGTGGGTTCACTACACGATTTCTGCCTTGTTTAACTGCTATCATAAACCTATGTACATCCCACACCACATAGCCCTAAGCATCACAGACCCCCAAGCCTCCGTATCCTTCTACCAAAAACTAGGATTCCAAGAGCTATCTTTCTGGGAAGCCGAAGACAAAAGCCTCAGCATCACGCACCTCAAACTAGAGAGCCTAGTGCTAGAACTATTTTGCTACGCCACATCGCAGCCAGCACCAGATTCAATCCATAGCACCGACACCGATCTACCCATCATCGGCACTAAACACTTCGGCCTCAAAGTAAACTCTATGGAAGAGGCGCGCGCAGACTTAACGTCAAAGGGCATAGTCAGCGAAGACATCGAGATCAAGCAAGGCAAGTGGTACAAATATTTCTTCGTCGCAGATCCAGACGGAATCTTGGTAGAAATCACCGACGAGACTAGGCTACAGCCCTTCAATTAAAATAGCTTTTTTGTACATTTTATGGTAAAATATATATCAAATGAGCACACCATTTGAGCAAGCCTTACCACCCCGAGAACGCCTGGAACTAACAGTCGACGATATGTTCAGAACTTCTGAGCTATACGACGGCGCCATGACTACTAGACGGGTAAGTGACGAGAACGACATATTAGAAACGTTAGCGATGCCTGGTGAGCATGCGACTGCGCTATTTTTTCGTGAACTCGATAGCGAGGATATTCCTCAAAGCTACGTTGTGGCAGTATATGATGCTACGCAGGCATCGCAAGGTATCGCCGGCCTAGCTTGGCGCCCACAGGACACATTGCCTCCTAGGATTTTTGATACACATATCGCTTATGACGAGCAACAAGAAGTTACCGCGCTCCTACCTGATTGGCTCCGTGCCCACGCGCAACGTGAAGATCCAGAGTCAATGCCGCCTAACCCTTTTAACCCTACATACGAAGCGCAAGAAGTTACCGTAGGAACACTGGACAATGAGCCAATGCCTGACGAAAAAATACAGCGGTTACAAACGCTAGGGATGCTCGCCGCTTACGTGGAGACGTTTAATGTGCTCGTCAATACCATACTGCCACCTGCAACAGACATCTGGCCAAAGTAGACGTTTATTATCCAGCTAAACACCCTGCGTCTAGATGTCCAAAATAGGGTATAGTAAAGCCATGTCTAACATCGCCATTACACACATGCCCAAGCAACTACAGATTCATTTGCAGCCAGGCAAAATAGTCCTGCCAGAAGATTTACGAAGCAAAGTCATAGCCCACTGGGACCAGCTGATCGCCCAGAATCCAGCGCTACATAACGGCGAGGTTTTCTCGATCGTTTCCAGCCAAGCGAGTGACGAAAAACTACAGATAGAATTACAACAGACTGATTATGCCCATCATTTATATAACAAGCAGGTTGGGAACCTGGGCGAATATGAAGTCAAAATTATCCACCCGTGCAGCTTGTTAATAACCGCTGACGACCAGCTGATTTTTGGTGCTATGGGCGACCATACCAGCAGCCCTGGCGAGATTCTGTGCTGTGGCGGCGGCATTGACCTTGCGGACGTTGATGGTGAGACAGTACATATTGAGCACGCAGCCGCCAAAGAGCTACAAGAAGAGTTGGACGTGGATGTCGACGACGCCGACAAAGTTTTGGCCTTCCAGTCAACGTACCTAATAACAAATAGCGACGTACATATAACGACCGTCGTGTATGTTGTCCGGTTACGCCAGACAAGCGACGAATTCCAAGCAGAGTATGAGCAGTTTGCCCAAACACTAAAAGCTCGCGGCGAGACGCCTGAATTCGGTGAATTATTCTTCTTACCTCGAACTCCCAAAGCAGTCGGTGACTTCTTGCAAGAACACGAAAGCTCGTTAGGAAAGTACATGCCAACCTTACTGCAAACAGTTGTAGCAGCCTACAACTAGCGCATCTGTATACAAATCGTTGACACAAGCTCGGATCTAAAGTATCTTGATATTAGAGATAAATAAACAAGGTAGAGATAGAGCATGAGCAAAAAACGTGGAATCTTTTTAACAATAATGATCCTATTTTTGGTAATAGGGGATTTGCAGATTCCATATTACTTAGCAAATTCAGACGCGCTACATACTGTGTATAAGGATATTCCATCCTGGTACCCAATCTATGCCGTAGCGGGACTGGCGAGCAACGTGGCAGTTATCATCGGCATGTGGAAGATGAAGAAGTGGGCGACATATGTGCTGATTGCATATTTTGCTTCCAAGATCGCCGTGGATTACGCCTACATTCTGCCCGAAAAACAATTGATGGTAACCATCACAACAATCATTGGTGCAGCCTTGTGGGCGTGGGCTATCCGCCGCAAATGGAACTTGTTCAGTTAAACTATATACAACGATACGAAACCAAGAAAGGAAACAATCATGACTAAATACCAGGACGGCGAATACAACGTAGAAGGCCAGTATGGCAAGAAAAGCATCTTAGTAAAGCTAAACCTAAGTGACGACAAGGTCAAAGAAGTTGAAGTGACGCCAAATACCCTAAATATCCCTCGTTCGCTCAAGTTACAAAAGGACTTTGCCGCTGCGGTATCCGAAGTTGTAGTGGGCAAGCCCATCGACGAGATTAAGCTAGACAGGCTCGCAGGTTCCAGCCTGACAACTAAAGGCTTCAACGATGCCCTCGACAAGATTAAGTCCAAAGCTACCAAATAACTCTGTTGATTCTGTCAGTTCGCTTCGGCCTGCTATGATGGGTAGATAAGCAGGGAGGGAAGAACATGTCACAGAAAATCACACCAAACCTATGGTTTAATGGCAATGCCAAGGAAGCGGCTGACTTTTATGCTTCAGCGTTTCCAGGCACAACCGTAGAGGTTACCAGTCATTATCCTAAGACCGCCGAAGAAGGCTTAGCCGACTTCCAGCAGGACTTAGCAGGACAGCCACTGACCGTAGATTTTGCCATCAAAGGCTATACCTTTACTTGCATCAATGCTGACTCGACGTTTAAGTTCAATCCATCTATTTCATTCATGGTGAATTTTGACCCGTCCCAAGACGAACAGGCGAGCGAACACCTAGATGAACTGTGGGACAAGCTAATGGATGGTGGTGAAGCCCTAATGGACAAAGGCGAATACCCCTACAGCAAAAAGTATGGCTGGGTAAAGGACAAATTTGGTCTGACCTGGCAGCTTATGCTGACCAATCCAGACGGCGAACCTCGTCCGTTTATTATCCCCAACCTGATGTTTAGTGGCAGTAACACTAATCGCGCCAAAGAAGCCATCGACTACTACTTGTCAGTATTTACAGATAGCAAGATGGGCACTCAAGCGCCCTACCCACAGGATAGTGGCCCAGCTAAGGCTGGTTCGCTGATGTTTGCTGACTTCCAATTGGGCGGACAGTGGTTTGCGGCTATGGATTCGGGAGTAGAACAAGACTTTACCTTTAACGAAGCTGTGTCACTGTCAGTATTCTGTAAGGATCAGGAAGAGATCGACTATTTCTGGGAGAAGCTTTCTAAAGTTCCCGAGTCCGAGCAGTGCGGCTGGTGCAAAGACCAGTTCGGCGTTAGCTGGCAGATCGTACCCGAAGATGTAGACGAACTACTCAAAAAGCCAGATGCCTTCAAGCACATGATGGAGATGCACAAACTGGTTATCGCCGACTTCTAATCCGGATACGGTAAAAATTACAAAACACTTGAGTCAGCTTCGCGTATAACCGAGGCTGACTTTTGTAATGCAGCCTGTTCGTCATCGCTCAGTGGATACCCGTCGATGATACGCACACCATGTTTATTTACAAGTGTTGGCAAGCCAATCACCACGCCATCTAAGCCGTATTCACCCTCAGCCAGAGAACAGACAGGCAAGATGCTGGCTTTGTCGCGCATTAGGGCGGCTACGATCTGGGCCACCACGCTACCAATGCCGTAGTAGGTAGACTTTTTGGCTTCAATAATGCGATATGCTGCATCACGAATGTCTTGGGCAATAGTATCAGTCATCTCGGATTTAAAGCCAGGAAACTTAACGACAGGTATGCCGCCAATCGAAGCGCCCGACAAGGCAGGGAAGGATGAATCACCGTGCTCACCTAGTACATAGGCTTCAACTTCTTTTTGGGACACGCTCAAATTCTGT
>Ga0136846_1215709_pt1 | contig 11642 bp, 9 predicted proteins | sample HopSoiMetagenom2_FD_96841 | JGI IMG/M metagenome (GOLD analysis project Ga0136846, IMG submission 96841) | Grasslands soil microbial communities from Hopland, California, USA - 2 Assembly 2016 (version 4) | ecosystem: Environmental > Terrestrial > Soil > Grasslands | place: USA: Hopland... | reverse complement strand
CTGGATCTCGTCGAGGTCGCGCCGCAGGCCGATCCGCCGGTGTGCAGGATCATGGACTACGGCAAGTACAAGTACGAACGAGACGTGAAGCTCAAAGAGGCGCGCAAGAAGCAGTCGCGCACCGGCCTCAAGGAGATCAAGTTCCGCCCGAAGATCGACCCGCACGACTACGCCACCAAGAAGGGGCACGTCACGCGGTTCCTCTCGGCGGGGAACAAGGTCAAGATCACGATCATGTTCCGCGGGCGCGAGATGGCGCACACGGACCTCGGTCGCAAGATCTTGGACCGTCTCGTCGGAGACCTCGGTGAGCTCGCCATCGTTGAGGCGATGCCGAAGCAAGAGGGCCGAAACATGATCATGGTGATCGGGCCCAACAAGCGGCACCTGGAAGATCTGGCGAAGCAAGAGGCGCGCGCCGCGCGCGACGCGGCCAAGGAGACCGCAACGCTCGAGCCCACCGCGGAGGACGCGGCCGCGCTCGAGCCGACGGCCGAGACGGTCGCCCCCGCAGCAGACGAAGGGTAAGCACATGCCGAAGATGAAGAGCCACAGCGCGACCCGCAAGCGCTTCCGCGTGACGCGCAAAGGCAAGGTCCTGCACCACAAGGCCACGGGCAACCACATGCTCACGAAGAAGAGCGGCAGCCGCCGGCGCCGCGTCGAGGGCATGGCCGAGGTCGCGTCGACCGGCGAGCAGAAGAAGCTCAAGCGCCTGCTGGCGAGGTGACGGGATGGCACGAGTCAAACGATCCGTTCATGCCAAGAAGAAGCGTCGCGAGACGCTCGAGGCGGCGAAGGGCTACACCGGCAGCCGCCGGGTGCGCTACCGGCTGGCCAAGGAGCAGGTGCAGCACTCGGGCGTCTATGCCTACCGCGACCGCCGCGACCGCAAGGCGCAGTTCCGCCGTCTGTGGATCGCGCGCATCAACGCCGGCGTCCGCCCGCACGGCATCTCGTACTCGCGGTTCATGCACGGGCTGAAGACCGCCGGCGTCGAACTCAACCGTAAGGTGCTCGCCGACCTCGCGATCCACGACCCGGCGGCTTTCGCCGCGCTGGTGCAACAGGCGAAGGACGCGCTTCCCGAAGCGTCGGCCGCCTGACCGAGCAGCCGGTCCGCCGCCCCTCGGGGCTAGACTCCCGCCGACCGGAGCCGCGTCCGGATCACTGGCCCGTTCATCGGGGGGTCTCGTGATCTCCAGCACCAACAACCCGAAGGTCGCCGCCGCGTCCCGGCTGCGCAAGCGCGCGTTCCGCGACGAGGATCGGCGGTTCCTGGTCGAGGGCGCGCAGGGGGTCCGCGAGGCGCTCGACGCCGACCCGCCCGCGATCGACACGCTGTTCGTCGACGACGAGCTCCACGAGCTCGCCGTTCGCGCACGGGAGCGCGACGTCGACGTGATCCCGGCGACCGAAGCGGTGATGGCGAGGCTCACGTCCACCGTGACCCCGCAGGGCATCGTCGGGGTGGCCGCGTATGTCGACGTTGCGCTCGACGCGGTGCCGTCGACGGGCTGTGTCGCGGTGCTGCACGAGGTGCGCGACCCGGGCAACGCCGGCACCATCGTTCGGTCGGCGGACGCGGCCGGCGCAGCCGGCGTCGTGTTCGGCGCCGCCTCGGTCGATGTGTACAACCCCAAGACGGTCCGCGCCTGCGCGGGATCCATGTTCCATCTGCCGATCGTGCGCGACGTGGCGACCGGAGCGGCGATCGAGGCGCTTCGCGCAAGCGGCCATCGGATCCTCGCGATGGACGCGCATGGATCGAGCTCCCTCTATACGACGGATGTGAGCGGGCCGGTGGCGTTCGTCTTCGGGAACGAGGCGCACGGCCTGCCGCAAGACGTCGTTGCCTCGGCCGATGCGACCGTCCGCGTCCCGCACGCCGGCGCGGCCGAGTCGCTCAACCTGGCCGCCGCCGCCACGATCTGTCTGTTCGAGCACGCACGTCGCCGCGGCTCGAAGGGTGAGACCCTCGAGACGCTGATCGCGGCGGCCGCACACGATATCCGTTCGCCGCTCACCGCGATGAAGGGCTTCGGCTACGCCCTCGAGAAGCGGTGGCCCGACATGACCGACGAGCAGCGGGCGTTGATGCTGACGGGGATCGTCCACGACGCGGACCGGATGGACCAGATCCTGCACCTGCTCGTCGACGCGGCGCGGGTCTCCGGCGGCACGCTCGAGCCCTACCCCGACCGCTGCGACGTGGGCGAGCTCGTCACCTCGATCGCCGACCTCCAGCGCCGGGATCCCGAGCATCCGGAGATCGTGTGGACCGGTGAACCCGGCCCGTACTTCCTGGATCCCGTCCGGCTCAAGACCGCGCTGCTCGCGTTCGCGGAGTCTCTCGTGTGGTGGGCAGCCGACGGCCCGATCACCGTGCACGCCGCCGCCGCGGACGGCGCGCTGACGGTGACCGCGGCGCGCGACGGCGCGTCGGTCGATGGCGAGGACGCCGAGGCGTTGTTCCAAGCGCGGCGACCGGGCACCGGCGGCGGGTCGAAGATCGGCCTGTTCGTCGTGCGCGCCGTCGCCGAAGCCCAAGGGGGACGGGCCTGGGCGAGCGTCGACGAAGGACGTCTCACGCTGCACCTCAGCCTGCCGATCACCTAGCGGGGCCTCGAAGGGCGGTTGTTAGACTCGCCCGCCATGGACGCTGCCGAGCTGCTTCGCGCGCTCGATGAGGAGCACGCACGCGGGCGCGAGGCGCTCATCGCCGCGGCAACGCTCGAGGACCTCGACGCCGCGCAGGTGAGGGTGCTCGGCCGCAAGTCGACGTTCGGACAACTGCAGCGTGGCCTCGGCACCCTTCCGGACGCGGACCGCCGCGACGTCGGGGCGAAGGTCAACGCGATCCGAGCAGACCTCGTCGCGACGCTCGACGCCCGTCGCGACGAGCTCGGCAGCGCCGCGGAATCGGCGCGGCTCGCCGCCGACCGGATCGACATCACCTTGCCCGGCCGCCGACCGCGGCCGGGATCGTTGCACCCTTTGACCCTCGTCGAACGCGAGATCGTCGAGGTTTTCACCTCGCTCGGGTTCCGCGTGGTCGGCGGCCCCGAGATCGAGGATGACTGGCACAACTTCCAGGCGCTGAACATCCCGCCGGACCACCCGGCGCGGACGATGAAGGACTCGCTCTACGTGGCGATCCCGGGGCACCCCGAGCTGCTGCTTCGGACCGAGACGTCGGCCGCACAGATCCGCACGATGCAGTCCCAGCCGCCGCCCGTCTACATCGTGTCGCCGGGCCGCGTCTACCGGCGCGAGTCGGCCGATGCGACGCATCTGCCGGTCTTCACGCAGGTCGAGGGTCTCGCGGTCGACGAAGGCATCACGTTCGCGCATCTCAAGGGCACGCTCGAGGTGATGGCGCGCGCCTTGTTCGGCGACCGGCGACGCATCCGGCTGGGTCCCGCGTACTTCCCCTTCGTCGAGCCCGGCGCGGAGGTGGGCGTGAGCTGCTTCCGCTGCGACGGCGTCGGTTGCAGCGTGTGCGGGAACGGGTGGATCGAGCTGCTCGGCGCCGGCATGGTCCATCCGACGGTCCTGGAGAACTGCGGATACGACGCAGAGCGCTTCACCGGCTTCGCGTTCGGCCTCGGCGTGGAGCGGGTGGCGCTGCTGCGCTACGCGATCCCGGACATGCGGATGCTGATCGAGGGGGACGTTCGGTTCCTCGAGCAGTTCGGGGTCACCGCATGAGGGTGCCAATCGGATGGCTGCGGGAGTTCGCGCCGACCGACATGGCGGTCGACGAGCTCGCGGACGTGATGACCCACCGTGGGGTGAAGGTTGAAGGCGTGCTCCGCCCGTGGGCCGGGTTGGAGGGTGTCGTCGTTGTGCGGGTGCTCGAGGTCCGCGATCACCCGCGATCCGACAAGCTCTGCATCGCTCGCATCCAACACGGCGCCGGCGAGGTGGAGCTCGTGGTCGGTGTTCGGAACATGGTGGAGGGCGATCTCGTTCCGTGGGCCCGACCCGGCGCTCGCGTGCCCGTCCTCGACGAGCCGCTCGGCCGGCGCGAGATCCGGGGCGTGGTGTCCGAAGGGATGCTGTGCTCGCCCCGGGAGCTCGCGATCAGCGCCGGTCACGACGGCATCCTGATCCTCAACGACGCGGGGTTCGAGATCGGCACGGACGTCGCGCACGCGCTCGAGCTCGACCTGCCCGTCCTCGACATCGAGGTCGAACCGAACCGCCCGGACTTCCTGTCGATCCTCGGCGTGGCCCGGGAAGTCGCGGCCGCCACACAGGTGCCCCTGCAGGTGCCCGATCCCGTGGTGGACGAGACCGGCGACGCCGTCGCCGACATCGTGCCCGTCCGGATCGATGCGCCGGACGCGTGCCCGCGATACCTCGCGCGGCTCGTTCGAGGCCTCACGCACAGACCCTCGCCGCTGCGGGCGCAGGCGCGCTTGACCGCCGCGGGCATGCGCCCGATCGACGCGGTCGTCGACGCGACGAACTACACGATGCTGGAGCTCGGGCAGCCGCTGCACGGGTTCGACCTCGCGAAGCTCGCCGGCCCGGAGATCGTCGTTCGCCGCGCAACGGCGGCCGAACGGATGCGCACGCTCGACGACGTCGATCGTTCGCTCACCGATGCCGACCTGTTGATCTGCGACGGGAAGGGCCCGGTCGCGCTGGCCGGCGTGATGGGCGGCCAGACGTCGGAGATCGCCGCCGACACCACCGACGTCCTGCTCGAGAGCGCGTATTTCACCCGCGGCGGGATCCTGCTCACCGCGCGCCGGCTCGATCTGCACTCGGAGGCCTCGCATCGGTTCGAGCGGGGCACCGATCCGGAGGGCCTCGAGCGCGCCGCGACCCGATGCGCACAATTGATGACCGCCTGGGCGGGCGGGACCGTCGCGCGCGGTGTGAGCGTCGCGGGCGAGGTCCCCGCTCGGCGCTGGATCGCGATGCGTCCTGCCCGGGCGGCCGTCGTGCTCGGTTATCCCGTGACATCGGACGACGCGACGGCGGTGTTCGACGATCTCGGCATCGCGCATCGGCCGGCCGGTGCCGCGATCGAGGTGGAGGTCCCCGGGTACCGGACCGACATCGACCGCGAGGTCGACCTCATCGAGGAGGTCGTCCGCATCCAGGGGTATGAGCGCGTCGGCAGCGAGCTCCCACGCGCCCCGCACCGCGGCGGGATGCCGGAGGAACTCGCGTTCCACGCCCGGGTGAAGGATGCGCTCGTGCGCGAAGGCCTGCGCGAGATCCGTCCGGCGCCGTTCGCTTCGGCAGAGGACCTCGCGCTGTTCGGCGACGACGATGCGATCGCGATCGCGAACCCCCTTCGTGCGGAGGAGGGGTACCTGCGCACGCGCTTGACCCCCGGGCTATTGCGTGCGGTCGCGCGCAACCAGGCGCGCGGCGTCGCGCAGATCGCGGTGTTCGAGGTCGCGACGACCTTCCGCCTCGGCAAGCCGTTCCGCGAACAGCCCAAGCTCGGCTTCGCGCTCTCGGGATCGTCGTCGACGGACTGGTCGTCACCGCGCGGCCCGTTCGATGTCCTCGACGCGACCGGCATCCTCGAAGGCGTCTTGACCGAGCTCGGGGTCTCGAACTGGCATCTCGAGCCGGACGCCGGCGCCCCGTTCCATCCGGGACGATCCGCTCGGGTGTCCGTCGACGGCACGCATCTCGGGGTCGTCGGCGAGATCCATCCGCGGGTCGCGGCGGCGCTCGAGATCGACGGCCGCGTCGCGGCCTGTGCGCTCGGCCTGACGCCGCTCCGCACGGTCGCGGGCGCGCAGGGTTTCGCGTTCCGTGACGCGCCGCGGTTCCCACCGGTCCGCCGAGACCTGGCGTTCGTGTTCCCGGCGGATGTGGTCTTCGCCGGCGTCCGCGATGCGCTGGTCGACGCGGGTAGGCCGGAGCTCGACGCGTGGACGCTGTTCGATGTGTTCGAGGGGCCGCCGCTGGCGCCGGGCACACGCTCGTTGGCGTTCGCCGTGGAGCTGCGCGCGCCCGATCGGACGCTCACCGACGAAGAGGCCCAGGGCGTGATCGACCGGATGGTCGCCGGGGTCGCGGACCGCTTCGGGGCGAGCCTGCGCACCGGCTGACGGCGGCCGAGCGACCCCGGCTACACTCGGGCGCCGTGGCCCGCGACTACCTGTCCGTCGACGACCTGACCGCGCCGGAGCTCGCCTCCGTGCTGTCGCTCGCTGGCAAGCTCAAGGCCGACCGGCATATGCACGCCGATGCGCTCGCCGGACGAGCGGCCGCGCTGATCTTCGAGAAGTCGTCGACCCGTACTCGGGTGTCGTTCGAGGTCGGGGTCGCACAGCTCGGCGGGCATCCGATCACGTTGTCGTCGGGCGACCTCCAGCTCGGTCGCGGCGAGACGATCGAGGACACCGGGCGCGTCCTGTCTCGCTACGTCGACGTCATCGTGCTGCGCACCTTCGAACAGGAGCGGCTCGAGGCCCTCGCCGCCGCCGCTGCTGCACCCGTCGTGAACGCGCTGTCGGACTTCGAGCACCCGTGCCAGGCGCTGGCGGACCTACTGACCATCGACGAGCACCTCGGCGGCCTCGCAGGGCGTGTGCTGACCTACGTCGGCGACGGCAACAACGTCGCGCATTCGTTGTTGCTCGCCGGCGCCAAGGCCGCGATGACGGTCCGCGTCGCGACCCCGGCCGGGTTCGAACCGATCCCGCAGGTCGTCGCGCGCGCGGAGGAGATCGCCGCGCAGACCGGCGGTACGATCGAGGTCGGCACCGACCCCGCGGCCGCCGCGGTTGGCGCGCACGTCCTGTACACCGACGTCTGGGCGAGCATGGGGCAGGAGGAAGAAGCGGAGGAGCGCGCCTTGATCTTCCGGCCCTACCAGCTGAACGAAACGCTCATCGACGTCGCTGATCCCGGCGTGCTGGTGATGCACTGCCTTCCGGCGCACCGCGGTGAGGAGATCTCCGATCGCGCGATCGACGGCGACCATTCGGTGGTCTTCGACCAGGCCGAGAACCGGCTGCACACGCAGAAGGCACTGCTCATCTCCCTGTTCGGCCTGGCCTGATCCACGGTGGCGAGCGGACTCACCCGCCGGTGGTTCGAGCGTCCGGCGACCGTCGTCGCGCCGGCGCTGATCGGCCGGCACCTCGTGCGGGGGTTCGCCGACGGCTCGATCGCCCGCGTGCGGATCGTGGAGACCGAGGCGTACGAGCCCGACGATCCCGCGAGCCACGCGTTCCGCGGTCCCAGCGCCAGGAACGGCACGATGTTCGGCCCCGCCGCGCATCTGTACGTGTATCTGATCTACGGCATGCACCACTGCTTGAACGTCGTGACCGGTCGCCCCGGCCGCGGCTCCGCGGTGCTGCTACGCGCCGCCGAGCCGCTGGACAACGTCGCGCGACTGGAGGCGAACCGTGGAGTGTCCGATCCACGGTTGCTGTGCCGCGGCCCCGGCCGACTCGCCCAGGCATTGGCGATCGATCGCTCCCTGGACGGCATCGACCTGCTCGCCCGAGAGGCGCTCTGGATCGAGCCGGGAACGCCGGTACCTCGCTCGCGCCTGGAGGTGACCGAACGGGTCGGCATCTCGGTCGGCACCGATCATCCTTGGCGGTGGCTTGAGGGGAACTCCCGATGGACGACGCGGCTTACCCCGCGGCGGGCGGTCGCGCGAGGGTGATCGTCACGGTGCTGGTCTGCTCCTTCGAGGTGCCGGCCGGCGGGTCCTGATAGATCACGGTGCCGTCGGGCTGCGTCGACGCCTGCGAGACCGTCTTCACGAAGAACCCAGCTTGTGTGAGAGCCGCGGTCGACCGGTCCTCGTCGAAACCGATCACCGAGGGGACGAGCACCCTTTGCAGCGACGTCGGTGTGGTGCACGTCTGCGTCGGCTCGGTGCCCGCGACGTAGTTCAGGCTCTCGATGCGGTTCGGCGGCGTGAACTCGTTCGGCAGACACGCAGGGTCTTGCGTCATGTCGACGGCGACCGTCACGTAATGGACCTCGGGCGTCGGGAACGCGTCGGGCGAAAGCGTGACCGTCGCCTTCTCCATCAGCAGTCGCCAGATCTGCGCCGGCCAGGTACCGCCGAACACCGTGATGCGAGTCCGCGGCGGCTCCATCGGGATCTGCCCCTCGTGGAACCCAACCCAGACGGCGGCAGAGAGCTGCGGGACCGCACCGACGAACCAGGCGTTGTCGTGGTTGTCATCGGTGCCGGTCTTGCCGATCTGCGGCCGCCCGAGGTTCGCGGCCGTCCCGGTGCCGTACAGCACGACGTCTTGCAGGATGTCGTCGGCCGCGGCCGCGACCTGTGGATCCACGACCTGGTCGGGCTTCGGATCGGCCTGCCACAGGATCGAACCGTCGGGACCGACCACTGACTCGACGGGGACCGGATCGGCGTGCTTGCCGCCGGTCGCCAGCGTGCCGTACGCGCTCGCCATCTCCAACGTGTTCGCCTCGTTCGATCCGAGCACCGCGCTGTCGACCGCCAACAATGGCTTCGTCGGTTCGCCGACCGCGGTGCAGCACCGCATGCCCATCGTCTCGGCGGTGCGCACCACGGTGTCCGCGCCGAGCTGCTGGATCAGCTGCGCGTACACGGTGTTGACCGAATCCTCGGTCGCGGTTCGCAGGCTGAGGGTGCCGTATCCCTCGCCCTCGGCGTTGGTCACGTTCCAAACGCCGCCACCCGGGAGCGGCAACGAGATCGAAGCGGGGGCCGCGAACGTGGAATCGGGGGAGTACCCGTGCTCCAGCGCGGCGACCAGGGCGAACGCCTTGAACGCCGAGCCGGTCTGACGGCCTGAACCCCCCGCGTCGGTCGCGAGGTTGACGCGGCCCGCCCCGACGTTGGCCCAGTAGTCCTTGTCCTTGCCGCCGACCATCGCGCGGACGTATCCGGTCCGTGGATCGACGACGGTGATCGCCGCGTCGGGGTCCCCGGGATAGCGCAGGACCTGCCGAACCGCGTTCTCGCCGGCCGCCTGCACGGCCGGGTCGAGGGTCGTGGTGATCCGAAGACCACCGGTGAACAGCAGCCGGTAGCGGTCGTCGTACGTCTTGCCGAACGCCGGGTTCGACAGGAACCATCGCTTGAAGTAGTCGACGAAGTAGGGGAACGGGTACCGGTCCTGCGCGTCGTTGTGCACGACGGTGATCCGCTCGCCTTGCGCCTGCACGTGTTGCCCGTGCGTGATCGTGCTCATCTGATCCATGATCCGCAGCACCACGTTGCGTCGGCCCTCCGCGGAGTCAGGGCGAACGAACGGATCGAAGTGGTTCGGAGCCGTGATCAGGCCCGCCAAGGTCGCCGACTGGGACAGGTCGAGCTCGCTCGCGTGGATCCCGAAATAGGTCTCGGCGGCCGCTTCGACGCCATAGGCGCCCTCGCCGAAGTACACCGTGTTCAGATAGTCGGTGAGGATCTCGTCCTTCGTGTAGCGGTGTTCCATCTGCAGCGCGAGTGCGGCCTCGTCGATCTTGCGGCGGAGGTTTTCGGCATCGCCTGTGTAGAGGTTCTTGACCAGCTGCTGGGTGATCGTCGACCCGCCCTCGACGATTCGACCGTGACCCACGTCGACCGCGAGCGCCCGGGCCAACGCGAAGAGGTCGACGCCGCCGTGGTCGTAGAACCGGCGGTCTTCGATCGCCACCGTCGCGTCGCGAACCGACTGCGGGATCTGGTCCTCGGTGAGGATCACGCGGTTCTCGCTCGCGTGCAGATCGGTGATCAACGAGCCGTCGCTCGCATAGATCGACGACGTCTGGGCGAGCGGACGCTCCCGCTGGTCGTCCAGTCGGGGAAGGTCGCATGCGCCGGCCACGAAGGCGAGCACCACGAACAGGGCGAGGCACCGGGCCTTCACCATCGGCGCGAGCGTACCCCTGGGTCCGTACGTTCCTGGGAGGCGAACCGACGTTGTGGCCGAGCGGATATGCCGATCGTGTGACGGCCGGGAACGGCCGAAAACCGAGATGCCCACTGGTAGCATCCGCGCGATGGCCGCCGACCTCGACGACGTGCGGAGCGGCGCCGCAGAGATCATCCCCGCCGAGGGGCTCGACGCGAAGCTCGCCCTCGGTCGTCCGTTGCGCGTCAAGCTCGGGATCGATCCGAGCCGCCCCGATCTGACGCTCGGGCACTCGGTCGTCCTCAGAGCGCTCCAGCGATTCCTCGATGCTGGGCACGAGGCGATCCTGATCGTCGGCGACTTCACCGGACGCGTCGGCGATCCGTCAGGCCGTTCCGAAACGCGTCCGATGCTGACGGCCGAAGAGGCCGACGAGAACGCGCGCAGCTACTTGGCTCAAGCCGGCCTCGTGCTCGACGTCGAGCGCGCGACCGTGCGGCGGAACTCCGAATGGCTCGCCGAGCTCGACGCCGCCGATCTGATCCGGCTGGCGTCGGTCACCACGATCGCGCAGATGCTCGAGCGCGAGGACTTCCGCGCGCGCTACCAGAGCAACCAGCCGATCAGCGTCGTCGAGTTCCTCTACCCGTTGCTCCAGGGCTACGACTCCGTCGCGGTCCAAGCGGACATCGAGCTGGGCGGCACCGACCAGACGTTCAACCTGCTGATGGGCCGCGAGGTTCAGCGCGCGTACGGCCAGGAGGCGCAGGCGGTGCTGACCGTCCCGTTGATCGAGGGCCTCGACGGGGTCCGCAAGATGTCGAAGTCGTTCGACAACTACGTCGGCCTGACCGAACCGGCCGACGAGATGTTCGGCAAGTTGATGTCGCTGCCCGACGGGCTGATCGCCAAGTACGAGCTCCTGTGCACGGACCTCGGGGCGGCGGACAACGCCCGCGTCGTCGCAGGGCTGGCCGACGGCTCGATCCACCCCAACGCAGAGAAGCGCCGGATGGCCCGCACGATCGTCGAGCGCTACCACGGCCAGGGGTCGGGCGAAGCGGCCGAGGCCGGCTTCGACAAAGTTCATAAGAAGCACGAGACACCGGACGAGGTTCCGGAGGTTTCTGTGCCGTCCTCGGTCGTCCGAACCGACGAACACGGGTCGTCATTCCTCTACGTCCCTGCGCTGCTGGAAGCGCTCGGACTTGTTGCCAGCAGGTCCGAGGGCTCGCGCAAATTGGCCCAAGGTGGCGTCCGCGTCAACGGTAAGCCTGAGAGCCGTGATCGGATTCCGGCCGGGGCGGATGTCGGCGAGTATCTGGGGACCGTATGGCAGGTCGGCCGGCGCAAGTTCGCCCGCATCGTGTCGATCGGGTGACCGATACCGCGCAGGCCTTCCCGGGCGTCGGACGCTCCGGTTGACGCCTCTGGCGAGGCTGCTACCATCATCGGTCGGCGCGCGTCCCGCGTGAGTCTTCTCCCGTGCGGGGGTTACGTGCGCCGTTCGCACCTTGAGAACTGAACAGCGTGTGAATGCCAGTGCCTCGTCAGACCGAGGTTCGGTTCGCCGTGTCTCGGTCCTGACATTCCAAGAAACGCCCGCCCGGAAACGGGCGGTCGGACAGGCCGGATCGGGGTGCCTCCCGAAGCCGGCCAACTCCGAAAGGAACACGGTCGAGTCCGGCGCCTTCGGGCAACGGATGAGGCCGGAATCTCTACGGAGAGTTTGATCCTGGCTCAGGACGAACGCTGGCGGCGCGCTTAACACATGCAAGTCGAACGGTGAACCGGGCTTCGGCCCGG
>Ga0136846_1216070_pt1 | contig 11643 bp, 14 predicted proteins | sample HopSoiMetagenom2_FD_96841 | JGI IMG/M metagenome (GOLD analysis project Ga0136846, IMG submission 96841) | Grasslands soil microbial communities from Hopland, California, USA - 2 Assembly 2016 (version 4) | ecosystem: Environmental > Terrestrial > Soil > Grasslands | place: USA: Hopland... | reverse complement strand
GGTACGTCGAGACCGCGGAGCGTCAGAAGGCTTGAAGGAGGCGGTCTGTCACCCCAGCCGGCGCTTAGGAGGAGTTCTCCATCGACTCGTAGGGCATGAAGAGTGCCGGGACGTCGCTGCGGGCGAGGTTCGCTCTGATCTCTGGGCTCGGGTCGCCGAGGAGCTCACCGTGCACGACGGTGACCGTTTCGAAGATCGGCTCGAAGAGGTGGCCGACGTTCTCGAAGTGCGCGAGCGCCGCCTCCGAGTCGCGGTAGCGCTCGATCACGACGCATTCGGACATGTCTTCGTTCATGAAGGTGTCGTACTGCAGCGTGCCGGGCTCCTTGGCCTTCACGATCTCCATCGCCTGGGCAGCCAAGCGCTCGAACTCCTCGCGCTTGCCCGCCTTGAACTTGAATCGCGCGATACCCATCAGTTCACCCACAATGCCCTCCGATCGTGGCGGGTTGACGCGGGGCACATACTCCAGCATCTCCTAGACGGTGATGACGTTCTTCCCCGCTGGGTGGCCTGCTCAAAGACGGCGGACCGCGTCCGCGGCCTCGGGTAGGCGGAAGGTACGCTCGACCACGGCCGAAGTGGCGCTCGAGAGCAATAGCTCCTATGGTCAACTCGTGCGGCGGGCGTTGAGCTGGGGGACGGCGATGTCGCTCGTCATCGTCGGCGCTTTGACCGGCATCCGTCCTGACGCCGCGGCAGCCGTCGAGCGACCCAACGTCGTCGTATTCGTCACCGACGATCAGCCTCGAGAGCTCATCACGATGCCGAAGACGCGCTCGTGGTTCCAGAGCGGTGGCACCGACTTCACGAACGCGTGGGTCACGACGCCCCTGTGCTGCCCATCGCGCGCGTCGATCCTGTCCGGCCGCTACGCGCACAACACCGGTGTCCACACCAATAGCAACGCGACCGAGGTACGGGCGCTCGACCAGAACGCCACCATCGAGCGACTCCTACACGACGACGGCTACCACACCGCGATCACAGGCAAGTACCTCAACTCGTGGAACCTCTCGCAGACGCCTCCGAACTGGGATCGATTCGCGTTCCAGACGAGCAGCACCGCGTACACCAACCCCAAGCTGAACGTCGACGGCACGGTGACGAGCGAGTCTGGTTTCGAGCCGGACATCCTCGCGAACTTCGCGAAGTCCTACCTCGATTCGTGGGAAGCCGACGACACCAACCCATGGTTCCTCTACGTGGCGACGAACGCGCCCCACAGCCCGTACACCGCCGCACCGAGGTATCAGAACGCGGCGGTTCCCGGCTGGAACGGCGATCCCGCCGTCGTCGAGACCGACCGGAGCGACAAGCCGCCGATCGTCAAGAAGCAGACACAGACGTACGCGAATGGGACGTCGGTCCGGGAACAGCAATTGCGCTCGCTGATGGCGGCCGACGACATGGTCGACAACGTGATGACGCACCTGGAGGCCCTCGGAGAGACGAACACCCTTGCACTCTTCATCTCGGACAACGGCTTGATGTGGGGCGAACACGGCGTCGCGGGCCAGAAGCGACTGCCCTACCCCCAGTCGGCGGGCGTCCCCCTGCTGGCGCGGTGGCCCGGCCACGTCGCCGCCGACGCGGTCGATCCGCGTTTCGCGGCGAACATCGATCTCGCGCCGACGATCGCGGAAGCGGCTGGGATCACACCCGACTACACGATGGATGGAGAGTCGCTGCTCGATCCACCGACCCGAGACTCGCTGCTTCTCGAGTACTGGCGAAGCCCCGATGCAACGAACTGGCCGAGTTGGGCGGGGATCGTCACGCCGACCGAGGCGTACACGCAGTGGTATCAGGACGACCTCACCACGGTGAACTTCCGCGAGGACTACGACCTGACGAACGACCCATGGGAGAACCAGAACCTGCTCGCGGACGGCGACCCCTCCAACGATCCCGACACCAGCTCGATCGCAGCGACGCTGCATGCGGCTCGGACGTGCACGGGATCGGCGTGCCTCCTCGACTTCGGCGCCGAGGATCTCTCTCCACCGACGGTGCCGTCGGCGCTGACCACCTGGGAGCGGATCGACGGCGTCGGCCTGGGGTGGACGGCGGCGACCGATGACGTCGGCATCGCTGCGTACGACATCTACCGCGACGGGGCACTCGTGAAGTCCGTCGGTGGCGGCGCCGCAACGGCCGTGGACACGATGGGAGCGCCGGGCACGGCGAGCCAGTACACGGTGGTCGCTCGTGACGCGGCCGGCAACGCGTCTGGTCCTAGCGATCCGGCGACCGGCGCAGCTCTGCCCGCCGGGACGTGGTTCGTGGACGCGTTCGAAACGGGATCGCTGGGTGCGTGGTGGAGCGCCGGGATGTCGGCGGTGAACGGCGCCCACAGCGCGGCCTGGGCCGCGCGTGCGACGTCGACGGGCACGCCCTCTTACGCACGAGCGAGCCTGCCCACATCCGTCGGCGATGCCTACGTCCGTGCATGGATCCGCATCGACAGTCGAAGCTCGACCACAAGGACCACGCTGCTGCGGATGGTCAAGACCGACAAGACGAGTCTGATGGAGGTCGACGTCAGCGCGATGGGACAGGTCGGCTACCTGGCGAACGCCACCAACAAGTGGCGTTGGAGCTCGACCACCGTGCCTATCGGTGTATGGACCGAGCTGGAGGTTCGGACCGTCGTCGGCACGACGGGTTCCGTCGCGTTGTGGGTCAACGGCGCGCCGGTTCTCTCGCGGTCCGACAACACAGGAACCTCGCCCATCTCGAAGATCCAGATGGGGGACAACGCGAGCAGCCGTTCGTACGACCTGCGGTTCGACGACGTCGTCGCCTCCCCGTCGTTCGTCTCCTGAGGAGGTCGTTCCACAGGAGGCTCGAGACCGACGGGTTCTCGCTCCACCGTGGGACCTCGACGGTCGCCGAAGGCGGCCCCGAAGGATGTGCCCAACAAGCCGAACCGGAAGGCGCCGACGCCGAAGACGCGCAACCGCCGCTTCCCTGCGGGTTCGACGCTTCCCCCCGCCTCATGGCAAGCTCCTGCGACCGCGGCCGCCCCCGACCCCGACCCCGACAAGGCCGCCGGAGGAGGCTCGATGCTCAAACGACGTCTGTTCGTCGCGTGCGCGACGGCGCTCGCCCTACTGGTGCTCGGCGCACCGGCCGCATCTGCCCGGCCGCTCCAGGCAACGGCTGATTGCGAGCGCGGAGCGTCAGCGGATCGCATCCGCGCCGAGGGCTACAACAAGGTCGCCGAGCCGCTCGTCGCGCCCAAGAGCGACCCCGTCGCCAAGTGGCTCCAGAAGAACCCGGGCGCTTCCTCCAAGGCGGCGACCATGGGCCCTGTCACGATCCCCGTGGCGTTCCACGTGATCACGCGGGGCGACAGCTACAACGACGGCAACATCCCGCTGTCGCACATCAAGGCGCAGATCGACGTGCTCAACGATTCATATGGCGGCCAGACCGGCGGCGCGAAGACGCCGTTCAAGTTCACGCTGTCGAGCGTCGACCGCACGCTGGATGTCGGGTGGTTCAACATGTCTCCGAACACCGGCCGGGAGCAGGCGATGAAGACGGCGCTCCGCGTCGGCGGCGCCGATACGTTGAACATCTACACCGCCGACCTAGGGCACTACCTGCTCGGGTGGGCCACGTTCCCGTGGAACTACGCGTCGACGTCCTGGCGTGACGGTGTGGTGATCCTGTACTCGAGCCTCCCGGGCGGCACCGCCGCGCCCTACAACGGTGGCGACACCGCGACGCATGAGGTCGGCCACTGGCTGGGGCTGTATCACACGTTCCAGGGCGGGTGCACGCCTCCGGGCGACCAGGTCGCCGACACGCCGTTCGAAGCGACGCCCGCGTTCGACTGCGAGCTCGCTCGCGACACCTGCACCGCGCCGGGCACGGACCCCGTGACGAACTTCATGGACTACACCGACGACGCGTGCATGTTCGCGTTCACGCCGGGGCAGTCGCTGCGCGCTGCGGAGTCCTGGACCGCGTACCGCGCGGGGTAGATCCAGACACAACGAAGGCGCCGCGTCCCCCGGCCAGGGGACGCGGCGCCTCGCGTTGTCTCTCTACTCGGTTTGGACCCGGTGGGCGCCGCCCTCCGTGCCTTCGACCGTGTCGTCCGCTTCGTCGGTCTGCGGCCGGCTGCCGCTCGTCGTGGTGCCGGTCGGACCGGATCCGTACTTCGGCTCGAGGCCGGTCGTCCCTCCGGGCTCGCGGCCCGACGGGCCGCCGTGCTCGTTCGCGAGATGGTCGGCCGCCTCTTCGACCGACGGGAACTCGCGCCCGCAGATCTCGCAGGTCTGTTCTCCTTGCGGCGACGTCATCGACATCGGCGTTCAGGCCGCCCGACGATGGTTGGTCCGGTCGTTCCCGGTTCGCGCGTCCTCGTAGCCGTCGGCCTGATCGCTCTCGCGGGCGACACGCACGCCGTAGCGGTACGTCATCATCCCGCCAAGGAACCCGGAGACGGTCAGCACGAGCAGCGCGACGGCCGACAGGATCAGGAGCTCGGTCGACGTCGATCCGTCCGCCTCGATGCCACCGTCGCCGCGGATGAACCACGACACGATGAACGCGGCGGTCACGAGCAGGTTCAGCGTCATGTGCGTGTACGCGGTGCGCTTGGCGGGCGTGCCGCTCGGGATGGTCGCGAGGTCCATCAGCCCGAAGAGCGCAGCCAACAGCGCGCCCACGATGCCGATCCCGATCAGCCACCGTGCGGACTGCACGTACGGATTCGGGTCGTTGGACACCTTCGAGGCGATGTCGAGGATCAGGCTGCCGATCCACGTCCCGATCGGGACGGTGACAAGCAGCGGGTGAAGCGGGTGGCCGTACGGTCCCGCGGCCTTGGTCACCGGGTCCTTCGACGGCAGGTGCCGGGAATCCATGCGAGACTCCTCCCCTCCTCAGTGCCCGCGTGCGGCTGTGACAAGTGAGAGCGGTACCCGGCCCGGGATGCCTCAAACGGCATCCGGCGCCACGTTTCCGATCCCTTTTCAGGTCGCGCTGCATGCGACCGCGGTGAAGTCCAGGCCTTGATCCCCGTCACGTACACGTCCACACGCTGGCGTCGACCGTGGCGCCACCGGCCGAACCGCTGCTCCGGCCGTCTCCTATGGTGTACGGAACTCTTTCGGCTTGGGGGGACGAACGATGACGGATAACGGCACGACCGAACGGCCGGCCGTATCGCCTCGAGCCATCCTCGTTCCTCTCGCGCTCGCGCAGTTCATCTGCAGCTTCGCCGGCTCGAACATGAACGTGATGATCAACGACATCAGCGTCGACCTGCACACCACCGTGCAAGGGGTCCAGGTCACGATCACGCTGTTCCTGCTGACGATGGCCGCGCTGATGATCCCGGGCGGCAAGCTCACCGACAAGTACGGCCGCAAGCGCTGCTTCATGCTCGGCCTCACCGTCTACGGGATCGGTGCGCTGCTGAGTGCCGCGGCGCCGGGCCTCGGCGTGTTGATCCTCGGGAATTCGATCCTTGAGGGCGTCGGAACGGCGCTGTTGATCCCGCCCGTCTACATCCTGACCACGATGCTGTTACCGGGCGTCGCGGCCCGGGCCCGTGCGTTCGGTGCGATCAGTGCGGCGGGGGGCATCGGCGCCGCGTCCGGTCCGTTGATCGGCGGGCTGATCACCGCCGCCATCAGCTGGCGGGCGGCGTTCGTGTTTCAGGCCCTGATCATCGCGACGATCATCTGGCTCGCACGACGGCTCCACGATCCGCTGCCGGCCGACCCCGAGCGCCCGTTCGACGTCGGCGGGGGGGTGCTGTCCGCGGTCGGGCTCGTCTTGATCGTCACTGGCATCCTGGCGCTGGACAACAACGGGTGGGTGGCACTGGCCCTGATGGCCGGCGGGGCGCTCGTCCTGTGGTGGTTCTTCGCATCCGTGCGCTCGAAGGAACGAGCCGGCGTCGAGCCGCTGCTGTCGACGCGCCTGTTCCGAAGCGTGACCTCGAACCTCGGGCTGGTGACGCAGAACGCGCAGTGGTTGTTGCTGTCGGGGATCTCGTTCGTCGTCGCGGCCTTCCTCCAAGTGGCGCGGGGCTACGACGCGATCCAGACCGGCGTGATCTTCACCGCCGAGACCGTGGGGCTGCTCGTATCGTCGCTCGCGGCGGAGCGCCTGGCCAAGCGCCGGCCGCAGCGGACGTTGATCCTTGCCGGGTTCGTCGTCACGATCGCCGGCATCGCGCTGCTGCTCGCGCTCGTGATCAGCACGTCGAGCGTCTGGGCGTTCGTGCCCGGCTTGCTGCTGATCGGCGTCGGCCTCGGGGCGATGCTCACGCCGTCGGTCAACGTCGTGCAGGGAGCGTTCCCCGACGAGCTCCAGGGAGAGATCTCCGGGCTCTCGCGCTCGGTGTCCAACCTCGGGTCATCGTTCGGTACGGCCATCGCCGGCACCGTGCTGGTGGCGGAGCTCACCTCGACGCCCGAGCGGGGATATGCCCTCGCGCTGGTCGTGCTCGCCGTCGCCGGCTTGATCGGGTTCTTCGCGACGCTGCGGCTACGGACCGAACCGATCGACGTCGCAGAGCTCCAGTAGGTTCGGTAGAAGCAGATTCCGACGGAGGCCTCCTATGTCAACGACGACATCAACCATCGACGCACTGCGCGGTTCGCTCGACGGCCGCGTCATCCAGCCGGGCGATGGCGACTACGACGAGGCGCGCGCCGTCTTCTACGGCGGGGTCGACAAGCGTCCGGCTGCGATCGCGCGGGTCGCGAACGACGAGGACATCCGCCGTGTGGTTGAGGCCGCTCGCGAGTCCGGGAGCGAGCTCGCGGTCCGGTGCGGTGGGCACAGCCTCACTGGCTCGAGTTCATCCGACGGTGGGATCGTCCTGGATCTGCGTGACATGCAGACCGTCGACATCGATGCGGAGCGCCGCACGGCATGGGCAGACGGCGGACTGACCGCCGCCGAGTACACGCGCGCGCTCGGCGCCGAGGGGCTCGCGACCGGCTTCGGCGACACAGGGTCGGTTGGGATCGGCGGGATCACGCTCGGCGGAGGGGTCGGCTTCCTCGTGCGCAAGTACGGGTTGACCATCGACAACCTGGTGGCCGCCGATGTCGTGACCGCCGGTGGAGAGCTGCGTCGCGTCGACGCCGAGACCGAGCCGGACCTGTTCTGGGCGATCCGCGGTGGCGGCGGCAACTTCGGCGTCGTGGCTCGCTTCCGGTATCGGCTGCAACCGGTCGACCGCGTGGTCGGCGGCATGCTGTTCCTTCCCGCGACCGCCGAGGTGGTCGAGGGGTTCATGCAGCTCGCCGCCGAAGCGCCCGACGAACTCTCGACGATCGCCAACGTGATGACGGCGCCGCCGATGCCGTTCCTGCCCGCCGAGCTGCACGGGACGCCGATCGTGATGGCGTTCATCGTGTACGCCGGCGATGCGGAGGCCGGCGAACGGGCGGTTGCGCCGTTCAAGGCGCTTGCGGCGCCACTCGCCGACATGGTTCGGCCGATCAGCTATCCCGAGATGTACCCGCCGGACCCGGAGATGCCGAAGATGCTCGCGTATGGCCACAACGGATTCGTCGACGAGTTGGGATCGGCGGACTACGCCGACATCCTCGAGCGCCTGCAGGAGCCCGTTGCGCAGATGCAGGCGGTGCAGCTCCGCACGCTGGGCGGCGCATCGGCGAACGTTCCGGATGACGCGACCGGCTACGCGCACCGTTCGCGCAAGATCATGGTGAACGTCGGGACGGTGTTCATGAGCCCCGACGCTGCGCCGGCCGCGCAGGCCTGGGTCCAGTCGGTCGCCGATCGCATCCACGGCGACGACGACACGTCATACGTGAACTTCCTCGGCGACGAAGGACCGGAGCGGGTGCGCCAGACGTATCCCGGAGGTACGTGGGAGCGACTCCGCGAGATCAAGCGCCGCTACGACCCCGACAACTTCTTCCGGATGAACCAGAACATCCCGCCCGCCGACGGATAGCGGGCGTCGCTCCTTGCGGCGGCCGTGATGGGCAGGCCGACAACGGCACCGATCGGCGCCGAGCCCGTCGGAGCCGCGCGGCTCACGGCTCGCTCGCCCATCGATGCGCTGGGACTACAGCCCGTCGCCCCGGCTGCTCAACAACGGATTCGCGAACATGAGCCACGTTCCGAGTGCCGTCGCAACCAGTGCCACCCCGAGAGCCACACCCGCGTGCGGCACTCGCCGGCGCACGGCCTGCGCCGCCAGCACCACCGCGATCACGGCGGGAATAGGGGTGAGCACGCCGATAGCGCCGGCGACCGAAAGCCCGTAGATGAACGCGAGCGGGAACCGCAAGCCTTCCGCTTGCTCGATCCAGCCCGGCGCTCCGGTGACGCCGCTGCTCATGACCGAGTCCGCAGGATCGGGGGGATCATGCCTCTCCATCAGGTCCAACTCTATGCCCGGCCCCGGATAGAGCAACCCCGTATTTCGGGCCATGATCCGACCCGATCCGGACCGTTGCGGCGCTGTGCCGATGGCGTGGCCATCGTGTGCAAGGGGTTCCCTCGCAGTGCTCCAGCGGACCAGGATGCCGTTCATGGAAACGACGATGCCATGGTCCTGGGCGCTGATCGGGATAGCCATCGCCGGCGCGGGGCTTGTCGGCGCCTACCTTCCTCGAGGAGATAGGTGGGCGGTTCTGTTGCCGCTCCTGGCCGGCGCGGGGATCGGCATCGCCGTCGTCGGGCTGGGCACGTCGTGGGACGGCGGCCAGAGCAACGACGATTGGTGGCGGGTCTTCTTCGAGGGTTCGATCGCCGGGTTCCTCACGGTCGCCGGCGGTCTTACGCTCCTCGTCGCCAGGTCACATCGCTTCGAGAGCCAGCGAGTCGAACGCCGGCGCGACTAGCGCCCGACCGGCCTCAGCCGAGCGCGGCGTCGATCTCGTTGAGGTGCTCGGCCCGGTGCGTCGCTCGACGGCCGTTGAGCGGACTATCGGGATCGTTGGGCCACAGCTTGGCGGCCGGGAGCTCGGCAACGCGTGCGTCGATGTCCTCCGCCGTCCGCACGGTCAACTCGGCCACGCGGCGGCGATCTATCGCGTGGATGAGCGCACGCGTAGAGTCGTTGATCCAGTCGACGTTCTCGGGCTCGTCGACGTCGTCGGGGAAGCCCGTCGCCCGATCGAACCGCTCGGCGAGATACAGCGCCCGTGCGTCCCAGAACGCGACGTGCCCGAGCGCCGCTGCCACGGTCCAGTGTTGGTTGACCGGCGTGCGCAGTTGCTCGTCGGTCAAGCCGTCGACGAGATCGCGCAGGCGCTGGAGCTCGCGAGCGTTGTCTTCGATGAACGAAGCGTCGCTCACCCTGACCAGGACGACTCGAACAGCCCCATCGTGTTTCCTTCGCTGTCGATGAAGTACGCGAAGGCGCCCATGTCGGGGATCGGAGTGCGCGGAGTCACGACCTTGCCGCCGCTGGCCTCGACCTTCTTGAGCGTATCGTCGATCGAGGACACGCCGATGGTGATGACCGGAGCCGGCGTCTCCTTGGACTTGCCCGTGAACCCGCCGTTGATCGCGCCCGGCTCCTTCGGCATCCTGTTGTCGTCGACCGGCACGGTCGTCGCCGTCGTGTAGCTGACGCCGTTGCCCATGTCGTTGTCGTGGAGCTCCCACTCGAAGACCGAGCGGTAGAAGTCCTTCGCACGCTCCTGGTCGTCGAACGTGATCTCGAAGTGCACGACCTTGTCCATGACGTTTCTCCCTCCCGTGAGTGCCGTCAGCTCAACCTAGCGCGTTCCGTGCAAAGGGTGGAGTCAGCCCGGCGTCCTACGAGCGGCTCACGGCGCCGACGCGCGCCGGCGCAGGATGCGGTTCACTTCGGCGGCGGCCTCGACCGCGACGGCGTTGGGATAGCCGAGCGACGCCGCGACGCTGTTGGCCATGCGGTTGAAGAGCTCCATCGCGTTGCGAAGGGCGACCGCCGATCTCTCCGTCGAGAAGTCGGCCCAGCAGGATGCGACCGCGTCGACGACATCGGGCTCGGCCCACGCCGCCAGCCGAGCGCCGTTGTGCGGCGGTCGTTCGGCCCAGCCGGTCCGAACGCCGTGGTCCCACTCGATCATGTGGATGAGACGCTCCTTGAGATCGGCGTCGCGCGTCTTGACCGGCCAGGGATCGTCGCGCGCGACGGCCTTCGCGTACTGCAACGCCGCCGCGTAGAACCAGTTCACGCAGAGCCGGAAGTCGTCGGCCGACGGCGGCGCCACGCCGACGGTCGGCTCGAGCCGGTTCGCGCGCGCGTCCTTGTCGACGAGCACGAGGTACGGACCGTCGTACGACACGCCCTCGGCGAGCGCGAGCACCGGGGCAACCATGAAGTCGATCTTGCCGTCGACGTAATAGACGAGCCGCGTCGGGTGCCAATCGGGGTTCTCGAGCGCTTCTGTCACGAGGACCCGGCCGAACCGCTCGTACCATGCGCTCTCTTCGAGCAGCGGATCCGTCTCACGCACGTAGAGCTCGATGTCCAGGTCGGAAAGATCGTCGTGTTCCCCCCGGGCGAACGAGCCCGTGACGAGGAGGAGCCGAACGTTCGGATCGTCTGTAGCCCAAGCGACCACGTCGTCGAGGACTCGCTTCTGATCCATGGTCCGCATCGTATCCGTGGTTCAGTGCGCGGACACCACGCGACGGTGCACGCCGAGCGCCCCTCGAACGGCGTCCGCGATCGCGGGCGGTGCGACGGTGGTCATCGGGTGCGGCAGCTTGCCGGGGTCGAACCAACCGATGTCATCGATCTCGCCGTCTTGTGGGCGCATATCGCCACCAACGATCGACGCGGCGAAGACCGAGACGTCGAGGATCGCTTCTCCGACGGCGCTCACGACCTGGTACTCGCCGATCAGCTCGCCGAGGTTCACGTCGAGGTTCGTCTCCTCTTTGGCTTCGCGAACCGCCGTCTCCTCGACCGTCTCGCCGGGCTCGTGCCGGCCGCCCGGCAGTCCCCAGCGCCGCTTGCCGTAGTCCTCGTGCACGAGCAGGATCCGCCCGTGTTCATCGATCAGGAGGACCGACGCGGCCAGCCGTGTCACAGCTGCTTCCAGTAGCCGGTGATGTTGGGCGCGTAGCCCATGCCCTGTTCGTAGAACGGCACCGCCGACGGGCTCTGCGCGTAGGTGTTGAGGAACGCTCGAGTCCCACCGCGTTCCTTCGCCCACGATTCCACCGCTCGCATGAGCTCGGTCGCGATCCCCTCTCGGCGATCCTGTTCGAACACGAACAATGCGAGGACCCGTAGGACGGACTGGTGCAGGTCGGCGAGGAGCTCCCACCGAGCGTCGGGCCCCGGCCGTGAGATCTCGGCTTGCACGTATCCCTGGGCGACGCCGTCGATCTCGGCGACAAGCCACAGCCGATCCTCATCGGGCGGCCCGGCGATCGCGGTCCGGATCCATCCCTCGAGACCGCGCTCCTCGGGAACACGGAACATCGTCGGATCCAGGGCCGTGTAGTACCGGCCGAACGCCATCCAAGCCTCGGCGAGGCGCGGCGCATCTGCCGCGATCGGGGAACGGATCACCACGGCCATCCACCCATGACCGTACCCCGGGGGCTCGACCGATTCGAACGCGATGGAGACCGCCGGTTCGTGCCGCGTCACAACTGGCCGATCCATTCAAGCGGGAACGG
>Ga0136846_1240983_pt1 | contig 11644 bp, 12 predicted proteins | sample HopSoiMetagenom2_FD_96841 | JGI IMG/M metagenome (GOLD analysis project Ga0136846, IMG submission 96841) | Grasslands soil microbial communities from Hopland, California, USA - 2 Assembly 2016 (version 4) | ecosystem: Environmental > Terrestrial > Soil > Grasslands | place: USA: Hopland... | reverse complement strand
CACTGGAACCCCGGCCGCGACAAGAAGATCGTGATGGTCGACTCCCAGGCCGCGGAGATCGACGAGCACTTCCTGCCCGAGGTCGAGCTGATCGGCGACATCTACCACGTGCTTTCGCGGCTGGCCGAGGAGTGCCGCGACGTCCCCTTCGCCGCGAGCCCGCCCGGCGCGGCCCGCCTGCGCGACATCGTCCTCGGGCGCTTCGAGCAGGGCAAGGACGACGACGCCTTCCCGATGCAGCCGCCGCGCGTGCTGTGGGAGATCCGCCAGGCGCTCGGGCGCGAGGACGTCCTGATCTCCGACGTCGGGTTGCACAAGCTGTGGATCGGCCGGATGTTCCCCGCCCATGAGCCCAAAACCGTACTGATCGCCAACGGGCTGGCCGGGATGGGCTTCGCCCTGCCGTCGGCGATCGCCGCCAAGCTCGTGAACCCGACGCGCAAGGTGGTCACGGTCAACGGCGACGGCGGCTTTCTCATGAACTGCCAGGAGCTCGAGACCGCCGTGCGCCTGCGCACGGCGTTCGTCAGCGTGATCTGGGAGGACCGGCAGTTCGGCTCGATCGTCTGGAAGCAGGACAACAAGTTCGGCGAGCATTTCGGGGTCGACTTCGCCAACCCCGACTTCGTCGCCCTGGCCGAGGCGTTCGGGATGCCCGCGTGGCGCTGCGAGGCGACCGACGACTTCGCGCGCCATCTGCGTCACGCGCTGACGCTCGACCTGCCCTCGCTGATCGTCCTGCCGATCGACTACTCGGTCGACGTGCGCCTGGCCGAACTCGGCGCGGAGACGGTTTCGGCCTAGATGTGAGGCGGGGCGGGGTACGCTCGCTACATGAGCACGGCATCCGCGGAACAGGGCGTCGTCGAGGGCGTCCAGACGAAGCTCTTCATCGCCGGCCAGTGGCGCGACGCCGCCGAGGGCGGCACCCTGCCGGTCGAGGACCCGGCCACCGGCGAGACGCTGACCGAGGTCGCCGACGCGACGCTCGACGACGCGAAGGCCGCGCTGGCCGCGGCGCACGAGACCTTCCCGGAGTGGCGCAACACCGCTCCGCGCGAGCGCGGCGACGTCCTGCGGCGCGCTTACGACGCGATCATGGAGCGCCAGGACGACCTCGCGCTGCTCATGACCCTCGAGATGGGCAAGCCGCTGGCCGAGTCCAAGGCCGAGATCGTCTACGCCGCCAACTTCTTCCGCTGGTACAGCGAGGAGGCCGTGCGCATCGACGGCCGCTACACGGTCAGCGAGAACGGCGCCGGGCGCGTGCTGACCATGCGCCAGCCGGTCGGCCCGTGCCTGTTCATCACGCCGTGGAACTTCCCGCTGGCGATGGGCACGCGCAAGGTCGGGCCGGCCATCGCGGCGGGCTGCACGATGGTCGTCAAGCCGGCCAAGCAGACGCCGCTGTCCATGCTGGCGATGGCGCAGATCCTCGAGGAGGCCGGCCTGCCGGGCGGCGTGCTGAACGTCGTCACGGCCAGCCGGTCGGGCTCGATCATGGAGCCCCTGATCCGCGACCCGCGCACGCGCAAGCTGTCGTTCACCGGATCCACCGAGATCGGCAAGGTGCTGATCGAGCAGAGTGCCGAGCAGGTCCTGCGCGTCTCGATGGAGCTCGGCGGCAACGCGCCGTTCCTGATCTTCGAGGACGCCGACCTCGACCAGGCGGTCGAGGGCGCGCTGATCGCGAAGATGCGCAACGGCGGCGAGGCCTGCACGAGCGCGAACCGCTTCCACGTGGCGGGCGAGGTGGCCGACGAGTTCGCCGAGAAGCTCGCGGCACGGATCGGGGACCTGAAGGTCGGCCGCGGCACCGAGCCGGACGTCAAGGTCGGCCCGCTGATCGACGACGACCAGCGGGGCAAGGTCGCCGAGCTCGTCGACGACGCGGTGGGCAAGGGCGCCAAGGTGCTCGTCGGCGGCGAGAAGCTCGACGGTGCCGGCTACTTCTACCGACCGACGGTCGTCGCCGACGTCCCCCAGAACGCGCGCATGCTCGCGGAGGAGATCTTCGGGCCGGTCGCGCCGGTCAAGGGCTTCAGCTCGGAGGACGAGGCGATCGCGGCGGCCAACGACACCGAATACGGCCTCGTCGCCTACGTCTTCACCCGGGACATCAACCGCGCCTTCCGCGTCATCGAGAAGCTCGAGACGGGGATGGTCGGGCTCAACCAGGGCATCGTCTCCAACGCGGGCGCGCCGTTCGGCGGCATCAAGCAGTCCGGTTACGGCCGCGAGGGCGGCCCCGAGGGCCTGCTCGAGTACCTGGAGACGAAGTACGTCGCCATGAACATCTAGGCCGCCGCGGGACGCTCGCCGTGGCCTACGCGTCGGCCGACGCGCGGCGGGAGCTGCTCGACGCCCTCGCGCAGGCGGCCGAGCTGCTGGCCGTCGCGCTCGCCGCGCTGGGCGAGGCCTACGACCGCCTCGACGAGCACGCGGCCGACCGCCTCGAGGAAGAGCTCTTCCGACCGGCGCAGGCGGCCTACGGCCGCGCGCAGCGCACGCACGCGGGCTTCGCGAACCGACACGGTCTCCCGCCGCGCGCCTTCGCGCCGGCGCCGCCCCCCGCGGGCTCGCGGGGCGTCGCCGGCCTGCTGGAGCGCGCCATGTCCGCGATCCAGGGCGCCGACGCCACCCTGGCCGCCTTGCAGGACTCGATGCTGCCCGTCGAAGTCGGCGACGCCGAGCTGCGGGCCGGGCTGGCCGACGTCCGCACCCTCGTCGGCCCGCTCCGCGGCCGGGCCGCGGCGCTGGTTCGCGTGCTCGGGCGGTGAGGCGCGCGGCACGGCCGCGCTCTGGAGGCGGATGCAGAAACCTACGTCTCGCCCAGCCCGATGCAGCCGGTGGCGGCGGCATGGAGACGCGTCGCCGTCGGTGCCTCGCCGCCGCGCGCGCTGACAGCGATCACGGGCGGCGACCGCGAGGGCCCGGATCGCGCGCGACCACCGAGTCGCTCGGCGGCAGCGGCGCGATCCGATCAGGCGGCTGCGGCCGCTGCGGCGTGCGCTGCGGGCGCGCGGCCTGCCAGGACGCCGCCGTCGACCGGCAACAGCGTGCCGGTGATCCAGGCGGCGCCGGGGCCCGCGAGGAAGAGCACCGCCTCGACCACGTCGCTCGGCCGTCCGTGGCGGCCGAGGGGGTGGAAGTCCGCCACGGAGTCGAGCACCTCGCGCGCCTGGTCGGGCGTCATGAAGCGCTCGTAGGCGGGCGTGTCGACGAAGGCCAGCGCGACCGTGTTGACGCGGATGCCGTCGCCGGCCAACTCGATCGCCAGGTTCTTCGTCAGCGCGTGGCGGCCGGCCTGCGCGGCCGAATAGGCGCTGGTCGGCGTGGTCTCGATCGCGTCGACGGCCCACATCGAGCCGACGTTGACGATCGCGCCGCCGCCACGCTCCCGCATCGGGGCGACGACGGCCTGCGAGACCCAGAACGTCGGACGCAGGATCGAGCCGAGCGCCTCCTCGAGGTGCTCCTCGGTCTGCTCCTCGTACGGGACCGGGCGGAAGATGCCGGTGCTGTTGACGAGCACGTCCATCCCGCCGAAGCGCTCGGTCGTGGCCGCGACGAGCGCCCGGGCGCCTTCGCGCGTGGTGATGTGCCCGGGGTGGATGGCGAGTCGCTCGCCCGAGGGGTCCAGCTCGGCGCGCGCGTCTTCGAGCACGCGGCGGCGGGTGCCGCTCAGCATGACGCTCGCGCCCTCCTGCAGGAAGCGGCGCGCCGCGGCCCTCCCGATGCCGCCTCCGCCACCCGTGATGAGCACGACCTTGTCCAGGAACTGCATGGCGACCTCCAGCGGAAGAAGTTGCGAGTGCATCTGATGCATCTGCACCTATAATACATGCACATGCAGCAGATGCAAGCGCACGCTAATCTCGCGTCGGTGGCCGACCTCGACGACGACGTGCTGGCGACCTGGCGCGCGTTCCTCGATGCGCACGCGCAGACGACGCGCGCGATCAGCCGCGACCTCGCTGCAGCCGGCCTCCCGGACCTGAGCTGGTACGACCTGCTGTGGGCGCTGTACCGCCGGCCCGAGCGCCGCCTGCGCGTCAACCAGCTCGCCCGGGAGGTCCTGCTCAGCCCGACCGCCACCAGCCGGTTCGTCGACCGCGTGGAGCGTGCGGGCTACGTCCGCCGCGAGCCGGACCCGGCCGACCGGCGCGCGCTGCAGATCGTGCTCACCGACGCGGGCGTCGACCTGCTACGCGAGATGTGGCCGGTCTACGCCCGCGGGATCGAGGCGCACTTCGCCGCGCACCTGCAGCGCTCGCCCGCCCGCCTGCGCGAGATGCTGATCCGGATGGCGGACTCCGCGCGGCCCTGACCACGCGGCGTCAGCCGAGGCTGCGCACGGTGTCGCGGAGCGCCTGCAGGCCGCTGTGGCGGGGCGTCCAGCCGAGCTTGCGCCGCGCCTTGCCCGCGTCCATGATCGCCGGGTGCGCGGCCGCCTCGACCCACTCAGCGGCCGGGAGGGCGAAGGGCAGGCGCGGCAGCGCGGCCGCCGCGCGGGCGGCGGACCGGGCCGCCGCCGCCGGCACGGCGAGCGGCGCCCAGCCGAACCCGCGCACGACGTCGGCGACAGTGACGACGTCGTCGGCCGCGATGTTGTAGGCGCCCGGAGGCCCGGCGCCGGCGACGCACAGCGCGAGCGCTCGCCCGACGTCCTCCTCGTGCACGAACTGCAGGGGCAGCTCGGGGGCGGGGACGGGCAGCGGTACGGGGAGGCGTCGGCCCAGCGCGACGAGGCGCAGGGCGAGGGGCTCGAGCGGGCCCGGCAACACGCCCTTGGCTCCGAGCGCGTGCGGGCCGAGCACGATCGCGGGGCGCAGGACGTAGAGCTCCAGGCCGGCCTGCGCGGCGGGCTCCTCGGCGAGCAGGCGCTCGATCTCCGCCTTCTCCTGCGCATAGAACAGGCGCGCGGCCGGGCGCACCGGCCAGTCCTCGGTGAGCGGCACCGGGTTGTCGGCGTGAAAGCCGTAGGCCGCCACCGAGGAGGCGTAGACGAAGCGCCGCCCGCCGGCCGCCGCGGTCGCGCGCAAGGCATTCAGTGTCCCGTCGACGTTGATCGCGCGGATCGGCGCCCGCGAGGCCGCGCCCGTGATCATGAACGCCAGGTGCACGACGACGTCGGCGCCGGCGAACGCGTCGCGCAGGCTCGCGGGGTGGCGCACGTCGCCGCGGCGGTAGTCCATCTTCGACCAGCCGTGCGCCGCCGGGTCGAACGGCCGCCGGGCCACGCCGACGACCCGGCCGATGCGCGCGTCGGCCTGCAGGAGCGGCAGCAGCCCGAAGCCGAAGGTCCCGGTCGGACCGGTCACGGCGACCCTCAGCGCAGGGGCCGGCGGCGACATGGCCGCCGCCCTCAGACCTGCTGCGCCTGGCTGCCCCGCGCGATGCGCTCGAGGTCGATGATCCGGTCGTAGAGCTCGGCCTCGATGCCCTCCTCGAGGGCGACCTCGCGCAACAGCCGTCCTGACTCGGCGGCCTTCTTGACGATCGTCGTCGCCTTGTCGTAGCCGATGTGCTCGTTGAGCGCCGTCGCCACGGCGAGCGTGGACGCGGCCGAGCGCGCGAGCCCGGTCTCGTTGGGCTCGATGCCCGCGACGGTCTTCTCCGCGAACGCCCGTGACGCGGTGCTCAGCAGTTGGATCGACTGCAGCAGGTTGCGCGCGATGAGCGGGACGCGGACGTTGAGCTCGAACTGCCCCTGCATCCCACCGATCGTCACCGCCGTGTCGTTGCCGATGACCTGCGCGGCCACCTGCAGGACGACCTCCGGGATGACCGGGTTGACCTTGCCGGGCATGATCGAAGAGCCCTTCTGCAACTCGGGCAGGTAGATCTCGCCGAGGCCGGCGCGCGGCCCGGAGCCCATGAGCGCGATGTCCTGGGCGATCTTGGTCAGAGACACCGCCACGACCTTCAGTGCCCCGGAGAGCTCGACGAGCGCGTCACGGTTGCCTTGGGCCTCGAACGGGTCCTCGGGCCCGGCGATGCGGTCCAGCCCGGACTCCTGGGTGAGCAGCTCGCGGACCCTCGCCGCGAACTCGGGGTGGGTGTTGAGGCCGGTCCCGGTGGCCGTGCCGCCCAACGGGAGCTGGCCGACGCGCTCGAGCGCGGACCGCACGCGCGCCTGCCCCAGGCGGATCTGCGCCGCGTAGCCCGAGAACTCCTGCCCGAGGGTGACCGGGACGGCGTCCATGAGATGGGTGCGGCCCGCCTTGACGTAGTCCTGGAACTCGTCGGACTTGGCGGCCAGCGCGCGCTCGAGCTGCTCGAGGGCGGGCAGCAACTCGGTCGTCGCCTGCTCCAGCGCGGCCAGGTGGACCGCGCTCGGGAACACGTCGTTGGAGGACTGGCCCATGTTGACGTGGTCGTTGGCGTGCGCGCCGTCGCCGGCGAGGGTGGCGATGACCTCGTTCGCGTTCATGTTCGACGAGGTGCCCGAGCCGGTCTGAAAGACGTCGATCGGGAATTGGTCGTCGTGCTCGCCGCGCCCGACGGCGTCCGCGGCGGCGGCGATCCGCTCGGCGACCCGCGGATCGAGCTTCCCGAGCTCGGCATTGACGCGCGCCGACGCCGCCTTGATGCGCCCGAGCCAGTGCACCACCGGGGCCGGGACGGGCTCGCCGGAGATCGGGAAGTTCGCGACGGCCTTCTCGGTCTCGCCGCCGTAGAGCTTGTCTGCCATGGCTCGGAGCCTACGACGTCAGCCGCAGAAGGCGACCAGCTCGCGTCCCACTCCCACCGGGTCGTCGTAGGCGATCAGAAACCCCGTGCCGGGCAGCACGCGCAGCATCGCGTCGGGCAGCAGGTCCAGCGCCTCCTCGGCGCCTTGGAGGGGGTGCACAGGGTCCTCGTCGGCCCACAGCAGCAGGACCGGGAAATCCATCGACGGGTAGGCGTCGAGCAGCTCGCGCCGCGCCCCCGGCGGCCAGCGCCGGGCGAAGCGCGCCCACGATCGCGCGAGGCTGGGGTTGCCGGTCACGTCCGCGAACGCGTGGCGCATCAGGTCGCGGGCGGCCGGCTCGCGACGGGCGCTCAGCTTCTCGCCGAGGGCGGGCCGGTAGGCGGTCCGCGCGGCGTGCAGCATGAGGCGGTCGACGCCGGGGATCGCGCCGGCGCGCGCCGGCAGTCGCCAGCGGGTCGAGAGCGCGCCGGGCTCGGCGGGACGGTGTAGCCGGTTGGGCAGCAGCGCGAGCTTCGCCGGCCGCAGCGCGCCGCGCGCGACGGCGTGCAGCAGCAGCTCCGCCCCGAGCCCGTGCCCGCCGACGAGCGGGCGAGCGCCGCCCGCCTCCGCGCAGAAGGCGGCCAGCACGTCGGCCATCCAGTCCATCGTGTACGGATGGCGCGGACGGTCCTCCGAGTCGCCGTGCAGCGGCAGGTCGGGGAGGACGACGCGGAAGCGGTGCACGAGGTGCTCGACCGCGGGCTCGAATTCGCGGTGCGTCAACAACGCCGAGTGGGCGAGGATGAGCGGCGGGCCCGTACCCGACTCGCGGTAGGCGATGCGCGCGCCGTCGGCGGCGTGGAACAGGCGCAGCCGCAGGACGGTCACCCGCGCGCCTGTCCCGCCGCCAGCCCGCGGCGCAGCGCTGCGCCGGCGCGCGTGCCACCGTCCTCGGCGACGTAGGCGCCCGCGCCCTCCACGCGGCGCTGCAGCTCCGCGGCGATGCCCGCCGTGTGCGCCGCGCCGCGCCGCACGGCGCCGGCCAGGTATCCGAGGCGCAGGGCGGCGACCGCGTCACCGCGGGTCGCCCGCGCGGCCAGCGAGTCCGCCGCGGCGGTCAGCACGAACCCGGCGTTCTGCAGCTCGGCATCGGTGTCGGCTTCACGGACGCACGTCGAGAGCGCAGTGCCGTCGGGCAGGCGCACGGCGCCCGGCGCGGCCGCCAGCGCGCGCTCGATCACGCGCGCGCCCGCCGTGCACGACGGCGGGAGTGCGCGCTCCTTGACGCCGCAGGCCGCCAGCGCCAGGCACAGCAGCACGGCGACGGCGACCACCATGGGGCGATCCTAGAGTGGGCCTGCGCGTCTGCAGTGCGTCGACCGCGAGATCTTCGCCCTGGCCGTGCCCGCCCTCGGCGCGCTGGAGGCCGAGCCGCTCTACGGGGACGCGTGGACCACCTCCTGGATCCGCGTGGCCGACCTGCAGCCCGCGCGCCGTTTTCCACGACACGATTGCCCCCTGCCCGTACAGCCCGGGTACATGCCGGACGCCGACGGCGACAACCTCGACGTCGCCAACCTCGACGTCGCCAACCACAACCGCTGACCGCGCGGTCGCCGTCGGCGCGGTGGCTACGTCGAGGACGGGGCGACCGCCTCGCGCATGCGCCGCTCGATGTCGAGCTCGCGGTCGAAGTCGGACTCGTCGGCGTGGAGGTAGTCGATGCCCTTCCCGGCCAACAGCGTCGCGAGGGCCTCGACGTAGACGCCGTCGAGCTGGGTTCCCGAGACGCGGCGCAACTCGGTGAGGGCCTCGAAGGAGGTCATCGGCGTGCGATAGGTGTCGGGCGAGGTGAGCGTGTCGTACACCTCGGCCACGGCGACGATGCGCGCGATGGGCGGGATCTCCGAGCCGGGCACCCCGCGCGGGTACCCCCGCCCGTCCATCCGCTCGTGGTGGGCGAGGACGATCTCGCCGACTGGGCCGTAGACGCCGATGTCCTTCAGGAGGTCCGCGCCGATCTCCGGATGGCGGCGGATGCCGCGCCAGTCGGAGTCCTCGAGGCGGGCGCCGCGCTCCATGACCCGGTCTGAGAGCGCGAACTTCCCGATGTCGTGCAGCAGGCCGGCGGTGTGCGCCAGTTCCTGGTCGCGCTCGCTCATCCCGGTCGCCTTCGCGATGTCGCGCGAGAAGCGGGCCACCGCCGCGCAGTGGCGCGCCGCGCGCGAGTCGCGCTGCTCGAGCGTGCGGATCAGGCCACTCAGGACGCCCCAGGACAGCGAGGCGTAGGCGCGCGTGCGCTCCTGCGCGATCACCACCAGCCGCGCCATGTAGGAGAACGCGAGCACGTTGAGCAGCACGAACGCCAGGACGGCGAACCCCCCGCGCGCGTAGAGCTCGGCGACCGCGGCGACCAGCGCGGCGTTGATCGCGATGGTCGGCGTCATCGCCGCGATCCCGCGGACCAGCGCGCGCTCGCGGCGCCCGTCGAGCATGCCGAAGAGCAGCGCCGCCGCGACGAGGTTCAGCGTCAGCGTGGCGGCGGTCGCGCCGACGAGCGCGAGCGCGAAGCCGAGGCTATGCGGCGCGAGGTCGAGCGCGTCGAAGATCACGGCCACGAGGACCGTCGGCGTGGCGGCGCCGGCGATGTTGATGACGAGCGCGCGCCAGCGGTACCGCTCGACGATCCATGCGGCCAGGTAGCCGCTGACCGGCATCACGAAGGCCATCGCGGGGCCGAGGAAGCCGACGGCGAGCATGCCGGCGATGAAGGCGCCGGAGATCGTGCGCGCCGTCGTCAGTCGCGCGGCGAGCAGCTCCGCGAAGACCGCGGTGGCCACGAGCGTCGGCGACAGCTCGTCGACGACGGTGCCCGGGTGCACTGCGACCACCGCCAGGTCCACAACCAGCAACGCCACCGCAATCGCGGTGGCGAGAGTGGGACGGGGCAGTGAAGACCCGTCGGACATGTGGGCAGGCTACTGCCTGCCGCGCGCAGGAACTTCGCCTGATCTAGCGGCCGCCGATGTACATGTTCACTCCTGGGGGGGTTTCGTGCCGGAAAGCGGTGGGCATCCTAGCCACATTCTGCGGCGTTTGCACAAGTTCACTGGACAAAGCTGTGCAAAGCGGACCGATGATCGATGGCCATCGCACCTCGGTGCTGCACTTCGCCCGCTGTGCGCACGCTGAAGACCTCCGAAGCGGCTGCCGTCCTCAACGTCAGCCCGAACACGCTCCGCGCGTGGGAGCGTCGATTCGGCTACCCGAAGCCACAGCGGTCACCAGGACAGCATCGTCTGTATCCACATGGTGAGGTGCTCGCGTTGCGCGACGCGCTGCAGGAAGGGCTCTCGATCTCGTCGGCCATATCGCGCGCGCGCGAGTCCCTCAGCTCCGACACCGACGTGCTCGCCGGGGCACTGGGGACCTTCGAGCTCGAGCGCGCGGACGCGGCCATGGAGGGGGCCCTCGCCCTGCGGCCGGTCGAGCGCGCGGTCAGCGAGGTCCTGCTGCCCACGCTCGACGACCTCGCCGAGCGCAACGGCCCGGACAGCGCGCCGTGGGCGTTCGCCGCGCGCTGGGCGATCGACTGGCTGAGCCGCGCGCAGCGGCTGGCCCCGCCCCCGGTGCGGCGCGCGGGGATCCTCATCGGCGACGCCACGCGCGACGATCTCGACCCGGATGCGATCGCGCTGCGCGCCCTGCAGCTCTTCGTCGCCCGCGGCGGCGTCCGCGTGCTCGCGCTGCCCGTGGCGGGCGTGCTCGGGCTCGCGGAGGTCCTCACGGCGTTCGGGCCGACCGCCGGCGTGATCGCCGGCGCGCACGCCGGCGACGACGTCGTCGCGCGCTGGGCCTACGGCGTGCGCTCGGCGTCCGGGGCGCTGCCGATCGCGGTCTTCCGGCGGGGGCAGCGCGCGGGGCGCGCCCAAGGCCGGGCCCTGCCGCGCATTCCTGGTGATGCTTGCGACCATTTGATGGGTATTCTCGATGCGCGCGGGCGACAAGCACTTCCGACTGAAAACCATGAGGTCATGGCCGACCTGACCCCCGGCCGCCAACACGGAGTTGGCGCATGAATGCACGTCCGAATCTCGTCGCGATACCCGGTTACGCCGGGCTCGAGCTTGACATCCACTTTTGCAGCCACTGCGGCGCGCACGCGGGCGAGGATGGGACCACCCCGGTCAGCCGCGTCTGCGCGCGGTGCGGACTCGGGCTGCTCGTGGCGTCTGCGCCGTCTGTCGCGCCCGAGCGCGGCGAGCCGTTCCTGCTCGTCGACGGCTCGCTGACGACGTGCGGGTTGTCCAGCGCGGCCGAGCAGTTGCTGGGCGTGACCGAGGCCGAGGTCGTGCATCGCCGGGTCACCGATCTGCTCCTGCCGGCCGACTGCGAGGCGTCGGGCGCGGATCACCTCGTCCATCTGCTGCTCGGCGCCGCGCGCGGTGAGGCGCCCACCGATGACATCGTCGTCCGTCCGGCCCGCGAGTTCGGCATTCGCTACTGGGCGCGGATCGGGTCTTGCGGCCCCCCGAAGGCGGCCGTGGTCGTCCTACGCGACGGCCTGCGCTGAAGCGACGTTCGCAAGCCCGCTGCCGACGGCGCCGCGGATCGCGGCCTGGCGTCGTCCTCGTCGACCGATCGTGCAGCAGAGGAGTCGACTGCGTCCCAGCGCGTCCGCGCCGCCGGCGCCGACCCACGGGCCCGTGATTGCGTCACCCGGCACCCGTGGTCCTTTCCAGGGCAAACGGCCACCGGGCGCGCGGCGCCGGCTCGAGGTCTGAAGTCCAGCCGTAGTCGGCGCACGGGCGCCAAGCCGACGCCCGTGGACGGGTCGCAGATCTCAGCCCGACCGCGCAGCGCGCGTTGCGGAACTCTCGCCCGGCCCACGATAGTCCGACATATCGCCCATGGGGGCATCCGCACCAACGCGGCCGCTGCGATGCTCGGCGTCAGCCCCAACACGCT
>Ga0136846_1239913_pt1 | contig 11644 bp, 8 predicted proteins | sample HopSoiMetagenom2_FD_96841 | JGI IMG/M metagenome (GOLD analysis project Ga0136846, IMG submission 96841) | Grasslands soil microbial communities from Hopland, California, USA - 2 Assembly 2016 (version 4) | ecosystem: Environmental > Terrestrial > Soil > Grasslands | place: USA: Hopland... | reverse complement strand
TAGTGGCTGACGAGCATCAGGTCCTCGGGCTCCGCTCCAAGGACGTCGGCCAGATTCTCCGGATCGTCGTCGGGCTGCAGCCCGCGTTGCGCGGTGAAGATTGCCGCCGGATTCACGGCGTGCCAGTAGATCTCCGCCGTTTCTCGCGCGCGCAGCTTCCCGCTGTGCCACACCGCGACCGGCTTGACGCCGCGCGTCGCGACGCGCGACGACACCGATGCCGCCTGCTGGTGTCCGAGCTCCGAGAGCGGACGCGTAGCATCGACAGCGCCGGTGACCGCATCGGCGTGATGGACAAGTATGAGGAGCATCGCGCTATGCACGTGGCTTGCGGCCGTCGAGCTCGTCGTCGAACAGCCCCCGGATCTCTGGCGCCTGCAGCTCGCGCGTGGCTTTCTCGACGACCTGCACCTCGGGGATGTCTTCCCCGTGCGCGGCGCCGAGCTCACGGAATCGGCGAGCCGTTACGAGCACGCGCGTTTCGAGCGACGCCACGGATCGATTGTAGGCCTCTACGGCCTTGTCGAGCCCGCGCTTTACGTCGTCGTAGTGCGTCGCCAGCACGAGCAGGCGATCGTAAAGCTGCCTGCCGAGCTCGCTGATCTCCTGCGCGTTGGCCTGGATTCGCTCCTGTCGCCAGCCATACGAGACGGCCTTGAGCAGCGCGATCAGCGTCGTCGGACTCGCCAGGACGACGCGGTTGGCGATGCCGTGTTCCAGCAGGAGCGGATCCTGCGTCAGCGCGGCGCTGAAGAGCGCCTCGCCAGGCAAGAACATCACGACGAACTCGGGCGTATCGTCGAACTGGCTCCAGTACGCCTTGCCGCCAAGGCGGGAGAGGTGATCGCGGACTTGCCGCGCGTGGTCCGCGAGGAAGCGCGCGCGTGACGGCTCGTCCTGCGCTTCGATCGCGTCGAAGTACGCGGCGAGCGGCGTCTTCGCATCGACAATCACGCGTTTGCCGCCGGGCAATCGTACCATCAGGTCGGGACGCATCCGGCCGTCCTCGCCGGTGACCGTTTCCTGCTCGACGAAGTCCGTGTGCTCGACCATGCCCGCCAGCTCGACCACCTGCCGCAGCTGCACCTCGCCCCAGTGGCCGCGCACGTGCGGCTGGCGCAGTGCCTTCACGAGGCGGCCGGTTTCGCCCTGCAGCGTGGTGAGCCCGGCGCCGAGTGCGCGCAGCTGCTCGGCCAGCGTCGCCGACGTCGACACCCGCTCCTTCTCGACGTCGATGAGCCGCGCGTCCACCGCTTTCAGTGTCTCGGCGATGGGGCGCACCATCTCGGAGATGGACTGCTGCCGCTGCTTCAAGTCGCCGCTGGCACGCTCCTGGAACTTCTCGAGCGTGGACGTCGCGAGCGTGACGACGGACTGTGTGTTCGCGTGCAGCGCGTCGGCCGCCGTGGACCTGAACACATCGCGGAGCTGCTGCTCGGCGCGATCGAGCAGGGTCTGCCGATCGCCGGCCGCTTCGAGGCGCGCCTCCGCGGCGGCGGCTCGCGCCGCGACGGCTGCCGTCGCTTCGGCGACCTTGCGCGCTTCCTGCTGGCGGACGACCAGCCACGCGATCAGCGCCCCCGCTGCGAAGGCCAGGAGCAGCTCGAGGAACAGCACGATGGGGATTGTACAGGCCGGTGAGTCAGGATGGGACGCGGAACTTCACTGCAGCGCTGCTGCAGTGCGGCGGCGCTGAAGTGCGGCAGTGCGTGCTGAAGCGCGGAGTGCTGGAGTGTTGAACGTGCGGTTGGACAGGTTGGATCCGCCCAAGCGGCGTGAGCCGCGAAGGCGGGCCCAACCTGACCGGAGCGACGCCTACGAGCCGGCCTTCAGCGACGTGACGTCGATCGTCTTCACGCCGTCCTTCTCGGTGACTTCGCCGGTCGCCTCGACGTTCTTCGCGACGAAGTCGAGGAGCTTGGCGTTCTTGTCGTTCGTGTAGTCACCCGTGATCGTGTAAACGCCGTCGGCCGTCAGGATGCCCATGGCCGCGCCACGCTTGGCGCAGCTGAGGGCACAGTCGGCGTGACTGGCGCCGACGTTCTCGGCCTTCTTCGTGTGACACATCACGTCGATGACTTCGCCCTTGACCGTCTTGGGCTCGGCACGGAGAGAGACTCCGAGCGCGGCGACCATTGCGACGGCGGAAAGGGTTGCGAGCACCTTGCGCATGATTAGATCCTCCAAACGTTGGGGGAGAGCGGGCCGTGATTATACACTCTGACGCGTTGGCCCACCCCTGGCGGTCAACCCCCTTTACAAGGCAGGCACGCATCCGGATTCCGGCGCGTTCCGGCCCGTCCCAGGAGCCGCTCATTCATGGTCCGTCGCCTCTCATGGCCCCTCCAGGCCGCTCTCCTGCTCATTCTGGCCCTCGCCACGCCAGCGGGGCTCGCCGCGCACTCGGCTCCAGCCGGCGAGGGTGTCACCGCCATCATCCACGCCACGATCCTGACGGTGACCCACGGGGTCATCACCGACGGCACGGTCCTGATCCGCAGAGGGAAGATTGCCGAAGTCGGCCGGGACGTGACGGTCCCATCCGGCGCCGAGGTCGTCGACGCCACCGGCCGGTTCGTGTCCCCGGGCATCATCGACTGTCACTCGCACATCGCCGCGGACTCGATCAACGAAGGCGGCACCACCGTGAGCTCGATGACCGGGATCGAGGACGTCTTCGACCCCACCGACATCGACATCTACCGTGACCTCGCCGGCGGCCTGACCACCGCCAATGTCCTGCATGGCAGCGCAAACCCGATCGGCGGGAAGAACTACGTGATCAAGCTGCGCTGGGGCAAGCCGCACGCCGAGGACTTCAAGTTCGAGGGCGCGATGCCCGGCATCAAGTTCGCCCTGGGCGAGAACCCGAAGGACATGCGGCAGTTCGGACAGCAGGGGCCGCGGCGCTACCCCAGCAGCCGGCTTGGCGTCGAGTACGTCATCCGCGATGCGTTCACGCGCGCGAAGGCGTATCAGGCGGCCTGGAAGGAGTACGACGAGAAGAAGAAGGCGGGCGGCAGCGTGCTTGCGCCGCGCCGCGATCTGCAGCTGGAGCCGCTCGTCGAGGTGCTCGAGGGCAGGCGTCTCGTGCACGCGCACTGCTATCGCTCGGACGAAATCCTGATGCTGCTGCGGCTCGCCGACGAAATGGGCTTCAAGGTCGCGACGCTGCAGCACGCGCTCGAGGCGTATCGCGTGGCGCCGGAGATCAAGGCCCACGGCGCGGGCGTCTCGACGTTTGCCGACTGGTGGGGCTACAAGGTCGAGGCCAGCGGCGCCACCCCGTACAACGCCGCCATGTGCCTCCGCCGTGGCATCGTCGTGTCGATCAACTCCGACAGCGCGGAGCACGCGCGGCGGCTGAACACCGAGGCCGCGAAGATGATCAAATACGGCGGCCTCACGGAAGACGAGGCGCTGGCGCTCGTGACGATCAACCCGGCGAAGCAGCTGCGCATCGACGGTCACGTCGGGTCCCTTGACGCCGGCAAGGACGCCGACCTGGTCATCTGGAATCACCATCCGCTCAGCAGCTACGCGCTGGCCGATCGCGTCTACATCGACGGGACGCTCTACTACGACCGCACGAAGGAAGACCAGCGCGTCACCGACCTCAAGACGAAGAAGGACGCGCTGCTGAAGGCGGAGAAGGAAGCCGCCGAGAAAGCGAAGGCCGAGAAGGCCGGGGAGGGCAAAGGCAAGATCGGTGAAGGAGGCAGGGAAGGCGGGGAGAACAAAGCCGCCGAGGTCACGCCGGGATATGGCACTGGTGGAGGCACAGGCACGAGCCGCGATGGAGGACTTGGCAAAGGCAGCGAGCTGCCAGCAGTCCACATCTCAAACGACGCGCCGGCGCTCGCGATCACGAACGCGCGCATCGTGCCGGTGACGTCCGCCGTCATCGAGAAGGGCACGATTGTGATGAAGGGCGGCCGCATCGTGGCGCTCGGCGCCGACGTGGCAGTGCCCCCAGGCGCGGAGGTCATCGACGCTGCTGGCGGCGAGGTCTATCCGGGATGGATCGAGCCCTCCACGTCGCTCGGGCTCGATGAGCCGGGGCCCCGCGGCTTCGAGGACACCTCCGAGCAGACGCCCCTCAACCCGGAGCTGCGAACGCGCGTCGCATTCCACGTGGAGAGCGAGGGCATCCCCGTTGCGCGTGCGAACGGCGTCACCACCATCGGCGTCGCGCCCGACGGCGGCATCCTTGGCGGCGCGGTCGCGGTCATGAATCTCGACGGGTGGACCTGGGAGCAGGCGACCGTGCGTACGTCTGCCGGCATCTCGATGCAGTTCCCGCCGATCCATCCCGCGCGCCGTTTCGGGGCGCCACCGGCGCGAGACGAGTCCTATGACGACCTGAAGAAGGCACGCGACAAGAAGCTCGACGAGGTCGTCGCGTTACTGGAGCGCGCGCGTGCGTACTCGGCGATGCCGCCAGCATCGCGATCCATGGATTGGGTCCTCGAGTCGCTGGTGCCCGTGATCGATGGCGCCGTGCCTGTCTTCGTCGGCGCAGATTCAGAGGCCGACATCAAGGACGCCGTCGCCTTTGCGGACGGCGCGAGGATCCACATCGTCATCGTCGGAGGCGCCGAATCACCGCGCGTCGCGGCACTGCTGAAACAGAAGAACATTCCCGTCGTGTTCGGCCCCGTGCAGGACCTGCCCACGCGGCCCGATTTCCATCAGGCGGATCGCTATCGCGCCGCGGCCGCGCTGGCGGACGCCGGCGTGAACTTCGCGTTCACGATGGGCGGGGACGAGACGTTCGAGCGGGATCTGCCGTATCAGGCCGCCGAATCGATCGCGTGGGGATTGAGCCGCGAAAGGGCGCTGCGCGCGTTGACCATCGATGCCGCCGCGATCCTCGGCGTCGACAAGGAGGTTGGAAGCCTCGAACCAGGCAAGCTCGCCAATCTCTTCATCGCCAGGGGCGATCCGCTCGAGGTCCGCACCGAAGTGACCGAGGTGATCATCGCGGGCCGCCGCGTTGGCGTGGACAACATCCACCGGCAGTTCTACGAGAAGTGGTCGAAGAGGCCGTGAAGGTTGGGGGGCTGTGGGTCGGTGGGTGCATGGGTCCATGCGTGCATGGGCTCCGCCATGTGTAGCGCAGGCCTTCAGGCCTGCCATCCGTCGTGAGGTCTGATATGCGTGTGCTCCGTGCGGCGGCTGTGGCCGTCGGCATCTTCGCAATAGCCGTCGCGCCGCGTGTTCTCGCGGTCAGCGTGCCGGGTTACGCGATTCTCGGCGCGAAAATCGTCACCGTCCACGGTGCGACCATCGATCAGGGCACGGTCGTCATCCGCGGCGGCGTCGTCGAGTCCGTCATCGAGGGGGTGAAGAACCCGGGCGGCGTCGAAGAGATCGACGGCAAGGGTCTCGTGGTGTATCCGGGCCTGGTAGATCTGAACAGCACGGCCGGCATCGACCAGCCGCAGCCCGACCCGCCGAAGGAGCCCGAGACGCGAGAGGTCAGCGAGCGCTGGCGCCGACAGCAACTCGTCCATGCCGACCTGGCCGCCGCGGAGTTCCTCCGGCCCGAATCGCCCGACCTCGGCAAACTGAGCGGCATCGGCGTGACCAACGCGCTCGTCGTGCCCAAGGGCGAGGGCATCAGCTGCGAAAGCGCCTTCACCGACGTCGCGCCGCCCGAGATCGATCCGCAGTATGGGCGCGTGGCGCTCGATCCGCGCGGCCCGATGATCCTCAAGACGCCAGTGGCCCTGCACGTGTCGTTCCCTGGTCGCGGGCTCTTCGGCGCGTATCCCGCGTCGCTGATGGGCGGCATCGCGTTTACGCGACAGGCGTTTCTCGACGCGCAGCACTACACGGTCGCGGTCTCGAAATCGGAGGCCACGCGCGATCGGCCGCTGTACGACCCGGCGCTTGCCGCGATGGCGTCCGCCATGGGCGCGAAGCTGCCGGTGGCCTTCGAGGCGAACTCCGCGCGCGAGATTCGTCGCGTCCTGGCGTTCGCCAGAGAGTTCTCGCTCGACCCGATCGTCGTCGGCGGCGTGAGCGCGGGCGAGGTGGCTGCGGACCTGAAGGCTGCCGGCGCGCGGGTAATCATCGGCCTGAACTACCCGGAACGTCCAAAGACGCTGGCGCCCGACGCGGACGAGCCGCTCGATGACGTGCAGGCCCGTGCCGACGCCCGCAAGGCGGCCGGCCAGCTCGCATCCGCCGGCGTGCCCTTCGGCTTCGGCTCGCACGGCCTCAAAGACGTGAAGGACTTTCTTCCCAACGTGCGAAGCGCGGTGTCGAACGGTCTGGCGGCCGACGCGGCGGTGAAGGCCCTGACGCTCGATGCGGCGACGATCGCGGGGATGGGGTCACGCCTCGGCGCGATCGAAAAGGGGCGCATCGCAAATCTTGTCGTGACGGACGGCGATCTGCTCGGCCCGAAAACGAAAGTGAAGTACGTCTTCGTGGAAGGCAGGCGGCTCGCGCTGCCATAGGATCCTCCTGGGGGACGGGCTTCAGCCCTGCAAGTTTTATGCACCGACAAAACATCTCCTCCGGCGTGAAATGGGAACCGATCGTCGGCTACTCCCGCGCCGTGCGCGTCGGCAACCACGTGCACGTGTCGGGGACGACGGCGACGGGCGAGGACGGATCGATCGTGGGCGGATCGGACGCCGGCGCGCAGACGCGTCAGGTCCTCGAGAACATCGCCTCGGCGCTCGAGAAGGCCGGCGCCCGCCTCGAGCATGTCGTGCGGACGCGGATGTTCGTCACCGACATCAGCCAGTGGGAAGCGATCGGGCGCGTGCACGGCGAAGTCTTTGGGGTGATCCGCCCGGCGACGTCGATGGTGCAGGTTTCGGCGCTCATCTCGCCCGAGATGCTCGTCGAAATCGAGGCGGACGCCATTGTCAGCGAACCCTGATACGCCCGGCGGCGATCCGATTACGCAGTTCTCCGCGGTCTCGAAGGACTACGCGAAGTTCCGGCCGCGGTATCCCCGCGCGCTGTTCGAGTGGATTCGATCGATCGTCGATCGCCACGAGCTCGCATGGGATTGCGCGACCGGCAGCGGACAGGCTGCCGTCGGCCTCGCCGACGATTTCGCGCACGTCGAAGCGACCGATGCGAATCTGGAGCAGCTCCGCCACGCGACGCCGCACGCGCGAATCACGTATCGACAGGCGCTCGCGACCCGGAGCGGCCTGGCGGACGCCACCGTCGATGTGGTCACCGTCGCCCAGGCGCTGCACTGGCTGCCGTTCGACGATTTCTACGAGGAGGCGCGGCGGGTGTTGCGGCCGGATGGCGCGCTCATCGCGTGGGGCTATCACCTGCCCGGCGTCGGGGTCCCCTCCATCGACCAGGCCATGACGCACTTCCACGACGTCGTCGTCGGCCCGTACTGGCGGCCCGAACGGCAGCTCGTGGTGAACAAGCTGCGCACCGTGTCTTTTCCATTCCGCGAAATCGAGGCGCCCACGTTCGAGATCCGGTATCCGATGACGTTGACCACCTTCGGTGATTTCCTGCGCACGCAGTCGGCGACGGAGCGGTACCGTCAGGTCGTCGGATCGGATCCGGTGCCGGCATTCGAGTCGTCCGTCCTGCAGGACTGGGGCGGCCGCGATACGACTCGCGAGGTCGTCTTCCCGATGTTCGTTCGCGCCGGCCAGCCGTAAACCACTCAACCGCAACTAATTACACCAACTCACCGCCGCTCGTCCCGCCGTTCGTCCCATTGCGTTCGTGCCTCCAGGAACAAAACTACGAAGATCTTCGTTGACTACTACGAAGGTCCTCGTAGAGAGTAGGTGCCATGACATCGCCGAGACCGACGGACGCCGAGCTCGCCATCCTGGGTGTGCTCTGGTCGCGCGGCCCCAGCACGGTGCGGCAGGTCCAGGACGTGCTGAACGAGCAGCGTCCGACCGGCTATACGACCGTGCTCAAGCTGCTGCAGATCATGACGGAAAAGCACCTCGTCGCCCGCGACGAGTCGGACCGCACGCACGTCTACCGGGCGCGCTGGACGCAGGCGGAAACCCAACGGCTGCTGCTCGACGATCTGCTGGAGCGCGCGTTCGGGGGGTCGTCGATGTCGCTGGTCATGCAGGCCCTCGCCGGCAACAAGGCGACGCCGGAAGAGATCGCCGAGATTCGGCGGCTGCTCGAAGAGAAACAGACGCAGGGAGGCGCGCGATGACAGGCTTGTCCCCGACCTGGATTTCGGTGCTCGGCTGGACGCTGGTGCACTTCCTGTGGCAGGGCACCGCGCTGGCCATCGCGCTGGTCGTGGCACTCTCGATCGTGCCGCGCCGCTTCGCGCGCGTGCGCTACGCGCTCGGCTGCTCGACGTTGGGCCTGATGCTGGCCGTGCCCATGGCGACCGCATGGCGACTTGCGGATCCGCAGCAGCCCGCCTCGCCGTTTTTCGAGCCCGCGCGTGTGACGAGCCTGTCGCCGACGCCCGGCCGTTCTGCCTTCGACGACACATCGCGGCGCGCGCTCGTGCCCCTCGCCGGATCCGAGCGCCCCGGTGACCCTGCAACGGCCGTGATCGTGGAGCGGATAGACCCGTCCGCGGCGATGCCGTGGGTCGTGGCGATCTGGATGGTTGGCGTCCTGCTCTGCTCGCTCCGCCTCGCGGGAGGCTGGTGGCACGCGCGCCGGCTCGCGTTCGTCGGGTCGCACGCCGCAGCCCGCGAGTGGCAGGACAGCGTGGTGCGGCTGAAGTCGCGGCTGGGCGTTCTTCGATCGGTGCGCCTGCTCGAATCGGCTCGCGTCTCGGTGCCCATCGTCGTCGGGTGGATCAAGCCCACGCTCATCGTGCCGGCCGCCGTCCTGGGCGGACTTGCGCCGAGCGAGCTGGAAGCGGTGCTCGCGCACGAGCTCGCGCATATCAGGCGCCACGACTATCTGGTCAACCTGCTGCAGTCGGCGGTCGAGACGCTGCTCTTCTACCACCCTGGCGTGTGGTGGACGTCGCACGTGGTCCGCGTCGAGCGGGAACATTGCTGCGACGATCTCGCGGTGAGCGCCTGCGGCGATGCGGTCCTCTACGCACGCGCGCTGACCGCCATCGAGCTGATGCGGCACGACCCGGCGGGCAGCATGGCGATGGCCGTCACCGGCTCGCCGCTTCTCGCGCGAGTCCGCCGGCTGCTCGGTGTTCGCGAGCCCGCGCGGCTCTCGTCGTCGGGCTGGATGGTCGCAGTCCTCACGGCGCTGATGGTCTCGGGCGCGGGCGTCACCAGCTGGGTCCGGGGGTTCCCGCTGGCCTCCTTCACTGCCGAAGACGTGGCGGCCTCCGGTCAATCCCCCACGCCGCAGGCCGCGCCGGCGACGGAGTCTACGGCGCCGGTTGACCTCATCGAACCGGAATCGCCTGTGGCGGTGGTGGGCGCCAGTGGCCGCGACGTGACGGCGGCGGATCCGACGTCTGAGTCGTACGACCCGCCGATCGCGGCGGTCGATCGCGCGCGGATCGAAGCGGCGCGTGCCGCGGACCACCTCCTGGCCGACACCACGCGTCAGGCTGAGCTCGACAAGGCGCTCGCCGGGGATCAGGCCGCGCTCGAGGCCGCGGCGAAAGCGCGAGCGGCCGCTGATGCCGCGCGCGTCGTGGCCAGGACCCAGCGCGAAACCGGAGCGCAATCCCGTCTGGTCGCGGAGGAGGCCGTGCGTCAGGCCCACGAGCTGCTGATGAGCACGCAGGACGCAATGGTGTCCGCGGAGCGCGCGCTGCGGCAGGCCATGCGCGAGGCACAGCGAGGCGCAGGCCGCGGCTTGTGGCGGGATCAAGCACCTCCGGCGCCTCCCGCACCGCCGGCGCCGCCCGCTCCCGCTGCACCTGCCGCACCTCCCGCGCCTCCGGCGCCACCTGCGCTGTCTACATCCCCTGCGCCTCCTTCACCCCCCGCGCCCCCGTCGGCGCCGGCGCCTCCGGCACCACCTGCGCCACCCGCTCCGCCGGCGGGAGTCTCGTGGAACTCGCAGGAGAGCGGCACCTGGAACATGGTCGAGAGCCACGACGGCGAGACCCTGAAGATCAACGCACACGGCAACATCGAGTTCACCGACGACGAAACAGACGTCCAGAAGCTGTCGCCGGGCGGCTACATCACCATCGAAAAATCGAACGGCCGATGGCTTCCGACGAACACTCAGAAGTTCGAGGCGCGCGACAAGAACGGGACCATCGTCCGGACCTACTCGGCCAACGGCAAAGAGATCGGCGCCGAGGAAGGACGCGCGTGGCTCAAAGCGTTCCTGCCGGAATTGCTCCGTGAGATGGCCTTCAACGCGGACCGTCGCGTCGCGCGTCAACTGGCCAGGGGTGGCCCGGGCTTCGTGCTCGACGAGATCGGCCGTACACACAGCAGCTATGCGAAGAGCGTGTACTTTCGCGAGCTGTACAAGCAGGCCGTGCTCGATCAGCCGATCCTCGCGCGGAGCCTGCAGCAGGCCGCGCGCGAGGTGCAGTCGGACTACGACCTCGCCGAGACGCTGATCGGCGCCGCGAAGCATCAGCCCATCGATCGCGCGCTCGGCGACTTCGTGAACGCCGCGCACTCGGTGGACTCGGACTACGACGAAGCGCGTGTGCTCGCTGAGGCGCTTACGCGTCCGTCCGCGACCGCATCGATCGCGGCTGCGGTGTTCAGCGCAGCGACGCCAGGCGCCGGCAACAGCGGGATTCAGTCGGACTACGATCTCGCCGAGCTTCTCAGCAAGACGCCGCCCGCCTTGATCGACCAGTCGGCGGCAGGGTGGGCCGCGGCCATTCGGAGCATTGGCTCGTCCTACGATCGCAGCCGCGCCATTGGCGCCGTGCTGAGGCCCGGAGTGACCCCGGCTACCATGCAGGTCGCGCTCGATGCGGCGGCCGGAATCACGTCGGATTACGACCTGGCCACGCTGCTGACGAAGGTGGCGGCAGCCGGCGCGCTCACCGACAGCACGGCGGCGGCCTATCTCGGCGCGACAAGTCACGTGAACGGCTCGTACGATCGCGGGCGGGTGATGCACGAGATCGCGAAGTCATCGCTCGGCGACCAGTCGCTCGCGCAGGCCGTGTCTCTCGCCGCCACGATGTCTTCGGACTACGACCGGGCCGAGGCGCTCATCGCGTTGAGCCACGCGCGAGGCATTGGCCCGGCCACGAAGAAGGCGCTCAGCGAGTCGGCCACCACGATGCACGGCGATTACGATCGGGGCCGGGTGATGACGGCGTTGTCGTCAGCGGGAATTCGCTAGCAGAATGGCAGTCCTGAAGGCCTGCCCAAACAATCGTCAGGCCTCTCCGACCAGCCGGCCATCGCTCATCACCACGATCTGATCCGCGGCCACGCGGAGATCGGCCTCATCGTGCGACACGTGGATCGCCGGGATGCCCGCGCGGCCGATCCACGCGCCGAGCGCCTCCAGAATGCGCCGCCGTAACGGCACGTCCACGGCCGAGAGCGGCTCGTCCAGGAGCAGCAGCGAGGGCGCGGAGGCGAGCGCGCGCGCCAGGGCGACCCGCTGGCGCTCGCCCCCCGAGAGGCCCTGGACCGGCCGATCGATCAGCGGCTCGATTTCCAGCATCGGCAACAGGACGTCGAGGGGCGCGCCGCCCCCGCGGCCGGCGCCGTAGGCGATGTTGCCGCGGACGTCGAGATGCGGAAAG
>Ga0136846_1219563_pt1 | contig 11644 bp, 10 predicted proteins | sample HopSoiMetagenom2_FD_96841 | JGI IMG/M metagenome (GOLD analysis project Ga0136846, IMG submission 96841) | Grasslands soil microbial communities from Hopland, California, USA - 2 Assembly 2016 (version 4) | ecosystem: Environmental > Terrestrial > Soil > Grasslands | place: USA: Hopland... | reverse complement strand
GGCGTCGAGAGATCGAGGTTGGCCTTTCGGGTCACCCACCGCTCCGGAAGCTTGAATGGCTCCTTGTTGTCGAACGCAGCTGAACGCTCGTACAGCCCGTAGAAAGTCGTCTTGTATGGGGCGATAGTGCCGTTGCTGGGGAATGATTTTACCAGCCCGTCGCTGATGCGCAGCGTGAACGTCGCATCGGGCGGCAGCGCGGTCCCGTACGTCGCGAAAAGCGCCTGACCGATCTTCTCGCTGTTGGCGGCGATGATCGCGTTCAGAGCGTTTGCTCTCGCCAGCTGCGTTCGGTTCAACGGATCGATTTGCCTGGCCAGTACGATCATCGGATCGGTCGAACCAGTAATCGCCGCTGCGCCGCCCTGCACCAGCTGCTGTCTGAATGCCGGATCGGTGATGCGCGTGCCGCGGACAAGAGCTGCTGCGCGCGCTTCTGGAGTTTGCCCGCTCAGTGCGAGACTGAGGAATGGATCGTTGGCGGGAAGCTCACTCTGCGCGGCGCGAAGCTGCGCGGCGATGGCCATCCGTTCGAACGCGGTATCGATCGGCGTCGGAGCGACAATCTGTCTCTTGATGTTCTCGAGGCCCGCACCACGGTACTGAGGCAGGCGCGCGGAATCCGGGGCATTCGCGAACAGGCCGACGCGAACCAGTCCGGCCGCGAGCTGCATGAGAGTCGATCCGCCACCGAAGCCGTAGTAACGAAGCTGGGGGCTGAACGTGGCCAGCTCTCGTTGCGCGTTGGCGATCGCGTCAAAGGTTCCGCCGTACTGCGCCTGCAGCTTCGGATCTGCGGCGATGCGAGCGCGCAGCTCCTGCTCGAAGGCGCGCTTCTTCGCCATGCTCGCCGTGTCGAGAAGGCCCGCGCGATAGCCGGTGACCGCCTTCTGGGAGTTGGCGATTCCGAAAACATCGTTCTGATAACGCCGCGCCGCCGACGTATCTGTGCGCTCCAGCTCCGAGTAGATCCCCAGCGCGCGCTTGTACGCCGCGAGAGAAGCGGGATAACCAACGTCGCGCAGATACTCCATCTGTGAGATGGTATTCAGGCGGCCCGTCGAACCGGGGTTGCCGACGACGAAAACCAGCTCGTTCTCCGTCGCACCGGCCGGACTCCACTTGAGATAGTCCGTCGGGCTGTAGGGCTGGCCGTTCTCGTAAACGCGCAACAGCGTCAGATCGAGATCGTACCGGGGGTAGGTGAAATTGTCCGGATCCCCACCGAAGAACGCGATGTCGCCCTCGGGTGCCATCACCAGGCGGACGTCGTTGAACCGGCGGTAGCGATAAATGGAGTAGATCCCGCCCTGATAGAGACTGACAACCTGGCAATTGAGCTGAGTCTGCTGATTGCACTCTGTCTGGATCTGATTGATGATCGCCGTACGCTGTGATGCCTGCTCTGCGGGAGTAGTTCCCGTGATGGCGCCGCGCACCCTGTCGGTCACGTTCTGAATCGATTGCAGCTGATCGACATAAAGTCCGGCGCATTTCTTCTCATCGGCGAGCGTTCGTGCCGCGAACCCCGTCTGGATGTAATTGGAATCCGGTGGGGAAGACGACGCGGTGCACTCGCGGCCGCAGTGATGATTTGTCATGACGAGCCCGCGCGCCGAGACGAAGGAGGCGGAACAGTTAGGCAAACGGACCGAGGCAAGGCGGACGTGGTCCAGCCATTTCTGATCCGGCGCGAATCCGTAAGTGCGACGCCAGTAGTCGATGGGTGGAGCGTCGAAGGTCCACATCGTGCCGAACTCTGGCTGGTAAGTCGGAGCCGACAGCTGTGGCGTCGCGGTCGCGCGACGCTGGGAGGCAGTCTGAGCCGAAGCCTGGCTGGACGCTGCGAGAGCGGTGGCGAGAGCCACCGCGCAGAGCACGGATCTACTCGTCAACATTTTTGTCTTCCTGTTCGGGTAGGTTCGCACGCGGACTTGCAAGATGCCGACCGCCGTGCGGTCGGCTTGTAGCTATGAGGGGCGAGTTCTAGATTGCACGAACCCGCACAAAACCTTTGACCGAGCATCAATGTCACGGAATCGAACCCTGCAGGAAACCACGACAGCTGACAGTCCATCAGAGGTCCTGCAGGCAGCCAAGGATTTCTTTTCGCGGCAGCTCGGCATTTACGCGGCATTCCCCGAGCAGGAATCGGTCTCTCACGTCACGCTCCGCGGGCAGGGTGGCGAAGAGATAGTCATCGCGGCAATCCCGGCCGGTGGCGCCACCCGCGTCACAGGCTCGACCTACTTGTTCGATCAGCAGGTCGCGCGGTTTCTGGCGACTCTCGCGCCCGTACCATTCGCGGTTACGACCGAAGGTGGCGTATGAACCAGACGTCGCCGTTCGTAAACGCGATCCGAGCGCAGCCGACCGCCCTGACGCTCGGATCGGGAACCGGCCCGGCGATCAGCCTGAGGGCTCAGGTACTGGAGGCGTGGGACGCGATCCGCGTCGACGCCGACCCATCGGCCTCCGTAAAGAGCCTGAAAGAGCTGGCGCTGAGGGAGCTCTACCCCAACGTCTGGCCGAACGACGACTACGTGGTCAAGCTGAATGGGTTCGAAATCCTTGACGAAAACGCTCCCATTTCGTCCACAGCGGCGAGAGATGGCTCGACCTTCCTGATTACCGACCGCCGCCGGCGACCGGTAGAATAACGCCGCCCGTGCGGGCCGCGTTCATCTCCCATAGCGATTGCGGCCGTCACGACACGGGCTGGGGGCATCCCGAGCACGTCGGGCGCCTGCGCGCGATCACTCGTGCATTGCGCGAAGACCCGGAGCTCTTTCATTCTATCGAGCATCTCGAGGGACGACACGCGACGATCGATGAGATCGCGCTGGCGCATGATCCGGCGTACATCGCTTCGGTCAGGGTCATTGCAGAACAGGGAGGAGGACGGCTTGACGCTGATACCGTTGCAAGCAGCGGCTCATGGGACGCCGCCACGGCCGGTACCGGGTGCGTCCTTTCCGCTGTCGATCTTTCGGTGGGCGGAATCAACCCGCGCAGCTTCTCGGCGGTTCGCCCACCCGGCCATCACGCCGTACGGAGTCGCGCCATGGGCTTCTGCCTCTTCGGCAATGTCGCCATAGCCGCGCATTACGCCAGAAGAAAGCACAGCCTGCAAAGGATCCTGATCGTGGATTGGGACGTCCATCATGGCAACGGAACTCAGGCGCTGGTCGAGACCGAGCCCGACATTCACTTCGTGTCCATGCATCAGTGGCCGTGGTATCCGGGCACCGGCGCCGCCGAGGACCGCGGTCCGCACCAGAGCGTCTGGAATGTGCCCAAGCCACCCGGCTTGTCCCGAAGTGAATACGTGGAGTCGCTCGAGCGTACGATCGACGATGCGACGAAGGGCTTCGTTCCTGACCTGATCCTGATCTCGGCGGGCTTCGACTCGCTCGCCGGCGACCCCCTCGGCGGGTTCACCCTCGAGCTCGACGACTTCGATTCGCTGACACGCTCGCTGGTGGCCCGCGCCGAGTCGTGGTGCGGCGGCAGGGTCGTCAGCGCTCTCGAAGGAGGGTACGCGCCGGAGCGGGTCGGCGAAGCGGCCGTGCGCCACCTGCGCGCACTCGCCGGCTAAAGAGTAACTTGAACGCTGATGACAGCCTCAATTCGTCTGCTGCAGGACGTCAAGCCGCCGGCTGAGCCCCGGCTCTTCAGCTGCTACAGCGATTCTTCCGGAAAGGCCACGCAGAATCTTTCCCGCGATGAGATCGCGCGCGTGCTCGCGAGCGGCACCGGAACGCTGTGGGTCGATATCGATACGCGCGATGAAAAGCAGGCGGGGATTCTCAACGAGCTCTTTCAATTCCATCCACTGGCGATCGAAGAGGCGTTAAATCCGCAGGCCCGGGTCAAGCTTGAAGAATTCGACCAGTACATCCTGCTCATCGTGCGCACTGTCGCGTTCTGCGAGACCACCGACGATCCCTACGACCTCGATACCGTCAACATCACTTTCTTCCTCGGCAAGAACTACCTCGTGACAGTGCACGGGGCTGACACCAATCCCGTGGCGACGACCGAAGAGCTGCTCGCGCGGAAGCCGGAGCTCGCCACTCGCGGGCCGGCGAGGCTGATGCACGCCATTGTGGATCAGGCCGTCGACGCGTACTTCCCCGTGATCGAGCGCCTCGACGAGTTCATGGACAGTCTGGAGGAGAAAGTCTTCGCCCAATTCGATCAGGATGCGCTGCGCGAGATCTTCGCGGTCAAGCGACTGGTGCTTAACCTCAGACGCCACATTGCCCCGGAGCGCGACGCCCTCAGCGTTCTGACCAATCGTCCGAGCACCATGCTCACCCCGGACACCCAGATCTACTTTCGGGACATCTACGACCACGTCCTCAGGATCTACGATTCGCTGGAGAATTACCGCGACCTCATGAGCAGCACCCTGGACAGCTATCTAACCCAGGTGTCCAATCGTCTTGGTACAGCGACCAAAGCGCTCGGCGTGGTTGCAACGGTCACGCTTCCGTTCGTGGTGGTGAGCGGAATGTGGGGCATGAACTTCGAGCACATCCCGCTTCACACCCATCCGCACGGCTTCATGATTCTGCTGTTGGCGCAACTCGCGCTCGGTCTCACAATCCTCGCTGGTTTAAAATGGCGCAAGCTGCTCTAGGGTCACTGCGGTTGTACGGTGTTGCTGCCGTCGAGTCGGGGCAGCTCGCTTCCCTGGCGGAAGGGACATCGCTGTTGCACTACCGTGCGATCGCCGCCATCGTCGAGCCGGGTCCTTACACCGTGACGGCCGTCGACGATGAGGCGATGGCCAGACACATTGCCATCCTCGAGAACGCGCACTCGCACGGTACGGTCCTTCCCGCACCTCCCGGCACCGTCTTCCAGTCGGAGGCGACCCTGATGCGGTGGCTGGAGCTGCATTACTTCACGCTCACGGAAGCTCTCGCGGTGGTTGAGGGACACGCGGCGGCCCGCGTCAGCATCACTACGTCGTCCAGCAGGAATGGCGACGAAGCCCAACACAGCTTTGCGTCGCTGGCCGCCGAGAGTCTGCGACTGCTGCGGAGCCAGGCTGCCGCGACGGTGACGCTGCCGAGGGCGGACGGCGACGATGAGGAGGGGGTAGTGGCCCGCGCGTCATTCCTCATCGACAGCCAGCGGTGGGAGACTTTCAAGGACACAGTGTCGAAGGAGGCACTGCGGCAGCCGGCGCTCGACTTCAAGGTAACCGGCCCGTGGCCTCCTTATGATTTCGTTCGGATGCAGTTCGGGGGCTGACGATGTTCTGTACTGATTGTGGCAGCTGGAATCGAGGTGAGGCAGCGCGTTGTGTGCGCTGTGGAATCCGCATGCCCGAGAACTCGGACAAGCGTCAATCGCCACCCGATCCGTCCGTTACGGCGCTCAGGCAGGTGACTGGCGGACGCTACACTATCATGCACCGCGTCGGCGAAGGTGGCATGGCGAGCGTCTATTACGCGTTGAACGTCGCTCTGGACTCGCCTGTTGTAATCAAGGTTCTCCATCCGCACCTCGCGCGTGAGCACGAGATGCGCGAGCGCTTCAAGCGCGAAGCCGAATCCGCCGCGCAGCTGATGCACCCGCACATCTGCAAGATCATCGACTTCGGGATGGTCGACGATCACGTCTTCCTGGTGATGCCCTACATGGCGCGAGGTACGCTGAGCGATCGCATTGGCGGCCATCGCTCGCTTCCGGCGGAAACGACCGCTGCCGTGGCGGCGCAGGTAGCGACCGGCCTCGACTACGCGCATCGCCGCGGTCTCGTTCACCGCGACATCAAGCCGGACAATATCCTCTTCGACGAGGACGAAAACGCGTTGGTGACCGACTTCGGAATCGCCACCGGCCACTTCCGCAGCCGGATGACGGGCAGCGGCAACGTGATGGGCACCCCCCATTACATGTCGCCCGAGCAGGCGCGGGGAAAGCTCCTCGACGGGCGCAGCGACATCTACGGGCTCGGCGTGGTGATGTACGAGACGCTGCTCGGGTTTCCGCCGTTCGACGGCGCCGACAGCTATTCCATCAGCTACAAGCACGTCACCGAGATGGCTGTCGCGCCCGACGTGGTGGATTCGCGAATCCCGCAGCAGATGTCGGCCATCGTGATGCGCTGCCTCGAGAAAAATCCTTCGCACCGCTTCGAGCGCGGAAACGATCTCGCCGATGCGCTGATTAACTTTCTCTCGACGGCCGCGGCGCACCACGAATTCCGAATGGCTCGCACCGCGCGCTCTATCCCCACGCAGGCAGTGGCTGCCGGATGAAGCTTCGCACGCTGCTCAAAGCTTGACCCGAATTTCGAGATGAGGCTTTCGCACCAGACAATCGAGCTCAACCCAACGCATCCGTTCGTCATCGCGCGGGGCGGCTACGCGCATCACCGCAACGTCATCGTCCGACTAACCGACGACGAGGGGGTCGAGGGGTTCGGCGAGGCAGCGCCCAACCGCTATTACGGTGAATCAGTGTCCACGGTCATCGCAGCGCTCGGCCAGTTCAAGCCGGTCCTGGAGCGCGCCGATCCGTTTGCCCTCGAATCGATCGAAGGAAACCTGCACCGTATTCTGCGCGGGAATGCCTCGGCGAAGAGCGCCGTCAGTGCAGCGCTGCATGATCTGATCGGCAAGAAGCTGGGCCTGCCCGTGTACAGAATGTGGGGGCTCGACGCAGCGACGGCGCCGCAATCGAGCTTCACTATCGCCATCGCCGAGAACCACGAGCTGGAGCGACGCGTGACGGAAGCGCGCGATTATCCGATCCTGAAGATCAAGCTCGGCACGGACCGGGACATGGAGATCGTTCGCATCGTCCGTAACGCAGCGCCGGACAAGAAACTTCGCGTCGATGCCAACGCTGCGTGGACCGCCAAACACGCCGTGCGCATGAGCGATTTTCTGGCGGATAACCAGGTCGAGATGCTGGAGCAGCCTGTGGCCGCGAACGATATTGATGGGCTGCGCTTCGTTCGCGAACGGTCCAGGCTGCCCATTTTCGCTGACGAGTCGTGCCTGGTCGCGACCGATATTGCGAAGCTCGTGGGGGCGGTGGATGGCATCAACATCAAGCTGGCAAAATGCGGCAGTCTTCGCGAAGCCCTGCGGATGGTCTACACTGCCCGCGCGCTCGACCTGCAGGTCATGGCGGGTTGCATGATCGAGAGCTCGCTGGGCATTTCGGCGATCGCGCAGGTTGCACCGCTCCTCGACGCAGCCGACTTCGACGGCGCGGCCCTTCTCTCCAACGACCCTTATCGCGGCGCGACGATCAACGGCGGATCGATCCAGCTGACGGACGCGCCAGGCCTTGGCGCGACGCCGGCGCCGAGTGTGGATCTTTCCGCGGCGTTCCAAAGTGCGTGAGACGGCGACGCGGTTCGTACAGGTCGCGCTGCCGCTGCCGCTCTTCCAGACATTCACCTACGCAGTCGAAGACGGGCTCGCCAATCCTGTAGCTGTGGGATCACGCGTCGTGGTTCCACTGCGCAACGACAGGGAAGTCGGGATCTGTGTCGGCCTCACCGACATCAGCCCGCTCAAGAAAAAGCCGAAATCGGTGCTCGAATCGCCGGACGCTCAACCAGCGGTGGGGGGCTCGCTGCTGGAGCTGTGCCGGTGGATGGCGGACTATTACATCGTGCCGCTGGGAGTAGTGCTGCGCACCGTTCTCCCTGCAGCGCTCACCGGCGCCGGCGCTCCGACGCCGTCCAGAAAGACGCGCCGAATCGTGAAGATCGGCGCCGACATTCCCACCCTTATCGAGCGCGACAAGACTTTCGCGCGCTCCAAACAGCAGCGAGCCGTGTTCGAGATGATCGAGTCTCTCGGTGGACGGACATCTCTGGAGCACCTCAACGAGCAGCTCGATGTCTCGCCTGGCGTCCTGAAATCACTGGAGAAGCGCGGGCTGATCTCGATCGTTGAAGAGGAGGTGGAGCGCGACCCCTTTGCTCTGCGCGGCGGAATCTCGGCCACCCGGCTGCTACCCACCCCGCTTCAGCAGCACGCTGTCGATGAGATGGCGCACGCTGATCCGGGGAGCGTCTTCCTCCTGCACGGGATAACGGGCAGCGGCAAAACGCTCGTATACATCGAGCTGTTGCGCCGCATAGTCGATGGACGCGGTCAGACGGCGATCGTTCTGGTGCCCGAGATCGCGCTCACGCCACAGACTGTCGATCGATTCCGCGCCGCATTCGGCGACAGGATCGCCGTTTTGCATTCGGCGCTGAGCGAAGGTGAGCGGTACGATGCATGGCTTGCCCTCAAGCGCGGCGACAAGCGAATCGTCGTCGGAGCGCGCTCAGCGGTCTTCGCTCCACTGGAGAATCTCGGCGCGATCATCGTGGACGAAGAGCACGAGTCGAGTTACAAGCAGGGCGAAACCCCGCGCTATCATGCGCGCGAGGTGGCAATCGTCAGGGCGAAAGCCGAGGGCGCCATCACTGTTCTGGGCAGCGCCACGCCGTCTCTCGAGACGTGGTCGAACGCGATGTCCGGCAAGTACACACTGCTGACTTTGCCGGATCGCGTTGGTGGCGGGCGACTACCGGTCGTCGACGTCATCGATCTGCGAAAGACAGCCGTTGATTACACGGCGATGGCCCAGGGCGGCGTGGACTACGGCGTCGTCATCCGCGAGCCCCTCCACGATGCAATCGTCGAAACGATGTCCCGCGGCGAGCAAAGCATCCTCCTCCTCAATCGCCGCGGGTATTCCTCGTTTATTCAGTGCATCGACTGCGGAGCGGTGGCGACGTGCCCGCACTGCAGCATCACGCTTACCCACCACCGGAATCCGGAGCGGCTCGTCTGCCACTATTGCCTCCACAAGGAGGATCCGCGAGCCGATTGCGCGCGCTGTGGAGGAAGAAATCTCAAGCAGCGCGGACTCGGCACCCAGCAGGTCGAACGTTTGCTGGTAGAGAGGTTTCCTTCTGCGCGGATTGCCCGGATGGACGTGGACACCACCAGCGGCAAATGGGCGCACACCCGAATTCTTGATCGCGTCGCGTCAGGCGAAGTCGACATTTTGCTCGGCACGCAGATGATCGCCAAAGGTCTCGACTTCCCCAACGTCACCCTGGTCGGGGTCGTCGACGCCGATGTCGGAATCAACCTCCCGGATTTTCGCGCGTCCGAGCGTTGCTTCCAGCTCCTGAGTCAGGTCTCGGGAAGAGCCGGTCGCGGCGCGAAGGGCGGAAAGGTCCTCATCCAGACGCGACTGCCCAGTCACCACGCCGTGCGGTACGCGGTTGCTCACGACTACACGTCCTTCGTGCGCGAGGAGCTCCAGGGGCGGAAAGATCCTCCCTATCCGCCGAACGTGCGTCTGGCAAATATTGTTTTCAGCGGTCTGGTCGAAGAGCCGACCGCGAAGCTGGCCATCCACGCCGGCGAATGGCTGCGCGAGCTCATTTCGACCCGCGCCGGCGACGAAGTCACAGTAGTCGGTCCCGCGCCGTGCCCGATCGAGCGGATCAAGAGTCGCTGGCGCTGGCACGTGCTCTTGAAATCCGATCAGCCAGGCGAGCTCACGAGGGTCGGTCGCTACTTCATGGAGCGTTTTGACGTTCCAGCCACCGCGCAGCTCAGGGTCACTCTCGATCGCGACCCCGTCGCTCTCCTGTAACGCCATGTCGTCACCTTACCTTTAGATCCGTGACCATCTTAAGACACCCCGATTTCGACGCCCTCGAGCTGGCAAACGCACCCGATGCGAAGTTCGTCCCCGCGCCGGCCGATGGTGTGCTGCCCGAAAACTTTTTCTCCACCACCAATCTTCCGACCTACGTCAGGATACGCGGCGCCTGGCGCATGCCGCGTGAGCCGCGGATGGATTCGGCGCTCGTCCTCGACAACGACGAGCTGTGGATCAGAGAAGGCCGCCGCCTCAAGAAAGGCGACATGGTTGCGGTAGGCAGCGCGGAGGACGGGAGCGAAGGAATTTTCGTTCACACCTCGTCCTTCCTTGGTGACGAAGAGGGCGAGTTCAAGTTCATGACGAGCGAGGTGTCGCGCGAAAAGCCCATCGACTACTCGCAGATGGCGAGGATCCTGATCGAGGAGCGCGAGCGGGGCGGTTATCCCATCTGGGTGACGGGGCCGGCGCTCGTTCACTCGCGCGCTCGCGCGGACATGGTGTGGTTCATCGAGAACGGCTTCGTATCGGCGCTGCTGGCCGGGAACGCGGTGGCCGTGCACGACATCGAGGCCTCGATTTTCGGTACGACGCTGGGAATGACGCGCACCGGTGAGGCGACGTCAGGCGGCCACGGGCTTCACATGCGCGCGATCAACAAGGTTCGTGCAGCGGGCTCGATAAGCAGGGCGGTGGAGCAGGGAACAATTGCCGACGGCATCATGCACGCCTGCGTCGTCAAGGGCATTCCGTTCGTCCTCACCGGCTCAATTCGCGACGACGGTCCGCTTCCCGAGGTCATCACCGACACCCTGCTGGCTCAGGATGCGATGAAGCGGCATACCACCCGGGCAACGATGGCGGTGCTTATTGCGACCGCGCTGCATGCAATTGCCACAGGCAACATGCTGCCGGCGTTCGTCACCGAGAAAGACGGCTCCATGCGTGAGCTCCCGACTATCTGCGTGGACTCCTCCGAGTTCGTGGTCAGCAAACTCAAGGATCGCGGCACCCACCAGGCGTTCGGTGTAGTGACCAACGCGCAGGATTTCATGCACATTCTCCGGCTCTACGTCGAGCGAGAGCTGATGGATCGGAAGAGTGGCAAGACGGCCGGCCAGGCCTCTGGAGCGCGCGCGTGATCGAGACGACCGAGCGTTTTCTGCGCGACATCGCCGAGCAGATCGGGATCGACGCCGTCGACGAAGTAAGATTGTTTCCGCCACTCCGGCAGTCGGGCGTGGAGACGGGAGTCGCGGTAGTTGCGGCGATTCCACTTCCACCGGAGCCCGTACACCCCCATCGGCCCGACGAGCCGCCCGAAGCCCTGAGCGAAAGCGCCGGCGACGAATTTCTTCCCATCGAGGAGCAGGACCGGGAAATAATCGTGCACCGCCACACGGTCTTCACCGCTCGCTACCGTCATACGCTGAAGGGGCCTGATCGCGGAAAGTGGGAGGTCGATGTGAGGGCGGAGGCCGATGCGCCGCTCGTCACGCTGGATCAGGTCGTACGCGGAGTGATGAAGCGCGCGGGCGAACCTTTTGAGCCCGAAAAGATCTCTGCGTCCGCGTTCAAAACGATCGTGGCTGGTACGACGGGCACTCTCGCCTAGATCGACCGAACCACCGCCTGATTGGCCATCGGCGTCAGGCGCGCTGCTGAAGGCGGCGCAGTCTCGGCGTTGGCTGCGGCATATCGCGCCAGGATCGTGCGATGGATATCACGCGCGTCCTCCAGAACTTCGCCGGCGAGTCCGAGCCGTTCTGGGGAGATGAGGAAAGGATAGACCTGGTCACCGCCCGCCGAGCCGTGCGCGCCGACCTGGTCATCGAAAGAGACGATATCGTAGCCATCGTAGGCGCCAAAGAGTACGCAGTCGCCAGCGTTATGCTGTCGGACCAGGGCCTCGATCGCCCGCAGCACGTAAGGCTCGGTGCCGAACAGCTCGAGCGGATTTTCGCCGGAGACTATTTCAAGCTCGCCATCACGT
>Ga0136846_1212906_pt1 | contig 11645 bp, 9 predicted proteins | sample HopSoiMetagenom2_FD_96841 | JGI IMG/M metagenome (GOLD analysis project Ga0136846, IMG submission 96841) | Grasslands soil microbial communities from Hopland, California, USA - 2 Assembly 2016 (version 4) | ecosystem: Environmental > Terrestrial > Soil > Grasslands | place: USA: Hopland... | reverse complement strand
GGCGCGCAGGTCGCGCTGCTCGGCGGTGAACTCGAACTCGACCATCAGAAGGTCCCTCCATCGACGACGATCCGCTGGTCGTTGACGTACGCGCCCTCGGGTCCGACGAGGAACCGGACGACGCGGGCGACGTCCTCGGGGGCGCAGACGCGGCCGAACGGCGAGCGGTCGTCGAGCTCGTGGATGTCGTCGACGCGGCGGGTGGCCCGGGCCAGCCGGCGGCCCATCTCGGTGTCGGTCAGGCCGGGGGCGACGACGTTGACATGGACGCCGTTGCGGCGTTCCTCGCGGGCGAGGGTGTGCGCCAGCGCCTCGACCGCGGCCTTGCCCATGGCGTAGGGCGCGCCGTTCGCGCTCCAGGTGGAGGCGGCGATGCTGGAGACGAAGACGACGTCGGACCGCTCGGCCAGCCGCAGGTGCGGCAGGGCCGCGCGCACCAGCTGGTGCGGGCCGATCGCGTGCACCGCGAGCACCCACGACAGCTCCTCGTGCGTGGTGTCCGCGACCGCGTTGCCCCGGCTGGCGACGCCGGCGTTGCTGACCAGGACGTCGAGGCCGCCGAACCGCTCGACCGCGGTGGCGACCGCCTGCTCCGACGACGCCGGGTCGTCGACGTGCGCCTCGACCGCGACCGCGGTCGCCCCCTCGCCGGCGAGCTTGTCGACCAGCGCCTCGGCGGACTCCCGGTCGCGGCGGTAGGTGAGGACGACGGACGCGCCGCCGAGCGCCAGCTCGGTGCTGACCGCGCCGCCGATGCCGCGCCCGCCGCTGGTGACGAGGGCGACCCGGCCCGCCAGCGGCTGCCCCGCCGACGGTTCAGCCACGGGGCACCTCGCTCCACGGCTTGCCGGTGTCGGCGCGCAGGTCGCCGGGCAGGCCCAGCAGCCGCTCGCCGAGGATGTTGCGGAGCACCTCGGAGGTGCCGCCCTCGATGGTGTTGGCGCGGCTGCGCAGGAACCTGCGCTGGACGTCCTCGCCGTCGGTCCGCGGCGGGGCGCCGTCCGGTCCGGTCGAGTAGCCGCTGTACAGGCTCGCCTCGACCCCGAGCAGGTCCATGCAGAACTCGTAGACGTCCTGGTTGAGCTCGGCGCCGACGAGCTTGCCGATGCTGCCCTCGGGGCCGATCTTCTCCCCGCCCTCGACGCGCTGCCGGTCGCCGGTGAGCCGGGCGGCGTCGGCGCGGGCGAACAGGTGGACCAGCCGGTCGCGCAGCGCGGGGGTGCGCAGGTCGGGCCGCTCGCGCCACAGGTTCAGCGCCGAGCCGATCGAGCCGGACCCGCGGACGCTGGACCCACCGCCGATCGCCGTCCGCTCGTTCATCAGCGTCGTCATGGCGACGTGCCAGCCCTGGCCGACGTCGCCGAGCCGGTGGCTGTCGGGGATCCGGGCGTCGCGCAGGTAGACCTCGTTGAACTCGGCCTCCCCGGTCATCTGCCGCAGCGGGCGGACCTCGACGCCGGGGTCGGTCATGTCCAGCACGAAGTAGGTCAGCCCCTTGTGCTTGGGCTGGTCGGGGTCGGTGCGGGCCAGCAGCAGCGCCCGGCGGGCGCGGTGCGCGTTGCTGGTCCACACCTTCTGCCCGTTGACGATCCAGGTGTCGCCGTCGAGGACGGCTCGGGTGGCCAGCCCGGCGAGGTCGGAGCCGGCGCCGGGCTCGCTGAACAGCTGGCACCAGATGTCGTCGCAGACGTAGTCGGCGCGCAGCAGCTCGGCGGCCAGCTCGCGGGACGCGTGCGCCATGACCGTCGGGCCGGCCATGCCGTATCCCATCGGGTTGAGCCAGAACGGGTTGGGCGCGCCGGCACCCTGCAGGATGCCGTCGGCGACGGCCTGCAGCCCGGGGGCGACGCCCAACCCGCCGAAGCCCTCGGGGAAGTGCACCCAGGCCAGGCCCGCGTCGAAGCAGGCGCCGAGGAAGTCGCGCTGCGGGGTCTCGGCGGGTGGGTGCTCGGCGAGCACCCGCCGGGCGGTCTCGACGACTCTGTCGCGATCGGTCAACGTGGGGAGCCCTTCAGGAATCGAGGAAGTTCGGCGTGCGGCGCTCGCGGAAGGCCAGCGCGGCCTCGCGGTGGTCGGCGGTGAACGAGCTGAGGATCTGGGTGCGGTTCTCGATGTCGATGCCGGCCTGCAGGCTGCCGATCTCGAGCTGGCTCCACATGACCTCCTTGGTCATGCGGACGCCGAACGGCGAGTTCGCCAGCACCAGCCGCGCGGTCTCCAGCGCCGAGTCGAGCACCTCCCCGTCGGGCACGACCCGGGTGACCAGGCCGATCCGGTCGGCCTCCTCGGCGTCGACGATCCGGCCGGTGAGCAGCAGCTCGAACGCCCGGGAGGCCCCGACCAGCCGGGGCAGCAGCCAGCTCACGCCGATGTCGCAGCCGGACAGCCCGAGCCGGACGAAGGCGACGTTGTAGCGGGACGACGCCGCCCCGATCCGCACGTCCGAGGCCAGCGCCAGCGCCAGGCCGCCGCCGGACGCCGCGCCGTTGACCGCGGAGATCACCACCTGCGGCAGCGCGCGCAGCCTGGGCACCAGCGCGGCGATGTACTTCTGCAGGGCCAGGCCGGTCTGCGGGGAGCGGACGGCCCGGTCCGGACCGCCCATGTCGAACGCGGTCAGGTCCAGCCCGGCGCAGAACCCGCGGCCGGCGCCGGTCAGCACCAGCACGCGCACCGACGGGTCGGCGGCGAGGGCGTCGAGCACGGCGTGCAGCTCGCGCAGGAGGTCGGCGGACAGCGCGTTGAGCCGCTCGGGCCGGTCGAGGGTGAGGACGACGATGCCCGGCTCGGGCGAGGCCAGCCGGAGGGTGGTGAGGTCGGTGGGCAGCCCGGCGGGCAGCGGGGCCTGCGAGGTGGTGGTCACGGGATACCTCTCAGCCGCGGGAGCGCTGGTTGAAGGGGACGTCCTTCTCGGGGTCCGGGTCCTTGGGCAGCCCGAGCAGCCGCTCGGCGATGATGTTGCGCTGGATCTCCGAGGTGCCCCCGGCGATGCTGGTCTGCTTCATCGACAGGAAGTCGTGGGCCGACGGGTTGAGCGGCGTGCCCGCCGGCCGGCCCAGCACGCCGACCGGGTCGGCCTCGGCGGCGAGCACGCCGGCCTGCTCCTGCAGCCAGGAGCTGATCAGCTTGCGGATCGACCCCTCCGCGCCGACCGGGCCGGTGCCGGTCTCGACGAAGGCGCGGACCGTCGTCATCTGCAGCACCCGCTCCTCGACCAGGTAGCCCAGCAGCCGGTCGCGCAGCAGCGGGTCGGCCCAGGTGCCGGTCCGCGCCGCCAGCCGGGCCAGCTCCTCGCCCTTGCCGGGGCCGACGCCGGGCCGGCCGGAGAGGCCGTTGCGCTCCTGCATGAGCGTGGTGATGCCGACCGCCCAGCCGTCGTTCAGCCCGCCGAGCAGCGCGTCGGCCGGCAGCACGACGTCGTCGAGGAAGACCTCGTTGAACTCGGCGTCGCCGTTCATCTGCCGCAGCGGGCGGGGCTGCACCCCGGGCGTGCGCATGTCGACGAGGAAGTAGGAGATGCCGCGGTGCTTGGGCCTGGCCGGGTCGGTCCGGGCCATGAGGATGCCCCAGTCGGCGAAGTGGGCGTAGGAGTTCCACACCTTCTGGCCGTTGACCAGCCAGGTGCCGTCCGCCTGCCGCTCGGCACGGGTGGCCAGCGACGCGAGGTCGGAGCCGGCGCCCGGCTCGCTGAACAGCTGGCACCACTGGACCTCGCCGCGGCGGATGCCGGGCAGGTGCTGCCGCTTCTGCTCCTCGGTGCCGTGGACCAGGATCGTCGGCCCGGCCAGCCCGCGGCCGATGAAGGCGGGGCTGTCGTGGTCGGCCGAGTACCGCAGCAGGACGTCGGAGATCGCGCCCGCCTGCTCGGCCGACAGGCCCAGGCCGCCGTGCTCGCGCGGCCACGACGGCGTGGCCAGCCCCGAGTCGCCGAGCAGCGCGAACCAGGCGCGCATGCCCTCGGCGTCGGCCCGGTGGGCGGCGATCGTCTCGGTGTCTCCGTCGAGGACCGCCTTGAGCCAGGCCGGCGGCAGGTTCTCGTGCAGCCAGCGCTCGGCGGCCGCTGCCACCTCCTCCTCGGGAGCGTCCGGGGACAGGTCGAGCGGGGCGGTCATGCCGGCACCTCCGCGAGCTCGGGCAGGACGAGGGGGACGAGCGCGGCGCGGTGCTCGGCCGGGGAGCCGGCCAGGGTGGCGTCGGCCCGCGCCCGCCGCAGGAACAGGTGGGCGTCGTGCTCCCAGGTGAAGCCGGTGCCGCCGTGCAGCTGGATGGTGTCCTTGGCCGTCTGCAGGAACGACTCCGAGCAGTACGACCCGGCGACCGCGGCGCCCATCGCCGCGTCCGGCGAGCCGGGGGGCTGCCAGGCGGCCCAGTAGGCGGCCGAGCGGGACATCTCCAGGCGCACCGCCATGTCCGCCAGCCGGTGCTTCACCCCCTGGAAGGCGCCGATCGGGCGGCCGAACGCCCGGCGGGTGCGGGCGTGCTCGGCGGTCATCTCGACGAGAGCGCTCATCGCGCCGACCTGCTCGGCGGCGAGCAGCACCGCGGCGGTCCGCTGCACGTGCGCGAGCACCGCCGCTCCCCCGCCGTCCTCGCCGACCAGCCGGGCCGGGGTGTCGCGCAGGTGCAGCCGGGCCAGCGGGCGGGTGAGGTCGAGGGGGTCCAGCCGCTCGGCCTCCAGGCCCTCGGCGCCGGCGGCGACGGCGTACAGCGACGGGCCCCGCCCGCCCCGGGCGAGGACGAGCAGGAGGTCGGCGTCGGCGCCGTCCAGGACCAGCTCCTTGACGCCGGTGAGCCGGACGCCGTCCCCGCTGCCCTGCGCGGTGGTGCCGTCGGCACGCCACCGCCCGCCGGCCCCGGCGACGGCGAGGGTGGCGGTGCGCTCGCCCTCGGCGACCGCCGGCAGGTGCTCGGCCTGCGCGGCGGCGTCCCCCGAGGCGACCAGCGCCTCGGCGGCGAGGACGGTGGGCAGGAAGGGGCCGCCGAACAGCACCCGGCCCATCTCCTCGAACACGACGGCGAGCTCGACCAGGGAGCCGCCGCTGCCGCCGTGCTCCTCGGGCAGCGCCAGGCCCTGCAGCCCGATCTGCTGCGCCAGGGCGGTCCACAGCTGCGGGTCGTGCCGGGTGCCGGCCTCGGCCAGCTCGCGGGCGCGGGGCAGCGGGGCGCGCTGCTGCAGCAGCCGGCGCGTGCTCGCGCGCAGGTCCTGCTGCTCGGGTGTCCAGGTGAACTCCATCGTTCCCCCTCCTGCTCGGGTGGTCAGCGGCCGCGGAAAACGGGGTCGCGCTTCTCGAGGAAGGCCCGGCCGGCCTCGACGGTGTCCTCGGTGGCGAAGTTGACCTGCTGGGAGCGGGCCTCGTCCTCCAGCGCGCGGTCGAGGGTGGCCTCGAAGGAGTCGCTGAGCATCCGCTTGGACAGCCGCATCGCTACCGGCGGCCCGGCCAGCAGCCGCTCGGCGAGCCGGCCGACGGCGGCGTCCAGCTCGGCGGGCTCGACGACCTCGCGGACCAGGCCCCACTCGCGGGCCTGCTCGGCCCCGAGCATGTCGCCGAGCAGCACCAGCTCCTTGGCGCGGTGCAGGCCGACCAGCCGGGGCAGCAGCCACGAGCCGCCGAAGTCGACCGACAGGCCCCGCTTCACGAAGATCTCGGAGAACCGCGCCCGGCTGGAGGCGACGACGAAGTCGCAGCCCAGCGCCAGGTTCATGCCCGCACCGACGGCGACGCCGTCCACCCGGGCGATCGTCGGGACCGGCAGCCGGTGCAGCGCGAGGCAGGCCTCGTTGACCTCCGTCATGTCGACCAGCGGGGGCCGGCGCTCGCCGCCGGCGCCGCTGAGGTCGGCGCCGGCGCAGAACTCCTCGCCGGCGCCGGTGACCACCAGCACCCGGGCGTCGCTCGCCGCCACCTCCCGCAGCGTGTCGCGCAGCGCCCGCCAGGCGGCCCGCGTCATGGCGTTCTTGCGCCGCGGCTGGTTCAGCGTGAGGGTCGCGACCGCGCCGTCCCGGGAGAGCAGGACCGGCGCGGCGCCGTTGAGCAGCGACGGGTCGGAGACGGCGGTCACAGGTCCGACGCCAGCGTCTTGACCTGCTCGACCGTGCGGACGCGGTCGGCGTGGGTGCCCTGGGGGAAGGTGAGCATCAGCGTGGTGACGCCGGCCTCCTTGAACGCGGCCAGCCGCTCGGCCACCCAGCCCTCCGGTCCGACCAGCGAGGTCGCGTCGACCATCTCCTGCGGGACGGCGGCGGCCGCCTCGTCCTTGCGGCCGGACAGGTAGAGGTCCTGCACGGTCGCGGCCGCCTCGGGGAAGCCGTAGCGCACGGTCAGCTCGTTGTAGAAGTTCTTGCCGCGGGCGCCCATGCCGCCGATGTAGAGGGCCAGCGAATCCCGGCTCCGCTCGCGCAGCTCCGTCAGCCCGTCCCCGACCGCGCACGCCGCGCCGACGACGACGTCGAGCTCGCCGAGCGACGGGTCGCGCTTGGCCTTGCCGGCCTCGAGCGAGGCGCCCCAGGTCTCGGCGACCTTCTCCGGGTAGAAGAAGATCGGCTGCCAGCCCTCGGCGATCTCGGCGGTGAGCTCGACGTTCTTCGGGCCGATCGCGGCGATGGTGATCGGGATCCGCTCGCGCACCGGGGTGTTGATGAGCTTGAGCGGCTTGCCCAGGCCGGTGCCCTGCTCGGGGGGCAGCGGCAGCGTGTAGTACTTGCCGTCGTAGACGACCTTCTCCCGGCGCCACACCATGCGGCAGATCTCGACGATCTCGCGCAGCCGGCCCAGCGGGGCGTCGTACTTCACCCCGTGGAACCCCTCGACCACCTGCGGGCCGGAGGCGCCCAGGCCCAGGGTGAACCGGCCGCCGGAGACGAAGTCCAGCCCGGCCGCGGTCATGGCGGTCAGGGTCGGTGTCCGGGTGAAGGCCTGCATGATCGCCGAGGTCAGCTCGAGCCGCTCGGTGATCGCGGCGAGGTAGCCGAGCTGGCTGACCGCGTCGAAGCTGTAGGCCTCGGCGACGGCGACGACGTCGAGCCCGGCCTTCTCCAGGTCGGCGAGCTCGGCCGCGGCCTCGGTGAAGCCGCCGGCGTACTGCAGCTGGGTTCCGATGCGCATCGTCACACCCCCGCGGTCTGGGTCTGGGGAAGGTCCTGCGGGAGGTCCCACGTGCGCAGCTCCCGCTTGAGGATCTTCCCGCTGGCGTTGGTCGGCATCGCCTCGAGGACGACGAACTCGCGCGGCACCTTGTACCGGGCCAGCCGGGCGCTGCAGTGCTCGGTGAGCTCCTCCGGCGTCACGCTCCTGCCCGTGCGCACGGTGACGAAGGCGCGCACCGCCTCGCCCCAGTGCTCGTCCGGCACGCCGACGACGGCGGCCTGCTGGACGGCCGGGTGCTCGGCGAGCACGGACTCGATCTCGAACGGGTAGATGTTCTCCCCACCGCGGATGATCATGTCCTTGCTGCGACCGTGCAGGTGGAGGAAGCCCTCCTCGTCGAGGTAGCCCATGTCGCCGGCGCGGAACCAGCCGTCGCGGAAGGCGCGGGCGGTGTCCTCGGGCATGCCCAGGTAGCCGTCCATGACCATGTCGCTGCGGGTGGCGACCTCGCCGATCTGCCCCGGCGGCAGGTCGTTCATGTCCTCGTCGACGATCCGCATCGCCACCCCGAAGGACGGGCGGCCCGCCGACCGCAGCAGGTCCTCCCGGCCGGCGAGGGCCCGGCGGTGGTCGGCCGGGGTGAGCGTCGACTGCAGGCCCGCCTCCGTGCCGGCCCCGAACGCCTGCAGGAAGTCGCACCGGAAGGTGTCCAGCGCCCGCCGCAGCAGCGTCGGCGAGATCGGCGAGGCGCCGTAGGTGACCAGCTGCAGCCGCTCGTAGTCGTAGGAGTCGACGCCGTCCAGCTGCAGGATGCTGCTGATCATCGTCGGCACCAGGAAGACGGCGGAGACGCGGTCCTCCGCCATGAACCGGTGCACGGTCGGGGCGTCGAACTGCGGCAGCAGGAGCGAGGTGAAGCCGCGCGCGACGCCGGCGAGCAGGCCCGAGACCCCGGAGACGTGGAAGGTCGGCGCCGCGCAGTAGCGGACGTCGTCCTCGCGCATCAGGTACTCCACCGAGCAGATCTGCACCATGTTCTTGTGCATCCGCTGGGACTGCACGACCCCCTTGGGCAGCCCCGTGGTGCCCGAGGTGAACGCCAGGGCGAAGGTGTCGGCGTCGGTGCAGACCACCGGCGGCTCGACGTCGGCGCCGGAGGACAGGAAGCGGTCGTACCCGCTCTCGCGCTCCCCCGGCAGCGCGTCGAAGGTCAGGACGAGGCGCAGGCTCGGGTGCGCCTCGGCCGCGCCGTCGAGCAGCCCGGCGTAGCGGGCGTCGCAGAAGAGGGCGACCGGTTCGGACCGCGACAGCAGGACGTCGACCTCGGGGCGGGTGAGCCGGTAGTTCAGCGGCACGAACACCGCGCCGGTCTTGGCGCAGGCGAGCACGACCTCCATGTACCGGTGCGAGTCGAGGGCGAGCACGGCGACCCGGTCGCCGTGCCCGATGCCGGCCTCCCGCAGCGCCGACACCAGCCGGTTCACCCGGCTGTTGAGCTCGCCGAAGCTCAGCGCCCCGCCCTCCGGGAAGAGGAAGGCCGGCTTGTCCGGGTCGCGTCGCGCCGACAGCGGCAGCATCTCGCCGAGGCTGATGCGCAGCGAGTCCGCGACCGATCCGCGGGTGGGTGTCATCCGGTGCTCCAGGGCTGGGTCGGGCGGGTGGATGGATGGCCGGGTCAGGAGAGGGCGGCGGCCTGGTCGGGGGTCAGGCCCCACTCGGTCAGGACCGCGGGGTCGCCGGCGGACGACGGCGCGGCCGGCGCGGCCGTGGCCGGGGTGCGGCCGAAGCGCGGGGCGGGTGCCGGCTGGGTCAGCCCGGCGACCTCGAGGAACGTGCCGCGTGCGGCGTTGTGCGGGTGGGCGTGCGCCTCCGCCGGCGGGAGCACCGGGGAGACGCAGGCGTCGGTGCCGTCGAAGACCTTGGTCCACTCCTCCCGGGACCGCTCGGCGAACGCGGCGGCGATCGCGGCCTGCAGCTCGGGCCAGCGCGACCGGTCCATCTGGCCGGGCAGCACGGCCGCGTCCAGCCCGAGGAGCCGGACCAGCTCGGCGTAGAACTGCGGCTCGATGGCACCGACGGCCATCCAGCCGCCGTCGAGGGTCCGGTAGCTGCGGTAGAACGGCGCCCCGCCGTCGAGCAGGTTGCTGCCGCGCTCGTCGGTCCACATGCCACGGGCGGCCATGCCGTGCAGGTAGGTCGACAGCAGGGCGGCGCCGTCGACCATCGCGGCGTCGACGACCTGCCCGCGGCCGGAGCCCGCCCGCTCCACCAGCGCGGCCAGGACGCCGAAGGCGAGCAGCAGGCCGCCGCCACCGAAGTCGCCGAGCAGGTTCGCGGGGGGCAGCGGGGCTCCCCCGCGCTCTCCGATCGGGTGCAGCGCGCCGGCGAGGGCGATGTAGTCGATGTCGTGCCCGGCGGCCTGCGCCAGCGGGCCGTCCTGGCCCCAGCCGGTCATCCGGCCGTACACCAGCCGGGGGTTGCGCCCGAGGCAGACGTCGGGGCCGAGCCCGAGCCGCTCCATCACGCCGGGGCGGAAGCCCTCGACGAGCACGTCGGCGCCGTCGGCCAGGGCGAGGACGGCGTCGCGCTGGGCGGGGTGCTTGAGGTCGGCCGCCACGGCGCGCCGGCGGCCGCGCAGCAGCACCTCGGCGTCCGGGGCCGGCAGCCGGCCGGGCCGGTCGACCCGCACGACGTCGGCGCCCAGGTCGGCCAGCAGCATGCACGCGAAGGGGGCGGGGGCGAGCCCGGTGAACTCCAGCACCCGCACGCCCGCGAGGGGTCCGCTGCCCATTCGCCGTCCCCCTCTGCCGATCAGATGTGACGTCAGTGTCAGATCGGTTCTACGGGCCGTCCCCGGTCGCTGTCAACGAGCCCGGACGATCAGTTCACATCACGCGGAACGTCCCGGCCGTGGTTGACGTCACACACTGCGGACAGTAGGAAAATGTGACTTGCACGTCAACTACGGACGTCGACATTCGAACCGGGAGGCGCCGCGTGCGACCGATGACCCGGGCCGGGAGCTTCCTCAAGCTCTCGGCCGATCGCTACCCCGACCGGCCCTGCTTCGTCTTCGGCGACGGCTCCGAGCAGACGTTCGCCGAGACCAACTCCCGCGTCAACCGGTTGGCCGGTGCGCTCGCCACGGCAGGCGTGACACCGGGCGGCCGGGTGGCGATCGTGGCCACCGACAGCGGCGGCTACGTCGAGGTGCTGCTCGCCTGCATGAAGCTCGGTGCCACCTACGTGCCGCTGAACAACCGGCTGCAGGCCGACGAGCTGCTCACCCTGCTGCGGCGGGCGGAGCCCACGGTGCTGTTCGCCAGCAGCCGCTACCTCGACGTCTGCCGGCAGCTCGCGCCACAGGTCGAGAGCATCCGGCTGGTGGGCGCCTTCGACGGCGACCCCGCTCCGGGCGTGGTCCCGTTCGAGGAGCTGGTCGCCTCCGGCACGGACGTCGAGCCCGACGTCCCGGTCTCGGACGACGACGTCCTCGGCCTGGCCTTCACCAGCGGCACGACCGGACTGCCCAAGGGGGTGCTCCAGCCGCAGCGGATGGTCAAGTCGCTGGTCGTCAACATGTCGATCGACTACGAGATCGTCCCGGACGAGTTCCGCTACACGGCCTCGCCGATCTTCCACATCGCCGGCCAGGGCATGATCCTCATGCACATCTGGCGCGGGTTCCCGACGCTGGTGCTGCCGCAGTTCGAGCCCGCCGCCGTCCTGTCGTGGATGCAGAGCGGCCGGCTGACCGGCGCGTTCCTCGTGCCGACCATGGTGAGCACGCTGCTCGAGCACCCCGACGTGCACGCCGGGTCCTACGAGAACCTGCGGTCGATCATCTACGGCGGCGCGCCGATGTCCCCGGCGCTGCTGCGCCGGGCGATGGACGCCTTCGGCTGCGACTTCATCAACGCCTTCGGCGCCGCCACCGAGGGCGGGCTGCAGTCGGTGCTCAGCTCGGCCGACCACCGCCGGGCCCTCGCCGGAGCGCCGCACCTGCTCGGGTCGATCGGCAAGCCGGCGTTCGGCGTCGAGATGCGGATCGTCGACGAGGCCGGCCGCGACGTGCCGCGCGGGCAGGTCGGCGAGATCATCACCCGCTCCGACCCGGTGATGACCGGCTACCTGGAGATGCCGGAGGAGACCGCGCGGGCGATCCGGGACGGCTGGTTCTGGGGCGGCGACCTCGCCCGCATGGACGACGACGGCTACCTGTACCTGGCCGGCCGCAGCAAGGACATGATCATCCGCGGCGGGGAGAACATCTACCCGGTCGAGATCGAGTCCGTGCTCGCCGACCACCCGTCGGTCGCGCAGGTCGCCGTCGTGGGCCGGGCGGACGAGCACTGGGGCGAGGTCGTCGTCGCCTTCGTGACCGGCGATCCCGCCGGCCCGGCGCCGGACCCGGAGACCCTGCGGGAGCACTGCCGCGCCCACCTGGCCGCCTACAAGGTGCCGGCCGAGGTCGTGGTGGTCGACGCCATGCCGCTCAACGCCAGCGGCAAGATCCTGAAGCGGACCCTGCGCCAGCAGTTCGCGCCGGCACCGGCCGCG
>Ga0136846_1235341_pt1 | contig 11646 bp, 11 predicted proteins | sample HopSoiMetagenom2_FD_96841 | JGI IMG/M metagenome (GOLD analysis project Ga0136846, IMG submission 96841) | Grasslands soil microbial communities from Hopland, California, USA - 2 Assembly 2016 (version 4) | ecosystem: Environmental > Terrestrial > Soil > Grasslands | place: USA: Hopland... | reverse complement strand
CGTGCTACGCCGGGGCCCGAGGACGGGTACAACCGGGCAACGCCGGGGCCCGGGGCAGGTACAGCCGGGCTTACGCCGGGGCCCGGGGCGGATACAGCCGGATACGGCCGGGCCGAGGGCAGGTACAGCCGGGCTACGCCGGGGCCCGAGGACGGGTACAACCGGGCAACGCCGGGGCCCGGGGCGGATACAGCCGGATACGGCCGGGCCGAGGGCGGGTACAACCGTGCTACGCCGGGGCCCGAGGACGGGTACAACCGGGCAACGCCGGGGCCCGGGGCAGGTACAGCGGATACGGCCGGGCCGAGGGCGGGTACAACCGGGGGCGAGTATTGACCGGAGGCGGGTACAGCCCGAGACAGGTACGGGCCGAGCGGGCCGGGCTTACGCCGGGGCCGTCGGGAGGGTCACCTCGAAGCGGCAGCCGCCGGGGACGTTGTGCACGGCGGCCTGTCCTCGGTGGGCCTCGACGATGCCCCGGACGATCGCGAGGCCCAGGCCCGCTCCACCCGGGGGTGTACGGGCGTGGGTGCCGCGCCAGCCCGTGTCGAAGACGCGTGACAGGTCCTCCTCGGGGATGCCTCCGCAGCCGTCGGTGACGGAGAGGACGACGCCCTCACCCGACCGTTCGGCGGCGATCGCGACGGTGCCGTCCGCCGGAGTCCGCCGGATCGCGTTGACCAGCAGATTCCCCAGGACCCGGCTCATCTCCTTGCCGTCCACCTCGACCGGCACGGGTTCGACGCGGTCGCCGACCAGCCATACGCCGTGCTCCCGGGCCAGCGGATCCGCGCCCGCGAGGGCGTCGCCGACGAGGTCGTACAGCGAGATCCGGGACGTGGACAGGGCGAGGGCACCGGCGTGGATACGGGAGAGTTCGAAGAGGTCGCCCACCATGCCGTTGAGTCGTTCGACCTCGGTGCGGATCTGACGGAGGTAGCGGGCGGGGTCGGCGGCCACGCCGTCCTCCAGGGCCTCGGACATCGCACGCAGGCCCGCGAGCGGGGTCCGCAGGTCGTGCGAGATCCAGGCGACGAGTTCCCGGCGGGAGGACTCCAGGGCACGCTCACGGTCACGGGACTCGGCGAGTTTCGCACTGGTGGACGCCAGTTCGCGACTCAGCGCCTCCAGTTCGGCGGTGGCCGCACCGACGGGTGGGGCGAAGGCTCCGCCTTCGCCGAACGAACGGGCGGCGCGCGTGAGTTCCCGGCTGCGGGCGACGACCCAGCGGCCCAGCAGCAGCGCGGTGGCGAGGGAGACGACCGCCGCCATCGCGACGACCGTGGTGACCACGCTCAGGTCGTGCACGGACAGGAACATCGCCTGCGCCACGGCCAGCGTGCCCGCGAGCATCGCGGTCACGGTGACGGCGGCAACGACCGCGAGCGACATGGTCAGCGAGCGACGCCGGATCAGCCAGAGGGCACCCGCGCCGAGCAGTCCGGCCCCGGCGGCACCCAGGAAGGCGAACAGGGCGATGAGCAGCATGTCCTGCACGGTCAGACCGCCTTCGGGTCGGTGTTCGGGGCGGTGTCCATGGCGGCGGCTGTGGTTACGGCCGTATCCGCACCCGTACCCGCATCAGTATCCGCGGCCGTATCCGCGGCCGTATCCGCGGCCGTATCCGCGGCCGTGGAGGGCTCCGCGTCGAAGCGGTAGCCGACGCCCCACACCGTCTGGATCAGCCGGGGCCGGGCCGGGTCGTCCTCGACCTTGCCTCGTAGCCGGCGCACATGGACGGTGACGGTGGACAGGTCGCCGAAGTCCCAGCCCCACACCTCACGCATCAGTTCCTCTCGGCTGTACGCCCGTCCGGGATGCCTGAGGAGGAACGTGAGGAGGTCGAACTCCCTGATGGTGAGGGCGAGTTCGGCGCCGTTCTTGGTGGCGCGACGGGCTGCCGGGTCGACGCTCAGGCCGGCCGCGCCAAGGATGTGCGCCTGGGCGCGCGGGGCATCGTGCGGGGCGGCGGGACGGGCGCGGCGCAGTACGGACTCCACCCGGAGGACCAGTTCCCGGGGGCTGAAGGGCTTGGTGACGTAGTCGTCGGCGCCCACCTCCAGGCCCAGGATCCGGTCGTCCTCGTCGCCGCGGGCGGTGAGCATGATGACCGGCACGGGGATGCGGGCGCGCATCCGCCGGCACACCTCCAGGCCGTCCATGCCGGGCAGCATCAGGTCCAGGACCACCAGGTCGGGCCGGTGCGCGGCGGCTCGGGCGAGCGCCGAGGGGCCGTCGGCGGCACGGTCCACGACGTAACCGGCCCGGTCGAGGTACCCGGCGACGACCTCGGCGACCGTGGGATCGTCGTCCACGACGAGGACGCGTCGGGCACTTGGGGCTTCGTACGGCTGCTGCATGCCTCCAGCGTCCCACCGGGCGCCCCTCGGCAGGGCATCCGATCACCGACGTCCGCGTTTCGTAAGAAGCCTAAGTCCGATACGTACCTTCTGTCTCCGTAGGGTGAGAGCCGTGAAGACCTCTCCTGCAACAGACCCGGAAGCGGCCGCGGGATCAGCGGCAGCAGTGCCCGTCGACGTGGTCCTGCCCTGCCTGAACGAGGCCGAGGCGCTGCCCTGGGTCATGGCCCGGATCCCGGCCGGCTGGCGCGCGCTGGTCGTGGACAACGGTTCCACCGACGGTTCGGCAGACATCGCCCGTTCGCTCGGCGCGACCGTCGTCCACGAGTCGCGCCGGGGTTTCGGTGCCGCCTGCCACGCCGGGCTGACCGCCGCCACCGCGGACATCGTCTGCTTCTGTGACTGCGACGCCTCACTCGACCCGTCCCAGCTCGTCCCGTTCGTCCGCCGGGTGCGCGCGGGCGAGGCCGACCTGGTGCTCGGCCGGCGGCGCCCGCAGGCCAGGGGGGCCTGGCCCGTCCACGCCCGGGCCGGCAACCTCGCACTCGCCCGGATGCTGCGCCGCCGTACGGGCCTGCGCCTGCACGACCTCGGCCCCCTGCGCGCCGCCCGCCGGGAGGCGCTGCTCGCCCTCGATCTGACGGACCGGCGCAGCGGCTACCCGCTGGAGATGGTCGTGCGCGCGGCCGACGCCGGCTGGCGCGTCGCCGAGTACGACGTCCCGTATCTGCCACGCACCGGCGCCTCGAAGGTGACGGGCACCTGGCGCGGCACCTGGCACGCCGTACGGGACATGAGCCGCGTGCTGGCCGAAGCGCCCACCGCTCAGGCCACTCCGGCTGCACCGGCTGCACCGGCCGCCCCGGCCGCCTCCGCCGCTCCCGTACATGGAAAGGACTCCCGGTGACCCCAGTGACCCCAGTGACCTCTGCGACGACTCTGCTCGTCATCGCCAAGGAGCCCCGGCCGGGCCGGGTGAAGACACGGCTCACGCCGCCGTTCACGCCGGAGGCGGCGGCCGGGCTGGCCGAGGCCGCCCTCGTCGACACCCTGCGTACGGTGGCGGCGACGCCCGCGCGGCGACGCGTGCTGGTGCTCGACGGGACCCCGGGACGCTGGCTGCCGCCCGGTTTCGACGTCGTACCGCAGTGCGCGGGCGGCCTGGACGAGCGGCTGGCCCGCGCCTTCGCGGACTGCGACGGGCCCGCGCTGCTCATCGGCATGGACACCCCGCAGGTGACCCCCGAACTGCTCACCGTGGACTTCGCGGACTGCGACGCGTACTTCGGCCCGGCCGAGGACGGCGGCTTCTGGGCCCTGGGGCTCGCCGAACCCGACCCCGGCCTGCTGCGGGGCGTGCCCATGTCGACGCCCACCACGGGCGCCGTCCAGCGGGCCCGGCTCGTCGCGGCGGGCCTGCGCGTACGCGACCTGCCGCACCTGCGGGACGTCGACACGGTGGCGGACGCGGAGGCGGTCGCCGACATGGCACCGGGGACCCGCTTCGCCGCCGAACTCCAGCGCCACAGGGCGGTCACGGGCCGATGAGCATCACGCACGAGACGGCCACGGGGCACGCGCCGGACCCGACCCACAACTCCGGCCGGACGGTGCTCGACAGCGCCCCGGAAAGCCCCTCGCCCGACACGGCCCCCCGCCCCTGGTCGGCCGACCCCTACTCGCAGGCTCTGCGCGCCGGGCGCGGTCCGCTCTTCCTCCGTCGTCACGACGGCTGGCTGCTGCCGCTGGAGGTGGAACGGTGGTGCGCGCGGGCCGACGAGGTGGACCGGCAGGTGCTGGAGCGCTGCGAGGGCGCCGTGCTCGACGTGGGGTGCGGGCCGGGGCGGCTCGTCGCCGAACTCGCGGTTCAGGGGCGGCCCGCGCTCGGCATCGACGTCAGCGAGGCGGCCGTCGACCACACCGTGCGGCTCGGCGGCCAGGCCCTGCGGCGCTCCGTCTTCGAGCCGCTGCCCGGCGAGGGCCGCTGGGACACCGCCCTGCTCATCGACGGCAACGTCGGCATCGGCGGCGACCCGACCGTCCTGCTGCGCCGGATGGCCCAACTCCTCACCCCCGGCGGGCTGTTGATCGTGGAGACCGTCACGGACGGGGACGTCGGCGAGGTCGACGAGAGGCTCAGCGTACGTATCGTCCGCTTCACCTCCGACGCCCACCGCACCACCGGCCCGAGCTTCCCGTGGGCCCGGCTCGGCACCCCGCCGCTGCTGCGGCACGCGGCGCGGGCGGGCTGGCACCCGGACGGTCAGTGGACGTCGGGCGGCCGTTCGTTCGTCGCGCTGCGCAACCCCGTCGACCGTTCCGCCCACCCGGCCCGCCACACCAACAGAGCCGCCGAGCCCCCGAACAGCACTGCCGTGATCAGCAGCCAGCGGGCCAGGAACCCGTCGCCCGGCAGACCGGCCACGGCCTCGTAGCGTCCCGCCACCCGCCCGCTGATCAGCGGAAACCACATCAACAGGAGAAGAACCGAGAGCGCGGCCGGCACCCGGACGTACTGGACCCACGCCCGTCGGCCGACCGCACCGAACCCCCGCAGGAGAGCCCGGTCCGCCAGCGCGTACAGCGGGAGCAGCACCAGGTCGTGCACCAGCGCGGCCCCCACGAACCACAGGGCCACACCGAACCAGCCATCCGCGAGCAACCGCACCCCCGCATACCCGGCGAGCGCGAACGAGCAGACAAACAAGAGGAGTTGAAGCGGGCTACCAACCACAACCCGCCGGTACGGCCGCCGCAGCACAGCCCTGACAGAACTCCCCGAACTCCCCGAACCAACAGAGCGCCCCGCCCGTCGCGTCATCACAAGTCCCCTCCGAACGTCATCCGGGCCACCCACTTGGTGTTGAGCACCCCGGGCGCCGCCGGGACGATCACCCGCGCCGGGTAGCCGTGGTCGGGGGTCAGGGGCTCGCCGTTGACGAACAGGGCGAGCAGGGAGCGCCCGTCGCGCACCTGGTTGTCGCGCAGCGCCGCCCGGCGAAAGGCGCCGTGCCGCTGCAGGGACTCCACCAGTACGTCGGGCGCCGCGCCGTCCTCGTACCCGACGAGCCCGGCCAGGTCCCGCAGCCGCACTCCCCGCCACCACTGGTCGGACGTGGACCAGCCCTCCACGCAGGCGATGGGCAACGCGGCGCTGTGCAAGGGGAGTTGGAGCAGATCGGCCCGACTCAGCCGAACGGTCTGTCCCCCAGGCCCCTCAACGACGAGCCGCCACGCCGCCTCACTCGTCTCCGCCGCGCTGATCCCGCGCGACGCGGCCGTCTTGTTGATCTGGAACCCGCTGGGACCGCCACCGGGCTCGGGACCGCCGTGCGGGGCGAGTACGGCCGTCTCCCGCAGCGGTGCGTCGAAGCTGCGCCCGGCCGTGGTGACGAACAGCAGCAGCGACCCGCCGCCGACGAACCCGAGAGCACCTCGCCGCGAGACGGTCGGCTCGAACGGCTCGGGGGCAACCAACTCCCCTTCCTCGGTACGGCCGTTGCGCATGTCGCGCAGATTCCTCAGCGCCACCGGCGCCCGCAGCAGCACATGCGCCACGAACCCGGCGAAGAACACCCAGGCCCCGTAGAAGTGCAGCGGATAGAAGGACCCGGGGAAGACATAGTCCAGCTGGATGTTGAGCAGACCCGTCGTGAACTCGAACAGCACCCCGCCGACGAGCAACAGCAGCGAGATCCGCTCCAGCGCGTGCGCGAGAGACCGCGCGGGCGGCAGAGCGAACAGCTTCGGCACGACCGACCACAGCTTCGCCAGCAGTACGGGAACGAGCACGATCCCGAGCGTGACGTGGACGCCCTGGGTGAGCCGGTACAGCCAGGGCGGATCGGTCGGCCAGGTGAAGAGGTGGAGGTAGAAGCCGAGGAGGCCCTTGTCCGGGGTCAGGTCGTTCACCGGCGACAGGTTCGGGTTGTAGGCGGCGTACGACACGAGTCCCGTCACGAACAGCACCGTGATCCCGCCGAGCAGCACCACGCCGAGGACGGAGGTGAACCAGGGCCCCCGCACAGGGCTGCGCCAGAACCTCGGGGAGGTGGGCGAACCGGGATGAACGGGGAGTTTCAGTTCGGGCATGCCCCGACCGTAGGACCGGGGACGCCCGGAGAACGGGAGGCGCCCCCGGCGACGGCACCGGCCTCAGACGCGGTGCACGGTGTGCAGGGTCGTGGCGTAGGTCCCCGTGCCGTCCAGCAGGGAGGCGCCGCCGAGGTCGCCCATGGTGGGCCCGTTGACGGTCTTGCGGCTGGAGAGGAACCGGCGCTTCCCGGCCGCGTCCAGGCCCAGATAGATGCCGACGTGATCGACGGTGACTGTCGGGCTGTCCGGCTTGTCGTCCCCGGAGTCGGCGTTGAAGAGGACCAGGTCACCGGGTTGGAGCAGCGCGGCGGCGGGCGGGTTGGTGCCGTCGGTACGGTCGACGCGTACGCCTGGACAGTGGTCGGCCATGTGCCGGGACTTGCGCGGGATACGGAGCCCTGTGGTGTCCTCGCCGGCCGCCATCGGAACGCCGAAGTGATAGCCGTACACCATCCGCGCATACCCCGAGCAGTCGAGATTGCCGACCTGCTTGCTGGACGGCCCGGTGTGGACGCCGTCGTCGAAGGTCCAGCCGACGTTCATGTACTCATGGAAATCGGCGCCTTCGTAGCGGAGGCCGTGGGGATCGAGATACCCGTACCCGGCCTCGCCGAGCACCTGCTTGCCCTGCGCCGGCCCGGCCCCCGCCGTGACGGCGGGCACGCCACCGAGAAACATCGCGGCGTACGCGAGCACGTCAGGGGCGGTGGACCCGACCCATCCCCGTACGGTCCGCTCCACCTCCCGCGTCCAGCTGCCGTCGAAGGGCTGGGGCAGCACCCGTACCCAGTCGTCGTGCGTGACACTCGGCGGGACGTCCCAGTTGGCGGCGTCGACCTGGAAACGGCTGACGGCGAGCGTGACCGGCAGATTGGTGCACCCGGTTCCGGCCAGCGCGCGCAGCCCCACCCGCCCCTTGCCGAAGGTGGCGTCGCCGACCTCGACGGCCCACGCGGACGGCTCCGCCGACGCCGAGGCCCACGCCTTGACCTGGATGACCGAGCCCTCGCGCCGCACCCGTATCGTCCACCGGGTACCCGCGCCCACACCCGTGGCCAGGGTCACGGACGGGGCCAACTGCGTGACGACATCGGCGACTTCCTTCTCGACACGCAGTTGCACGGCACCCGTGGTGAGAAAGGACAGCCGGGCCCGGTAGTTGTTGTGCGTGTCCTGGTATCCGAAGGACAGCGCGTACGAACACGCCTCGCCGGCAGGCACCTTGTCGAACGCGGCCACCGCGCGGACATCGACATCGGCGATCTCACCGTCCCGCAGGCTGGCATGCCGACTGACGTTCTCCGAGGTCAACGCGATCTTCCCGGCCCCCGGCACCACCGAGAAGTCGGTGTCGACGCCCCCGACCGTGGACCAGCCGCCACCCCCGGGCGAGGTACCCCAGTACGCCCGGCTCGCCTCCGGCAGCGTCAGATCGGGCAGGGTGCGCTGAAAGTCGTCGACAAAGAGCCGCTTGTTCTCGGCGAACGTCCGCTGCGGGCCCGGCAGTACGACGGTCCGGGCACCGCGCGTCAGCAACGCGACGCGCTTACCGCCGGAGGTGACCTCGGTGCGGGACGGGGTTCCTGGCAGCACGGTGGTGGTGAGCGCGGCGCTGAGGGTCAGGGAGGCGAAGTAGGAGGCGTTCAGCGGGGGGAGGGTCACGGCGGAACGGGCGCCTGCGGCAAGGCCGTTCGGCACCGCCAAGGGCTGCACGGGCACGGCCGGATCGGCGGCGCTCGCCGGGGCGACGGCCAGACCGGCGAGCGGGACGGATGCGGCGGAGGCCGCGACGGCGGCCAGAAGGTGACGGCGTGAGGTGGTGGACATGGGGTGCATGGTCTCGTAGGGGCGCCGTCCAGGCGAAGTTGATTTCGCGCTCGCGTCCGAGGACCCGGATTCCGGCCGTCGCCGCGTCAGGAAGCGGTCACCGGGTGGTGCGGGACCGGGCGGACTGGGGCTGCTGCTGCCGCATTGGGTGGGCGGCGGCGGTTCCGTGCGGTGCGGGTGCCGCCCGGTCCCAGTCGTCGTCGTTGAGCATCATGTCGGGGTCGAACATCACGACGACGGCGGCGACCAGGAGAACGGTGAGCGGGCCGGCGAGCATGACCAGGAGGAACGACAGCAGATCGGTGGACGACTGGACGGTCTCGGTGGCGCCGGCGAGATGGACGGACACGGCGGCCATGCCGGTGTAGTGCATGCCGGTCACGGCGACTCCCATGACCAGGCTCGCGCCGAGGCTGGCCCACAGGGTGTGGATCGAGACCGCCGCCCACAGCGCCGCCGTGGCAGCCGCGACCGCGATGACGACGGACAGGACCACGGTCGGCGTGTCGTAGCCGATGGTCCCGTTGGTGTGAATGGCGGCCATTCCGAGGAAGTGCATGGCCGCGACCCCGAGCCCGGTGACCGTCCCCGCCGTTGCCAGATTCATCGGGGACCGGCCCCGGTAGCCGACCAGGAACACTCCGACGGCGACGACGGCGATGGCGACGACGAGGCTGAGAAGCGTTTTCGTCGTATCGTACTCGACCAGCGCGCCCTGGACACTGAAGCCGATCATGGCGATGAAGTGCATGGTCCAGATGCCGCAACCGAGCGATACGGCACCCAGCGCCAGCCACGCGGCCCTGCGCTGCGGCCGCCGCAGAGACCGCGTCGTACACCGCAGCCCGAGCCCCGCCCCCAGACAGGCCATCAGGTAGGCGGCGACCAGGGTCACGGCGCCGTAGTAGAAGTTGGAGACGGTGGCGGTCATACGGGTTCCCCTCACGTGCGTACCCGGCAGGCGACACCAGCAGCAGGGCCCGGGGAACCGAACGGTCAGTTCAAGCCACCCCGCCGAGTTGTTCGCGATTGAACCACACGCAGAACACACTTCCCACACACAAGGGGCAGTCGGCTGCCGAATCGATACACCGCTACTTCCAGCCGCAAACCCGGCGAAGCGCGACAAGTTTCACACCAGGGACGCGGAGGGAAGGGCTGAGCGCGGCCGAATGCGCCGCCGAAGACGACCAGCGAGCACGCACCCACGCCGACGCCAAGGGTGCCGCCGACGAAGGACGGCTCACGCCAGGGTTACGCGCATGCCGCCCTCGGCCAGGACGTTCAGAACCTCGGCGAACAAGTCGTAGGGTCCGCCGTCGGGCGTCAATGCCTCGGAAAGGTACTCGCGTGCGGTCTCGGCGTCTCGCCAGAGCAGAGTTGCTGGGGCGGTGTAGCCGAAGGTGCCGCCCAGGCAGTCGTCGAGGGCGTCCAGACAGCCGCCGAAGTAGCCGCCGGGGCCGTTTATCGCCTCGCCGAGAGCCAGGAAGAGGCCCGGTACGTCGGTGATGTGCCGACCCTCGAGTTCGTAGCTGTGCCGAGCTGCCTGGTCTCGGTGGCCGCGCCGACAGCCCCGCTCCCGGACAAGATCGAGCCAGGCACGGCGAGACCGGGTGTCGAGCCCGACCCAAGCGCCCAGGGTCTCCGGCGGCCCGCCGAACCACCGCTCCCAGATGGGCCGGACGCATTCGGGGACGGGCGCGAAGAGCTTCCCGTCAAGTTCGAGATCGATCAGGTCCGCCCCGTAGGAGGATGGGTACCAGGCGGTGACTGTGGCCCAAAGCAGTCGGTCAGCGAGCGCCTCGCCCTGGTCGTCCCGTATCTCGAGGGCGGCCTCTTCAAGATCCAGCGCTCGCCGGGTGCCCTTCGTCAACGCCGCCCTCAGCCGATCACTCGGGGCGAGCCCCCGCAGTATGAGCGGGGGCGCCGCCTGCTCGGATGGCAGGACGCGCGCGAACTCCCGGCAGGAACCCAGCCACCGGCACCCGTCGTGCAGACGGACAACGCCTCGGTGCCCCTCGGGCGGACCCTCATAGTCATCCAGCCCGGTGACCACGAGACTGTCCGCCCCCGGGAACTGCCCCACGCTCTCCGGGCCCTCCAGCAGCCAGGGTCCAAGTTCCCCGTCGTCCGGCACCAGCCACACCCCGCTGGTTACCCACTCCCCCATCTCGACGTCTGCCGGGACCCAGCCGAACAGTTCGTACGTCCCACGCCGGGATCCGCCGAACAGCCCTTCCGCCTCGCCGCAGACACCCCAGGGACGGCCGTGCTCCGTCTCGGTCAGCGTGTACCGGGTTGGGCCTGCGCTGGTTCTGGTCGTCCTCATACACGGAGGAAATCACGCCCGGAGCGACCGTCGGGAGAAGCCCCTTTTGTCGAGCCAAGGGCTGTAGGCGACCTCCATCGGCGTTGGAATGACTGCGATGGCGCCGGGTGTTCACGCTTCTCTGCGCAGCCAGGCATGACCTGCACGGAGGGAGAGGGAGCCGTTGCGGACCAGCTCCGGTCCACGGGACATCACAGAAAGAGAAGGTCGACATCCCGTTCGATGCAGCGCCGGAGGACGACCGTCAGTCTTCGGGCGTCAACGAGGTGCCGTCGGAGGAACAGTTCGCCAGTCCCGTCCTGCCATTGCTCGACGATTTCCTCCAGCCGGGGCAGGATCGCGGCGCATTCTGTGGGCGAGAGCTCGCCGCCGCCGTCATCCGGTCGATTGAGGAGTGGCGCGAGTGCGATGGAGACGTCGCGCCAGCTCCGCTCACCACCGAAGCTCAACATCTCGGAGAGAACGAACCCCTCAGCCTGCGCCAGCCGTCGCCGGAACTCGTCGAAGCCGCAGTAGGACCAGGCGACGTCCGGGCTGCTCACATCACCGTCCCCCGGGAACAGAGTCAGCCCCACGTCGCTCCCTTGTTCGTCGAGTGGGCCAAGGATCAGTCAGAAACATGACGTCCGCAACTGAGATGCTCTCGCGCCGGCTGACGTCTGGCGTCATCCGTCCATACGGTGACACCCGACGGTCGGCGCGCGACGGAGGGCCAGCAACTCGTGGCCCGACTCGGACCAATAGGGCAGCCGTGGTGTGCAGTTCGTTCCAGGAATGAGGGCGCCCCACCTCAGCTTGGTTTCCGCTGCCCGGGGCGGTTCCCCCAGCCCGAACAGGGCAGAGCCCCAACACTGTGCCCGAAAGCACGAACGGCCACCCTCCGTATTGATGCCGGAGGGTGGCCGGTTGTCTTGCGCAGCCCTAACCCGACTGAACCGCGCTGGTCACACGTCCTCCTCGCCGGTGAGCTGACCGTACAACTCGGCCTGGGCGGCTACCTCCGCTTGCAGCTCCGCCCACGTGGTCGCAGTGACT
>Ga0136846_1207608_pt1 | contig 11648 bp, 9 predicted proteins | sample HopSoiMetagenom2_FD_96841 | JGI IMG/M metagenome (GOLD analysis project Ga0136846, IMG submission 96841) | Grasslands soil microbial communities from Hopland, California, USA - 2 Assembly 2016 (version 4) | ecosystem: Environmental > Terrestrial > Soil > Grasslands | place: USA: Hopland... | reverse complement strand
TTTTCAGATGACGGTCGATGCAGTTGTAGGAGACGTTTGTCTGACCGTCCTCGAACCACTTGATCGACACCTTGCCGGTAAAGGAAGTGTTCTTGACCTTGATATAGGGCTTGAACCAGTCGATTCGCTTGCCGTGCTTGCCCCAGAACTTGTCCGGGTTCTCGACGCTTTCCTCGTACCATTTCAGGTACTTTTCCCGATCTATGAATGCTCGCTGCCGGACAAGGCGCGGCACGGTGTAGCGCTCGAGGACCACTGTTTTGCTCCCTATGACTGGCTCCCAAAAACGAACCTGCTCGACAAGAATCTGGAACCCGTTTTGTCTGATTGATATTTCGCCCCATGTCGGTCCGCGGCCCGTTTTGGCACACGGACAGCAGCAGTTTGGACTGCAAATCAACCGTTACATCATTTCCGGTCGTCTGATCGCCGAGCCGTCGCTGAACCGGCTCAACCTGTAAGGTGAGATGTCGGTGATCGGGGTTTCGTTCATCACGATCTCGCTGACCAACCGACCAGCACCCGGTCCTATGGCAAAGCCGTGCCCGCTGAACCCCGCAGCAATCACGTAACCCGGCAATTGCTCCACTCGTGAAATAACGGGGACGAGATCTGGCGAAGTATCGATGAGCCCTCCCCACGCGCGTTCGACCCCGATTCCCTTAAGTGCGGGGTATTCGCTTTCAAGGTTCTTCAATGCGAGCTTCACGAGTTCCCCGTCGGGGGCAGGATCCAAAATGCGGTTTTTTTCAAAAGGCGAGATTTCATCGTTCTCCCAGCTACTGAAAGCATCGGGCCCATTCCAGAAGCTGCTGTTCAGACGGTACTTCAGCTTCTTCCCAATCTTGCTGCGGTACATCTGATAGAATTTGAACGCGTATCGCATCCCCCTCGGAGTGAGGTCGAGCGTACCACGTCCGGGTACGGCGATCGTGTAGGCGCCGTCTGTCCGACGTCGCAACACGAAGTTTGAAGTCGAGAGGCACCCCGCTTGAATGATTTCGGGCGCGGGAGTCGTCTTAATTGCGGTGCCGGAGATGTTTGCGACCGGTAGCTCGATCCCGTATCGATGAGAAAACCGGGAGGCCCATGCGCCACCAGCGCAAACGACGGTGCCGGCATTCACAAGTCCTCGCTCTGTCCACACACCGGTTACCCGGCCCTGGGTAATGTCAAGGCCCCGAACGGCGCAGTTTTGATGGAGCGATACGCCGATTTCCTTGGCGGCCTCCGCGATTGCAGGCACAGCAAGACTTGGCTCAGCTCTCCCATCGGTCGGAGACCAAACGCCGCCAACCCACGAGGAGGTGCCACCCGAAGCACGATTGTTGGCCTCGGACGCACTCAGTATTTGGCTGTGGAATCCTTGAACGCGCGCAGTCTTACCCCACGTTTCCCACCGAGCAACATCAGCCTCGTTCTTCGTGCAGTAAAGTATCCCGCTTCGACGAAACCCAAGATCGCGACCGATCTCGGTGCTCAGTTCCTCCCAACGGCGCAGACTATACATGGCAAGCGCAAGTTCATGAAGGTCGCGGTTCTGCTGTCGGACCCATCCCCAATTGCGGCTTGACTGCTCGCCGCCAACGATGCCCTTTTCGAACAGAGCAACGGACACCCCCTTGCGGGCGAGCTCATAGGCCGTGCAGGTACCGACGATCCCCGCCCCGATGACAACGACGTCGACCTCGGTTGGAAACGAAAAGCTGTCACTTACTTTCTGAACTTCGACTGGCATAGACCTATTCCTCTGGCATCGTGCGCGGCATCTCCGACAGGCACGTTTGACGCCTCAACAATCATCCGTGGCAACACGCAAAGTTTCCAACCCATCAGCGATAGCGATGAGGTGAATTCTGTTGCGCCGTCCTTACGCCTATGTGATCGGCAGAAGCCTATTCGGCATCCTAGTGCCGATGGCTTTGCGTTCGACCCTCGTCATCTCTCCCGAGATGGTGTTCGCTCAGCTGTGATCACCGCGAACATCGAGCGCGTCGCGCAGGCCGTCGCCGATGAAATTGAAGCTGGTTACAGCGATCGTGATGGCGGCTCCGGGAATGATCGCCAGCCACGGTGCGGTCCCCAGATACTGCTGCGCACCATTCAGCATGTTGCCCCAACTGGGAAGAGGCGGCTGAATTCCATAACCGAGGAAGCTGATATAGGCCTCCATCAGGATCGCCCGGGCAATCGTCAGGGTGGCCGCGACGATGATCGGACCTATGGCATTGGGAAGGATTTCTCGGAACATGATGTGCGTTGCGCTCAGTCCCAGCATGCGGCCAGCCAGTACGAATTCGCGCTCGCGCAGGGAGCGCACTTCGGCCTCGACAATGCGGGCAACTTCCATCCAGCTCGTAGCAGCAATAACGACGGTAATCATGATCGGGCTTGGCTTCAGCGCAGCTGCAAGAGCAAGCACGAGGAAGATGGATGGGAAGGAAAGGAAGCCATCCACGGCACGCATCAGCACCGTGCCGACCAGGCCACCCCTATATCCCGCCACCACGCCGACAAGGGTCCCGATCAGCGTCGACAGCAGCATTGCCGAGAAACCGACCAGCAGCGAAATCCGGCCCGCCATGAACAACCGGGCGGCCAGATCCCTTCCTAGCGGGTCGGTGCCGAGATAATGCCGGCCGGTCAGCGGCGGAGCGAAGCGGGCGCGCAGATCGATATAGAGTGAATCGTACGGCAACAAGTGGGGTCCCAAGACGCATGCCAGCGTCAGGAGGGCGATCATCACCATGCCGATGAGGGCCAGATGGTGGTTCATGAAACGGTGCGCAGATCGGCTGTTCCACCAGCGCTCCCGGGGCGAATTTGCGGCAATGGCAGTCATGATGGCTGACTCCTGATGAGCGTTTAAGGCGCTTAACTCAGACGGATCCGGGGATCGATGATGGCGACAACGATATCGGCGGCGAGGTTGCTCACCACGACAAGGATAGCCGAGAACATGAGCAATCCCATTACCACCGGGTAGTCACTGTAGCCGAGGCTGTCGAGGAACAGGCGGCCCATTCCCGGCCAAGTGAATACCGTCTCCGTGACCAAAGCACCTGTCAGGACGCTGGGAAGCTGCATTCCCGCGAGCGTGATCATCGGCAGAAGCGCGTTTCCGATGACGTGTTTCATCAGGATGCGGCGCTCGCTCAGTCCTTTGGCGCGGGCCGTCTTGATGAATTCCTGATTGATCACGTCGAGAGTAGCGGCTCGCATGTAGCGGCTCCAGATGGCCACATGCACCAGCGCAAGCACGACGCTGGGCAGGATGAGATGGTGGAGATAGTTCAGAACGGATTCGTCGCCGATCGTGTACATGTTGCCGGCTGGAAGCCAGCCAAGTTTGAGCGAGAAGACGTAGATCCCGATCAGGCCGAACCAGAAAGTCGGGATCGAAAGGGCCACCATCGCACCGACGGTCGCCATGTAGTCGAAAACTGAATAACGCTTTACGGCGCCGCGAACGCCGATCCACGTACCGATAGCGATCGCGATCACCGTGGACGATCCCATCAGCAACAACGTTGCCATGAGGTGTCGTCCAATCACCTCGAGAACTGGCGCCCCGTCGCGGAAGGAGTGACCCCAGTCTCCTCTCAACAGGCGCCAGGCCCAATCCAGATACTGCACCCACAGAGGACGGTTCAGGCCCAACTGCTCCGCCAGTCGCTTCAAGTCGTCCTGAGTCATGCTCGCATCCAGCCCGAATTGTGCCAGCGGGCCGCCCGGAATCAGGTTGAGGACCACGAAGCCGATGACGGAAACGATCAGGAGCAGTACGAGGCTCTGAGCGAACCGGTTAAGTAGGAAGCTACGCATTCAGGCTCTCCCTTTGCTAGCGCCAATAGAGGTCGCCGCCGCGACGCGCGGCGGCGACGGGAGGTTAACTCAGCTCTTCCAGTGCCAGCCGGCAGCATGCCAAGATGCCGTGCGCGTGTTCGTATTCGGTTCCCAGCCTTCAAGGCCTTCCTTGGTGCCAACCACATAGGTGGCGGCAAACAGCGGAAGAAAGGGAAGGTCCTGACGCACGATTTCCTGGATACGGTGGTAGATTTCACGACGTGCTTCCGGATCGAAGGTCTGGGCACCCTTCTTGAGCAGCGCATCCACTTCCGGATTGGAATACTGGCCGACGTTCGATCCCTTTCCACCCTTCGCGGCAATCGCGCTGCTGGCAAGACGGTTGGTGGCGTCGGGATCCGCGGCAATCAGATGCGTAACGCCCGAGATCGCCGTGTCGAACTGTGACTTCAGCCAGAATTCGCCAAACATCACGGCAGCCGGCAAATTAGAAATGGTCATCTGGACGCCAATTTCCGCGAATGTCTGCTGCAGGAACTGCTGCACCTGCTCACGGAGATTGTTGCCGGATGTCGTCGAGTTGTTGAACGCCAGCTTCACTCCATTCTTCTCACGGATCCCATCCGACCCGGGCACCCAGCCGGCATCGTCGATGAGCTTGCGTGCGGCGTCGGGATTGTATTCCTGCGCAGGAAGGTTCGGATTGAAATAATACGACTCCTTCGGCATGAAGGTTTCCGTCGTTGTCACCACGCCGAAATAGAGGGCGTCGATGATCGCCTTTCTGTCCATTGCAGCATAGAGTGCCTGACGCACCGCAAGTTCCTTGAACTGCGGCCGCTCAAGATTGAGATAGAACGACTCGACAGAGGCACCAGGCACCAGGCTCACCACCCGACCCGGCAACTTGCTGGCCTCGTCGTAGTGGTCGGACGTGATGTACGCCTGGTCTGTAAGGTCGATATCGCCGCTCTTGAACTGGGTGTAGAGCACCGTCTGGTCAGGAATGTATTTGAATATGACCTGTTCGACATACGGACCGTCCCCAAAATAATCCGGGTTCGCCGCCAGTTCGAGGTGGTCCCCAGCGACACGCTGGCTCCACTTGAAGGCGCCGGTGCCAACGGGTGCCTGATTGAAGGCTGCTGCGTTCGGATCAGGCTCCTTCTCGAGAAGGTGCTTCGGTACGATGAAGGTTTCGGTGAGAAACGACAGGTAGGGAGCGAAAACCTGCTCCATGCGCCAGGTGATTTCAGTTGGCGAGACCACAGTGAGGTCGCGCACCAGCGAATGGCCGCCCGTACGCCAGGCGCGGAATTTCGGATTGGTGATCAGTTCAAGGGTAAACTTCACGTCCTCAGCCGTGAAGGGATTACCGTCATGCCAGTGCACATCGTCACGTAGCCGGACGCGCCAGTTCAGGCCATCCGCCGAGATGCCGCCGTTCTTTTGCGTGGGAACTTCTAGCGCAAGATTGGGCTGGAGAACACCGGCTGGATCGATGCGGAAGAGGGCGTCGAAAAGTGAGAAGTGGACCGCATCGTCCGTTTCGATATGGGCCATCAGCGGATTGAAGACGGTCGGTTCCTGCGAAAGCCCGACCACGACGCGACCCGCAGGCTTTTTGTCGGCGGCCCGGGCAATGTCAGGCTTGCCGATCAGGTTGGGAGCGGCAAAGCATGCAATGCCGCCGGCTGCCATCAGACGCAGTGCGTCGCGCCGAGAAATGTTGCTTTTGGTCGTAGAGTCTTTTGTCATTTTATTCCCTCTCTTTTGCTCATTGGGCAGCGATTGCCAGCGGTGAATTGAACCTTCTCAAATGCCTCTCCGTCGTTCTCCCGGAATTGCAGCGACAAGTTCACGGGTGTAGTCCGATTGCGGTTTCAGGAAGATCTGAGACGGCGGGCCGCGCTCGACAACCCTGCCCTTCTGCATCACTGCGATTTCGTCACAGATCTGACTGGCGACACGAAGGTCATGGGTGATGAAGATCATTGATACGCCCGTCTCGCGCTGGATTTGGTCAAGCAGCTTGAGGATCTGGTCCTGGATCGACACGTCAAGCGCGGAGACGGCTTCGTCGGCAATCAGTAGCTTAGGCTTGAACATCAGGGCCCTGGCGATGCCGATGCGCTGGCGCTGCCCACCCGAGAATTCGTGCGGGTAGCGGCCGAAGGCGCCGGCATCGAGACCGACATGGGAAAGCAACGCCCGGGCCTCTTCGCGCGCCTGCGCGTAGGACATACCATGTGCGACAGGCCCGACGGTCAGTATTTGACCAATCGTGGATCGCGGGTTGAGCGAGGCAAAAGGATCCTGAAAGATCATCTGAATCCGAGGGCGCAACGGCCGGAACTCGGATTCCGAAAGCTTGACAATGTCCTTGCCCTCGAACAAAATCTGACCGCTATCGCTGTCCTGAAGCTTGATCAGAAGCCGGCCCAACGACGATTTTCCGGAGCCGCTTTCGCCAACAATGCCGAGGGTGCGGCCCGCAGCCAACGTGAATGAGGCGTCCCTCACCGCAGGCACGACACGCTGGCTGCCGAACAGCGCGCTGCCGCTGCGATAGGTCTTGCACAAGCCATTGACAGTCAGGATTGTCTCGTCGCTCGTCTGCGCCTTGAGCTTTCTATCCTCGCCGGTGAGGCGCGGAACCGCCGCGATCAAGCGTTTGGTGTAGGGGTGGCTGGGTGATTTGAGAACCTGATCGGCGGTGCCCTGCTCGACAATCCGCCCTTTCTCCATAACCACGACGCTGTCGGCAATTTCTGCGACGACGCCGAAGTCGTGGGTGATGAACATGACGCTCATATCCTTGCGGCGCTGAATGTCACGGATGAGCTTCAGGATCTGCGCCTGGGTGGTGACGTCGAGGGCTGTCGTTGGTTCGTCTGCGATCAGAATGGTCGGCTCGAGAGCCAGCGCCATCGCGATCATGACGCGCTGGCGCTGACCACCAGAAAGCCGGAACGGATACTGGTGGTACATCAGATGCGGATCGGGTAGGCCCACCTCGGTCAGCAACTCGAGTGCGCGGTCACGCCGCGAGGCCTTGGTGCCCACGCCATGGGCCGCCATCACTTCAGCAACCTGCTCGCCGACCGTCATCAGCGGATTGAGCGCCGAAAGCGGATCCTGAAAGATCATGGACACGACACGGCCACGCAGCTGCCGCAGCTTTTTTGCCGGTGCGCCGACTATGGTGGCTCCATCGAGATTGATCGCGCCCGACGAGACTGGAATGATCTTGGGCAACAGCCCCATGATCGTGTTTGCCGTCACCGACTTGCCGGAACCAGACTCACCGATAATGCAAAGGATCTGACCACGCTTGAGGTCGAACGAGACATTTTCGACGGCATGAGCCCGTTCCATGCCTTTCGGCAGGTCGACTGTGAGGCCGCGCACCGAAAGCGCTGCGTCGCCCGCTGTAACAGCCTCTGTCATAACGGCCATCGGTCTAACTCCTCTGCGCAGCTTCTCGTTTGAAGTTTTTCGCCGATTTATGCATGCTGCCGCACAATCTGTTCGAGCAGGTGCACAGCTCCTGAACTTGGCACCATTCGCTACCAATCGGCCTTGGTTCGATGATCAATATAAGATTGGTATTGCCATTGGTGTCAATATAGATCAAATTGGTTTCGCAAAATAATTGTTGTGGAGGTCACATGAGCGTGGTTTTGAAGGATTTCATTGAGGCGGAAGGTCTGGAACCAGGCGATCGCCTGCCCCCCGAGCGTGACTTGGCGCTGAAACTCGGGCTGCCGCGTACCGCCCTCAGAAGGATGCTCAGTTCGTTGGAGAAGGAAGGCCGCCTGATCAGGCACGTCGGCAGAGGCACCTTTATCGCCGGCAGCGGCGTAGGCTCCAGCGCCCTTCGCCGGCCGGCAACCAATGAAGGGGACACATTGCGCACCTATCCGGCGGAAGTTTTCGAGGCGCGGCTGATCATTGAACCCAAGATCGCTGCCTTGGCAGCGTTGCGGGCGACAAGGCAGGAAGTCGAAGAAATGCAGAAATCAATCGCGCGAGGCAGCACGTCGGAATCCCTAGTTGAATTCGAGAAATGGGACGCCGTCTTTCATCGCATCATCGTCCAAGCCGCTCGTAACGGTCTTCTTGCCTCGCTCTATGAGGGCATTCACGCGGTACGGGCGGGAAACCTCTGGGGAAAAATGAAAGAACAGTCGCTGACCTCTGAGCGCATGGCGACCTATATCGTCAGCCATCAGGCGATTCTCGACGCAATCAAAGACCGCGACAGCAGAGAGGCTGAGCGAAACATGTACGACCATATCATCGAAGCCAGAGCAAACATACTGGGCCCCAGCATCTGAACTTGGGCTGAGCGATTGGTATGTTAAGCACGCCGTCGCGTTGTCCGCTGCGGCCGTCCGCGGCTGCGATCTCCACGATTCGCTCATTAGCCCCACTATCTCTCGTAGCGGAACATCAGCCTCAAGGTTCCGACTAGACTGAGCGCTTCAGGGACCAAACTGCCGCCGAAGCCAGGAGAGGAAGTTTCGTTTCCTAGCATCGCCTTCGAACGGGAGGCGGCTCAAAAGAATGTAGCTGTATCCGTTGCCGGAGTATCCGCGCGGCGCCACCAGTTGCCCGCTTTCTACAGCATCGGCTACCAACGGCTCTGGGCCGATTGCTGCACCTAAGCCAGCGATTGCCGCCTCAATGCTCAGATAAAAATGTTCGAATACCTGGATCCCGGTTGGATTTGGATCTGCGAGTTGATTATCGGCGATGTATCGCGCCCACGCATCTCGCCGGGTGGCCGAATGAATGCGAGGCAAGCAGAGAATATCATCGCTGCCGGAAGCCAACAGACGTGGCGCGCATACGGGGCCGACACGTTCTTCGACGACCGTTTCCACAAAGAGCTCCGGCGACCAGCTGAAATCGCTCCTCCGTAGCGCTAAATCAATATGATTCCTGTCGAAGCTCACCGGACCACCAGCGGCCAATACATGAACCTCGACATCCGGATGAAGTGCATTGAATTGTGGGAGGCGAGGGATCAGCCACCGCTGCGTGAATGTCGGCTCGCATGAGACCACCAGCGGCGCCGAACCGCCTACTCTTATTTCCTCGCAACAATCGCTGATCTGGCGAAGCACCTCACTCATCGTGACAAGGAGGCGACGCCCCGCGTCGGTGAGGAAAACGGCCCTGTTTCTTCGTTCGAAAAGATCTACGCCAAGGTCTTCCTCAAGCAAGCGGACTTGCTTGCTGATGGCGCTGTGCGTCACAAACAATTCATCGCCGGCGCGTCCGAAATTCAGGTGACGTGCAGCGGATTCAAAGGCTCTCAGTGCGGATAATGCAGGGACTCGTGCGGCCATATCTGTGACTTGAAGTTACGGATTTCTGTCAGAATTCATCGTTTTTTTGGCAGAAGCAATAGCGCTAATAGTATCTCGTCATATTGATCACCGACGGGAGAGAAATTTTGAAGGTAGGAATTCTCGCCGACGATCTGACGAGCGCAACGGATGGCGCCGCACCATTCGTGAGCATGGGGCACAGATGCTTGGTCTTCAACAACTATCAGCGAACGTCTCTGGAAAATGCTGCGGTCATCTCGGTGAACAAGGCAAGCCGCGCAGTATCCATTGAGGACGCTGTCGATCGGGCGACGCTGGCGGCAAAAAGCCTGGCGTCGGCGGAGATCCTTTACAACACTGTCGATTCCACCATTCGAGGCCACGTTGGAGCTGAAGTATCTGCTGCACGTGCGTCATCCGGTCGAGCCGTTGCAATCGTCGCTCCGGCCTTCCCAGCGGGCGGGCGAACGACTGAAGGAGGGCGTCAGCTTCTGCGTGGCGTGCCGTTGGAAAAGACCGAATTTGCGAGGGACCCGCTCCATCCTATAACAGACTCTCATCTTCGGGCGCTGTTCCGGGATATTCCGGACGCGGAAGTGCGTTTTCTTGGGCTTGCGGAAGTTCGTGCATTAAAGTCCGGCGAACTTGTCGCGGATGACAGCAAGTTACTGATAGCCGATGCAGAAACCCAGGACGACCTGGCCCTGCTGGTGAAATCGGCGGCCGATCCTAGGTCCATTCTTTGGTGTGGTTCTCCGGGATTGGCGACTGCCTTGGCGGACTATGTTGGCCCCGCTGACCACATCGCACCGTCGACCACCAAGGCGGCGTTCAATCTCTTCGTCATCGGCAGCGTCAACCCTCTGAGCCGCGAGCAATGCTTAAGGCTGATGAGGACTGGCAACGTGCGGCAGATCGTGGTTGACGCCGAGCAGGCGTCTTACTCCCCCGTTCTCGCCGCCGAAAGCGCCGTTGCGCAATATAGCCAATCTGGGTCTACCGGAGATGTCATTCTAACAACGTCTGAGCGCGGCACCTCGGCCGAGCCTCGGTTCATCGCAATCGCTCTTGGCCAGGCGGTGCGCATGCTCCTGGAGCGTAATCCCGTGACCGGGCTCTTCGTGACCGGCGGCGACACTGCCGAATCCGTGTTGGGCGTACTTGAGATTGGTTCGCTCGAACTTTTGGGCGAGATCGAGCCAGGAATTCCGGTTGGGCGCACGAGCGGATCGCATCCCATTCACATCATCACAAAAGCGGGCGGCTTCGGTTCGTCGAATGTCCTGCTGAAATCAGCCGAATTGCTTCGGGGCCTGTGGCTTGGAGATAAGAAATGAAGAAGCCTATCGGAATAACCATGGGCGATCCTTGCGGGATCGGCCCGGAAATCGTCGCACGCATTTTTGCGGATGGACTGCCTGAGCACGCGGTGGTGATCGGCGATGCCAAGGTGATGAAGCGTGCTGTCCGACTCCTCGGTCTTCCGCTCCAGGTGCAGCCCGTCACTTCCGTCAATGAGGCTGTTCCAGACGGCAAGCTCATGGCTGTACTCAACGTTTCGGATCTACCTGACGATTTGCCGATTGGTCAGGTGGACGCGCGCGCTGGCCGCGCCAGCTACGACTATGTTGTGAGGGCGATCGACGAAGCGCTGGCAGGCAACATCAAGGCCATCGTCACCGCGCCGATCAACAAGGAAGCGATGAAAATGGGGGGGCTCAATTATCCCGGCCATACTGAAATCCTTGCAGAACGGTCGGGGACCGACAAGTTCGCGATGATGCTGGCAAACGACGAACTCCGTGTCATCCTGGTCACGATCCACGTCTCGTTGCGAGACGCCATCGACCTCGTGACGCAGGAATCTGTGCTCAGGACGATCGAATTGGCGCACGGGGCATGTAAGGCATATGGCATCGCCTCGCCCCGCGTCGCCGTCGCCGGCCTCAATCCCCATGCCGGTGAAAACGGCATGTTCGGACGCGAAGATCTCGACATTGTCGCGCCGGCAATCAGCCGGGCTCAGGAACTTGGAATAAACGCGTCCGGTCCGTGGCCAGGAGACACGATTTTCATGCGGGCCCGCAGGGGCGAGTTCGATATCGTCGTTGCGCAGTATCACGACCAGGGCCTCATTCCGGTCAAGTATCTCGGCATCGACAACGGCGTCAACGTCACCATCGGCTTGCCCTTCATCCGTACCAGCGTCGATCACGGCACCGCATTCGACATCGCGGGCCAAGGTACGGCCGACCATTCCTCACTTCGCTACGCCTTCGATCAGGCGCTGCTTCTCAACGCAATCTAGGAGCGCTTTCGATGCCTCAGACTTCTCCCGACTTCATATTTATGTTGACCAACCAGGACCGCACCGTTGCCGACGCGGCCGAGCGCCTTCAGGATGTGCTCGCCGCCGGCATCAGACATGTGGGGTTCAAGGATATTGGCCTGCCATTCGATAAACTCTTGGTCCTTGCTTCGGCAATCAAGGCGGCGGGTGCC
>Ga0136846_1232119_pt1 | contig 11650 bp, 9 predicted proteins | sample HopSoiMetagenom2_FD_96841 | JGI IMG/M metagenome (GOLD analysis project Ga0136846, IMG submission 96841) | Grasslands soil microbial communities from Hopland, California, USA - 2 Assembly 2016 (version 4) | ecosystem: Environmental > Terrestrial > Soil > Grasslands | place: USA: Hopland... | reverse complement strand
TACCTCTGGCCTCCACGGCCCCTACTTACTGAACCACTTTCTACCACTTTTGACCACATCTTACGCCTAAGTCGTTCACTGTCAAGGCCAAAGTTAAAGGTGTATAAGAGGAGAGAAGCTCGATCCGGAAAAGCGCTATAAATTGTGGTTTACTCCTTCGGTGACCACAATAGCCTGCGTTTACAGCTTAGGTTCAGGGATGCTTCGACGTTGAGACGCTTCACCTTCAAAGAATTACGTCTGTGGAAAAGAGTCGACAATCACCACCACCTACGGACGGGTGCCCTCACCCGTCCGGCCGAGCAAAGCTCGGCTACGAAACCTCTAGTCGGCATTGAGAGCATTTTGGACTAATTCAGCTTCCCACCACCATGCTTCTGTCTGCACAACTTGCACTCGCTGACCTCTTCGGCATTGTCCACCCGGTGCTTCACCGGTTTTAGTGTCCGCAGATAAGCGAACATCGCCTTGAGATCGTCATCTTTCATGTTCTTGAAGTCGAACACCGGCATGATTGGGCTTAGCTCCCGAGCTTTCACGTATCCCGTTCTCATTACCTGCAAGAACAGCGATTCATCGTAGTAGCCGATTCCGCTCGCATCCGGCGTGATATTGGAACTCGCAACCCGTCCCCAGGGGCCTGTAAGTGTGAACCCGCCAGCTAAATCCATGCCGGGAAGATTCTGGCCCCTTACCTGGGGTGTATGGCATCCGGCGCAACCCGCCAGGGTAACCAGATATTCGCCACGTCGAACGGGGTCGCTCAGATCTCGCGCGGGCACAGCGGTGGCCAGCGGCTCGGGCACCCCGCTAATCAGGTATTTGACTGGAAATATTATTTCTGACCGGGGCAGCGGCCGCCGCACTGGCGGCAAAGAACGAAGATAAACAATGATCGACGCCAAATCCTCGTCCGACATTTTGCGAAAGGCCTGATAAGGCATCATCGGAAACAGCGCCCGCCCGTCATGACCGATGCCTTCGCGAATCGCCCGCGCTAACTGGTCATCGCTCCAAGTTCCCGCACCGGTCTCCGGATCCGGCGTGATGTTCGGCGCAACTATCTTCCCCGCCAGTTCTGCAATTGGCATCACTTCGCCCGCGCCTTCCGTGCCGGGCGGAATTGCGCCGTGATTCTTCCAATCATGCTCGGAGTGGCAACCCATACATCCAGTCACGGCGACCGCCAGATAACGTCCACGCTCAAACCGCTGCGGTGTGCGCTCGAAAGTACGATTCGCAAGCGGCCGTGTCTTCGGACCGATAAACGGCCGCCAGCCTATGGTGAAAGTTATTCCAATCGCCGCCAAAATAAGCAGCGCTAGCACAGCAATCCCTGCGAACTTAGCGAGTTTTCTCACTGATGTCTCCACCGCGGTTTGAGGGAAGGACGGGTCCGACTGAAACACATCATTGTAGTCGTCCAAACGCGGTCCAGAACACTGCGGAATTGGCGATCAAGAAATTAAGCGATCAGCATGGGTGCGAAGGCAGCACCAATTCCAACCTCCGTGGACAGCAGCCCGTCAGTCCCGCTCGCCATACCCATGCAGGACACAGCACCGGCACTCTGTTGCTTCTTCCAGCCAGCCCCGACATACCGAAAACTAGGTCTGCCCACTATCTGCCAGGTCTTGCTTTCCTTTCTCCGCCGTCATTGTCTAACTTTTCTTGGGGCATTTGCCATGCGGTGACCCCGCCAACCCAGAAAAGTGAGCGTGAGAACTCGCTTGCAACCTGTAGCAATGTTTTGTAGTCGCACACCCTAAAAGGAGACGGAAATGAGAAGTGTGGCAACTGTGAAAACGGTACTTGTGAAGACCGCGATTTTGCTCGTTTTCGCGACGATTGCAAGTTTCGCCTTCACGCAGACGCCTTCGGAGGCGACCGCTCCGAAATATTTCTTCGTACTCCTGAAACGCCCGCAAAATCCTCCGCAGCTAAGCAAAGAAGCCACCGAGAAACTGCAGGAGGAACATATGGCAAACATCCGCACGATGCATGCTGAACACAAGTTAGTCATAGCCGGACCGTTCACCGACGATACCTCTTTGCGCGGCGTCTTCGTATTACGCGCGGAGTCACTATCACAGGTACAAGAATTCGCTAATGGCGATCCGGCGATCAAAGCGGGGCGTTTGGCAGCGGAGGTGCACGGGCCTTGGGCAATTGACTCTGACGCAATTCATCCGCCTTCTACTCCGGAAGGAATGGAACAATACACCCTCGTATTCATGAAAAAAGGCGAGAAGTGGAACCCCGCGCAACCAGGATTCATGGACACGCTCAAGCCTCATGGCGCATTCGTACAGCAAATGATTGAGCAGGGAAAGATCGCCATTGCCGGTCACTTCCCATTCAAAGATCCGGGAGATCTCCACGGAGTCGCTATCTTCCGCGTCGGCGGTGACGACACCGCAAAACTAGTGCAGGACGACCCAACCGTAAAAGCCGGACTACTCAAACCGGAGATCCATCCTTGGATCACTGGCAAAGGCGTGTTGGCGCCGGGCCAAGCCATGCAACAATGAGTCGATAAAAGAGCGCGGGCTGGTACATTGATGATATCTACCTGCCATGGAACACAGAACCCAGCGCACGTGGAAGACGCTACTGGCGTTCGCAATCATTTACTTAGTGTGGGGATCCACCTTCCTCGCAATTCGCGTGGGTGTTCGCGAAGTTCCCCCGTTCCTTTTAGCCGCCATGCGATTCGCGGTAGCCGGCGTCATTCTTTATGGCTGGATGCTTGCCCACGGCGAGCGCTCCCCGAGCTTTCGTGAATGGATCTCAGCTCTTCTTCTCGCTCTGCTGATCTTTGTCCTCGACTACGGATTGCTGTTCTGGGCGGAGCAGCGTATCCCATCCGGGATTGCTGCGGTGATGATGGCAACGATTCCGGTGTTCATGGCGTTGTCGGAAATCGTCTTTCTGCGGACGCAGACGCTCACGTTGCGCCTCGTCTTTGCACTCGTCATCGGCACAGGGGGAGTTGCAGCCCTGATGAGCCACTCTTTGAATCTGGGTGGAGCGCCGACCGATGCTCGCGGTGCACTGGCCTTGATCGTTGCAGCCATGAGTTGGTCGCTCGCCTCGGCGCTTACCCGCAAGCTGCCGCTTCCTGCGTCGAAAATCATGAGTTCGGGTGCTCAGATGCTTGCGGGAGGAGTGTTGCTCGGCATCACTGCCGCCGTTCTTGGTGAGTTCCACAATTTTCACCCCTCAAGTGTTTCGGGCGGAGCATGGCTTTCACTGCTTTACCTCGTTGTCGCCGGCTCAATCGTTGCATTCACGGCGTACGTTTGGCTAATTCACCATGAATCGCCAACCAAAGTTGGAACTTATGCGTACGTGAATCCCGTCGTAGCCGTGCTGGTCGGACATTTTTTGGGTGGTGAATCGCTTGATCTACGCACAGTAACGGGCACTTTGCTGGTTCTGGTCAGTGTGATCGTGATTACGACTATGCGAACCAGGAAACCAGTATCGGCAGTTGTTTTGGAAGAGACGGCATGAATACAGGTGCATTGCGCGCGACGTTTACCGCCCCATAAGCGAGTGCTTTGCCGTCTAAACTGATCCTGCATCACGCATCTTTTCGAAACCGACAGCGAGTTCCTGTTCCCATCCAACGAGTGTTCTTATTCCTCACGAACCCCGCGAACCTTGTCGCTGCGCGAACCAGAATTCCACCATTCTTAGTACTTTCGTGACTGAAGTCCCGCCCCCAAGCTACCGATTGAGAGATTGAGGGAGACATTCGCGAAGTAGCTCTCACCCGAAATCCGGGTCAGGGCCACGTGTGCCGTTCAATCCCGGTTTCTCTCCCCATGCGGCAACCAGGAGAAGGTCGTGCCATGCCCGGACCTTTGAAACGCAGGCTAACTGTCCACCAGAAACTTCTTCTCGCAGCCGCAGTCTTTTTGATGGCCGGGGATACGCTTTGCCTGGCCCAATCGCCTGCGATAGATCTCGGAGAAGCAAGTCTGGAAGAGCTGATGAACGTACAAGTCTACAGCGCCTCAAAACACATCCAGAACGCGAGTGACGCGCCATCTTCGGTCACCGTCATCAGCGCAGACGAAATTCAGAAACATGGTTTCCGGACGCTCGCTGACATTCTGGGCGCGGTTCGCGGCTTTTACATGGGTTACGACCGCAGTTACAGGTTTGCTGGCGTGCGTGGTTTCGGACCGCCGGGTGACTTCAATACTCGGGTGTTGCTGCTGGTCGACGGGCACCGGATCAACGACAACATTTATGACCAAGCTATGTTAGGAACTGAGTTTCCGGTGGATGTCGACGTAATTGATCGTGTCGAAGTCGTTCGCGGTCCCAGCTCATCCTTGTATGGATCCAACGCTTTCTTCGGAGTTATCAACGTCATCACCAAACGGGCACGGGAGATCGATGGCTGGGAATTTTCCTTCGAGCCCGCAAGTTTCGAAACCTACAAAGGACGAGCCACTTACGGCGGCACTGCCAAAGGAGTGGAAATGCTGCTTTCCGGCACTTTCTACAATAGCGCCGGACAGAACTTGTATTTTCCTGAATTCGATACCCCCCTGACCAATGACGGAATCGCGCGGAACCTGGACTATGACCGCTATCACGACACACTGTTCAAATTGGCGTATCGAGGCTTCACTCTTCAGGGTGTCGAAACCTGGCGCAATAAAGGACTGCCCACAGCCTCATATGGGACCGAATTCAACGAGTTTCGGGCGCGGAACGCCGACCAGCATCAGTTTTTGGATCTGAGCTACAGTTCGACGCTGCACAAGATTTGGCAGATGACTGCCCGGACTTACTACGACCGCTACTCATACGATGGCATTTGGCCATATGCAGCTGGTCAAACAAATATTGACTACGCCCGCGGACAAAGATTGGGCGGTGAGTTGCAGTTGCGGCATCGTGTGCTGCGAAAGCACGATTTCACTGTAGGCTCGGAACTCCGTTACAACCTTCAGCAGGATCAGAAAAACTACGACAGCAATCCTGCCGCCGCGTACGAGGATGATCACCGGACGACGTGGATGGGAGCAAGCTTCGTGCAGGATGAGTTTAGTATCTCTTCGCAACTGAAGCTTAACATCGGGATCCGATTTGATCTTTACCAAAGATACGGAGCGAGCACCAATCCCAGAGCGGGCCTGATTTACCAGCCCTGGGGGAAAACGTCTTTCAAGCTCCTGTACGGAACAGCCTTTCGCTCTCCCAATGTTTACGAGGCTTATTACGGAACCGGCAGCGGTGGGAACTCGGGCTTCACCTTGAATCCTGATCTACGCCCGGAAACTATGAGGAGTATCGAAGCCGTGTGCGAGCAACAACTGGCACAGCACGTGCGACTTTCCGGAACTGTCTTCTGGAACTACCTGCGCGACCTGATTTCGGTGCAGCAGGACGAGAATTCGGAATTGCTGATCTTTCGCAATGTGGACAAGGTACAGGCCGCGGGAAGCGAGCTGGAATTGTCTACGCAATTCGCCAATGGGCTGGCGGGCAACATCAGTTACAGCTACACGGCGGCTAAGGATCAAAAATCCAGCGAGCTCCTGGTGAATTCGCCTCAGCACCTGGGCAAGCTGAATGTAACCGTGCCGCTCGTGTCGCGACGCTTGTTCGCAAGCGGAGATGCACAATACGAAAGCTCGCGTAAGACCCTGCAGGGGAACCAGACGGGTGCGCATCCTCTGTTCAATGTCACCCTGCTCGGCCGAGCCATTAACAAACGACTCGATCTCTCAACCAGTATCTATAACCTGCTTGATCGCACATATTTCACTCCTGGTTCGGGAGACCTGACTCAAGATTCACTCGAGCAGGACGGTCGAAGCTTTCGCATAAAGCTTACCTGGCATTGGGGAGCGCGGCACTGATGTTGCAGCGCAGACCAGCATCGATCCAAGCAGGCTGGTCGAAATCGGCTGTCCTGCTTCTGCTTCTAATGTTTGCTCTACAAGCAGCGGGACAAAGGGCGAGCGAGTACGAATTGAAGGCAGCGTTCGTTTACAACTTCACGAAGTTCATCGATTGGCCGGGAGAATCGGTGCGCAGCGTGACTTTCCAGATTTGTGTGCTGGGGCAGAATCCGTTCGGCTCCGAGTTGACACACCTAACCGACGGCAAAGTGATCGGAGGGCACCCGGTTCAGGTACTAACCTTAAGCAACTACCATCTGGCACGGAGCTGTCAGGTTGTCTTCATCAGCGCCTCGGAAAATGCGCATATGAAAGAGATCTTGAGCGATCTGCGCGGACGGTCTGTCCTGACGGTCGGGGACAGCCAAGGCTTCGTCGACGCCGGCGGCATGATTGAGTTGCTAGTGGAAGATGACCGCATGCGATTTGAAGTGAACCTGCATGCCGCCAATGAAGCGCGCCTGAAGATCAGCGCGAAGCTGTTGAGCCTGGCGAAGGCAGTGCTTAGCTAGGCCTAATCGGAAAAGTCATGAGCTGGTTTCGCAACATGTCGCTGCGCCAGAAGTTAACCAGCCTATTCATGACAATCGCTGTGTTCGTCGCCGCTGCCGTCACTATTCCGATGGTGACTTATGACATCGCACAAATCCGACGTGCCATGGCGGACGATCTAGAAACCTTGGGCGACGTACTAGCGGCAAATTCCACAGCCGCTCTCCTCTTTGAGGATGCGAATGGCGCTCGCGAGGTGCTGCAGGCCCTCCGCGCTCAACCGAACATCACGCGAGCCTGTACGTACAAGCCAGATGGAACAGTTCTAGCCAGGTATGTGCGGGAAGGAAACGAAGAGCGATGGTCAGTGCCTGAGCCACGGCCAGACACGACGTTGTTCCAGCGCGACCGCCTGATCTTGTTTCGTAATGTCGCGGTTGCCGGTGAAGGCGCCGGTTCGCTGTATATCGAGTCTGATCTGCAAAAGCTACAGGGGCGGTATCGAGCCTACAGGATCAGCGTGAGCCTGGTATTGCTAGTGACCTTCACTTTGGCATTTCTAATGGCGAGGCGGTTTCAAAAGGTGGTTTCCCAACCTGTTCTCGACCTGGTGCAGATGGCTAAGGCCGTTTCTGAGTTCCGTGACTATTCGATTCGTGTCGAGGTGAGAAGCAGAGATGAGCTAGGTCTTCTGAGCACGCAATTTAATGAGATGCTGGAGCAGATCGAGAAACGCGCCCGTGAGCTTCGCCAGCATCGGGAAAGTTTGGAGGATTTGGTGGCAGCTCGCACCGCCGAACTGCTTACTCTAAATACCCAATTCAAAGCTGCGAAAGAAGCGGCGGAAGCGGCGAGCCAGGCCAAGAGCGAGTTCCTCGCTAATATGAGCCATGAAATCCGCACTCCTATTAACGGCATCCTGGGTATGACGGAACTCGCCTTGGACACTGCATTGAACCCGGAACAGCGGGAGTACCTGACCATGGTGAAGTCTTCGGGTGAGTCACTGTTGACCGTAATCAACGATATTCTGGATTTTTCCAAAGTTGAATCCGGAAAGCTTGACTTAGATCTCATCGAATTCAGTTTGCTCGACAGCGTGGCTGAAACCATGCGGGCCTTATCGCTTCGCGCCGATCAGAAGGGACTGGAGCTCGCGTACCAGGTTGCGCCCGAGGTGCCGCAGTTCGTCATCGGGGATCCTGGAAGACTACGTCAAGTGTTGGTTAACCTGGTCGCCAATTCGATCAAGTTTACCCATGAAGGGGAGATTGTGGTTCGGGTTAGCTGCGCCTTGAGGAGCGAGCGTGACCTTGAGCTTCAATTCAGCGTCAGTGACACCGGAATTGGCATACCACCAGACAAGCACTCCCTTATCTTTGAAGCCTTTGCTCAGGTCGACAGCAGTACCACACGCAACTACGGTGGTAGCGGTCTTGGACTGGCGATCTCGTCGCAACTTGTGGAGCTCATGGGAGGGCGCATCTGGCTAAACAGCGTGGTCGGCAAGGGAAGCACGTTTTACTTCACGGTTCGATTGACGCCAGCCGCGAACCCGAGACCGCCCGCCCCTCAAGCCGTCGAGACAGAACTCCTGGAAGTTCCAGTATTGCTAGTTGACGATAACGCGACCAATCTGCGAATCCTGCAGGAGGTGCTGAGCGGCTGGGGTATGCACGTCGTGACCGCCCGCAACGCCATCGAGGCTGTGGATTGCATGAAAGCGGCGGAACACGGTGGACAGGCTTTTCGCCTGGCAATCGTTGACAGCCACATGCCGGGTATGGACGGTTTTGATTTAGCCAGGAAGATCAAAGACGACCCGCGCCTATCGCGGTCTTTGATCATGATGCTGACGTCTGGAGGGCAATGCGGAGATGCCGCACGATGCCGCAACTTGGGAATCGCCGCGTACTTGATGAAACCAGTCCGTAAGTCCGAACTGCTATCGGCAGTTGTGGCCGTGTTGGGCGAGGGCATCAAGGATTCAGGCCCTCGCCTCATAACGAGGCACGACCTACCAACGCTTCCACGAAAACTGAACCTTTTGATAGTGGAGGATAACCCTGTAAACCAGGTGGTAATCCAGCGCATGCTGGAGAAAATGGCGCATGCCACGGAGATCGCTGCCAACGGCAAGATAGCCGTCGCGTTGGCCACCACGGGCAAGTTCGACGCGGTCTTGATGGACGTGCAAATGCCGGAGATGGATGGCCTCACAGCCACCAAGAAAATTCGCGAATACGAGAAGAACTCCGGAGTGCGCATTCCTATCATTGCGATGACGGCCCACGCAATGAAAGGCGATAGGGAACGCTGTCTCGACTCCGGTATGGACGCGTATGTTGCCAAACCCGTGAGTAGAAAAGACGTAGAAGAGGCGCTCCAGGTATTCTTTCCACAAACGGCGCCCTCCGCTGAAGTAGATGTTTCGCCAACTCCGGTCCCGAAGACGATATGGGATAGGGCAAAAACACTTGAAAGATTGGATGGTGATGAAAATCTTTTGCGCGAGGTAATTCACATTTTCCTGGAGGAAACGCCAAACCTGCTCGCGGAATTGCACCGCGGTTTGGCCGACAGGAACTCAGAAGCCGTGGAGAGAACCGCACACAGCCTAAAAGGTGAATTGTGTTACTTAGGCCTGACTACTGCTTCCGAAAGGGCCCGTGACTTGGAGCAGATGGGACATACATCGAGCCTTGCGCAGGCAGCACAATCGTTGCCGTTACTGGATGCGGAGATTGGCACAGCCATTGCGGAAATACGCAGCATAATGCACGAAGAAGTGTGAATCGCTCGAGTTAGGAAAGGAGTTCTTGCTCGGGCGGCACGAGCCCCTGCGGGAGTTGCCCTCCGTTGTATTCAGCCATCCGATTCTTCCATTTTAGAAAATCGGTAATAGTTTGCGGCTCGATGCGGACTTCCACGCGGCGCAAGCTGGCAAGCAGCAGTTCCATTTCTGCCATCAGACCGGCCTCAGATCGCTGACTGCGGGGGCGACTGTGGACCGAGCGCACGACTTCTTTGTGAGATGCTTCGAGCAGCCCCCATCCTGGGGGAAGTTCGTCAGAGCGGATCATCTGTTTGGGCGTGAAATAGTAACGCTCAGAGCCCATAGCGAGTTGCGCATTCAGACGGACCGATTTCCTTTGATCAGCGTAGAAATCTGCGCGTGAGACCTTGCATTCGATGACAATCGAACGGCAATCTCTTCTCCACCCAATCACGTCAGGCACCTCGCCCGAAGAAGCGGTCTGTTCGCTTAGGACGACATGGCAGCGGCGAGATCTCAGCCAACTCTCCGCCAGCTTTACAAGTTGCGCGTGAGTCACAGAGCCCTTGTACGTCAAGGGATGCGCTCATCCAAGTAACTCGCAAGCTACTCCAAATCGGGATTCCGACTCACATTCTAGAAAGGGCATGTGAGACTCGTCACCTTCTCAACCACCGAGCTGGCGCTACCCTGATACAAGGCGAGAACTGCCTAAAGATGAATGTGAGCGCCAGGTTGGTTCGAGCGATTGTCCATGCAATCGACGCCGTTTCGGATCGTGTTTGTGGGCCGGACGATGCTCCGGCGCACCAGCGGACCGGACGGCGCGGCGAAGAAGACGCTTACTTTCATCTTCGCAGCCTCGGATATGTGATGGTCGCGCGCAACTACCGCTCTCATCGGCGCCGGGGTGAAATTGACCTCATCGGCTGGGACCGGGACGTACTTTGCTTCGTCGAAGTCAAAACCCGGACTTCCCATGACATCAAGCCGGCCGAAGCTGCGGTTGACCACGCAAAGCGGCACGAACTGTCCGCTGTCGCGCGCGAATATCTACGCCATCTCCCCCCATCGTGCCAGTGGCGCTTCGACATTGTCAGCGTATACTATGAGGAGCGACAAACCTGCCGGCCCAAATTCGAGTTATTCAAGAATGCTTTCCGCATGTCGTAAAATGAGGGTTTCGGCGTCCATAGTGAAAGGATTTAGTGTTTGCCTGAGCTGAGGAAAGACCCCATTGTGGGGCGCTGGGTCATAATTTCTACTGACCGTGCAAAGCGTCCGACCGATTTTCTGCGGGAAGGTGTGAAGAACAAAGGTGGCTTCTGCCCTTTCTGCTACGGAAACGAGAATAAGACTCCGCCTGAAATCCAGGCATACCGCCCAAATCCTAATGGTGGGCCACCGCCGCAGAGGGACGCCCCGGGTTGGACCGTGCGAGTGGTCCCCAACAAATTTCCTGCTCTCGGTATCGAAGGCAACTTGAATCGGCAGGCTGAGGGCATGTTCGACAAGATGAACGGCATCGGCGCTCACGAAGTCATCATCGAAACGCCAGATCACAACGCCACGTTAGCAACGCTGCCTGCCAAGCGCATCGAGGATGTCCTCTGGACGTTCCGCGACCGTATCCTGGACCTGAAAAAGGACCGCCGCTTCAAGTACATCTTGATCTTTAAGAACCACGGTGAACCGGCCGGAGCTTCCTTGGAGCATGCTCACTCGCAGCTCATCGCGTTACCGATTCTTCCCATTTACGTGGTCGAGGAACTCGAGGGCGCCAAGCAGTACTACATATATAAGGAGCGCTGCGTATTCTGCGACATCATCCGACAGGAGACTGACAGCGGTTCCCGGGTCGTCGCCGAAAACGAGGATTTCCTCACTATTGCACCTTACGCACCACGTTTTCCGTTCGAAACGTGGATCTTGCCGAAGCGGCACGAATCAGCATTCGAGAACTCGTCCTCGCACATGTTCGAGAATCTCGCGAAAGCCATCAAAACGCTGCTAACCAAAGCCGATCGCGTACTCGATAACCCGCCTTACAACCTCGTCATTCACTCATCGCCCGTGCAAGATCCCAGCAACGATCACTATCATTGGCACATTGAGTTCATGCCCAAGCTCACCAAAACAGCCGGTTTTGAATGGGGTACTGGTTTCTATATCAATCCGACTCCTCCGGAAGAAGCAGCCAAGTTTCTGCGCGAAGCCAGCGTTGAAGAACCGATGGCATTGATTAGTGGCTGAAACTTCCGTCCTCGGCAGAACGCCGCTCTGGCCATCTTTGTTCATCGTGCTGAAGACGGCGTACTATCGCAATCACTTCCGCTTCCAGCGAATTCCGTCTTTGGTAATTTCGACGATGATTCCTGCCGCGGCCAATTGGGCGCGGATGGCATCGGATTCCGCAAACTTGCGCGCTTGGCGAGATTGTTTCATCTTTGCGATG
>Ga0136846_1243732_pt1 | contig 11651 bp, 8 predicted proteins | sample HopSoiMetagenom2_FD_96841 | JGI IMG/M metagenome (GOLD analysis project Ga0136846, IMG submission 96841) | Grasslands soil microbial communities from Hopland, California, USA - 2 Assembly 2016 (version 4) | ecosystem: Environmental > Terrestrial > Soil > Grasslands | place: USA: Hopland... | reverse complement strand
TGCTTTCGCTCCGCAAGGGCACGACGCTGACCAAGGAAATGTTCCTGAACCACCTTTACGGCGGCATGGACGAGCCCGAGCTCAAGATCATCGACGTGTTCATCTGCAAGCTGCGCAAAAAGCTGAGCCTGGCTTGCGGCGGCGCCAATTACATCGAGACCGTCTGGGGCCGCGGCTATGTGCTGCGCGATCCTGAAGAGGCTTCGGAGCCGATGCCGGAAGCGGCGGTCGCTTAAATAATCCGCTGGGGAGCACTGGGAGGCGGGGCGTTTCGGCGCTCCGCCTTTTCTTTTTCTTCAAGCGGCGGGAGACAAAGACGCCGTCAGTGCTGCACTCGGAAAATAACGACGTTCGTGTAGTAGCTTGGCACCCTCGTGCCGTCGGCCAGTTCCGCGGGCTCAAAATGCGCGCGGCGCATGAACTTGTCGCACACCACGTCATTGAACGACGTCTCTTTAAAATGGCTCAGGCTGGTGCACTTCGTGGGCTTGCCGGTCGCGTCCACGAGCAGCCGGACCTTCACGATCGACTCTTCGCCGACCCTGACCATCGCCGTCGGGTAATCCTGCGCGCTGAACCACTTAGAGACATCAGGCGCCCACACCGGTCTTGCGATCTTCTCCTCGACATCGGGATCGACACCCCAATCACGCAGGGAATCACGGCCACATTCATCAAAGGTCTTGATTGCGTCGCCCATGGATCCCGTCTCCAGGATCACCGGGCGACCACGGCGCGCCGCGATCTCCAGTTCGGTCGCCTATGAGGCAAAGTCCTGACGGACTGCTTTCAGCTGTGCCTGTTTGGCGAGATCTAACGCGGGCGGGCGAACCGCCAATTGGTGCCGCTGCCGGTCATCGCTTTGCTCTCGCTCGGCGATGTCGTCAGGAAGCAGCGTTATCCTGGCCCAGACGATCGCCGGAACATGGTTGTCGGCCGAAACTGCCGCTTGGCCTTTCATCGGCTTGGTTTGCACCGGAAGAAACCGGGCAGGCACCTCTTCCGAATAGTTTGAAAGCGGCTTGCCGATAACCAGCATGTCGACTTGCCCAGGCGACTCGCTTTCCAGCGCGAACTTGGTCTTGTCCTTCCCTTCACCGAACGTCCGGACCAGCCGGCAGCTGTTCTCGGCATAATCGACAACCCACGGACTTGACGGCTGGAGGCGGATTGGCTGGACCGCGGCCATCAGCAGCGGCGCCACCGCCGCACAGGACAGCAAGGCTGGAATACGCATCACACCCCTCCCTCGGTCCGAGGCTATCCTACGCGCGGCCCAGCCGTCCAGACACTGGACACATCACTAACGAAAGTTAATAACGCGAATGAGACTCGCTCGCTTGCCCCCTCAAAGGAGAAGCGTGGCGGGTCTCACTTCTCTGCTTGCTGGATGGGACAGCGGGGGGAGAAGGGGGCGGCCTGGTCGCGGCACCCCTGCGCCGGGCCGCCTTTAGCTTAAGCGTCGATGAGGGGCCTGTTGCGGTCGCGGCGAACGGGGAGATTGATGAGCTCGTCGATCGGCGCGTCGAGCATCGCGTCTTCCATCCGACGCCAGCCATCGCGACCCAAACGCTCCAGCGGTCGGAATTGAGTCTTGTACGCCATGCGCGACGAGCCTTCGACCCAATAGCCAAGATAGACGTAAGGCAGTGCAGCGCGCGCGGCGCGGATGATGTGATCCAGAATGATGTAGGTGCCGAGGCCCTTGCGGGCATCCGGCCCGACGTCGAAGAAGCTGTAGATCATCGACAGGCCATCGCCCTGCTGGTCGCTGAGGCACGCGCCTACGAGCTTGCCCGGCCGTCCGTTCTTCGACGGCTCGCGATATTCGATGAGGTATGTGCGGACGGGCGTCTGCTCGACCATGTCGGCGAAGTCGCTCTCGTCCATCTCGGCCATGCCGCCGCCGGGGTGACGGGCCGCGAGATAGCGGCGCAGAAGTGCATATTGCTCTTCGGTCGTCCACGGCTTGCACGCCGTGACCTCGAGGTCCGCGTGACGGCGGAGAAGCTTGCGTTGGGTCGAATTCGCCATGAACTCGGCCGCCAGAACGCGGACCGACACACAGGCGCTGCAATCGATGCAGCTCGGGCGGTAGGCGACGGACTGGCTGCGGCGAAAACCGATACGGCCGAGCGCCTCGTTCAACTCACTGGCGTGGCGACCGCTTAGCTCGGTGAAGACCTTACGCTCCACCTTGCCCGGCAGGTATGGGCATGGCGACGGGTTCGTCACGAAGAACTTGGGAAAGCGAAATGGTGCGCTCACCCGCGCCGCCTCCAATGGTTACGAACCTCTTTATGCGACTGGTAAACGCCGATGAAAAGACTTGGTCGCGTCGAAAGAGGGTTAATGGTGAGTGGTGTGTCGAATTGGGTCGGTTCAGTCGAGCTGCGCGCGTTCGACCCTGAAGCCCGCCGCCTCCAGCCGTTTCACGACGTCGTCGATCGATTGCGGGTCACGGGCTTCGCATTCGACTTCGATCATCGTGTCCTTCGCGGGAAGCGTCGTGAAGATGCGGCTGTGGTTGATTTCGATGACGTTGACACCCGCTTCGTAGACATTGCGCGTGATAGCGGCGAGCGCACCCGGCTGGTCGTGCGCAGCCACATGAAGGCGCGCGACGCGCCCTTGGCGGACGAGGTCGCGCACGAGGACGTTGGCGAGCAGATGCGTGTCGATGTTGCCACCGCACAGGACAGTGGCGACCTTCTTGCCCTTGAACCGATCGGCGTTCGCGAGGATCGCAGCTAGGCCGGCGGCCCCTGCCCCCTCGACCACCGTTTTTTCAATTCCGACGAGCATCGCAACGGCGCGCTCCAGGTCGCGTTCCGACACCAGCATGACCTCGTTTGCGAGGTCCTTGAGGATGCGAGACGTCAGCTCGCCCGGATGCTTGACCGCGATGCCCTCGGCCAGCGTGTCACCGCCGAGCGGCATGAAGCAGCCTTCGATCGCGCATTTCATTGACGGATAGAGTTCGGCCTCGACGCCGATCATCTGAACGTCAGGCTTGAGCGCCCGCGCCGCGATCGAAATGCCGGACATTAACCCACCGCCGCCGATCGGGATGACAATCGCGTCGAGGTCCGGCGCGTCCTCCAGCATTTCGATGCCCAGTGTCCCGGCCCCGGCGATAATCATCGGATCATCGAAGGGGTGGACGAAGACATAGCCCTTCTCGAGCGAGAGTTCGCGCGCCTTGGCATAGGCATCATCGAACATGTCGCCGTGCAGGATGACGGTCGCGCCATGCCCCTCCGTTTGCGTCACCTTCACCGTGGGCGTCGGCTCCGGCATCACGATCACCGCCGGAATCCCCAGCCGCTTCGCATGATAAGCGACCGCCTGGGCATGATTGCCAGCGGAGGCTGCGATCACGCCGCGAGCCCGCTCATCCGGAGTAAGCTGCAGCAATTTGTTGAGCGCGCCCCGCTCCTTGTAGGCGGCGGTAAACTGCAGGTTCTCGAACTTTAGCCAAACTTCGGCGCCGACGATTTCCGACAGCGTCTGGCTGACCAGCATCGGGGTGCGGATGACCGAGTCCTTGATGCGTTCGGCTGCGGTGCGGATGTCGTCGATTGTCGGAGGAACCATCATCGGCGCGCGGCCTAGCCCTTCAGCCGCACGCAAACAATGCTATGCGGCGGTCATGCGCAAAACCGCCCTCGCGCTCATTGCAGCGCTGCTCGCTTCGCCCGCGTCCGCGGAAATCCTCATCAGCAACGTCAACGGCATTCAGGTCGGCCCCGACGGACAGCTGCAGCATTTCGGCGCGCTGCTGATCGACGACAATGGCCGTGTCGAAAGCGTCATCAAGATGCCGACGCCGCGCGTGAAGCGCTACGATCGGAATATCGATGGCCATGGCATGACTTTGCTTCCGGGGCTGATCGATGCGCACGGGCATGTCCTCGATCTCGGCATGACGCAGATGACCGTGCAGCTGGTCGGCACAAGCTCGGTCGCGGACCTGCAGCAGCGGCTGCGCGATTACGTTGCCGCGCATCCCAATGATACCTGGATCATTGGTTTCGGCTGGAACCAGGAGCTTTGGCCTGACAAGCGCTTTCCGACTGCTGCGGACCTCGACGCCGTCGTGCCCGATCGCCCGGTCGTGCTGGAACGTGTCGACGGCCACGCGGTCGTCGCCAATAGCGCGGCGATGAGAGCTGCGGGCGTCACCCCGCAGACGGCATCTCCTGCTGGCGGGCGCATCGAGAACGGCCTATTCGTCGACAATGCGCGCGGCCTGATCGACAAGGCCATCCCGGCACGGACGCCCGCGCAATCCGACGAAGCGCTCGCCAAGGCGCAGGCGCAATTGCTGTCGGTCGGCGTGACCGGCGTAGGATCGATGAGCACGTCGATCGAGGATTGGGACGCGATGAAACGGGCCGGCGCGGCAGGTACGCTTAACGTTCGACTGATGGCGTATATCGGCGCGGCTCAAGCGGCGGAAGCTCACATGAGACCGACGGGCTGGCTCTATGGCGATCGCCTCCGTGCCGTTGGCGTAAAGCTGTTCGCGGACGGTGCGCTCGGATCGCGGGGGGCGTGGCTGAAGCAGCCTTATTCGGACAAGCCCGACACACGCGGCCTGCAATTCCATTCGGATGCGGAGATGTTGCAGTTGGCAGACGCCGCCGCATCTAACGGCTTCCAGATCGCTACCCACGCCATCGGCGATGCCGCGAATGCGCAAGTCATTTCGACCTACGAGGCACTGTCGAAGAAATACGGCCGCGACCGGCGCTGGCGGATCGAGCATTTTCAGATCGCCGATCCGGCGGACATATCGCGGCTGGCTCCCGCAGGGATCATCGCGTCGATGCAGCCGACGCATCAGACTAGCGATAGGCTGATGGCCGAGAAGCGCCTCGGCCCCAATCGGCTCGGCGGCGCCTATGCCTGGCAGTCAATACTTAAGAGCGGCGCGCGGCTCGCGTTCGGGACCGACTTCCCGGTCGAATCACCTAACCCCTTTCCCGGCCTGAGCGCTGCTGTGAGCCGCCAGGACATGAAGGGCCAGCCGCCGGGTGGTTGGATTCCGTCCGAGCGGCTGACCCTTGCGCAGGCGCTTAGCGCCTATACGCGCGGCGCGGCTTATGCGGGGTTCGCCGAGGACAAGATCGGCTCGCTCGAGCCTGGCAAATGGGCCGACTTCATCCTGGTGGATCGCGATCCCACCAAGGCGGATCCGATCTCGCTCGGCAATACTCAGGTTCTGGAAACCTGGGTTGGCGGCAGGCGCGTCTTCCAGCGCTCCGCGTCGGCTACCGTTTCACCAACTGAGCGCGGGAGATAAGCTCGGACGTAGTCAGGACCTGCGGCAATTCCTCCGGCTGCTTTCGAGGAACGTACCAGAGATAGAACGGCACGCCGGCGCGCCCGCGGCTTTCAAGGAAGCGAGTGATTACCGGGTCGCCATTGGTCCAATCGCCCGCCAGCACTTTGACGCCTGCTTTGTTAAACGCCTCGCGAACCTCGTCGCGGTCGATCGCCGCGGCCTCGTTGACCTTGCAGGTCAGGCACCAGTCGGCGGTAAAATAGACGAATACGGGGTGGCCTTGCGCGAGATAGTTCGCGGCCTTGGCTTCGCTCCAGGTCTCAGCGCCAGAAGCGGCCGATGGTCGCGCGGCGTGTGATGGCAACTGGATGATCGCAATGACGATAGCTGCAACGAACAGGCCAGCCACTGCCCAGCCGCTTTTGTCCGTGCGTCGCTGAAGCCTGCCATAGGCGAACAGCAACGTCGCAATAACAAGCAACGCCAGAAGACCGACAACAAGGCCGTGGTCGCCCGCCTGGCGGTACAGCAGCCACAGTGCAGCGAGGGCGCTCAGCCCCATCGGCACGGCAAGAAAGCGTTGCAAGTTGCGCATCCAAGGCCCGGGCTTGGGCAGGCGATTCTGGAGCGCCGGAATAAAGGCGAGCAGAACGAAGGGAATGGCGAGACCAAGGCCGAGCGCGGCGAAGACCAAGACGGACCCCCAGACCGGCAGCAACAAGGCGGTGCCAAGGGCGGCCCCGAGGAATGGGCCAGCGCACGGCGTCGCAACGAAGGCTGCAAGCACGCCGGTGCCGAAGCTTCCCGCAGGGCGCGCGCTTGCACCGAGTACCGGCAGTTCGAACAGGCCGAGCAGGTTCACCGTGATCGCGACTGCGAGGAGCAGGAGCAGCATGATCGTCCGGGGATCCTGGAGCTGGAATGCCCAGCCTGCTTGGGCTCCGGCGGCGCGGATCGCGAGCAAAGCGACGCCGAGCGCGCCCGTCCCGACCACCGCGCCAGCAGTATAGGCGAGCGCATCACGCCGAGCTTCGGTCGCGCTCTCGCCGGCCTTGGAAATGTGAAGCGCCTTCAATCCCAGTATCGGGAAGACGCATGGCATCAGATTGAGCAGGATTCCTCCCAGTATTGCTCCGAGGACCGCCCACAGGGTCGCGCTCGCGCCGGGGGCGCCTAAGGCCGTGCCGCCCTCGGGCACCATACCCGGCACCGCCTGGAACTCGAGACCGCGCCCGTCGGAAAGAGCGATCACGCCCGAGAAATTGGCTGGCGCGGTCCCCTTCCGCTTCAGCTCTGCGATGAGAGTATCGTCCGACCTTCGGAAGAGCTGCTTCGCGTCATAATCGATGGGTCCATCCACCTTCGGGAACAGATAAGGCTCGTTGAGCTCGATGCTGGCCGGAAGCGGGATCGCCACCCGCAGCGTGTCACCCGTTACTGCGAAATGCCCGACACTTGCGAGCGGCTGCGGCAGGGCCTGGCGCCACGCGTCGAATTGTGCGCGCTCCGGCGAACCGGTTCCGACCGGCAGATCGAGCGACAATTCGCCTTGCTCGGGAACGCAGATCTTGTCGGTGCAGGCGAGCCAGCGCGCCTTGGCGCGGACAGGTATCGTCCCGCTCGCATCGGCAGGGACCTTCAGCCGCACGAGCACCGCATAGTCGCGCTCGTAGACGTAGTTCATGAGCCCGGCGATCTCGAGCCGCGTCGGCACGGGGTACCGCAGCGGTCCGGCGGCGAACCCCTTCGGAAGCTCCCACTTCACATCCATGGGCAGGCCGGCGTCGCCGGGATTGAGCCAGTATCCGTGCCAGCCCGGAGCCGGGATCATGCGGATCGCCAGTTCGACTTCGCCGCCCGCCAGGGCCGGGCCTTCCGCGACAAGCTGCGGCTCGATCCCCCGCGCCTCCGCGAGCGCCGGCCACAGCAGGAAAAACAAGGCGAACAGCAATCGACGCATGCTCGCGCGGCTAGTGCGTTAGCCCACGTCCGTCGAGCCTTGAACCGCTGGAGCCTTTGTCGGCACTCAATCGAAGTGGTAGATGAACACCGCTGAAAAGGGGGTGCCTTATGTCCGCGACCTTCCCGCGCGCCGCGCTTGCCGCGACCTGCCTGTTCCTGCTCACCACCAGCGCTTCGGTCCGCGCCAACAACAACGGCGGAAGCATGTCTTCCGCGCCGAGCATGAGCACGCCGGACTTCGACGCCGCGACCGAATATCGCAACGGTATCGAGGCTCTGAAGGCGAACAAGTTCGCCGATGCAAAGAAGGCGTTTGGGAACGTGCTGCAGGTCGCGTCGACCGATGCCAATGCGAATTTCCTGGCCGGCCTCGCCGACGCGGGACTCAACGATTTGAAGAGCGCCGCGAAGCATTACGAACGCGCGACCAAGGCGAATTCCAAGATGGTCGATGCGCACCAGGAACTTGGGGTGACCTATGTGAAGCTCGGCCAGCGCGACAAGGCGCAGGCGGAGCTTACCAAGCTTCAGAAGCTAGACACCGACTGCGCCGGCACGTGTGAGGACGCGGCGAAGATCAAGGATGCGGTCACCGCGGTCCAGACTGCGCTCGCCGCGCCGCCGCAGGCCCGGCTCGATACTACGCCGCCTTTGCTGTTCGCGAGCACCGATGGTGGCGACCACGCCTATCTGGAGGCGGTCGGGTTGATCAACGAGCATCGCTACGCGCAGGCGCTCGTGTCGCTGCAGCATGCGCGGGCGGCGTTCGGGGCGCATCCGGATATCCTGACCTACCTCGGCTTCGCGAACCGCAAGCTCGGCCATTACGACCTGGCGGAAAGCTATTACCGGCAGGCACTCGCTGCCGAGCCGAAGCACAAGCAGGCGACCGAATATTACGGCGAGCTACTGGTCGAGCGCGGCAATATCGCGGGCGCCAAGGTGTTGTTGGCCAAGCTGGACTCGATGTGCACGTTTGGCTGCTTCGAGGCTGATGAACTGAGATCATGGATCGCCGCCAAGGGCCAGCCCGCCTCTTAGGGCTCGCCGCACTGACGCTGGTCGCAACGGCTGCTGATGCGCCGCGGCTGCCGATCAGGGAGGCGCGGTGGCTCAAGACGCCTGACCTCCTCGCTGACTTAACGATGCAGCCGGCGGAATGCCTCGCTTTGCCGAAGGATGAAGCGCAGCGGCGGTCAGTCGAGATCGGACGCGCATTGTTTCGCTCGCCACTCATGCTTGGCGGGCAGGCGGCGCGAGTGGGTCTCAGCTGCTCAAGCTGCCATCGCAACGGCCGCTCCAACCCCCACTTTCACTTCCCCGGCATTTCGGGTGATCCAGGAACGGCAGACGTGACCGCGTCCATCATGAGCTCGCATCGCGGAGACGACATCTTCAATCCCAAGCCGATCCCCGACCTTGACGGCGATCCGGCGAAGCTCAAGATCTCGCGCGATCCCGCAAAGGACGATCTCTCGAAATTCATCCGTGGCCTGATCACGCAAGAATTCGATGGGGCGGAGCCGTCGCCGGCAGGGCTCTCGTCAATCGCCAATTATGTGCGGGCGCTGAAACCGGAAGCGTGTCCAAAAAACCAGAGCGCGCCCATCACGCTCGAAGAGCGACTTACTGACATCGATTCAGCGGTCCAGTTAGCGCGGCAAGCTTATCACCGCGGCGATACTGCGATGGGTCGTGCGCTGCTCAGCGCCGCGCGATCGACGCTCGGCACAATTGATGAGCGCTTTCAGCTGGCCGGGCTCGAAAAGTCCCGTGAAGACTTGCGCTCGGCCAGCGAAACGCTGTTCCAGCTGCAGGAAGTTCAGTCTGATCGCGGATGGAAAGATTGGCGACACGACTGGCCACAGCGAAAAGGCCGCCTGCTCGCGGCTGAACCGAGATCGCTATTCAATCCGGCGGTGCTGCGGAAGCTGCTCTAGTCGAGATTGGGCCGCAGCCAACGCTCGGCCTGCTCGACCGAAATTTCGCGGCGGACAGAGTAGTCCTCGAGCTGATCGCGACCAATCCGCGCGACGCCGAAATACTGGCTGTCGCGGTGGCCGAAGTAGAAGCCGGACACCGCTGACGTCGGAAGCATCGCGAAGTTTTCGGTCAGGCTGACCTCGCCCGGAGCCCCGCCGAGCATGTCGAAAAGGATTGGCTTCAGGCTGTGATCCGGGCAGGCCGGATAGCCGGGCGCCGGGCGAATTCCGACGAACTTCTCGCGGATCAGGTCGGCGGTCGAGAAATGCTCGTCCGCGTAGCCCCACAGGCGGTTGCGGACGGTGGCGTGGAGGACCTCGGCGAAGCTCTCGGCCAGCCGGTCGGCGAGGGCCTTCAGCAGGATGTCGTCATAGTCGTCGATCGTCTGCTTGAACCGCTCGAGGTGCGGCTCCAGTCCGTGGATTCCGACCGCGAACCCGCCGATCCAGTCCTCACCGTCGGGATTGATGAAGTCGGCGAGGCACATGTTGGGCCGGCCTTCGCGCTTCTTCACCTGCTGGCGAAGGAAGGGCACGCGCGTCCAGTCGTTGCCGGCAAGGACGAGAACGTCGTCGCCTTCGCGCTTGCAGCGCCATAGGCCGACGGTAGCTTTCGGCGTCACCCAGCGTTCGGCGATCAGCTGGTCGAGCATCGCGTTGGCGTCTTTGAACAGGTGGCGAGCGCTCTCGCCGACGATCTCGTCGTCGAGGATTGCCGGATAGGTGCCGGCGAGCTCCCAGGCGCGGAAGAACGGCGTCCAGTCGATCGATGCGCGCAAGTCTGCGACCGGCCAGTCACCGAAGTGATGCAGCCCCGGATAAGCAGGCGGAGGTGCCTGCCCTTCGGGATCGAACGCGAAGCCATTTGCGCGCGCTTCGGCGATCGTTGAAAGCTCGCTGTGACCGCTGCGCTCCCGGGACTTGCGAAGCTGATCGTAATCCTCGGCGGTATTGGCGATCAGCGGCTCGCGCTGCGTATCCGACACAAGCGAAGACGCGACGCCCACCGCGCGACTCGCGTCGAGCACGTGGATCACCGGCCCGGTATACGCCGGGTCGATGCGGAGCGCGGTATGCGCCTTGCTGGTCGTCGCGCCGCCGATCAGCAGCGGGGTCGTCAGGCCGAGCCGCTGCATCTCGCCGGCGACCGTCACCATCTCATCAAGCGACGGTGTAATCAGCCCCGACAGGCCGATCATATCCGCCTGATTATCATTCGCGGCTTTGAGGATGTCTTGCCACGGCACCATCACGCCGAGGTCGATCACCTCGAAGCCGTTACACTGGAGCACGACGCCGACGATGTTCTTCCCGATGTCGTGGACGTCGCCCTTCACGGTCGCCATCACGACCTTGCCCTTGCCCTGGGTGACGCCGTTCTTCTCTTTCTCCGCCTCGATGAACGGGAGCAGGTGGGCGACCGCCTTCTTCATGACGCGGGCGGATTTGACGACCTGCGGCAGGAACATCTTGCCCGATCCGAACAGGTCGCCGACGACGTTCATTCCGTCCATGAGCGGCCCTTCGATGACCTCGATCGGACGGGCGAACTGCTGCCGGGCTTCCTCCGTGTCGTCGACGATGTGCGCGTCGATGCCCTTCACCAGTGCGTAGGACAGGCGCTCGACGACCGGCAGCGAGCGCCATTCCGCGAGCTTCTTCTCTTCGGCCTCATCAGTGCCTTTGTAGCGCTCGGCGAGAACGATCAGCCGCTCGGTCGCGTCCTCGCGACGGTCGAGGATGACGTCCTCGCATGCTTCGCGCAGTTCTGGATCGATCGCGTCGTACACGTCCAGCTGGCCGGCGTTGACGATGCCCATGTCCATGCCCGCTGGAATGGCGTGGTAAAGGAACACGCTGTGCATTGCGCGGCGTACCGGCTCATTGCCCCGGAACGAGAAGCTGAGGTTCGACAGGCCGCCGCTAATGTGCGTGCCGGGACAGCGGCGGCGGATTTCCCGCGACGCCTCGATGAAATCGATTGCATAGCCGCGATGCTCTTCGATGCCCGTCGCTACCGCGAAGATGTTCGGGTCGAAGATGATGTCGCTGGCGTCGGTGCCGCTGGCGGTGAGTAGCTTATAAGCGCGCTCGCAAATCTCGACCTTGCGCTCGATCGTGTCGGCCTGGCCAACCTCGTCGAAGGCCATCACGACGACCGCGGCGCCATAGGCCCGGCATTTGGCGGCGAGTTCGAGGAATGGCCCCTCGCCTTCCTTCATGCTGATCGAATTGACGATCGGCTTGCCCGACACGCACTTCAGGCCCGCCTCGATCACGCTCCACTTCGAGCTGTCGACCATCACCGGGATGCGCGCGATGTCGGGCTCGGCAGCGATGCGCTTCAGGAAGGTGGTCATCGCCAGCTCGGAATCGAGCAGGGCTTCGTCCATGTTGACGTCGATGATCTGCGCACC
>Ga0136846_1222735_pt1 | contig 11651 bp, 12 predicted proteins | sample HopSoiMetagenom2_FD_96841 | JGI IMG/M metagenome (GOLD analysis project Ga0136846, IMG submission 96841) | Grasslands soil microbial communities from Hopland, California, USA - 2 Assembly 2016 (version 4) | ecosystem: Environmental > Terrestrial > Soil > Grasslands | place: USA: Hopland... | reverse complement strand
GCGGTCGTCGTGAAGGACGGCGCTGGCGGCCTCCGCGGCATCATCGGCGTACAGGCCGATGGCACCACCGCGGTGAACGTCGTCAACGGGGCAGCGCCGCCGCAGCCGTCCGCGCCGATCGTCGCCTCCGTCCTCGGCGGCATCACCGTCTCCTGGGACGGCCTGTTCGCCAACGGTGCGGTGCTGCCGCTGGACTGGGCGCGCGTCGAGGTCCATGCCGCGATCGTGAACGGGTTCGCGCCCGTCGCGGCCACCCTCCAGGGCACCATCGAGACCGCGCAGGGTGCCACCGTCGTCGTCCCCTGCGACACCGACGTGTACGTGCGCCTGGTGGCCCGCAACACCTCGGGCACCGCCAGCACAGCCTCCTCCCAGGTCGGCCCGTACGGTCCGACACCGGTGGTCGCCGACGACATCGTGGACGGCATCGTCACCACGCTGAAACTCGCCGACGACGCGGTCACCCAGGCCAAAATCGCGGCCGCCGCCGTCGGATCCACCGAACTCGCCGCGGGCGCGGTCCTCGAGGAGAAGCTGGCCGCGAACGCCGTCACCACCGGCAAGCTGGCCGACCTCGTCATCACCGACACCAAACTGGCCGCGAACGCCGTCACCAAAGCCAAGGTCGCGGTCGGCGCGATCGGCTCCGACCAGCTCGCCCTCGGCATCGGCAACATGGTGCCCGACCCCAGCTTCGAAGGCGCCTACACCGCCGCGGTCATCGCCGGGCACGCGGACTGGACGCAGGTCACCCCCGGCAACAACTCGGCGAAGGCCCTGCACGTCGACTGCACGGCCGGCTCCCCGACGTGGAAGAACATCGAGCTGGCCCGGTATCCGGTCCTGCCGGGGGAGCGCCACTACCTGGCCGTCGACTTCAAGACCTCCGCTACGTTCAACGGGACCGGCGTCAAGCTGATGTTCCGCTACGAGGACGCCTCAGCGGCGGTCCTCGGCTACGGCGTCGCCGACAAGGTGTTCACCCCCGGAGCGACCTGGGCCCGGGCCACCGCCCAAGTCCAGGCCCCTGCCGGCACGGCGGTCGCGGTCCTCCTGGTGGAGGCATCCCAGTGCAGTGCGGGGGAGGCGTGGTTCGACAACGCCGAAGCCACCACCTTGGTCGTCGGCGGGAAGGTCGCGGCGGGCAGCATCACCGCCACCGAGATCGCCGCGCTGACGATCCTCGCCGGGAACCTGGCCGCGGACTCCGTCGCCGCGGGGAAAATAGCCGCGGATGCGGTCACGGCCCGCGAGATCGCGGCGTCCTCGGTCACCGCTTCCGAGATCGCCGCGAACGCGGTCACCGCGGCCGCGGTGGCGGCCGGCGCCATCACCACCGACAAGCTCACCGTCACCGGCGGCGCCAACCTGCTGTCCGACCCCTCCTACGAGGGCGCCTACACCGCTTCCCTGGTGTCCGGCAGTTCCTTCTGGACCCAGGACCCCACCGGCAACGGCTCCGCCAAATCGTTGAAGGTGAACGCGGTCGCCGGCACGGCCACCACCCGGTCCCAGAAAATCACCACGCTCCCGATCCTCCCCGGCGACCAGCTCTACCTCGCCACCGACTACCTGACGTCCAGCGACTACACGGCCACCGCCCAGGTCAAGTGGTACGCCAGGTGGGAAGACAGCACCGGAACCACCATCGGCTACGGCGTGGCAGGTGCCAGCCCGCCCACCATCGGCGGCAGCACCTGGTCCCGCATCAGCGCCACGGTCACCGCGCCGGCGAACACCGTGCAGGCCACCATCTGGGCCGAGTCCTTCCAAGCCCAGGCAGGCACCGTGCGGTTCGACAACTCCGTGGTGCGCCCCGTCCTGGCGGGCACGCAGATCCAGGACGGCGTCATCACCACCCAGAAGATCGCCGCCTTGACGATCCTCGCCGGGAACATCGCCGCCGACGCCATCGCCGCCGGGAAAATCGCCGCAGACGCCGTCACGGCCCGAGAGATCGCAGCGCTCGCCGTGACCGCGGCAGAGATCGCCGCGAACACCATCACCGCGGGCAAGCTCGCCGTGGGCTCCGTGGACGCGACCGCGCTGGCCGCGGACGCCATCACCGGCAAAACCATCACCGGCGGCACCGTCACCGGCGCCCTCATCCAGACCGCCACCACCGGCCAGCGCATCACCCTCAACGAGGCCGGCGCCAACAAGGTCCTCGTCTACAACAGCGCCGGCACCGCGATCGGTGAACTGTCCGCCACCGGACTCCTCGTCAAAGGCACCAACGGATCCGTGCTGTGGCTGGACCCCAACGCCACCTATCCCAACCTGCGCCTGACCAACGCCGCCCAGACCAACAGCGCCGTCATCAACGTCAGCGAGTTCGTCACCGGATCCGCCGACCTCGGCATGAACTCCGGCACCTTCACCGGCTCCGGATTCACGGACATGAAGTGGCGCCTCTACATGGGCAACGACTTCGCGTCCCTGGAACGGGTCCGGGACTCTGCCACCGGCACCTACGTGGGCGGCCGCCTGGATCTGCGGAACAACCAGGCCACCCTCAGCTACGCCGACACCACCGGCACCAACCCGTCCAACACCCTCTTCGTCCTGTCCGACCGCGTCTCCATCAGCAACGGCCGCCTGGACCTCGCCGTACCCGCCTCATCCAATTCCGCGATCTACGCCAACGCCGCCACCGGACACACCGGCAACCTGGCCCGCCTCCAGGTCAACTCCGTCGACAAATTCTCCGTCGACAAGGACGGCAACGTCACCGCAGCCGGCACCCTCACCGCCGCATCCTCCAACACCACCAGCGGACTGACCGCCGCCACCGGCTTCACCACCACCAACTTCTACGCCTACCGCGTCGGCAAGATGGTCGCCCTGGACCTGTACATGCACCGCTCGGGCGCCACCATCACCGCGACCACCGGGAACATCTCCGACACCCAGATCGCCACCGTGCCCGCCGGATGGCGGCCCACCCACTCCACCATCAACGCCCACTGGGACGACGGAACCAGCGCCGGCGGATGGGTCATCGGCACCGACGGCGTCTGCACCCTGCGCACCGCCTCCAGCGACATCGTCGGCGACGCCACCTCCGCCGGCAACGGCCGCAACATGCGCCTGCACGTCTCCTTCATCCAGGACTAACCCACGGAAAGGCCCCCGTACATGCTGACCAGGCCCGTCGAAGGCACGTTCAATCGGCTCACCGTCAAGGTCAACGCGGGCACCTCGCCCGACTCCATGGACCTGTTCCCGATCCCGCTCACGTTCGATTCGTTCTCCCTGGAGGCGCTCCAGGACGAGGACGTCGCCGCGATAGTGCAGGTCATCGTGGACCGCATCAAAGCCGACCACCCCGACTACATCGTCACCGTGTCCCGGGCCTGGACCGGCACCAACACCGAACCGCTCGAGACCATCTACACGCCCCCGCCCGCCGACCAGCCCACCGAGTAGGACAGGCCGGGGGAACACACGTCCCACCAGGCTCTACTCTGGCCACAACGGGCGACCCTCCGCCCGAAGGCTCCACCCCCCGAGGGACGGCCGTACGGCAGCGGCCCGCAACACGTCAGCTCTGGGCGCGGGGAGTGCAGGAGCACGGGCACAGTGCCCGATCTCGAGATCAAGCAGTACGACGTCCGGCCGGATCTTGGTCGGCATCTCGTGCTGGACCCGCGCAGCCTCGCCTACCGGCGCCGCTACCACGGCGAACCGATCAAACCGGTGGAGTGGGCGGCGAAGGTCCCCGTCCTCAACCAGCAGAACCTGGTCTCCCAGGGCATCCACACCGGGCAGCTCTTCCAGGGCGTGGACGACGTGGACGCCCTCGGATCCTGCACGGCCAACGCGGCGACCGCCCTCATCTCCGTCCTCCACGACGCGGCCACTCTGGCCGACGTCGGACTCGACATCACCGACACCGCGGCCGCCGAAGCCTGGGCCATCAGCCTCTACAGCGACGCGACCCACCGGGATCAGTGGCTGGACGATTCCTGGCCCTCCACCGACTGCGGCTCCTCCGGCCTTGGCGTCGCCAAGGCCCTGCGCTCCCGCGGCCTCGTCGACCAGTACGGGCACGCCACCACGGCCCACGAGCTGTGCGCACTCCTCCAGACCGGGCCCGTCCTGGCCGGCCTGCCCTGGTACGACGCCTGGTTCGAGCCGGTCGGCCATGTGGCGCTCCTGGACGACATCCCCAACTGGCAGTCGTCCCCAGTAGTTGGCGGCCACGAGGTGTGCATCACCGCCCTCGAGGACATCGCCCTCACCGAAGACGGCCGCCTGGACTATGCCGGCACCATCCTCCGCGCCCGCAACAGCTGGTCCTCCTCCTGGGGGGACGCCGGTGAATTCCGCCTCTCCCTCGCCCTCTACCAGGCCATCCGATCCGAAGTGGACCTGGTCCAGCCCCGACTGGAGATGTCCCGATGACCGAGCACCACGTAGCGATCGACCACCCCGAGAGTCCCGACCCGGACAGCCCGGTCCAGGTCACCACCACCTACCTTGGCGTCGTCGACCAGGACCACGTCGACCAGGTCCGTGCGATCGCCGCCCTCGAGGAGGCGCCGCGCTTCGTCAAGGAGCACCCGCACATCGAGGGCGCGTTCATGGTGCTGCGCGACGACGGTGATCTGGACGTGTACGTGCCCGTCGGCGCCTCCGAGTATCGGGTGTACGACCCGGACCCGAACCCGAAGACGGAGATCGAAGGCCTCGACCTGCCGCGCGGCGCCTCTGGGCCCGCCTACATCTTCGGTGTCACCCGGTTCGGGGACCAGTCTGTCGGCGGCGCCATGGACCATCCGGAGAACCCGCCCAGGGCGGTGTGGCACACCACCGAGTCCCCGGCCGGCGGAGGTTACTTCGCATCGATCGCCGCCTACTTGATTCGCGTCGGATCGGAGCCGCAGGTCATCTATGACCCGGTCACCGATCAGCTGGGCCAGTTCGGTCCGCTCACCCAGTCCGCCCGGGCCCTCCAGAACGACGGCGCGCGGCGCACGAACCGCGAGGGCAAGGTGTGTATCCAGGTGGAGGTCCTCGGCAAGGCGGCCGCCCCGTGGACGAACGGCTTCGACCCAGCCGTCAAGCCGAACTTCCGCAAGCTGCTCACGGCGATGCGCGCGCACGGAATCCCCGACGTGTGGCCCGCCGGTGCCCCGCTCGCTACCGCGGCCGCCGTCGCGAAGAAGACCCGCAACCGCAGCATCTGGCAGGGCAAGGGCGGCCACTACTCCCACGGCCAGGTACCGAACAACTCACACTGGGATCCGGGCGCCATCGACGTCAACATCGTCCCCGGCAAGGCCACCAGCGACAGCCCCGGAACCGACACCGGCGGCGGCAGCACCCCCACCACACCGGCAGTCGATCAGGACGCCTTCCCCGGCGCCTCCAAGTTCGGCCCGGGCGCGAACAACGCGTACGTCACCCGGCTCGGGCAGATGCTCGTCCAGCGGGGCGGGAAGCGCTTCTACACCACCGGCCCCGGCCCGAAGTGGGGGGCATCGGACCAGAACGCCACCCGCGCCTTCCAGCAGGCCCAGGGCTGGACCGGCACGGACGCCGACGGCCTGCCCGGCGCGACCACCTGGAAGCTCCTGGTGGACGGCAAGGGCAAGAACATCCCGGCCCTCCTGGTGTACGAGCCGTACCCGGGCGACGGGTTCTTCCACGGCGGCCGACACTCGCCGCTCGTCACCGCCCTCGGCAGGCGGCTGGTCGCCCTCGGCTTCGGCAAGCACTACAGCAGTGGAACCGGCGGCGGCCCGGGCCCGAACTGGACCAACTCCGACCGCGAGAACGTCCGCGACTTCCAGAACTCCCGCGCCGAGCTGCGCGGCGACGCCGACGGCTACCCCGGCCCCAAGACCTGGGCCGCCCTCCGCATCCCCAAGGTCTGAACCACCCGTCCCCACCACACCCATCCAACAAGGAGACCCCCGTGAAGATCCTCGGCAGAGAGCCCGTGTACCTGCTCGGGTTCATCGCAGCGCTGCTCCAGGCGCTGTCGGCGTTCGGAGTCGACATCTCCGACAACACGCAGACCCTCATCAACGCCGTCTCCGCGGCGGCCGTTGGCCTCATCACCGCAGTCGTCCTGAAGACCGGCGCGCTCGCTGCGATGCTCGTGCAGTTCGCCCAGGCCGTCATGGCCCTGTGCGTCGGTCTTGGCCTGGACTGGTCCGCCGACCACCAGAGCAAGGTGATGGCCGCGATCGCCGCGCTCGTCACCCTGTGGCTGCGGGAGAAGGTCACCGCCCCGGTCCCGCAGGTCAGCCTCGAGCAGTCCAGCCCGCTGGACAAGGCGCCGGGCCCGCGCGCCGTCTGACCTGCCGTGAGATCCAAGCGCGCCTGTGGCCGGCTGGCAGCGGTGCAGGCGTGACCCCCCACCACAACGAAGGAGCGGCACCGGTGAGCGAGCTGCTGGGCGTCAACGTCGCGCAAGGCGGCGTTGTAGCTCTCGTCACCCTCTTCGTGCTGTTCATCTACCTCGGACGTCTCGTGCCCCGATCCGTCGTGGATGACGTCCGCAAAGACCGCGACGACCGCCTCCAAGAACTCGTCTCGGAGCGGGACTCGTGGCGGGAGGCGTTCCGGGAGAGCGAAGCCGCCCGCGTTGAGGCCCAGTCGCAGGTCGGTGAACTGCTGGAACTGTCCCGCACCGCCGACCATGTACTGCGCTCACTACGGGGGGAGGTGCCCGGGGATGCGATGGATCGTTCGGTTGCTGCGCCGCCGTCCTAAGCCCGCCCCGAGCCGTTCGGAGACACCAGGCCAAAGGGCGGCCGATTCGGCGCTGACCCGGGCCCGGGCCGCACGGCAGGAAGTCGAAAGCCGCCGTCCCGCCGTGGACAAAGTTGCCGCTCGCCTGGCACGCGAGCGGGAGAGAAACCACTTCGCGGAAATGTTCCGCGCCGCCTTGGAGGGAGGCCGTCACTGATGGACTGCGCGCAGCTCGCCAACACAGCAGCATCGGCCCTGGTCACCCTGTGCTGTATAGCTTTCGCTGTCGTCTACCAACTGCATGCCCCGTGGCGGTCGACTCCCGTGGGCCGCCACTTGATGGCGTTCACGGCGGCCATCGGGGCGCTCGCCACTTACACGGTCCTGGTGACCGTCTGGCCCGACGGGACGACCGCAACTGTCCTGAGGTTCACACGGGCCCTGGTCCTGCTGGTCATCGCCGCACTGGTCCTCCAGCGCACCCACATGGTCCTGAACGCCCAGCACAGGGGCGCCATGACGGACACCGACCGTGAACCACCCGAACCGCCTGCCTGAACTGGAGTCCGAAATGGCCAACATCGTCTTCAACATCGCCCTCGGCAAGGTCAAGTACTACGCCGAGCTGCCCGCCGCGAACGACGGCCTCGTCCTCATCGCCTTGGAGAGCAGCGGGCTGGAGACCGATGCCGTCCTGCGCGACAAGACGGACTTCGCCGCAGTGGTCGCGGGCACCACCAACGAGCAGACCACCGTGGGCCGTAAGCCGCTCGCGTCGGTGACGGTCACCGTCGACAACACGAACGACCGCGTCGCGCTCGACGCAGCCGACGTCACCTGGACCGCACCCACCGGCAACGCGATCGGCGCGGTCGTCATCTGCTACGACCCGGACACCACCACAGGCACCGACTCCGACCTGATCCCGCTCACCAAGCACGACGTGACTTGGACGCCCGACGGGAACGCGTTCAGCCTGGCCATTGCCGACTTCTACCGGGCCACGTCCGCCGCGTAGCCGGTCGTGACGAGCTTCAGCGACGACTTCAACAGGGCCGACTCCACCAGCTTGGGGGCCGGTTGGGTTGAGGTGTCCGGCGACTGGTCGATCGTCTCCAACCGGCTCTCGTCGGGGAACGCGGGCGGCACGGTCATCCTGCGTGCCGCTGGGGCGATGGCCAGCAACGACCACTCCGTCCAGGTCACCATCGCCGCCACTGCGGCCGTCAGCCACGGCGTGTGGGCCAGGGGCAACACCAACATCACGCAGGGCTATCTGCTCCGCAACGATGGCGCCAGCTGGAACATCTTCTCTGTTGTCGGTGGCAGCTTCACCTCGATCGGTACCTACGCCGCAGCCGCCGTAGCAGGCGACGTCGTGAAGCTTGAGGTCGTCGGCACCAGCATCAAGGGCTACATCAACGGCACCCTGCGGATCTCCGTCACCAACACGGCCGTCACCACCGGCACCAGCGTCGGCGTCCGAGCCGAGTCGACATCCTCCTTGGCATTCGACAACTTCTCCGCCGCAGACGTGACCGCCGGCGCGACCCTCGGAATTGCGTCCGCCACCGAGGCCGCCCAGGCGACGACCGGCAGCAAGACGGCCAGCCTCAGCCTCGCCTCAGCCACCGAGGCCACGCAGCCTGTTACGGGCACCAAATCCCGCTCCCTGAGCATCGCGTCCGCCACTGAGGACAGCCGTCCGCTCACGGGGTCGAAGACTGCATCTCTGGTTATCGCCTCCGCGTCCGAGTCCGCGCAGCTACTGGCCGGGGCCAAGACTGCTGTCCTAGGCATCGCCACGGAGAGCAGCAGCGCGCAGGCCATCGCCGGTGCTAAGAACGCCACGTTCCCTCTGTCTGCTGAGCAGGGCGCCGCGCAAGGCACCGCCGGTGGCAAGGATGCAGCGCTGCCCCTGGCCGTCGGCCAAGAGACGGCGCAGGGCATCGCCGGAACCAAGGGCGGCGCCCTCACCCTCGCCAGCACCGACGAAGCCGCGCAGCCGCTCGCCGGCGCCAAGACGGCAGCGCTCACTCCCGCGGCATCCACCAGCACTGCGCAGACCGCCACGGGCACGAAGACCGCAGCCCTAGGCATGGCGGCAGCAGAGGAAGCGGCGCAGCAACTGGCGGACAGCGCGACAACCAGCCTGAGCGCCGCTACAGAGACCGACGGCGCGCAGGCCCTCACCGGCGCCAAGACGGCTGTCCTGTCCCCGGCTGTCGAGCAGGACACCGCTCAGGGCCTGGTCGGAGTGAAGGCGGGCGCGCTCGGCTTCGCCGGATCCGCCGAGGCTGCCCAGACCATCACCGCGATCGTCCCGACAGCACTGGCCGTTGCCGCGGCTGCCGAGACGGCCCTGCCTCTCGTCGGGACCAAGACGGCAACACTGGAACCCGCACTGGAAGTCGGGTCGGCGCACCCGCTCACCGTGCCGTCCACCACCGTTCCCAGCCCGGAACGCACCTACCGCATCCCTGCGGAGCGTCGTCGTTTTGTCGTGGCCGCCGAGAAGCGGCGTCTGGCCGTGGCCGCCGAGAACCGCACCCTGACCGTCCGGAGGTAGGCCCCGTGTCCGACAAGTACGTGAAAGATCCAGCCGCGCGGTTGGATTACAGCTGGGACTGGTCGGACTGGCTGGCCGATGTCGCCGACACGATCCAAGACGCGACCGTGACCCTGCCTGAAGGGCTCACAGCCGCTGGGGACACCGTTCACACCGACACCGTGGTCACGCAGCGGGTGGAGGGCGGAGTCCTGGGCAGTGCACACCGGATGGTCTGCCGGGTCACCACTGTCGGGGGTCTGATCGACGAACGGACGATCACCCTCACAATCGCGGAGCGCTGACGATCATCCGTACGATGAGGTCATGAGTACGCCTGCCAGACCGAAGCCGCCCGCTCCCGTATGCGCTCCCGCCCAGGTGGGACCGTGCCAGGGCTGCCAGGCACCGTGCCAGCGGTACGGAGTCGGCGGGAACCCGCTGTGCGTCGTCTGCCTCGCCGATCTCGAGGCGTGGCGGGCCGCCAGGGCGAAGTAGACGTTCAGAACGGCAGCCTGCGTACATTCCGCGGCCTTCCACGTGGGGCAGGGCTAAGAATTTCAGACGCCTCCAACTCGGCCAACGCCTTCCTGACTGAGTACCTAGATGCACCCAGCCGAGTGCACAGCTCTTGCTCGGACATGAATATGTCCCCCACTTGGTAATGGTCATCCACGATGAGGGCTGCGATGCGCCAATGCAGAGGCCGTTCGGCGATCCGTTTCGCAGCATTCGCTTCAAATTGAGCCTGGTAGTTCCTTACCTGCTCGGGATCCCAATACTTGCCAGCACCATGGGAGCGTACGGGCTTTGGAGCATCCCCCTGTTGCACGTCGGCCCGCCAAGCTTGCGTGGGAATCCCCAGGTAGACGGCGCACTCAGCGGCAGTCCACTCACTCTTCCCGTCCAGCTCCTCCAACGGGTCACGACGAGGAACCCGGATTGACAAAATGGGGTACGACGGCACCTGGAACGCCTGTACGTCTGCCACATTCCAGACCTGCTGCCGTCCGACCTTCCTGGCTGCTTTGGGTGCCAGACCACGGTTCACCAACGCCGTCCACTCACGCCCCGCGATCTGGTGGTAGGCGGCGCACTCTGCGTTGAACCATTCGTCGGGCCGCTTCCAGACCGAGACCTCGTAACTGTCCCAGCGTGGCATCCCCATATGCTCAGATACAGGCTTTGGCTCCAGAGACGCTTCGACGTCGGCCAGCCACTTCTCGCGGGACACGCCTCTGTAGGCAGCGCACTGGTGGGCGGTCCATTCGGACATGCTGGAGGGCAACCCTCTCACTTCTCGGTGGTGTAGTCGGGGTTCAGTTTCCGTACCAGGAGCGAATGAGCAGCCCACCACCCCAAGCAACACCCCACAGTGCCAGAGCGGCGATGAGGAACCGGACCCAACTCAGGTCCTGGGTGCCGTCGGTGAGGACGATCGCAGCGAACGCGCCCAGGCCGAGAGCGAGCGGCGCGTAGGCCACCAGGCCGGGTCCTCCGGCCGCCTGGTCGTCGTACGGCTCGCGGTGCGCGCGCATGGCAGCCTCCTGTCGCGCCATAGCCTCGCGGACCCGGTCGTCGAGCGGGGACGTCTCCGGCCGTCGGTTCGCGCGGAGTAGTCGGCGGAGCTCGTTCACTCGGTCTTCGTTCACGGTCGGTGTCCTCACTTCTCGGTGGTGGGTGATCAGCGCTTGCCGAGCCAGGAACGGACGGCCATGCGGTCGACGCCAGCCTGCTTGGCGAAGCCCGCCTCGGTCCGGCTCTCGCTCGGGATCAGCGTCAGCGCGGCCTGCCGCAGCCCTGCCAGGGCGCGGGACTCTGTGGCGCGCGCGTCGGCCCGCTCCTTCGCCAGTTCGTCGACAACCTCGTCCTGCCCCTGGGCAAGCCGGTAGGCAACGGTCAGGGCCGCCGTACGCTCGTCCTGGTCGTCGGGGTCGGGGTAGCGGTCCTCGATCTCGTTGGCGGTGTCCAGGAGTTCGGCCAGCTGGTCCTCGTCCAGTCCGTGGTCGTCGCCGAGCCAGGATTCCAGTTCGTGCAGCTGCATGGAGGTCCCTTCGAGGGCGGCCGTCGCCCCTCATGTAGACCACACTACAGGCGAGGTGTAGTCGTGTCTACAGGTTCGGGCCGGTCGGCGGGTGAGGCGCAACCCGGGGCCCGCGCTTAGGATCGTTCCTGGCGAAGAATCGAACGGCTCGAACGAGGGGTTGGCTCACCTACGCCCCAATCCCACTGGATTGCTTGGGACCTGGCTTGGGCCTCGGTACGGTTGGAACGCCTGATAAGGCCGTGTGATGAGCCGCAGCCGCATTCCGATGGCACCTCCTGTTGGCGCAGGACGTCGGAGCGCGGCTGTCGTGCTTCCCGGGAACGCCCCGCCTGGTTCCCGATAAGCTCACAT
>Ga0136846_1233373_pt1 | contig 11652 bp, 8 predicted proteins | sample HopSoiMetagenom2_FD_96841 | JGI IMG/M metagenome (GOLD analysis project Ga0136846, IMG submission 96841) | Grasslands soil microbial communities from Hopland, California, USA - 2 Assembly 2016 (version 4) | ecosystem: Environmental > Terrestrial > Soil > Grasslands | place: USA: Hopland... | reverse complement strand
GATTCCTTCAGAGAGCGGATGGTGATAATAGGCTACGTTTCGGATTGTGCCATCTGGAAAGAGGAAATCCTGATGCTTGAGCGCGTATCCTCCGCGGACGCTCTTGCCGTCCAGCGCAAGAAAGAACTTGTTATACAGGGCGCTATTTCCAGATGGAGGAAGCCAGCGTGGCGTTGCCCACGGGTAGAACACGAAATCCTGGTCTGCGCCAGCTGCGCGAAGCCGCTGGTTGAACTCCGCGACCGCCGGTTCGTGTTCCTGGCGATAGGGCTCGATAACAATAGGCAAGCTTATTTCCGGGTCGTTTGCAGCTTTCCTTCCACGATCTGGGCAACCTTTCCTATGTTGCGCATTTGTTCAATGTCCTCCGGCGAGAGCTGAATATTGAACTTCTCCTCGAGCGCAAGCACGAGATTGAGGTGCTGCGTCGAGTCCCAGGCTTCGATTGACTCCGGAGACGACTGCTCCGTGATGCTACTCGCTGGAAGCGAAAAGATATCGGAAGCAACTGATCGTATCTGCTCAAGGATGGCTGTGCTCAATTGTGCGCTCCATTGCTGATCGTAAGCTTAATCCAATCGGGGCAGGGAATTGCACGCTCGCTCAAGTCCAACACCCACTCAGAGCCATGCTCCCCTTCTGAGGCTAACCGAAAACCGTGTTGAGCGTAAAAATCCTTTGCCGGTGCATTTTTCTTACTGGGAATAAAGCGCCCCCTGAGCCGGCGCAGTCCTCTGGACACCGCGTTCTGCGCGAGGTAGGACAGGAGTGCCGTTTCCACGGTTCGTCCAATCACTCGGCAACTGAGTAGTAATGTATCAATCTCGCAGGTTTCGGCTTGGTCCCGCGTTACCGCCATTCCTACTAGGCCCTGATCCCCGTAACGGTCCCGCACACGGATAGAAACCACCTGATACTCTGGGCTCGCGCTCATCTCGGAAATCTGCTGCTCAGCGTAGCGATGGGTCGTCAAGTTGAACTGATTGGTTTTCTGGGTCAGCTGTGTAATCCGCGCCAAGGTCGCGGGAGACACAGGTGCGATCTCAGCTTCCTGCTCGAGGAATCGGTAAAAGTCTTCTTTCGATTGAAAGCGCTGCTGCGCTTGCGATCGCTCGCGCTGCTCCGCATAAATGGCGGTACGCTGCTGATCTTCGGCGGAAACGGTCAGGCGCTCGAATACTGGGCAGTCCCTGACCGTGGCGACATATTCCAGAGCATCTGGGGGCAAGTTGATCACGATGACTTCCGGAAGAGAAGCTCGCACCTGTTCGCGTTCAAAGGGGTTATCATCAAGGAACGCCACGGAGTCGATGCCAATATTGAGCTCTTTCGCTATTTCTCGCAGACCCTGAGCTTTGTCATTCCAGCTGATGCGCATTGCCGCAAAATCTTTCGGACGTAACAGCATACCTGGATGTTTTTCCAAAACCTCCATGGCATCTTCAGGATTGTTCTTGCTGCAGATAGCCAGCAGAATTCCTCTTTTCGACAGGTCCAGCATCGCGCGTTGCAGCTCCTGATAAGCGGCGCCGGGATACTCGCTGCCGAGCTTGATGCCTGTGATGCCATCTTCTCCGATGATCCCACCCCAAAGGGTGTTATCCAGATCCACAACGAGCGCTTTAGCAGTTTTGCCGGTGAGCGGCAACAGAAAGCGCAACCATTCGCGTGGTAAGTCCATCAGGCTTTCAGCAGAAAAAGGTAGTCGGGCCATCAGATATTTGCGCTGGTCGAAGGAGTGTGTCCGTCCGCGCCTTGCGACGAGAGCGTCGTAATCGAGCAGATAAACACCCCTCTGCTGCGATACGATACGCTGCAATTGACGGTTGATAATGCGAATCGCTTCCGACTGGCTGTGTTCCGATTGAAAATCGAGGACGCCGGCCGCCGGCCGTGTGGGTTGCTCAAACGTATGTACGAGCAGGGCCGCCTGGCTGCGGCGGCGGAAAATGCGGATCCATTCCTCGAAGCTGCTGAGCACTCGCTCAGACGCGCTTTCAACTCCTGTTGGTGTGAGCGCAGTATATCCCTGCCAGAGGTCCGGTGCGATATCCCCTATCCTGACGGCAAGGACGGCGGTATGAGGATCGAATGCATAAAGCGTACTGTTCCCGTCGAGTATTTCCTGCGCATAAGCATTAAAATCGCCTATGCTCACAGTAACGTCGATCCCATAGCAGAATGCGCTAGCGCGGAGCAGGGGAACGAGGGGCTCCACTGTAAAGGAGCGCAGGATTGCTATCCGGTGTTGAAGCAAGGGAATTCGCTCGCGGAGCTTCTCGTACCGCGAACAGACGAAAGCGGCAGACGCCGGGCCTGGCTGGTCCGCCCAGAGATCTCGTAGATGCCTTTCCGCCTCTTCCGCGTGTCCAGCCGCGATTTGTGCGTCGATCTCGCTGCGCAAATCCGGCTTCTTGTCTGTTGTCGATGTCGGGTGCATGCAAGGTAATTAACGTTCCAAGTATTCAATCAACAACTTCTGCCGGGTATAAATCCACGCGATACGCCTTCCTCCGAATGCGACTGCAGGAACGGGCGAACGCACAATAAGACTCCTTTGCGCTCGGCTCTCCTCCAGTTTTTGCTCCAGCGAGTCGACGACATAGCAAACGTGGTGCAAACCACCGCCGCGTTTTGCGAATGATGCGACGGGAGAACTATCGCCAACGGGCTCGATGAGTTCGAAGAGTGGATCTCCCGCTTGTTTGCTTTGGAAGAAGCTCACTCGAACCGTCTGCTTGGGATCGTGAACAATCACACCATCCCATTCGGCGCCAAGCGACGTGGCAAAGGCGTTGGCTGCGCTCTGTATTGCTCCCACTACAAAGCCGACGTGGTGAAACCCACCGATTGGCAACCAAGTCAGGGCAATTGAGCCCATTGTGGATGTGTTCACGAAATCAGTTTCAGCACACCATTGCCGGGAAGGGGGATTCTTGAAACGGAGTGCCGACGAGCGCTCCGGAAAAGCCGACGACATCATGCGTGCCCGGTAAAGTTCTGTGCTCCTGGTCTGGTTTGGATTTCATTTCCGACACTGAACTGTAGCACAGGCCGTATCTGGGAACCATGATCTGAGCAGTGCCTGGCGCTCACCGGTAACCAAGGGGAATGACGCCGCGTAAATGCACCTCATCACACCACGCCGGCCGTTGCTTTGTTCACAGCATCAGTATCCGCTCCAATATCACGCCCATCGGTTGCGGCACCAATCGCAGGGGAAGGCTTCTTGCAGGAACTGCTCTCGTCTTTCTGTCGGCAGAGTCGATAGTAATGCCTGTCGCCCTGCTGAATCTCCGCGATGCCTGCCGCCCCTGCATCTTTTACGATCACGTTATTGGCCGGCCATTTTCCCCAGCCAATAATGAGGTTTCGCTCAAACCTCAGATTCACAAAGCAGCTCTTCAAGATGCCATCTGGGCCCTGCGCGTCAGGCCGGAACGAACAATTACGTGGTCCGCCACCGGTGGATCCAATTTGGCGATTAAAAGAGGTTCCGAAGATGTTGTTGGACACTGTAAAGTTCTCGATCTTGTGGTCAGCCGGACTGAAGATTGAGAAGATCGCCCGTGGAACCAGGGCTGTGACGTGCTGGATGCTGACGTCCTTCAGCGGCGGCATGTTCGAGCCGATTAATGCAAAGTTCCCGAAACTGTCATTCTTCTCGAAGCGCACGTTCGACACAATCAAGTCATGGATGCTATAACGCTCCCCCGCTTGACTGGCCCCTCCAGCATCGGACTTGGCATTTGCGATCTGGAACACGGCGCCGACGTTGATGATTTTGTTGTAGCGAATCGTGACGTCGGTGACCTGGCAAGTGGGACACCTGTTACCCTGATTCTTAGGCGTGAGAAGGATTGAAAAGCCAGATTGACTGAAGCCGCCCCATGTGTTTTCGAGCACGTTCCCTTCGAATAACACCCTTTGTGCGTTCTTCAATTCGAAGTGGTTCTTGACGATGAATGGTTTACCCGATTTTCCGCCCACAAACCCGGCCTCGCCCTGGCGCCAAGTCATGGGTTTGAAAAGGTGGTTGTGTCGGATTTCGATGTCCGCGGGCGTGTTTGTTGCCGGGCCGCCTCCGAACAGTATGTTTTCCCCTGAAGCCTCGAGAAAGTTATTAACGATCTTGTAAGGGCCACCAGGCTGATCGCCACCGGCGCTACCCATCGACTGCGCATCGGTGCAACTGCCCGTCATCGCTACACAATGGAAATCGCTGAAGAATGAATCGACCACCGCAACCTCGGTCATCCCTCGCAAGGCGATACCCCGCGCCGTCTCGTCCTGGGCGGTTCCGTGCATCCATACCCGGTCAAAGACTATGTGGTGCGCAGTCCCGGGGCCTTTTAGAAAGGCTAACGCAGTAATTGAAGGATCCGGAGCGCGCGCGATCTCGAGACCGATGAAGCGATAATGATTCGCGCCGTCAACAAACTGGATCGGTCCCGACCCTGTGTCCGAGTCGAGTTCAATCTTGGCCATGATGTTGCGCACCGCTGTGCAGTGGAAATCGGGGCGGCCGGGGAGGGAAGCGATTCCTGCGTAGCACGGAGTAATACGCGTCCCTTCTGGCGGCAACGCATCGTCGGCGCTGGTGCGCACGATGATCCAATGGGCGTTATCGCACGGCTTGGCGGGAACCCGATACATGCCCTGGAAGGTTGCGCCGGCTTGTAACTTTAACGTGTCGCCGCAATTAGCGTTGTCCAGAGCCTCTTGAAGGTTGTCCCCATCTTTCACTAACCGAACTCGGGCCACAGCCGGAGTATCTGCTAGCGAACTCTTTACGTATGCCCGGGGAAGTTCGGCGGGTCCATCGAACCTTGAAGCGGCAGATTTGCCGGCATCTGCCTGGGCCTTCGCGATAGTTGGAACAGGCGATGCCAGGCCCGAGGAACCCAAGAAAAGAACGATCAGCAGCACACGCATGAAGTCATTCTAACTTGGCAGAATGGGGTGTCAAAGGCGCGAGTGCCAGATGACTCCCTCTGAAACACAGGGAGTTATCTGGCACTGCTCAAACCTGATCTAGTAAACGCCGCTGATGGCACTCTGGATGGCGTTGATATCTGCTCCCAGATCTTTCCCGTCACTGCCGGCGTTCTTATAAGGGCTGGACGCCTGAAGACGGTAGTCGCCACCGTTTCCATTGTTGTAATTGACAAACTGAACGGCAGCGGTGCTTGCCGGGAAGAAGTTGCCTGTCGGCCAACTTGAAGTTGGGTAGTTACCTGACGTTCCAATCAAAGCGTTGTGGTTAAATCCGTATCCGTTGAAACACGCGGCCAAGGTCAAAAGCGGCACATTCTGGTAGGCACAGCTCGTCTGTCCACCTCCCGTATTCCATACGGGCAGCCCGGGGACCACCACTATGCTGTTGGTGAAACTGAATGCAGCCATCTTCGGATTACTGTTCTGATTGCCCACTGTCAAAAGGTGTGCTCTCGGATCCGGGAACGCGGTAATGTGGTTGACCGCCACGTTGTTGAGAACGTTGGTCGGCCAGCCATTTGCGACCTGCATAAGCCCGCCGCCACCGTTGTATGTCTGTGAATTTATATCGTCGATGGTGATGTCATGGATGCTGTAGCGCGCTCCTGCCAATGCCGCGGTGCCGCCATCGGAAAGGGCGGTTACGATCTGCAGTCCGGCTCCCACATGGCTGATGGTCGCGTAGCGTACTGTCACATCCGTGACCTGGCAGGCGGAACATACACTAGCTTTGCTGGAGTAGTTGTATTGATTCTTTGGAGTCAACAATATCGAGAAACCATTCTGACTGAATCCGCCCCAGTTGTTCTCGAAGATGTTCGCTTCTATTAGAACGCGCTGTGCGTTTTTCAGCTCCAGGTGGTTCTTAACTATGAAGGGATTGCCCGACGGGCCACCCACGAACCCAGGCTGTCCCTGCTTCCATGCCAGCGGCTTGAAGAAGTGATTCCGCCGGATCTCGATATCTGCCGGAGTCACCGTAGCTGGTCCGCCGCCAAATAGAATGTTCTCCCCGGACGCTTCCAGGAAATTGTTGACGATCTGGTAGGGACCACCTGGGTTTCCGCCCAGGCCTCCGGCGATTGCGTGGGCATCTGTGCAGGTGCCGACCATGGCGATGCAGTGGAAGTCGGTGAAATACGAGTCGACAATGGACGCGTAGGTCACGTTGCTGAGGCCGAAGCCTACCGTAGTTTCATCGTGTGCCGTACCGTGGACCCACGAGCGATCAATGATGATGTTGTTCGCGGTCGAGCCCTTTTGCACTGCAACGAGGGCGCCTAGTCCGCCTGTACCTGCAGCGCGGGTGATCTCAAGGCCGACTAGGCGATAGTGATTTGCCCCAGGAGCAAATTGGATCGGACCTGCGCCGTTTACCTGGTTATTTACTATCTGCGCGAGCGCATGTTGCGGCGATGAACAATTGTAGCTGGGCCGCCCAGGCAGGGAACCTACCCCAGCGTAACATGGCGTAATGCGCGTCCCCTCCGGAGGCAAGCTGCTGTTCGGAGCACTGGTGCGAATGGTGATCCAGTGCTGAGCATCACAAGGCTTGGCCGGCAGGACGAACTTGCCCGCAAACACCGCTCCAGCCTGAAGCGCTATGGTGTCCCCGCAATTCGCACTGTTGAGCGCGACTTGCAAATTGGCTCCAGAGTTGACCAGGATGGTGGTGCCCGAGGATGGTGTATTGGCCAGCCTGCTCTGGATGTATATGCGCGGTAGTTGGGCAGGACCATCGAAAGTTCCGCCTGTGGTTTGCGACGAAACACTGAGCGTGAGGTTTTGCGTGGCCATGTGAGAAGCCGCGTCGGTAACTTTCGCCGCAAAGCTGAACTGCCCTTGCTGGGTGGGGGTTCCGTTCAAGGCACCCGTGGTGCTGTCAAGCTGGATACCGGGAGGCAACGATCCGGAGCTGACGCTCCACGTGTACGGCAACTGGCCACCGTTGGCGGTAACACCTGAGGCGTAAACGACTCCTACTGCGGCGCTCGGAACCGAGACCGTGCTGATGGATGGAGTTGATGCGTTTTGGACAACTACACTCACGGTTGCGGATGCCTTCTTGGTGCTGTCAGCAACGCTGGTCGCTGAAACGGTCACAGAGGTGGCAGAAGAAACAGTAGGTGCTGTAAACACTCCGCTACTTGAGACGGTGCCGGCCGTCGCTGACCAGGTTACAGCGGTGTTGCTCGTTCCTGAGACAGCTGCCACAAAGGATTGAGCCGCGCCAGAAGAGATCGTCGCCGTTTGCGGCGAGAGCGTCACGCCAATGCCACCACCGCCTGAGCCGCCTACAACAGTCAACTTAAAGCTGTTCGATCCTACCCCATCAAAAGGAAGGTCAGTCACGCGAACGGTAAAGCTGTAGGTTCCCTGGGTGGACGGTACTCCAGAGATTGCACCGGTTGCCGGATTCAGGGCCAATCCGGGAGGGAGTTGGCCTGCCGAAATTGAAAATTGATAAGGCGCGCGACCACGCTTGACCGAAAGTGCCGCACTGTATTGGCTTCCGACATTGGCGGGGCCGAGATTGCCTGATAAACGCAGTGAAGCCGCTGCTTGCGCTGGAGCCAGTGTGCAAAGCAGGGCGAAAGCCAGGGCGAGTGCCGAAAACAAGTGAGCACGGCGAAAATCAGAGGCACGTTGGTAAACCGCTGCGCTGCGACCGACGGTGGGGGACATTCACAACTCCTGTAACGGTATTGGGGGACTGTCGCGTTACAAGTCCTTGGTATGGCACTTTAGTGGGGGTATCCGGATTACGCTAGATAACGGTAGGGCAATGTCCCAAAGGTACACACAAGTACCATTCTGGGAAGAATGGCCGGTCAAAGGATGATCAGGAGACGCAAATTGAGGCTCCGGCGTCCAGAATCTGGGATTTAACGAAGTTTTCGTCTTATTTGTGCAAAAGTAGCCCTCGAATGGCGTCATAGCCGGCGTTTCCCATGATCCGCTTCGCCGCTAAGGCGGCAAGGTCGGTGAGTTGCAGCCGCCAGAGTCCCTGGCCACGGCAAATGCGCCTAAAAACACTCAGGTCCATATTCCGCTTGATGGCGACGCGCCCTAGACAGTAAGCGTGAGTTTTTGCGGAATTAGCGCTGTTCCGGCTGGTAGCGACGGATTGATAACCTGCTTCGCGAGCGGCTTCGGCAACTCTGGCGTTCCAGCGCCCGCCCGGGCAAGAGAAGTGCTTGATGCCGCGGCCAATGAGCTGTTCCAAAACTTCCTTAGGCGCGGCCAGTTCCTGCTGCATGCCATCGCGGTCCAAGTCCGTGAGATAAGGATGGCTCATGGAATGGCAGCCAATCTCGAAACCCAGATCCGCCAGCTCTCGCACTTGCGCGGGTGACATGTAGCCGGGCTTCCCGAGAAACCCAACGGTGAGGTAGAAGGTAGCACCAAAGTTGATGCCTTTCAGGATCGGCGCCGCGGAAAGCAGGTCCGTTTCGCAACCGTCATCGAACGTGATTGCCACGTTGGAAGGAATGGGACTTGTGAGTGCGTCGCTGACGCTGACTCCGCGCCACCCCATACTCTGGACGCAATCCATCTGAGCCCTGAATGCTGTCTCTAGGATTACATACCTGACGTATCCCGGCTCGGATTGGCACAGAGGACGTCCCGGCAACTCCAGCTCGTGATACATCAAGTAGACGATGCCGGCCTCCTTGCCGTTTTTGGGTCCGGCAGTTTCCCGCGACTTGCGACCTCTCCGCGGTGGGTTCAATGTGCTTTTCACCGCCAAGTGCGCGGCGCGCGCCAACTACGAGCGCGAGACCTCAGAGCGACGAGAATCTAAGAGCGAGACCAGTTCGTTACGTAATAGTGGGCCACAAGCAATCAGACCAGAGAGCAAAGGATTCCTGTTGTTGCAGCGCAGTTCAGTGTTGCCAAGCGTTTGTACGTAGCCTCCTGCACTGAGTACCAGGGCTGCGCCGGCGGCCACGTCCCACTCGTGTTTCGGCGTGAGAGTAAAAGTGACATCTGCTTTTCCTGCGGCTACGAGCCCCAGCTTGTATGCCACGGAACCCATAGCGCGTATCTCAGCTGGTCCGGACTTGAACCACTCCCACTCTCCCCGTTTCACCTCACTGCGACTGGCGAGGACGAGCGCTCCTCGAAGTGTCGTTTTTTGGCTCGCTCTCACGGGCTGCCCGTTGTAGGTGACGCCACTCTCCACGGAGCCGATGATCAGTTCGTTGGTGGCTGGGTTGCAGATGCCTCCGGCAATGGCTCGGCCATTGTCCACCATAGCGACGGAAACGCAGAACTCCGGAATTCCGGCGACGAATTCGCGGGTCCCATCCAGAGGATCCACCACCCAAACGCGACTTTTTTCCAAGCGAGTATAGTCATCCACACTTTCTTCGGAAAGCCAGCCCTCGCCCTCCCGAAGCAGGTTTTTGCGCAAGACGGCATCCACCTCCCGATCGGCTTCAGTCACGGGATCATGGCCTACTTTGTATTCCGCTGCGATGGCACCTGGCGTAAAACGGCTGAGCACTTGACGAGCAGCTTCCAAAGCATCGTAGATGCGCTGCAGAGTCTCGGAATTGGAATGATGATCCATGTTCTCCTGATCAGGCCCAAAGCATGCGTGCGCCGGTGGCCAGCAAAATTGCACAAAGAATTCGCCTCAGCCAGAGCACGGGAACGCGCGTGCTCAACTGGGAACCCACTAAGCCTCCTGGAATAGATCCGATCAATAGACAGGCGACAAGTCTCGGATCCACGTTGCCCAGGCGAAAATGAAGAAAACTGGTTACTCCGGTGAGGATGACGGCGTGAGCGATATCGGTTCCCACCATCACCTTGGGCGGATAGCTGTAGAACAACAACAAAAGCATCATGATGATGCTGCCAGAGCCCACCGAAGTCATTCCGACGAGGAAACCCGCCACCAACCCGATGACGATCATGCCTGCGAATGACTTGGCTGTCGGAGGACGGTTGGCGACCCGATCCTCGATCCGGCGCTGCAGCAGTAACAGGGTTGGAATGCAGATCAGCAGGAGGCCTACCGCCGATTTGATAAAGTCATTGACCCCGTTACCGTAGAGAACGCGGAGGTGCTGGAGGAGGCTAACGCCCGCAATGGAACCCGGCGCGCTTCCTACGGCCAAGGCGACCACGACCTTGCGCCGAACCGTTCCTTTACTCAGATGTACCCAACTGGAGCCAATCTTTGTAACGAAGTTGAAAACTGCGTCGGATCCCACTGCCACGATGGCCGGAACTTTTAAACCAAAAATGAGGAGGGGCAGCAATAGGACGCCGCCCCCCAATCCGGTCATGCCGATCAAGGTGCCTACCACGAAGCCAATCAAGATCTTGAGAGAGATCAACTCCATGCGTGAGCCTGATCTATACGCTAATTCTCCATGTTCAGGGTTCTAAGCAGAAGCTCCCGCCACACCGATGAAGCCTTCCCGCTCCAGGTGAAGAATAATCTCCTGGGCTGCTTCCTCGGCGGTCAACTCGGCCGTGTCGATGGTCACTTCAGCGTCGGCTGGAGCCTCATAAGGATCGGAAATGCCGGTGAACTCCTTGATGATTCCTGCTCGAGCTTTGGCGTACAGCCCCTTGCGATCGCGCTGCTCGCAGGTTTCGACCGGGGTTGCGATATGGACGAGGATGAAGCCACCGTACGGCTCAATCATGTGCCGGACTTGTTTGCGGACGGAATCGTAAGGAGCAATCGGTGCACAGATCGCGATTCCCCCATTCTTGGTAATCTCCGAGGCCACATAACCGATGCGGCGGATATTGATATCGCGGTGTTCCTTCGAGAATCCGAGTTCAGAGTAGAGATGTTTGCGTACCAGATCGCCGTCGAGAATGGTAACGGGACGACCTCCGACCTCCAGAAACTTCGTCAACAAGACGTTGGCAATGGTCGACTTACCGGAACCTGAAAGTCCTGTGAAGAAAATAGTCACGCCCTGCTGATGACGAGGAGGATAGCTGCGCCGCAGCTCGTGCACAACCTCTGGGTACGTAAACCAACCTGGGATTTCACGGCCTTCATTCAGTCGTTGACGAAGTTCCGTTCCGGAAATATTTAGGACCCGTGCTCCGCTCGGCACTTCATTATCGGGAACGTATTTGTTCTGATCCTCCAGATACACCATCATGTTGAACGGGACCATGGTCACCCCGATCTCTGCCTCATGCTTCTTGAAAAGCTCCTGAGCTTCGTATGGACCATAAAATGGCTTGCCGTTTCTGTCGCTGCCTGGGCCGGCGTGGTCGCGTCCGACAATGAAGTGAGTAACGCCATGGTTCTTGCGAATCAACGCATGCCAGATGGCTTCGCGTGGTCCGCCCATGCGCATCGCTAAAGGCAATAACGAAAGCTTCACCGTTCCCTGAGGATACTTCGACATGAGCAGCTGGTAGCAACGTACGCGAGTGAAGTAGTCGACGTCGCCTGGTTTGGTCATTCCGACAGACGGGTGAATTAAAAGGTTGGCTTCAACAGTCTTGGCAGCACGGAAGGTCAATTCCTGGTGCGCCCGATGCATGGGATTGCGGGTCTGGAACGCGACAACACGGCGCCAACCGAGGCGTGCAAATTCATTGCGCAGTTCGGCTGGAGTGAGCCGCAAGTTCTTGAAGTCGTAGTGGGACGGTGCCTGCAGTCCTTCG
>Ga0136846_1226453_pt1 | contig 11652 bp, 18 predicted proteins | sample HopSoiMetagenom2_FD_96841 | JGI IMG/M metagenome (GOLD analysis project Ga0136846, IMG submission 96841) | Grasslands soil microbial communities from Hopland, California, USA - 2 Assembly 2016 (version 4) | ecosystem: Environmental > Terrestrial > Soil > Grasslands | place: USA: Hopland... | reverse complement strand
TTCGGGCTCGCCCAGCTGCACCAGCTCCGCGGGCGCGTCGGGCGCGGCGCCGAGCAGTCGTACTGCCTGCTGATCTCGCGGCGGCGCGATGAGCTCACCGACGGCGCCGTCTCACGGCTCGAGGCGCTCGTCGCGACGACGGACGGCTTCGAGCTCGCGGAGGTCGACCTCGAGCTCCGCGGTGGCGGTCAGCTCCTGGGCACGCGCCAGTCGGGATTGAGTGACCTGCGGTTCGCGCGCCTGCGGAAGGACCGCGCGCTGCTCGAGCGGGCGCGCGAGCTGGCGGACGGGCTTGTCGAGGGCGGCGGTCCGCTCGTCGAGGACGCCGAGCGCGCGTTCGCGGGCGCGGACCTCCGCGCCGGCTGAGTCACCGCCCGCTTCCGTACGCTTGGCGCGATGAGCATTTTCGCGTCCGCTGCCGCCGCACTCGCGCTCGTGGTGCCCGTGACGGCGCACCGGCCGACGTGGACGCTGGCGCATGCCCGCGCAGTGCTTTCACGCTCCGACTATGCGGTCGCCGACACGTCGCAACCCGACGCGCCGCGGTATCACCTCGTCTTCACGGAGAAGCAGGCGCGGGGACTCCGACGCGTCGGGTCGCAGCTCGTCTTCGCCGGCACAGGCCACGACGGGTACACCGACGCGGACGTCGCGGTGCACTTCACCGTCACGCGCGCGAACACGCTCGCCTCATTCCGCGGCCCGGCGGCCGACACCTCGCAGCCCGCGTTCCCGATCCGGGCGACGTTCTACTACGCGTGGTACCCGGAAGCGTGGACGCGCGGCGCGACGTTCCCGTACACGTTCTTCCACCCGACGCTCGACTACTACTCGTCCGACGGCGCCGCAGTCGTGCGCGAGCAGACCGAGGCGATGCGGTACGCGCACTTGAACGCCGCCGTCTACTCGTGGTGGGGTGCGCAGAGCGACACCGACGAGCGGTTCTGGCGCTACCTCGCCGCGGCCCGGACGACGCCGTTCAGGTGGGCGGTCTACTACGAGCCCGAGGGCTACGGCGCGCCGAGCGTCGCGCGGCTCCGCGCCGACCTCGAGTACATCCGCGACACGTACGCGCCGCGGCCGGCGTATCTCAAGGTCGGCGGGCACTTCGTCGTGTTCGTCTACGGCGACGCGGCCGACGCGTGCGCGACAGCGCAGCGCTGGCACGACGCGAACGCCGGCATCGATGCGTACGTCGTCCTCAAGGCGTTCGCGGATTTCCGCTCGTGCCCGGCGCAACCGTCTGCGTGGCACGAGTACTCGTCCGACCACGCGGAGTACTCGCTCGCGCCGGACTCGTACATGGTGTCTCCCGCGTTTGCCGAGCGGCGCGAAGCGGCGCCGCGGCTCGCGAGAGATCCCGGCCGGTGGAGGCAGGACGTGGCCGACATGGTCGCTTCGGGCGCCCGGTGGCAGCTCGTCGAGACCTTCAACGAATGGCCGGAAGGGACTGCCGTCGAGAGCGCGCGCGAGTGGTCGTCCCCGTCGGGGTTCGGGACCTACCTCGATGCGCTGCACGACGTCCTGCCTTGACATGTGACCGTTTGGTCACATATTATCCGGCTGGATGAACGACGACGACCGAGCCTTCCGAGCCCTCGCCGATCCGACGCGCAGGCTCCTGCTCGACCGGCTCTTCGAGCGTGACGGCCGCACGCTGACGGAGCTCGAGTCCGAGCTCGAGATGACGCGCTTCGGCGTGATGAAGCACCTGCGGGTGCTGGAGGAGGCCGGCCTCGTCGCGACCCGGAAGCAGGGGCGAGAGAAGCTGCACTTTCTCAACCCGGTTCCGATCCGGCTGATCCACGACCGGTGGATCGACAAGTACACGGAGCGCCGCGTGTCGGCGCTCGCCGACCTCAAGACGGAATTGGAGGAAGCAGGATGACGACGATGACGCAGACGAACCTGACCACGCAGGTCTACCAGGTGTTCATCAAGGCGCCGCCCGAGCGGATCTGGGAAGCGATCACGAACCCGGAGTTCACGACGAAGTACTTCTACGGCGCGCGCATCGAGATCACGCCTGACCGACGCCGCACGTTCTCGCCTGACGGCGGCGACAGCTGGGGCGAAGGAGCGGTGATGGAGTACGAGCCGCCGCGCCGGCTCGTCCACGAGTGGCGGTCGGGCTACAACCCGGACCTCGCTGCAGAGGAGCCCAGCCGGGTCACGTGGGAGATCGAGGCGCAGGACGGCGGACTGTCACTCCTGACGGTCGTGCACGATCGGCTCGAGGGTGCGCCGAAGACGGCGGAGAGCGTCGCGGGCCCGGGCTGGATGATGGTCCTCAGCGGCCTGAAGACGCTGCTCGAGACGGGCGAGCCGCTCACGTCGTGATCGGAGCCGAACGATGGCCTTCGTCTTCATCGTTCTCCATTACCCGGAGCCGGAGCAGCGCGAGGCCCTCGTGCGGTCGATGAGCGAGATGGGCGGCCTCCTTCGTGACCTTCCCGGTTGCGTCGCCGCGGAGCCGCCCTACCGCACGGACGACGGCGACTGCATCGTCGGCATCTCGAAGTGGAAATCGCGCGAGGCGTTTCTGTCGTCCGGTCTCGAGCTCCGGCCGCCGGACGAAATCGTCGAGGGCGAGGCGCGGCCGCGTCAGCGTTTCCTCCTCGACGAGGCGACGATTGCCTAAGCGGCGGGCGGCGAAAGCCGCCCGCCCTACACTCGCCCGGTGCGCATCATCGCCGGCGACCGCAAGGGCCACACGATTTTCGCGCCACGCGGTCGGGAGACGCGTCCGACTTCCGACCGCGTGCGCGAGAACGTGTTCAACATCGTCGCCGCGTGGGTCGAGGACGCGCGCGTCCTCGACCTGTATGCCGGCTCGGGCGCAATGGGGCTCGAGGCGCTGTCGCGCGGCGCGGCCGCCGTCGTGTTCGTCGAGAGCGATGCCGAGGCCGTCCGCGCGATCGAGCGCAACCTCGACAAGCTGCGGCTCACCGGCGGCAGCGTCGTCCGACAGGGCGTGTCGACGGCACTCCTGCAGGAGGCGAACGCAGGCAGGAAGTACGATCTCGTCCTGGTCGATCCGCCTTACGCGATGACGGACTACGACACCCTGGCGCGCTACGTCCCGTCCGTCCTCGCCGACGACGGCCTCCTCGTCCTCGAAACCGATGCGCGGACTGAGCCCGCTTTGCCGCTCGCCGTCCGTTCGAGCCGCAAGTACGGGGGCACGCGCGTGACGGTGTTCGCGCACGAATGATCACCGCGATCTGCCCGGGGTCGTACGACCCAGTCACGAACGGCCACATCGACGTGATCACGCGGGCGTCTGGGATCTTCGACCGCGTCGTCGTCGGCGTGGTCGGGAATCCGCACCACAAGAAGCCGATGTTCTCCCTCGACGAACGTGTCTCGTTCCTGCGGCAGGCGCTCGTCGACCTGCCGAACGTCGAGGTCGACGTCTTCTCGCAGCTGGTTGTCGACTTCGCGCGGAAGTGGGAGGCGAAAGCAATCGTGAAAGGGCTCCGCGTCATCTCGGACTTCGAGTGGGAGTTCCAGATGAATCAGCTGAACCGGACGCTGGCTCCCGACGTCGAGACCGTCTACGTGATGGCGAGCCCGCAGGTCAGCTTCGTCTCGTCGAGCGGCGTGAAGGAGATCGCCGCGTTCGGCGGAAGGGTCGACGAGCTGGTTCCGGGGCCGGTAGCCAAGCGGTTCATGGAGCTTTTCCCGGACGGCCGCCCGGGGACCCCCGAAAATCCGCAAGAATAGGAGCCAATGGACGTTCTCGTTCTCATCGACAAGCTCGACGACCTCGTGCACAACGCGAAGGCCGTTCCGCTCACCGACCAGGTACGCATCGACCGCGAGGAGATCTACGACATCCTCGACCAGATGCGCGCGACGATTCCCGAGGAGATCAAGCAGGCGCGCTGGATCGTGAAGGAGCGCCAGGAGATGCTCGCCGAGGCGAAGCGCGAGACCGACCGGCTGCTCGGCGAGGCACGCGAGCAGGCAGTGCGCGAAGCGTCACAGACGGAGATCGTCAAGATCGCCGAGCGCCAGGCGCAGGACATCGTCGACGAGGCGCGCCGCCAGGCGCGAGAGACGCGGCTCGAGATGGAGGATTGGGCCGACTCGATCCTCTCGACGCTCGAGGTGAACCTCGAGAAGTTCCTCACTGCGGTCAAGCGTGGCCGTGAGCGGCTCCACGAGCGCTCGCAGGAAACGGTCGTCGCAGGCGTCGGCCCGCCGACGCCGCCGATGTCGTCGAACGACGACTCGCCGTTCGTCACAACCGGCTAGCGCACAAGGGCCAGACCCTCCGGGTCTGACGCTCGGGAGCGCCGCTACGCGGCGAGAACCTGGGGCTGGAGATCCGCGCAGACCGCCTGCGAGGTCTCGACGAACGCGCGCGCGGCAGGAGTGCGATAGCGGTCGCGGTGCCACGCGATCGCGAGCATCCGCGGCGGGATCTTCGCGAGCTCGATCATCCGCGTCGACTCGTCATGCTCGTCCATCGTCATCCGAGGCACGAGCGCAACGCCGACGCCCGCTGCGACGAGCGCCTGCACGGTCTGGTTGTGGTCGGACTGGAAGACGTAGTGCAGCGGCTGGCGGAACGCGGCTTCCACGCGCACGAGCGTGCGGCAGTGCTTGTGGCCGATCAGGTCGAGCTGCGCGATCTCGCGCAAGGACGGCCGTTCGAGCTCCGACTCGGCGGGCACGACGAGCACGTACGGGTCGCGGAGCAGCTCGACGGCGTCGAACGGCCCCTCTTCGAGCGGCATGTCCGAGAACGTGAGGTCGAGCTCGCCGCGTTCGACGAGCGACAGGAGCTCGCGGTCGTCGGCGGATTCGGTCAGGGTGATCTCGACCTTCGGCCACTGGTGCACGAACCGCCGCATCAGCTCCGGCAGGATCCGCTGGCCGACGCTCTGGAAGACGCCGACGCGGAGCGCTCCCGCCTCGCCGTCGCCGAGCGCATTCAGGTCGGCCTGGGCGGCCGAGACGCGGGCGGCGATCGCCTCGGCGTGCGTCAGCAGCAGCCGGCCTGCCTCGGTGAGCGAGACGGGGCGGGGGCCGCCCGGCCGCTCGATCAGCTTCTGGCCGACGTGACGCTCGAGCATCGCGATCTGCTGGCTGACGGCGCTCTGGGTGTAGCCGAGGGCGACGGCCGCCTTGCCGAAGGAGCCCTCGCGCGCCACCGCTTCGAGCGCAAGGAAATGCCGCAGTTCGACACCGAGCCAACGATCAGAGTCCATGATGGTTAGAGATTGTAGCTGGATTTGCCCTAATGGGTCGCCATGCCGATGATGAGGTCATGGGTATCGCAATGCTTCTCTTCGTCTTCCTGGTCGGGCCGTTCGCGCTCGTCTACGGCGCGGACTCCCGCTAGTCGAGTGACCGCCGCGTTCGCACGCCGCTCACCGGCAGCGGTGGCGGTCGCATTGGCGACCGTCTACGTCGTCTGGGGCTCCACGTACCTCGCGATGCGGATCACCGACCGGTCGATGCCGCCGCTGCTGATGTCCTCGGCCCGCTTCCTCATCGCCGGGGCACTCCTCTACGCCGTCACACGGAACGGCCGGCGTCCGACGGTGCGCGAGTGGGTGTCGGCAGCGATCGTGGGCACGGCGCTGCTCGCGATCGGCAACGCCGGGGTCGCCTGGGCGGAGACGCGGATCGAGTCCGGCGTCGCGGCGCTGATCGTCGCATCGATCCCGCTGTACGTCGCGGTCCTCGACCGCCTCTTTTTCGGGCGCCGCCTGTCACCGCTCGCGATCCTCGGCCTGGCCGTCGGATTCGGGGGTGTCGCGCTGCTCGTTCGCCCGGGCGGGGGCGGCGACGTCTTCGCTGCGCTGCTCCTCCTTGTCACGACGTTCGCGTGGGCGGCCGGATCGCTGTACGCCCGCGGCGCGAAGCTGCCGCAGAACCCGCTGCGCGCCGCGGCGATGCAGATGCTGACGGCGAGCGTCGTTGCCGCGGCCGGCGGTCTCGTCCGCGGTGAGGCGACGGACGTGCACGCCAGCGCCTTCGGGCGCGAGCCGTTGCTGGCGTTCGCGTACCTCGTCGTGTTCGGATCGATCGTCGCGTTCTCGGCGTACGCCTGGTTGTTGAAGAACGTCCGGATCTCGGTCGTGTCGACGTACGCATTCGTGAACCCGGTCGTGGCCGTCGCGCTCGGCGCCACGTTCCTCAGCGAGCGGATCACGACGACGACACTGATCGCCGGCGGCGCGGTCGTCGTCGCGGTCGTGTTGATCGTCTCGGCGAAAGCGCCGGTCGCGGCCGCGACCCGCGGCGTGCGACGTAGGCGTCTGTCCGGCGCTACGCTGGCTTCATAAAGCTCTTCAACCTCAGGTCGGTCAAGCTCCGGTCGGGGGAGCAGTACCGCGACGAGATCGAGCTCGAGCTGGAACCGTTCGAGCTGTCGGGCGAGCGTTACGTCCCTGTTCCGGAGAAGGTGCCCGCAGAGCTCGCGATCACGAAGGCGAGCACGGGCAGCCTGTTCGAGCTGCGCTTCCAGGCACGGCTCCACGGCCCCTGCTTCCGCTGTCTCGGTGACGCGGTGCTCGACCTGCCGATCGACGCACGCGAGTACCAGGCGACGAGCCCCGGCGAGTCGGAGGACCTCCGGACGCCGTACGTCGTCGACGACAAGCTCGACCTCGCCGCGTGGGCGCGCGACGCCGTGGCGCTCACGCTTCCCGACAAGATCCTCTGCCGTGCCGACTGCGCCGGTCTCTGCCCCGTGTGCGGAAAGAACCTCAACGAGGAGCCGCACACGCATGACGAGGCCCCGAGCGATTCGCGCTGGGCTGCGCTCGAATCGCTTCGTGAACAGCTCTGATCGCCGCGCTCGCGCAGCGGTCGTGCTGCGCGACGAGACGCGGATCGCGCTGATCCGCCGCGTCCGCGACGGGCACACGTACTTCGTCTTTCCAGGCGGCGGCATCCGAGACGGTGAAACGCCTCCCGAAGCAGCCGAGCGCGAGGCGCGCGAGGAGCTCGGCGTGCGCGTCGTGCTCGGGCCGCGCCTGCTGATCGAGCAGTTCCGCGGCCAGACGGTGCATTACTTCTCCGGCTTGATCGTCGGCGGCGACTTCGGCACCGGCACGGGCGACGAGATCCGGACGAGCGGCACGACCGAACGCGGGACGTACGAACCGATGTGGATGGAAGTCCACGACCTCCTTCGCCACGACGTACGCCCGCGCGCCCTCGCTGCGATCCTGACGGGCTCCTAGTGGGCTACCGACCGATCGACGACATGTCGGCGTAGCGCTGCCCGGCCGCGGCGCCCGGCGGGAACGCCTCGTCGAGCTCGCGCAGCTCGTCGTCGGTCAGCTCGAGCTCGGATGCCGCCGCGTTTTGCTCGAGGTACGAGCGGCGCTTGGTTCCCGGAATCGGGACGACATCGTCGCCGCGCGACAGCACCCACGCGAGCGCCAGCTGCGCCGGGGTGCAGCCTTTGGCGCCGGCGAGCTCGCTGACGTGCGCGGCGAGTGCACGATTGCGCTCGAAGTTCTCGCCTTGCATCCGCGGGTGGTTTTTCCGGAAGTCGCCCTCCTCCAGCTCGTCCGGCGACGAGAAGCGGCCGGCGAGGAACCCCCGCCCGAGCGGGCTGTACGCGACGAATCCGATCCCGTGCTCACGCACCGTCGCGAGGACCTCACCCTCCGGGTCGCGCGTCCACAGCGACCACTCCGACTGGAGCGCCGTGATCGGGTGTACGCCGTGCGCCCGCCTGATCGTCTCCGGGCCGGCCTCCGAGAGCCCGAGGTGCTTCACCTTCCCGGCCTCGACGAGCTCGGCCATCGCGCCGACCGTCTCCTCGATCGGCGTGTTCGCGTCGACGCGGTGCTGGTAGTAGAGGTCGACGTAGTCGACGTTCAGGCGCTTCAGCGACGCGTCGATCGCCGACCGCACGTAGTCGGGACTGCCGTCGATCGTGCGCGAGCCATCGTCGAACCAGCGGTTCCCGAACTTCGTCGCGACGACGAACTCATCCCGTCGGCCCGCGATCGCCCGACCCACGAGCTGCTCGTTCGCGCCCTGGCCGTAGACGTCGGCGGTGTCGAGGAACGTGATCCCGAGCTCGAGCGCTCGGTGGATGGTCGCGATCGACTCCTGCTCGTCGGTCGAGCCGTACCACGCCGACATTCCCATGCACCCGAGCCCCTGCTCGGAGACCTCGAGCCCGCCCGATCCCAGCTTCCGCTTCTCCACGTCGCGCTCCTTACGTCGAGTTTTCCCAGTGCCGTCTGGGGTATCCGGCGCGTCATGGCGCGAATCGCGATCGTGACCGGCTCGGACTCCGGGATCGGCAAGGCCACCGCCGTCGAGCTTGCGCGCGCGGGCTACGACGTGGGGATTACCTGGCACGAGGACGAGGACGGCGCCGAAGCGGCCGCAGCAGAGGTGCGCACGCTGAACCGCCGGGCGGAAGTACGCCGGCTCGACCTCACGAAGCTTCCGAAGGCCGCTGGCGTCGTCGACGAGCTGATGGACGAGCTCGGCGGCATCGACGTCTTCGTCAACAACGCCGGCCTCGGCAAGTCCGAGAAGTTCCTCGACCTTTCGTGGGACGACTGGCAGGAAACGCTTGCCGTCGATCTCGACGGGGCGTTCCTCTGCGCGCAGCGTGCGGCGAAGCGGATGGTGGAGCAGGGCCGCGGCGGCCGCATCGTCAACGTGACGTCGGTGCACGAGCTCGTGCCGAAGTCGGAGTCGGCGGCGTACGTCGCCGCCAAGCACGGCCTCGGCGGGCTGACGAAGGTGATGGCACTGGAGCTCGCCGAGCACGGCATCACCGTCAACAACGTCGCGCCCGGCGAGATCGCGACGCCGATGACGGGGAACGAGGACGTCGATCCGCGCACCGTCGACCGCGACGGGATCCCCGCAGGGCGGCCCGGCGACGCCCGCGAGATCGCGAGCCTCGTGTCCTGGCTCGCGTCCGACGGCGCCGCGTACGCGACGGGATCCACCTTCGTCGTCGACGGCGGTCTGCTGCTGATGGCGGCGGAGCGAAACGACGGCAACTAGCCGAGATCGGCCTGTTCAAGCGCTTCGGTACACTGCGCGGCCGAGATGGCCGTCCCGAAGAAGAAAACCTCGAAGGCACGCCGTGACAAGCGCCGCGCGCAGCACGGGATCGAGGCGCCGCGCGTGAACACCTGCCCGAACTGCGGGCGGCCGAAGCGTCCCCACCGCGTCTGCCCGACGTGCCACACGTACCGCGGGCGCGACGTCGAACCACTTACCCCGGCCCCGTAGAACCCATGGAGATCCGCGTCGCCTCGACGCGGGGCTGACATGAGCGGTCGACCAATCCGCGTCGCCGTCGACGTCATGGGGTCGGATCGCGGGCCGGACGAGGTGATCGCCGGCGCTGCCGCGGCCGCGTCGGAGGGGCTGCAACCGGTCGTGGTCGGGCCGCGGACGCTCGACACGCGCGGGCTCGAGTTGATCGAGGCGACCGATGTGATCGAGATGGACGACAAGCCCACCGAGGCGGTGCGCGCCAAGGTGGACAGCTCGCTCGTCGTCGCCTGTCGCGCCGTCGGCGACGGGCGCGCCGACGCCGTCGTGTCGCCCGGCAACACCGGCGCGATGCTCGCTGCGTCGCTCCTGCACATCCGCCGCGTAAAGGGCGTCCTGCGCCCCGCGATCGCGGTCGTGATCCCGGCCCGCGAAGGGCCGAACGTCCTGATCGATGCGGGCGCGAACGCCGACGCGCGACCGGAGCATCTCGCGCAGTTCGCCGAGATGGGCGCAATTCTCAGCCGCGAGGTGCTCGGCGTCGCGTCGCCGCGCGTGCGCCTGCTCTCGATCGGCGAGGAGCCGGAGAAGGGGAACCAGCTCACGCTTGACGCACATGCATTGCTCGCCGCGCGGGACGACTTCGCCGGGAACACGGAGGGACGGAATCTGCTGAGCGGGGGCGGCGACGTCGTCGTCACCGACGGCTTCACGGGGAACGTCGCGCTGAAGCTGACCGAGGGAACGATCAAGGCGATCCTCGAGGGCCTGCGGTCCGAGATCGCTGCAACACCCCGGGGAAAGGCCGGCGGCCTCCTGATCCGCCCCGCCGCGCGCCGCCTGCGGACGCGGCTCGATCCCGACACGTACGGCGGCGCGTACCTGCTCGGCCTGCGTGGGCTGGCGGTGATCGCGCACGGCAACTCCTCGTCGCGGGCGGTTGCAAACGCGATCGCGCTGGCCGCGCGCGGCGTCGAGCACGACGTCGTCGGTCGGCTCGCGGAGCGGCTTCAGGAGGAGGTGTTAGAGTCCGCGCGCTCTCCCACCACGACCCCCGAATGAGGTGACATGGCAGCGTCGCGCGAGGAAGTTTTCGAGCGAGTGAAGGAAGTCCTGACGGAGCAGCTCGGCGTCGAGGCGAGCGAGATCTCGGAAGAGGCGTCGTTCCAGGAAGACCTCGATGCGGACTCGCTCGACCTGGTCGAGTTGATCATGGAGCTCGAAGATCAGTTCGGGATCAAGATCTCCGACGAGGACGCACAGAAGATCCAGACCGTCGGGCAGGCTGTCGACTACGTCTCCTCGCACCAGTAGCGCGTCGTCGCCTGCGGCGGCGGTGGAAGACCTCCGCCGGCTGATCGATGCGCTTCCGCGCGAGCGCGGCGACCAGGTGTACACGCATGCGTCCTGGGCGAGCGACCGCGCCGCGTCGTACGAGCGCCTCGAGTTCCTCGGCGACAGCGTGCTCGAGCTCGCGGTCGCGCGCGCGCTCTTCGAGCGCTACCCCGAGTTCACCGAAGGGCGGCTCGCAAAGGTTCGCTCACACGTCGTGTCCCGGCAATCGTGCGCGGTCGTCGCCCGCCACCTCGACCTCGGGAAGACGCTGCTCGACCGCGGTGCCGAGATCCCGGCCGACGAGCTCGAGCGGCTCTCGAAGAACAGGAACGTCCTCGCCGCGCTGCTCGAGGCGGCGCTCGCGGCGCTGTTCCTCGAGCACGGCTTCGAGCGCATCGAGCAGCCGATCGTGAGGGCCTTCGACCCGCGGATCGAGTACGCGATGACGACGCACGTGGACTACAAAACCGAGCTCCAGGAGGCCCTCGCCCGTCGCGGGCAGTCGGTCTCGTACTCGGTGCTCGAGGTCGAGGGGCCGCCGCACGACCGCAGGTTCACGTGCGCCGCCGCGATCGACGGCGAGCAGCTCGGCGTCGGGCACGGCGAGTCGAAGAAGGCGGCGGAGCAGGAGGCGGCGAAACAGGCGCTCGCCGCACTCGGGATCGAGCAGTCGGCGGCGTAGGATCAACGCTTTCGAACGAGGGGAGGCCAGATGGCAAAGCAGGTGAATTGCCCGTGTGGCGAGGTCGTCAACGGCAACGACGACGACGAGCTCGTCGCGAACGTCGAGGCGCACGTCCGCGACAAGCATCCGGAGATGGCGGGGTCGATGTCGCGCGATCAGATCCTCGGGATGGCCGTCGACGGCTGATCGAACGGCGCGGGGACCGCTATCCGCGGTCCCCGCTAGCCTCCGCGCTGCGTGCATCTGAGCGCGATCAAGCTCCGCGGCTTCAAGTCGTTCCCTGACCCGGTCGAGGTCCGCCTCGAGCCGGGCGTCGCCGTCGTCGTCGGGCCCAACGGCTCGGGGAAGTCGAACGTCTCCGACGCGATCGTGTGGGCGGCCGGCTCGATGGCGCCGACCGAGCTTCGCGC
>Ga0136846_1212437_pt1 | contig 11652 bp, 10 predicted proteins | sample HopSoiMetagenom2_FD_96841 | JGI IMG/M metagenome (GOLD analysis project Ga0136846, IMG submission 96841) | Grasslands soil microbial communities from Hopland, California, USA - 2 Assembly 2016 (version 4) | ecosystem: Environmental > Terrestrial > Soil > Grasslands | place: USA: Hopland... | reverse complement strand
TCGTAGCGGGCGCGGATGTCCTGCTCCTCCGGCGTCCTCGGGTCCTCGGGGTAGTCCGGCAGGTCGTAGCCCTGCTCCTTCAGCTCCTTGACCGCTGCCTTCAGCTGCGGCAATGAGGCCGAGATGTTGGGCAGCTTGATGATGTTCGCCTCGGGGCGCAGCGTGAGCCGGCCCAGCTCCTCGAGCGCGTCGTCGGTCCGCTGGTCATCGGTCAGCACGTCGGCGAACTGCGCGATGATCCGGCCGGCCAGGGAGATGTCGCGGGTCTCGACCTCCACGCCCGCCTTGGCGGCGTACGCCTGGATGATCGGCAGGAACGAGTACGTCGCCAGCAGCGGCGCCTCGTCGGTGTGCGTGTAGATGATCGTGGCCATCTCGTCGATCGCTCCTGTGCGGCTGAGGCGGTCTCATCAGAGAGATTGTCTTGACGTCAAGATACCTGACGTCGCCCGGACGTCGGCACCCGCCCAGCCTCGCACGCCTGCGCGCCCGGCCCAACCGGGGCTCGAGATGGCTAGGCTGCGACCATGGCCGACACCTCCACCACCGTCCAGAAGGTCGCCGCCGAGGCGCTCGGGACCTTTGTGCTCGTGTTCATCGGTTGCAGCGCTGCCATCACCACCGGTGCCGACGTGCCTGCCACCGGGCTCGCGTTCGGCATCACGGTCCTGGCGGGCGCCTACGCGTTCGGCCGGATCTCGGGTGCGCACTTCAACCCGGCGGTGTCGGTCGGCGCGGCGCTCGGCGGCCGGATGGCCTGGCGGCAGGTCCCGGTCTACGTCGGCGCACAGCTCGGCGGTGCGATCGTCGCCGGCCTGGCGCTCTTCGTCATGGTGCACGGCATCGACGGCTACAGCATCAGCGACAACGGGCTGGCCCAGAACCACTTCGGCGACCAGAGCCCCAGCAACTTCGCGTGGTGGGCGGCGTTCCTGGTCGAGGCGATCACGACCGCGATCTTCGTCTACATCATCCTCGCGGTGACCGACGGCCGCTTCGAGCACCCGGCGCTGGCACCCGCCGCCATCGGCCTCACGCTCTCGATGATCCACTTCGCTTCGATCAACCTGACCGGGACGTCGGTCAACCCGGCCCGCTCCATCGGCGTCGCCCTCTTCGCCGGCAGCGACGCGATCATCCAGCTGTGGCTGTTCATCCTGGCGCCACTGGCCGGCGCGGCCATCGCCGGCGTCACCTATGCGCTGCTGTTCGGTCAGGGCGCCGAGCCGATCCCCGGCTCGGGCTGGCAGTTCGCCCGTCCGGCCCCGGCAGCGGTGCCCGGGTACGGCGCGCCGGACCAGTTCCAGCAGGAGTGGAACCAGCAGGCCCAGGAGCAGGCCGCGTGGGAGCAGGAGCCGATCATCCAGGACGGCTGGCAGTGGGACCACGCCGCCCAGGAGTGGAAGCCCCTGGAGCAGTGGCAGCCCGCGCCGACGCCCCCGGCTCAGCATGCTGCGCCGCCGGCGGCCCACGAGCCCACCCAGATCACGCCACGGACGCCCGAGCCCCCGGTGGACCCGGCCCCTCCGGCCGAGCAGCCGCCTACTGACCCCTACCGTCCGCCCCAGTGACGGACTGCAGCTCGGCGAGGTAGACCGGGCCCTCGGTCGAGATCTCCTCGACGAGCCCCAGGCCGCGGGCGAAGAACCTGCGCCGCTGGCTGCCCGGGTCCAGCGCGTCCTTCACGTCGATACCGAGCAGGTCGGTGTAGCGCCCGGCCGGTGTCGACTCGGTCTGGTCGCGGGTCACCACGGTCTCCCGGACGTCGACGACGCCCGGGGAGTACGCCGCCCGCCAGCCGTCGCCGACGCGAGCCGTGGCCGGCATGGCCAGCCCGGCCTCGGCGCCGCCGTCCCCCGCCCGCCACACTCTCTCTCGGCCGAACCACCACACGTTGCCGTGGCGGTCCTGTGCGTAGTAGTCACGGGTGCGGTCCGGGGTCCCGTGCGGCTGGCCGTCCAGCGCCGGAACGGTCAGCGTCTCCACCACCGTGGTGGCGACGCCCGCGATGTCCAGCCGGTCCGGGAGCACGGTGACCGAGACCAGGTACTCGAGGTCGTCGGTCCGCAGCGTGTAGCTCCAGACCGTGCCCGAGACGTAGGGCAACCACGGGTTGTCGATGCTCGGCACGAAGTCCGCGGGGTCCGGCGACGGTGTCGGGATCACCAGCTCGTCGATCCCCGTGGGCGGGCTCTGCGGCGACGCGGAAGAGCACCCGGCTGCGGTCAGAACGGCCACCAGGGCGAGCGCGACGTACCCCCTCGGTCGCCTCGCCACCCTCCCATCGTGGCAAACAGTTCCGCTGCTAGCGTCGCCAGTGCCACCCTTTCCGACCCAGGAGTACGTCGTGAGCTCTTCCCCAGTGCAGGCACCTCTGAAGATCGCCGTTACCGGTGCGGCCGGCCAGATCGGCTACAGCCTGCTGTTCCGCCTCGCGAGCGGCGCGCTGGCTGGTGACCGTCCGGTCGAGCTGCGACTGCTCGAGATCGAGCCGGCGCTCAAGGCGCTCGAGGGCGTCGTCATGGAGCTCGACGACTGCGCGTTCGCCAACCTCGCCGCGGTCGAGATCGGGAGCGACGCCGAGAAGATCTTCGACGGGGTCAACCTCGCGCTGCTGGTCGGCGCCCGGCCGCGGGGCCCGGGCATGGAGCGCAGCGACCTGCTGTCGGCCAACGGCGCGATCTTCACCGAGCAGGGCAAGGCGCTCAACGCCGCGGCCGCCGACGACGTACGAATCGGCGTGACCGGCAACCCGGCCAACACCAACGCCCTGATCGCGATGACCAACGCCCCCGACATCCCGAGGGAGCGCTTCTCGGCGCTGACCCGCCTCGACCACAACCGCGCCATCTCGCAGCTCGCCGCCCGGACCGGGGCGCCCGTCACCGACATCACCCAGATGACGATCTGGGGCAACCACTCGGCCACCCAGTACCCCGACGTCTTCCACGCGCTGGTCGGCGGCCAGAACGCCGCCGAGGTCGTCGACGACCAGGACTGGGTCGAGAACACCTTCATCCCCACGGTGGCCAAGCGCGGTGCCGCCATCATCGAGGCCCGGGGCTCCTCGTCGGCCGCCTCGGCCGCGTCGGCCACGATCGACGCCGCCCATGACTGGCTGTTCGGCTCCGCCGACGGCGACTGGGTCTCCATGGCGGTCGCCTCGGACGGCTCCTACGACGTCCCCGAAGGGCTCGTGTCGTCCTTCCCCGTCACCACCGCCGACGGCGACTGGACCATCGTGCAGGGCCTCGAGATCGACGACTTCTCCCGGGGGAGGATCGACGCCTCGGTCGCCGAGCTCGGCGAGGAGCGCGACGCCGTCAAGGAGCTCGGGCTGATTTCCGAGCGCGGGGCCTGAGCTCGCGAAGGCCCCGATCAGCGAGGAGGTTGAGGAGGCTCGCCTCAGACCGGAGCTTGCGACGGACTGAGCGAGCCGTCTCGAAACCTGGTCCGGCTCAGCCGGGTTGGTTCGGGATCGTCGTCGCGAGGAAGAAGATCGCGGCGCCCAGCCCGCCGAGCACCAGCACGTCGAAGAAGCGGTTGCGGACCGCGAGCATGCCGGCGTCCCGGGCCGGCAGCACCAGCCGTACCACCGCGGCGAAGCAGAGCCCGCCGGCCAGGCAGCGCATGCCGAGCCGCCAGTCGCCGCTCCACACGATGGCGATGCCGACCGCCGCCAGTGCCAGCACCACCAGGTAGAAGGCGCCGCCGATCGTCGAGGGGTAGCGCCGCTCCTCGGGCTCCTGCTGCTCCTCCGCGACCGCGTCGAGCTCCTCGGCGATCTCCTCCGGGGAGGGCACCGGCTCGGCGGGAGGCTCGTCGGTCACCCAGGTCACCCGGCAGCCCGCTCCGCCGAGAGCACGATGTTGGTCAGCAGCATCGCCCGGGTCATCGGGCCGACGCCGCCGGGGTTGGGCGACACCCACCCCGCGACGTCCCAGACGTCGGGCGCCACGTCCCCGGCGAGCTGGCCGTCGACGCGGGACACGCCCACGTCGAGGACGGCCGCGCCCTCCTTGACCATGTCCCCGGTGATCAAGCCCGGCACGCCCGCGGCGGCGACCACGATGTCGGCCCACCGGGTGTAGTCGGCCAGGTCGCGGGTCCCGGTGTGGCACAGCGAGACGGTCGCGTTCTCGGTACGCCGGGTGAGCAGCAGACCCAGCGGCCGGCCGACGGTGATCCCGCGTCCGACGACGACCACGTTCGCGCCGTTGATCTCGATGCCGTGCCGGCGCAGCAGCTCGATGCAGCCGATCGGCGTGCAGGGCAGGGACCCGGGCTCGTTCAGGACCAGCTTGCCGAGGTTGACCGGGTGCAGACCGTCGACGTCCTTGTCGGGGTCGACCCGCGACAGCAGTGCGAACTCGTCGAGCCCGGTGGGCTGCTGCACCAGGAACCCCGTGCAGGCCGGGTCGGCGTTGAGCTCGTCGATCACCGCCTCGACCTCGGCCTGGGTCGCGGTGGCGGGCAGGTCACGGCGGAGCGACTCGATGCCGATCTGGGCGCAGTCCTTGTGCTTGGCGGTGACGTACCAGTGCGAACCCGGATCGTCGCCGACCAGCACGGTGCCCAGTCCGGGCACTACCCCCTGCTCGCGCAACTTGGCCACCCGCTCGGTGAGCTCGGCCTTGATCGCCGCCAGCGTGGCGGTGCCGTCAAGTTTCTGGGCTGTCATGGGTCCCTTCCAGCTCAGTGGGCGAAGTGCCGGGTGCCGGTGAGGTACATCGTGACGCCCGCGGCCCTGGCCGCCTCGACGGTCAGCTCGTCGCGCACCGAGCCGCCCGGCTGGACGATCGCCCGGACGCCGGCGTCGATCAGGAGCTGCGGACCGTCCTCGAACGGGAAGAACGCGTCCGAGGCCGCCACCGAGCCCTTGGCGCGGTCACCGGCCCTGGACACCGCGAGCCGGCAGGAGTCGACCCGGTTGACCTGGCCCATGCCGATCCCGACCGAGGCGCCGTCGCGGGCGAGCAGGATCGCGTTGGACTTCACCGCCCGGCACGCCCGCCAGGCGAAGGCCAGGTCCGCGAGCACGTCGTCCGGGGCCGCGACCCCGGTGGCCAGGGTCCACGTGGCCGGGTCGTCGCCCTCGGCGTCCACGTGGTCGACCATCTGCATCAGCACGCCGCCGCTGATGCCACGGAACTCCACGGGGTCCGGGTGCTCGTCGGCCGGGCAGACCAGGATCCGGAGGTTCTTCCGGCCCTGGAGCAGCTCGACGGCGCCGTCGTCGTACGCCGGCGCCACGATCACCTCGGTGAAGACCTCGGCCACCTGCTCGGCCATCGCGAGCGAGACCGGCCGGTTGACGGCGATCACGCCGCCGAAGGCGGAGGTCGGGTCACACTCGTGCGCCAGCCGGTGCGCCTCCGCCACGTCTCGACCGATGGCGATTCCGCACGGGTTGGCATGCTTGATGATCGCCACGGCGGGCTGGTCGAAGTCGTGGGCCGCGCGGCGGGCCGCGTCGGTGTCGACGTAGTTGTTGTAGGACATCTCCTTGCCGTGCAGCTGCTCGGCTGAGGCCAGGCCGCCGCGCCAGTGGTGGTAGAGGGCGGCCGGCTGGTGCGGGTTCTCGCCGTAGCGCAGCACTGCGGCCTTCTCCCAGGTCGCACCGGTCCAGGAGGGGAACCCGGTGCCCTCGGAGGTGTCGGTGAGCACGTTGCTCATCCAGCTGGCCACCGCCACGTCGTAGGTCGCGGTGTGCTGGAAGGCCTCCGCGGCCAGCCGCTGCCGGTGCGCCAGGGTGAACCCGCCGGCCGCGACGGCTGCGAGCACGTCGGCGTACCGGTCGGGGCTGGTCACGATCGCGACGGAGGGGTGGTTCTTGGCCGCCGCCCGGACCATCGACGGGCCGCCGATGTCGATCTGCTCGACACACTCGTCCGGGCCGGCCCCGGACAGGACGGTCTGGCGGAACGGGTAGAGGTTGGAGACCACGAGGTCGAACGGCTCGACGCCGAGCTCTGCGAGCTGCTGGACGTGGGAGTCGAGGCGGCGGTCGGCCAGGATGCCGGCGTGCACCTTCGGGTGCAGCGTCTTGACCCGGCCGTCGAGGCGCTCGGGGAAGCCGGTCAGCTCCTCCACCCTGGTCACGGGGAGGCCGAGTCCCTCGATCAGCGCGGCCGAGCCGCCCGTCGACACCAGCTCGACGTCTGCGTCGTGCAGGCCCTGGACGAGCTCCTCGAGCCCTGACTTGTCGTAGACGGAGACCAGCGCCCGCTTGATCGGGACACGGTCACGCACGGGGTCGGCCACGGGGCACACTCCTCACCTCGTCGGATGAGGGCACCCAGGCGTTCGATGGCCTCGACTTCACTCCCCGGTGGTTGACCCACCTGCGCCAGTCGTGTCCGAGCAGCATAGGACCCGTCAGCCTCCCACCACGACGTGGCGTCCCCGGACGGTGAACCCGCCCCTGGCCATCGCCCCGATCGTCTCGACCAGCATCGCCCGCTCCGCGACCTTGATCCGCTCGTGCAAGGTCTCGGCGGTGTCGTCGTCGGCCACCTCGACCGCGCGCTGGGCCGCGATCGGGCCGGTGTCGACACCCTCGTCGACGAAGAACAGGGTGCAGCCGGTGACCTTGACGCCGTACTCCAAGGCGTCAGCGGCGCCGCGCATCCCCGGGAACGACGGGCTCAACGCCGGGTGGGTGTTGACGAACCGGCCGCCGAACTCGGCCAGGAAGCCCTTCCCCACGAGCTTCATGAAACCGGCCGAGACGACCAGGTCGGGCTGGTGCTCGGCCACGGCGTTGGTCAGCGCCTGGTCCCACGCGGCGCGGTCCTCGAAGTCCTTGACCCTCAGCACGAACGTGGGCACCCCGGCACGCTCGGCCCGAGCCAGCCCCTCGATGCCGTCGCGGTCCGCTCCGACGGCCACGACCGTGGCGGCGTACGCGGGGTGGGCCGAGGCGTCGAGCAGGGCCTGCAGGTTGGTGCCTGAGCCCGAGACGAGGACCACGAGGCGCACGGCTAGCGAGTCTAGGACTCGGGCTCCTCGTCGGCGTCAGGTGGTGCGAGGGGTTCGAGCCGGCGGCGCTGCCACCAGGTCGCGAGCAGGCCGCCCAGCAGGCCGCCGATGCCGAACGCGGTGACGCCGTGGACCAGTACGGCGCCGACCAGCGGGCCGACGTCGCTCATCCGGCCGGGCCCGACGGAGCCGCCGCTGAGCAGGGCAAGGACCCCGAAGACCGCCCCGGCGAGCATTCCCCCGCCGCAGCCGTGAAGGGCGCCTTCCTCCCAGCGGTACGTCGGGTGGTGCCGTTGGGCCCGCATCGCGCCGAGCGCGCCGACCAGGGGCGCCACGGCGATGAGGGCGGCGGTCCAGGCCGGCGTCGGACCCGTGTCGGGCAGAGCGGCGAGCAGCGGGAACATCGGGAGCGCCCCGATGGTGACCACAGCCGGGGACACGATCGTGTGGGTCCCGACGGTGAACCCGGGTCCGAGCAGGTAGGAGCCGGAGAAGACCACGGCGTTCGGGACCACCAGCAGCGAGACGACGACGAGCTGCACGTTGGCGCCCGCGTCGGTGCGCAGCTGCGAGGTCACGTTGAGCGCCGTGTCGAAGTCGGTGACGAGCGCGACCGCGAAGGCCACGAGCGAGACCAGCAGCCAGAGCCCGATGACCCGCCGGCAGGCGGCGGCGGTGGCCACGACGGACGCCGGCAGGGTGGCGGTCCAGATCGCGGCCCGGCCGGAGCCGACCGCGATGGCTGGCGCGCCCACCAATCCGCAGAGCAGGAACGAGAACAGCACCACCCGGGTCGTGTCCGGGGCCGTGGTCGCGGTCGTGGCCAACGCGTCGGTGGCCACGCCGACCGCGGCGTAGCCGGCGGTGTAGAGCAGGGCGGCGGCGGGCACCGTCCAGTCGCGCTCGCCGTCGGCGATCCGCTGGGCGTCCGGTCCATGGCCGGAGATCGAGTCGCCGAGCCGGTGGCCGATCCGCCACGTGGCCCAGCCGCAGACCACGGTGATGCCCAGCGGCATGGCCGAGACCAGGGCTCCGCCGGCGTGGACGCCCGAGCCGTGGGCCATCAGCCACGCCAGTGCGCCCACCCAGAGCCCGTCCCGCGGGGTGCCGTGCGCGCCGGCGTCGGTCAGGAACCAGCCGGTGACTCCCAGCGCCAGGCAGACCATCAGCGTGCTCGCCGCGGCCACCGCCCCGGCCAGCGGAGCCAGCAGCACCAGCGGACGTCGGTGCCGCAGGTCGCGCCGGAGCTCGCCCGCCGACGGGCGGGTGCGGTCGGGCATGAGCGCGGTCATTCCACTCATCTTCGCCGCGCCCGCAGCCGCGGAGGTGCCGCCACGCCGACTCGTGGGGTTCAGGGTCCGGCGGATACCGTGGTGCGGCCATGCCCCGCACGCTTCTTCCCCAGAAATCCAGCAGAGACGCTGCGCGGAGTCCGGAGGGTTTCGAGTCCTTCTACAAGGACGTCCGCGCCCGGCTGCTGCTGCAGACCTACGCGCTGACCGGGGACCTGCACGCCGCCCAGCGGGCCGTGCGCGACGCGATGGTGGTGGCCTGGCACCACTGGCGGAAGGTGTCCCGGCTCGACCTGCCGGAGGACTACGTCAGGCCGCTGGCGTGGACCCGCGCCCAGCGCCGCAGCACCGCCCGGTGGTGGGCCCGGCAGAAGGACATCGACGCCGAGTCCCGGGCGACGCTCGACGCCCTCGGCAAGCTGAGCACCACCCAGCGCAAGGTGCTGCTGCTGGCCCACCTGACCGCCCTGCCCATCGACGCGATGGCCCGGGAGGCGGGCGTCACCCGTGCCAACGGCGAGCGGGAGCTGCAGACCGCCACCGCACAGTTCTCCGTGCACCGGGAGGTCTCGTCCACCGGGGTGCGGAGTGCCGTGGAGGCCCTGGCGCCCGCGCTCGACTCGGTCCGCTGGCCGCGGCCCTCGATCGTGATGCGGGCCGGCTCGGCCCGCCGCCGGGCGCACACCGCGGTGGGAGTCGCCGGCGCGGTGGCCGCCCTCCTCGTCACCGGCTCGCTCGTGACCGACGCCTCCGGCGCCCGGCCGGCGCTGGCCTCCAAGGGCATCCTCGAGGGCAGCAGCCCGAGCTCGCCGCAGCCCAAGGAGACGGCGCCGCCCGCGCCGGACCCGCTGACGCCCGAGGCACTGCTCGGCGTGCAGCAGGTGTCCGCCGCGATCCCGGGGACCTGGTCCGAGGGCACCACCAGCACCAACACCGCCGGCGACGGACTGGTCTTCACCTGCCAGGGAGGCCGGTACGCCGACATGCACGGCATCGGTGCGCTGGTGCGCACGTTCACCGGCACCGCCAGGACGGACACCGCCAAGACAGACACCGCCAAGACAGACACCGCCAAGACAGACACCGCCAAGACAGACACCGCCAAGCCCGGCACCGCGGAGCCCGGCCCCCTGACCGCCGGCCAGTCGGCTGAGGCGTCGGCCGACGCCGACGCGGCCGAGCACACCTACCAGACCATGCTGAGCTGGTACGCCGGCTGCACCAGCCCCCGGGTCCAGCTCCTGTCCACCCACCGCGTCACGGGGGTGGGTGACGAGGCCATGCTGCTGGTCCTGCGCAGCTGGGCCGACCCGGTCACGACCCAGGTCGTCGGGGTGGCCCGCACGGGCGGGCTCACCACCACCGTGGTCAACACGCTGACCGGGCTGACCGATCCGGCCAAGGACCCGGACCTCGCACCGAGCGCCGGACTGCTGGCCAAGGCGGTCACCGGGCTGTGCACCCTGCCCGACGCGGGCACCTGCACGGCGGAGCCCGAGGTCAAGGACTCCCCCGTGGTCCCGGTCGGCCGGCATCCCTCGCTGCTGATGGAGGCCGACCTCCCACCGGTGCCAACGATCGACGAGCCGTGGGTGGGCACCGCCCCCACCAAGGCCAAGCAGAACTCGGCCGCCACCCGCTGCGACAACACCGACTTCAACGGGCCCGACTTCACCAAGGCGTTCACGCGCACCTTCGTCATCCCGGCGGCGACCCAGCTGCCACCCGAGTTCGGCCTCTCCGAGACCGTCGGCGCACTCCCGCCCAGGCAGGCACAGCAGTTCGTCGACGACCTGCGCGGCAAGCTCGCGAAGTGCCCCGACGAGGACCTCGGCACCAACGTCGAGAAGCTGGTCGAGGAGGAGAGCGGCCCCAAGGACCTGTCGGTGTGGCGGCTGACCGTCGAGGTCTCCCAGAACCGCTCCGTGCGGTTCCTGATGGCCGTCATCCGGTCCGGCAACGCGGTGGGTCAGCTGAGCTTCGTGCCCTCGGACGACGTGAGCATCGGTCCCGACGCCTTCGTCACGCTGACCCGTCGGGCGCAGGAGCGCCTCGGGCAGCTCGCCACGCCGTCGTCCTAGAGCGCCCGAAGGATCTCCCGCATCAGCTCGGCGGTCTCCGACGGCGTCTTGCCCACCTTCACGCCGACCGCCTCGAGGGCCTCCTTCTTGGCCGCCGCGGTCCCGGAGGACCCGGAGACGATGGCACCGGCGTGGCCCATGGTCTTGCCCTCGGGAGCGGTGAAACCGGCGACGTACCCGACGACCGGCTTGGAGACGTTCTCCTTGATGTAGGCCGCCGCGCGCTCCTCGGCGTCACCGCCGATCTCGCCGATCATCACGATCGCCCTGGTCTCCGGGTCCGCCTCGAACGCGGCCAGCGCATCGATGTGCGTGGTGCCGACGATGGGATCGCCCCCGATGCCGATCGCGGTCGAGAAGCCGAAGTCCTTCAGCTCGTACATCATCTGGTAGGTCAGCGTGCCGGACTTTGAGACCAGCCCGATCGGGCCCTTGCCGGCGATCGTGTGGGGCGTGATGCCGGCCAGCGACTCCTCCGGCGTGATGACGCCCGGGCAGTTGGGGCCGATCATCCGGGTGCCGGCATGGTTGGCCGCGGACTGAAGGTAGGACCAGACCTCGGCCGTGTCCTGGACCGGCACGCCCTCGGTGATGACCACGAGCAGGCCGATGCCGGCCTCGATGGCCTCGATGCACGCGTCCTTGGTGAACGCCGGCGGGACGAACACGACCGACACGTCCGCTCCGGTCTCGCCCATCGCCTCCTTGACCGAGCCGAAGACCGGCAGCTCCTGGCCGCCGAGCGCGACCTCGGTGCCCGCCTTGCGGGCGTTGACACCGCCGACGATGGCGGAGCCCGCGTCGAGCATGAGTGCGGTGTGCTTGGAGCCCATCCCGCCGGTCATGCCCTGGACGATGATCCGGGAGTCCTTGTTCAGGTAGATCGACATCGCTCTCTCGTTCTCTCGTCAGGCGGAGGCCAGCTCGGCGGCCTTGTCGGCCGCGCCGTCCATCGTGTCGACCTGGGTGACCAGGGGGTGGTCGAGCTCGTCGAGGATCCGGCGGCCCTCGGCGACGTTGTTGCCGTCGAGGCGGACCACCAGCGGCTTGGAGGCCTCGTCGCCGAGGATCTCCAGCGCGCCCTTGATGCCGTTGGCCACCTCGTCGCAGGCGGTGATGCCGCCGAAGACGTTCACGAACACCGCCTTGACCTGCGCGTCGTGGAGGATCACGTCGAGGCCGTCGGCCATGACCTGCGCCGAGGCGCCGCCGCCGATGTCGAGGAAGTTGGCGGGCTTGACGCCACCGAACTCCTCGCCGGCGTAGGCGACGACGTCGAGCGTGCTCATGACGAGCCC
>Ga0136846_1232443_pt1 | contig 11653 bp, 8 predicted proteins | sample HopSoiMetagenom2_FD_96841 | JGI IMG/M metagenome (GOLD analysis project Ga0136846, IMG submission 96841) | Grasslands soil microbial communities from Hopland, California, USA - 2 Assembly 2016 (version 4) | ecosystem: Environmental > Terrestrial > Soil > Grasslands | place: USA: Hopland... | reverse complement strand
GTGGTTCTGCGAAATCCCGCGAGCCGCACTTCGCTTTCGCACACCAGCAAACCTGATCCCGGACTGCTGAAGATCACAGCTGAGGAAGTTATTACAGCCGCGCGCAACTTGTTGGGGTCAGCCGATGCCTAGCTGGCAGAAAATCGCGCGCCGGATTCGCGTCCCCCTGGGATTTCTGTTCGCAGCCGCCTATCTCTTGCTTGCGCGGCCAAGCTTCGTCTCGATTGCAGCCGGATTTCTGGTCGCCCTGGTTGGTCTGGCCATCCGCGCTTTTGCATCCGGCCATGTGAAGAAAAACGAAACGCTCGCGGTGAGCGGCCCTTACGCTTACACTCGCAATCCGCTCTATCTGGGATCGTTGATTATGGCCGGCGGGTTCATTCTGGCTGCCAGAAACTGGTGGATCGCAGTCATTGCGGTGGCCCTGTTTTTCTTCATCTATATCCCCGTGATCCGTTCGGAAGAAGATTTCCTGCGTGCGCGATTTCCCGAGTTCGCACAGTATGAACTGGCGGTTCCGCGCTTATTGCCGCGTCTGCGAAAATTCCCGAGCAGCGCGAACTCCTTTTCGTGGCATCTTTACTGGAAGCACCGGGAATACAACGCTGCCCTCGGCGCAGTGCTGATGATCGCAGTCCTGATAATGAAGATGTACTGGCAAGCAAGATGACCCGTTCGCTGCAAGTGGTCCGCGTTTTTCTGCTGGGCGTGCTGCCGGTTGCGGCGCAAACTGAGAGCGTATCCGTCGCCGCGGCACCACCTTCGCGAATCCTTGCACCGGCTCCGGCTTTTCGTTTCCCTAACGGACAGAAATTCGTTTATTCCGTCCAGTGGCACATGCTCAACGCCGGAACCGCAACCATCGGGATGCGCCGTTCTCAGGCGGGTGAGCACCTGACGTCTACAGCCGACACTGCCGGCATGACCAATAAAATTTTCCCCGTCCACGATGTCTTCGACGCTGACATCGATCCCATGAGCTTTTGCACCACGAAAGTTGTGAAGCACAGCGAAGAAGGTTCGCGACGGCAGGACCGCACCGTGCAGTTTGACTACGCGCGCCGGCTCAGCATCGTAGACGAAAAGGACCTGAAGACGGGAGAACTGAAACATACCGAGGTTGCGAGTCCCGCTTGCAGCTCCGACATTATTACCGCATTCATTTACGCCAGTTCGCTTCCTTTGACGAACGGCTATACAGAGATGTTCCCCGTAAACGATCGCGGCAAAACGACCGACGTGCGCATTCAAGTTGAAACGCGGGAAAAAATCAAAGTGCCGTCGGGCGAATATCACACTGTGCGGGTGAAGGCCGAACCGTTCTCTGGAGCGATGAAGGGCAAAGGAGTGTTGTGGGTATGGTTCACGGACGATGAAAAGCACGTGCCGGTGCAGATGAAATCCAAGTTAGGATTCGCCGCACTCCTGTTCCAGCTTCAGAGGATTGACCCGCAGCCCGGCGGTCCGTAACCAGGGATCAGCCGCCGGCCAGCAACACCATGCTTGATGGCGCAGGCCAAACGTTTGAAGCGACTGGCGCGACGGCAGGCGGGCGCATTTCAGCCGAGGCCCGCGCCAATCGCTCCACCGCCTCGCGGGCCTGCTTCAATTCCGCGCGTTCGGATTTCGATCCCTCGCAATTTTTAACCAGCAAAGAGAAATACTGGTTGGCCTTGTCGTTCTTCTTCGCCATTTCCGCGGCGCGGGCCGCTCCATACAGCGAATTAAAACGTCCTCGGTCGTTCTTGAGCGAAGCTTCGTAGTCTGACAGCGCTTCGTCCGCGCGACCCATTTCCAATTCCATGTCGCCGAGCATTTCGAGCCTGGGAATCCCGCCGCTCGCTTCGGACTCGCCTTCATCTTTATCGGCAATCGACCGCAGCATACGGAGCGCAACGTCCCGCTTTGCCGGATCGTGCGCGCCTTCGGCAAATGAGAGCCAGGCGTTTGCCACTGTGATCTCATCGCTCACGCCTGCGTCGCCTTCGTCTTTCTTTTTCGCCTTCATGCTTTTCTGAATGGCTTGGAGTTCAGCGATTTCTTTCCGCGCCTGCTCCACGTTTTCGCTTCGCGCCGCGCCAATGGCCCGCGCGAGAAAAGTGATCGCGCGATCTCCCTCACTTGCGCCCTTCACCGGAGCAAGTTGCGCGGCTGCCGACCAATCATGAAGCTCCAGCGCGTAGGACGCAGGAAACGCCGAGAGCGCGAACGTCGTGGGATCGAATCCCATGCCATACATGTCGTGCATGGGAGGCATAACTTTGACGTCGTCAATTATTTTTTGCGCGTCTGCTTCGCGGCCGGTTTGCAGGTAGGCATACACCAGAAAATCGAGGGCATGGAACTGGTGTCCCTCGCCGCCCATGTGCATCGCTGCCTCCTTGCGCGTCGCCTCAACTGAAGCGACATTGGAGGCGATATCGTCCTGCCACAGTCCCAGGCGCGCGAAAATGTGCGCCGGCATGTGCAGCGCGTGCGGAGCCGCGGGCGCGAGCTGCGCATATTTTCGCGCTGCCGGCAGTCCCTGCTGCGCCAGTTCGGGCTTGTCGTAGGTGTGAATCAGGTAGTGCGCAACTCCAGGATGCTTGGGCTCATCCGCGAACAACTTTTCCAACAACGCGGCCGCATGCTTGCGATAAGCATTGCTCGCATCATGTTCGGGCTCAGCTGCAAGCAGACTTAAAGCATAAAAAGCCGACGCCTCGTGATCTTCAGGATGGCACCGCGACACTTTCGCCATCGCCCGGGAATAGGACGAAACGCGCTTTTCATACGATCGTGAGGGGTGCCGATAAAAAGCGCTCAGCGCGGAAATGTAATCCTTCTCGCGCCGGCTCGCCTGCAACTTCCTCGCCGCATTCAGTTCGGCTCCGCCGCGCTCCAGCACTTCCATCTTCGGACGGTTCCACAACTGATGCCACAGGCTCATGGCGACTCCCCAATGCGCGATCGCACATTGCGGATCGTCCTTCTCAATCTGCAGAAATTCCTTCTCGGCCTCTTCGTACCAGAAAGAATGCAGCATGGCCACGCCGCGCTCCACCGGTTTCTGCACCGTAGCCGAGCAGGACGAAGGGAAGTGCACCGTCCCCACCTGTGCCTCAGTCATCTCTTCGTGATGATGGCCTTCATCGGCAGCAAGAAAAACTGGACTGCACATCAGGACGGCGCACAGGAGATAAAGGATCTTCATAGGGGATACCCTGCCTAGTGTAGCGCGGGCGCCCTCGCCCGTGTTGCCATTACCGGCTGCCCACGCGCCCGCGCGCCGAATCAATCAGCTTGGCTGAGTCATAGCCGACCCCATCTTTAAAAACAATTTCAACGTTCTCAATGTCTTCAATCTTTTGCGAAGGATCGCCTTTGATCACCACCAAATCGGCCTGTTTGCCTGGCGCAATGGTCCCAATCTTGTCGGCATCGCCGAGATATTGCGCGCCGTTGAACGTAGCGATGCGGATCGCCTCCAGCGGGGTGAACCCGGCTTCGACCAGCAATTCCACCTCGCGCTGGTCGCCGAATCCGGCCACAATCCCTCCCATGCCGGTGGGATCGAGCCCGGCCAGCAGCGTGCCTCCGGCTTTGACGAACTCGCGCTCGAACTCCATTTCTTTTTTGAACGCCGCAGCCCACGGCGACACATCGGACCTGTAGCGCTTGCGGAGTCTGGCCAGATCGGCTGCGCGTAGCTTGTTGGAAAGCACGTCGCTGCGCGCTTCGTCGGTCAGGGTATCCAGCATGCGAGTTTGAAGCGTGGGCCGTCCGGGAACGTCCATCTCAAAAACCGGCAGCGTGGAGGTGATTGCCACGTGGCGCTTCACCAGGTCCAGAATCATGTCGTGCACCGGCCCGGACTGCACGTCCATCTTGCTGTAGCGTTCGGCATCGTCAGCGACGTCAGGGCACTCGTCGGGTTTCTTTTCAGCAAAGAATTCCGTGTCCACTAACAACCCGTGCTCGAGGTCGTCGATGCCCAGCGCCGCCGCTTCGCGGAATCCAATCGAGCAAAGATGCGCGGTGACTTTGGCGCCGCGAGCATGAGCTGCCTTGATCGCGGCCGCCAGTTCGTCACGCGTCAGAAAGTTGTAGCCCTTGAAATTGTCCACACCCTGATCCAGCCAGAAGTTGACGGTCTTCGCAGCCTCGTCTGGCCCGGTGAGTTTGTGCGCCTGCAGGACCCAGCTTCCTTTGCCCTCAAGATACGGCCCAGTCGCGTGGATCTTCGGGCCCGGTGTCTCGCCGGCATCGATGTGATGCTTCACTTCCAGATCGGTGTAGGGCTCAAGCGAGCCGCCGGTGCGGATTGTGGTCACCCCGCCCGCAAGATAAAGCCGCGGAAAACTGTAGGCCATTTCGCCATAAACGCCGTCGCCCATGGGATAAAACATGTGATCGTGCATGCCCACGAGTCCGGGGATGATTGTGTAACCGTGCAGGTCGAGCACCTGCGCATCCTTGGGCACATTCGCGGAAGCGGCACTGGCGATGGACTCGATCTTTCCGTGCGCAAGGATAACGGTCTGGTCTTCACGGGCAGCGGCGCCGGTGCCATCAATCACCCGCACGTGCTCAAGAGCGACCACCGGCGCGCTCACTTTGACGAACTCTTTGACTTCCGGCGAGAGCGTCTGGGCCACCGCCATCGCGCAGTATCCCACCAATAGCAGCCCGAAAATCTTCCTCATGATTCCTCCGAGAACATCGCGGAGGATTGTACCCCACCCTGCCGCAACACATGAATTCGTAAAGAAGCCGCCGAGAAAGTTCGGCATCGCAGTATTGATCATTCCCAATACGAACGCGGTTATCAGTGCACCTTCGCTATCCCCTGCTAAAATCAATATTCACGCTCCCATCATGGATTCCTCCCTCATCCGCAACTTCGCGATCATTGCCCACATCGACCATGGGAAATCTACGCTGGCCGACCGGTTGCTTGAGCTTACGGGATCGCTCACGGCGCGCGAGATGCAGGCGCAGGTGCTCGATTCGATGGATCTGGAGCGGGAGCGCGGCATCACCATCAAGGCGCATGCGGTACGCATGATGTACATCGCGCAGGATGGTCAGACTTACCAACTCAACCTGATCGACACGCCTGGGCACGTGGATTTTTCGTACGAAGTTTCGCGGTCACTGGCGGCGTGCGAGGGCGCGCTGCTGGTGGTCGATGCATCCCAGGGGGTCGAGGCGCAGACGCTGGCGAATTCTTATCTGGCGATCAATCACGGGCTGGAGATTATTCCCGTCATCAACAAGATCGATCTGCCCAGCGCCGACATCCCGCGCACCAAAGAAATGATCGAGAGCGCAGTCGGCCTTGACGCCACCGATGCGGTCCTTATCAGCGCCAAGACCGGGGAAGGCGTGCCGGCTGTTTTGGAAGCCATCGTTAAGCGCACCCATGCACCGAAGGGCGATCCTGATCACCGCTTGCAGGCGCTGCTGTTTGATTCCTGGTTCGATCCCTATCGCGGCGTGATTGTGCTGGTGCGCGTGTTTGAGGGCACGCTGCGCAAAGGGCAAAAGATTCGCCTGTGGTCGAACGGCCGGGTGTTCGAGGTGGAGGCGCTGGGCGTGCTCACCCCCAAGCCGGTTGTGATCGACGAGCTCAGCGCCGGTGAAGTAGGCTTCATGATCGCCAACATCAAGAATGTTGCCGATACCAAAATCGGCGACACCATTACCGACGAAGCCAACCCCGCCATTGAGCCGCTGCCCGGCTTCGAAGAAATCAAACCGATGGTTTTCGCCGGAATCTATACGGTGGATGCTCACGCGCACACTCAACTGCGCGAGGCGCTCGACAAACTTCGGCTCAACGATTCGTCATTTTTCTTTGAGCCGGAAAGCTCTGTCGCTCTCGGATTCGGCTTCCGCTGCGGCTTTCTCGGGCTGCTGCACATGGAAATTATTCAGGAACGCCTGGAGCGCGAGTTCGGGCTTGAGTTGATCACCACCGCTCCGAGCGTGCGTTACCAGATCACCAAAACCGACGGCGAGCAGGTTGAAGTGGACAATCCGTCGCGGTGGCCAGATCCCAGTGAGATCGATAAGGTGGATGAACCGGTCATTCTAGCGACCATTCTGACCAACGAAGAATATGTTGGCGGAATTCTGGCGCTGGTGGAAGAAAAACGCGGCAAGCAAAAAAGCTTTGAATACGTGACCTCGAACCGCGTGATGCTGCAATACGAGCTGCCGCTGAATGAGATTGTGCTCGATTTCTACGATCGCCTGAAATCGGTTTCACGCGGATACGCTTCGCTCGACTACCACCTCGCCGGAAGCTGGGAGTCGCCGATGGTGAAGCTCGACATTCTGGTCGCCGGCGATCCGGTGGACGCGCTCTCCATCATCGTGCACCGCGATTTCGCCTACGAGCGCGGCAAGGCGCTGGTGAGCAAGATGCGCGAACTGATCCCGCGGCAGATGTTCGAGGTCCCTATCCAGGCATCGATCGGAGCCAAAATCATTGCGCGAGAAACCGTGCACGCCATGCGGAAAAACGTGATCGCCAAGTGCTACGGCGGCGACATCAGCCGCAAGCGCAAGCTGCTCGAAAAGCAAAAAGAAGGCAAGAAGCGCATGAAGCGCATTGGAAGAGTGGATATTCCTCAGGAAGCGTTTTTGGCGGTGTTGAAAGTGGGCGAGGGCAGTTAGTAGAAACTAACCGCCCTCGGGTTCGATTCGACTTCTTGAAACAGCCCCAGGCTAACGAATTTTAAAACCTACATCGTATCTCCCCGTTTCCTCAGAAACGCCGGAACGTCAAGGTCCGCTTGCTCGAAGTTGGCGATCATGGCGGTGCGCATGTTGTCGAGTGAAATTACCTCGGCAGATGCGGCCGGAGCCGGGTGAACTGATTCCATCACCATCGGCGAAGGCGCCGGTTCGGAGTCGAAATCGTCGGCACCGGTGTTCACGGTGAATCCGGTCGATTCGCTGCGCCGCCGCGGACGATCTTCCTCCTTGAACCCGGTGGCGATGACCGTGATCTTGACCGCGTCTTTCATCTTTTCATCCAGCACCGCGCCGAAGATGATGTTGGCGTCTTCGTGGGCGGCGTTTTGAATGATGCTGCAGGCTTCCTGGACTTCGGCAAGCTTCAGTGACGCCGACCCGGTGATGTTGATGAGGATACCGCGTGCGCCGTCGATTGCGCCGGCTTCGAGCAGAGGCGAGGCGATGGCTTTTTGCGCCGCCTCGGTTGCGCGGCGCGAGCCGTTGGCCGTGGCCGTGCCCATGACTGCGTATCCCATGCGCGCCATGATTGCTTTCACGTCGGCGAAATCGCGGTTGATGATGCCGGGGATGGTGATGATGTCGGAAATTCCCTGCACGCCCTGGCGAAGAATGTCGTCGGCGACGCGGAAGGACTCGAAGAAGCCGGCGTCCTGCGCCACTGCCAGCAGCTTTTCGTTGGGGATGACGATGGTTGTGTCCACCGAATCCATCAGTTCGGCGACGCCGCGCTCAGCCTGCTGCATGCGGCGCTTGCCTTCGAACGCGAATGGCTTGGTGACCACGGCGACGGTGAGTGCGCCCATTTCGCTGGCCAGCGATGCGATGATCGGCGCCGCGCCCGTGCCGGTGCCGCCACCCAGTCCGGTAGTGACGAATACCATGTCCGCACCTTCGAGGGCTTCGATGATCTTGTCGGAATCTTCGAGAGCGGCTTTGCGACCGACCTCGGGGTACGCGCCGGCGCCCAGGCCGTTGGTGAGCTTCACGCCCAGTTGGATCTTCATGGGGGCACGCGACATGCGTAAGGCTTGAAGATCGGTGTTGGCGACGATGAACTCGATGCCGTCCATGCCAGCCTCAATCATGCGGTTGACAGCGTTGCCGCCACCCCCGCCGATGCCTATCACCTTGATGCGCGCGTCGTTGCGGGAGTCGTCGGTATAGTTGATGCGAATTTCGTTGGTTTCTTTTTTCATTACTTCACCTCGTAAAATCGTGTTACGTAAAATCGTCGTACGTCGTTCGCGAATGCCTAGCAACTCATCACTAGCAACCGATTTCTGCTGCTTCACCCCACCAGCATTGCTTTCAATCGCGAACTCCAGCGGTCGTCCTGAACTCCCCGAGCTGTACGGGCGCGGTGTCCGTAGGTCACCATGCCCAACACAGTGGCATACTCGGGCTCGGCCAGCGTTGACGGCATTTTCGCAATCGGATTCGGCCACGCCATCCGCACCGGCTTGCGCATGACTGAATCTGCGATGTCCATCAGGCCCGGCAAGCGGGCGCCGCCTCCGCTGAGCACAAGGCCAGCCGCGCAGACTTCCAGCATCCCGGCATGACGCAAGCTCTCGCGCAGCATCTCGAACAATTCGCGGGCCCGCGGCTCAAGAATTTCGCCGACCATGCGCTGCGAGATCAGCCGGGAAGCCCGATCTCCGACTGACGGCACCTCAACTTCGTTGCCTTCTGGAATCAAGGTGACAATCGCATTTCCGAAAAGCTTTTTGATTTTCTCGGCTTCGATAATCGGAGTGCACAGGCCCACCGAAAGATCGCTGGTGAAGTGATCGCCGCCGACGGGCAGCACCGCAGTGTGGGCCACCGCGCCTTCCTGAATTACGACCAGATTTGTTGACCCCGCTCCGATATCGGCCAGGCAGATTCCCAACTCGCGCTCGTCGGAACGTAAAACCGAGTCTGCACAAGCCAGCGGCTCGAAGATCGTGTCATCAACGTGCACGCCGGCGCGGTTGACGGCGGTGACTACATTTTGAGTCGCTGAGGTTGCAGCGGAAATCATGTGCACACGCACTTCGAGTCGGGTCGCGATCATTCCCAGCGGGTCATGGACGCCGTGCTGCTCGTCGAGAATGAATTCCTGCGGCAGCAGGTGCAGCACTTCGCGATCGGGGGGAAGTGGAATGTTGCGGGCTTTATCCACGGCCTGACGAATCTCATCGCGGCCGATCTCTCGCGCCCGGTTGAAAATCAGGCCGCCGTGAGTATTGATTCCGCGTACGTGCGCTCCGGCGACGCCCAACACGGCATGTTCGATTGCAACTCCCGCGCTGTCCTCAGCTTGCTCGACGGCCTTCTGAATCGAAGCGACGGCTTTATCGAGATCGACAATGATGCCCTTGCGCGAGCCGCGTGACTCCGCCCGGCCGTGGCCGCGATAGCGCAATCCGGCGTCGGTAATTTCAGCCACCAGAACGCACGTCTTCGCGCTGCCTACATCAATCGCGGTCAGAAAATTTTCGTTGGCTCTGGGCATCGTTAGTGGCTTGCCGATCCTTTCGTGATTGCCGGACTCGGCTTTTTGATCGCGACCGGCGCCGTTTGTGAAGCAGGCACTACCTGCCCGGCGGATTTGGTAACCGCGCGTTTTGTTACAGCATGTTTCGCAGGAGACCAGCGCTTGTGCCAGCGCGACGGCTTAGGTGCAAGCTTCGCGCCAGCGGGTACGGATCTTTGCGCTTTCGCCGGGATGGGCTTTTCCGTATGCCTGCTTACCGCCATATTCACCGTCGCCGGTTTGAACGGTGATTTGGAGGGCTCGCGCATCACCAGCGCCGCCGGTTTTACTCCAGCCGAGATCGCTGCCTTCGCGGAAGCGGCCGAAAGTGCCGGCTGCCGCGCCGTTCCGCGCAGATCAGGATTGACAATGATCTGCCGGTCGTAACGCAGATCCACCGACTCCAATTTTTCAAACTGCTGCCGCCACTCCCGCAGATGCGCTACATAGATCTTGAAGCGGTCGAGATAATTCGACGATCCAAGATGCACCAGCACCTCGCCGTCGGGATCGTTGGTCAGCACCTTCACGTCTTCGGGATCGGACAAATCCACTTCACTCAATTCGTGCGAGTAGTTGGTGCCGCCTGAATCGAGTTCGCTGACCAGTGTGTTGTAGATTCGCATGCGGGGCGCGCGAGTAGATAGCGGCTCACCGGCATTCATCCCAACGATTACCGGGAAAGAGAACTTGCGCCTGGTCGAAAGATCCATCAGCACGCCTCCGGCATCGACCAGCATGATTTTCGAACCCACGCGGGCAAAGGCTACCGGCGTACGCTCGTGAATCGAAATCTTGATTCGGTCGGGGGCGAAACGCATCACGCTGGCCGACTCAACCCAGGGAATCTGCTCCAGCTGTTTCTGGCGCTGGTCGAGTGGAATATAGAAGACGTTGCGTCCGATGTCGGCGCCCATGACCTCCATCACCTGGGCGCGGGTGACGTTGCCCAGCCCGGACATGTCAATGTCATCGCTCGATTGAAGCCGGAAGCGCCAGGAGTGCTCGCCATAGTGATAAAGAGCGGCGGCGCTCACCGCGCCAATGGCGGCGACGGCGATGGCCACGATCGTCCAAAGCAATTTGGTTGCGGTCTTTTTGGGGAGCGGGCTGCGGCGTGCGGACACACGCTTCTGCGCCCGTAGAAATGGCGATTCCTTCTCCGCGTCCAAGTCGAGCAGGCGAGCGTCGTCCAATTCTTCGCGCGCTGCGTCGTCGGGCGCTGAGTACAACTCTTCCTGGATGGCGGAACTACTTCTCTTTGCCATTCAACAGGTCAGTTGTCGAGGGAACCGCTGAGCAATTTCACTATAACTTTATTCCGCGAGAGGAAGGTAGAGAAAAGTTGATTTATTTTGCACAGGGGGGACAGGGGGCAGCCATCAGCCATCAGCCATCAGGTAAAGCGGGGGAACAGCCGTCAGCCATCAGCCATCAGCCGTCAGGTAAAGCTGGATCTGATGTGGAGCTGCCAACGTCCTCACTCGCTATCTCTCGTGCTTGCGGCAGAGGACGCCTGTTGGACATCAGATCCAGGTTTACCTGACGGCTGATGGCTGAGGCCTGCCGGCTGAGGCCTGCCGGCTGATTCCTGCCGGCTGATTCCTGCTCTTCCTGCTGATTCCCGAGCGACGAACGTCTCACTCGCTATCTCTCGTGCTTGCGGCAGAGGACCCTTGGCGGACATCAGATCCAGGTTTACCTGATGGCTGACGGCTGATGGCTGACCCCTGCTTTCCTGCTATCATTTTCCACTCCATGCATCCCATTCTTCTCAGCTTGCTGCTGGGCAGCGCCGCTGCGGCCGCGAACGTGTTTGGCGGGACGATTATTGTTCAGAGAAACTGGGACCGGTCTTATCTCAAATACTTTGTGGCGCTGGGAGCCGGGTTCATGCTGGCCACGGCGATTCTGGAGATCATCCCGGCCAGCCTGAACCTCCGCGAGAAAGACGCTCCTTTATTAATACTCGCGGGATATCTGATTACGCATTTCTTTGAGCATACCCTTGCCCCCCACTTCCATTTCGGCGAGGAGACCCATCACGAGCACTTCGTTGCCGCCCATAAGGGAATTTCGGTGCTGCTGGCGCTGGTGATTCACACTTTCTTCGACGGCATCGCGATCGCCTCTGGCTTTATCGTGTCCAACTGGCTGGGATGGATCATTTTCCTTGCGGTATTCCTGCACAAAATTCCTGAAGGCTTCACCGTCGCATCGGTAATGCTGGCCAGCGGACGTAGCCGGCGATTGGCGTGGCTGGCGTCAGTTCTTCTGGGCGCAGCGACTTTCGCCGGCGTCCTGACAATGGCGATTTTCAAGCACCATGTAGGAATCGGCCTGCCGCTCTCGGGGGGAGTAACGATCTACGTAGCCGCCTCAGACCTG
>Ga0136846_1220524_pt1 | contig 11653 bp, 11 predicted proteins | sample HopSoiMetagenom2_FD_96841 | JGI IMG/M metagenome (GOLD analysis project Ga0136846, IMG submission 96841) | Grasslands soil microbial communities from Hopland, California, USA - 2 Assembly 2016 (version 4) | ecosystem: Environmental > Terrestrial > Soil > Grasslands | place: USA: Hopland... | reverse complement strand
CGCTGTGATAGCTCCCATAAAATGTGTATGCCACGCTGACCTGCAGTCACAATGCTATGTTCGTTAAGGATTTGCAGTAGTTCTTTGCGTGTAAGGATCTCGCCACCCTTGAGCGCAGCAATAATGATCGTAGCGTACTCTGTTACGAGCTCTTCGGTCAGCTCAAGCTGGCGGCGCCGTGCCGATTGGCCAGAAAGTATCCGTGGCGCCATAAGTTGTACCATCCATTTGGCATCTTCGGCTGGGACAAAGTGTATCGTCCCGCGCATTGGCCAGGTACGCAAGATCTGTCGTTCTTCGATTGCGCGCTCCACGTCCTCTCGGGACAAAGCAGGAAGCCGCACTCCGATAGCCCAGAGTGCATTCTGATAGTCTTGCGCCTGCATTGCTCCCATATGGCGCAATAGTTCCACGGGCGTCTGAAATATATGCTGCGTTACCTGAAGGTTTTGTAGGCGCAGGCTAGTAATCTCAGATGGGCTCATTCTAAGAGTAGTTGTCGAAGCGCTTAATATTTTGGCGCATATCTTCCCACGTGTGATGGAAGTGGTCTACGTCTGGAGTGCTCATGAAGCTGCTGGGGTTACTGCGTGCCTCAAGGAATGAATGTTCGATGGTTTTAACGCGGTTCTCTAGGTCGCGAGGGTTTTTGTGCATCTCGATGTCATCTTCGAGGTGTTGCAGCTCGCGCTTAACAAATTGGGCAGTAGGGTGGTTGTGGTCGTCAATCGCGTCATGCACCTGGAAGCGTAGCTGTTTTATCTGGTTATAGAGTGGCTGATATTTTGGGTCGATGCTCATGTTGCCTCCTTAGGTTCTGGCTCTATTATTACGCGGGTATATGCAAAACTGCAACCCGGCTGCATCTCTAGTGTAGTTTCTCCTCTTTATTCAGCATGGCAATAAGTTTTTGGATGCGTGCTGCACGAGTTTCTGGCTTCTTGGCAGTTTGTATGCGCCACAGGATGGCGTAGGTGTTGGCTTTATTTAGTGTCGCATAAAAGGCTTTGGCTTTAGGGTTCTTGTCCAGTTCATCCTGGAAATCTTTGGGAATGGTCATATTGGAGGGCGAATCATACGCCTGGTCCCAGCGGCCGTCAGCTTTGGCGGCAGTGACTTCAGCTAGGCCGGACGGACGCATTTTGCCCGCCTTAGTAAGTTGGTCGATGAAAGTTATGTTGCGCTTTGACCATGTACCCTTTGGCCGTCGCTTAGTAAACTTCTGCAGATAGTAGGTTTCGTCTATGCTTTTAGTTTGGCCGTCAATCCAGCCAAAGCATAGAGCGACCTGCAGCGCCTCGTCGTAATTTAGCGAAGTAATACCGCTGGATTTTTTGGCAAATTTGAGCCATACACCGGGTGTGTCTTCGAAGTGCTTTTCTAACCAGTCCTCCCACTCAGACTGAGCTGCGAAGAACATAACAGGTGCGTCTTTGTATGTTTCTTGTTCCATGGAGTTATCCTACCGATATCATAATAGCGCCAACAACGCTTACCAAGCCACCAGCTAGCGGAATAAGCTTGAACTCTTCCTTGAAGTGGCGTAGGGCTAAAAATACGGTTAGGACTGGGTAGCAGCCAGATAGCGCCGTAACAATGGCGCCTGAGGCTGATTCGTTTGCAAGGCCCAGGTTGAGCATAAGTGCGCCGCTTACTTGAATGAGACCTGCTGCAATTATGAATTTGTTCTTGCCGGATTGTTTTAGTGCACGGAGCGAAATATCTTCGTCACCCTTAATGAAAGGTAGTAATATGCCGATAGTTATAGCCGAGAAGGTAAATTCTATTAATGTAGCGATTTGCCAACCCAATTCGGCAATAGATTGTGATAGCAGAGCAAAGCCTACGCCCCAGCCAAGCGCTGTCAAGATAGCCCAAGCAGGACCTGTTCCGATTTTCTTTACTCGTTGTTTGACTCCCAGTACTTCGGAGGCAACAGTTACGCCCACGACAACAAGAACGATGCCAATTATTTGCTTTGACGTTAGATGTGCATGAAATACCGCGAGTGCTACCAGGGTTGTAATTAAAGGATACGAACCACTTACGGGGCTAACAATGCTGACAGGTCCTGCTTGCAGGCATTTGAAGAAAGCTATGGCTCCAAAGCTGATCGCTAGATCACCCGCTAGTACATAGACTAAACCCCTTGTAGTTACCTCGAATGGTGGGTGCAAAAAGAGTATGTACACCAGCAAAAACGCGCAAGCACCGATAACGTTTACAAAAAATGCAGAGACCATGGGACCAATAGTCTTAGAGGCTCGAGCAGCGTAAAAATCGGATACACCCCAAAAAACAGCAGCGCTAAGGCCAAAGAAAATGGCAAGTTGTGTTGCGTCCATTTGTGTATTTTACGCTGCCTGGTCTCGATTACGAAGTGCAGTATTACCAACATGCTCTATAAGACTGCCACGCGCATCATGCGCTTCTTCGGCAATGGCTGGACCCCGCATGTTCACGTCGCCAATATATAACTTGCCTTTTGCATTTACAACGTCAGCGTTACCGTAGAACTGCCTTATCTCTTTGCCTGAATGTCTCTCTGCCACTTTTTTAACCTCTGCACCGATTTGTACGCAAGCCTCATGCACTGGGTGCTCCTCAGGTATAGAATCTTTATCAAGTGCAATATTACCGGCGACTTTCATATACTGGCGGCCAGGTTCACCGTATTTGAGTGTGGGGTAGGCCTCTACCGTTAGTTTGCCACTATCGTCCGTGTCGACAATTATGTGCATACGAATTTCTCGCTGGCGACTTTTGTCAGAATTGAATATCTTGAGTTTTTCGCTAGCCTCATCGTCACCCTCACGTGCTTTTAGGCCAGGGATAGGGTCGGTTAGATCAAGATAAGGCTGTATATGGCCTTCTGGGTCGATGTTACTCCCGTAACGCTTAGCGGCTGCCTCGAACTCCTTTAAACTTGGAAAGACTTGTATGCCGTAGCCCTGGGAGCCAGCGCGTTGTTTGTAGATGACGGGCGAATCACCTCTCTCGTCAGCGAAGCGTTCAAAATCACGAGCTTTATATGTCGGTATACCGACTCCTAGACGTGACACAATATCTTCAGTTAGGTCTTTGTCGTTGCCCATATCTTGGATCGGCCAAGGATTCCAGAGCCTGTCTAATGGTAGACCAAGGCCGAACGCCTTACGTTTGTTGATGTCTGGGTATCTGGTCTTCTCACCATGGAATACGGCAACGCCGTGGTCAATAATGGCAGGGATTGTGCGTATGTCGCCTTCTTCAAAATCTGCCTTAATTATTGTCCCGCCTTTGTCGAAGGTAATGTTACGATACATACCGACGCGTGGCGGCCGGCCTTGCTCCTCGAATTCTTGCGGTGGTTCGAGCATGCTCATTGCGATTAGCTCAAGGCCTTTGTCGCTGAATCCACGCTGATATTCATGAATATTGCGATATATTCTGTCACGGTATGGGTGTATCTCGCCACTTGGGTCGAAGTATGGGCCATAGAATATCCCTACGGCGGATTCAAAATCAGACATGTGCTCCTCGGATAAATTAACTGACATATAGTAAGCGCCCTGCAAAAGTTTCGCAAGGCGCTTACGTTTTTATTGGTAGCGTCTACTGTATTTGTAGGTCGCTGGCTTTAACGTAAGCCACACGATGATTGAACGAAATCTCTATGTACTTGTCGTGACCTGTGAAAACCTTGTGGTCGTAAGGTTTACTGTAGTCGATAGTTGCGTCATAGAAGTAATCGGTAGGTGGATTGCTATCGAGCACCACATATGATTGGTCCTTTGGTAGCGTGTACAACTCATTCTGAGCTGCTGGCGGCACGGTGTTTGGATATGCACTGACTTCAGGGAAGGCAGTGGAGTATACCGAAACTGCGCTTAAGTCGCCTACAGCCTTAGCCGTCTTAGACTGTACAGTAGTGGTATTTGCTTGATGCGGGTTGTAGAGCCAGCCGACTTTGCCGTCGTACCAAATGCCCGTCCAATTGTCTTTGGTGTCTGCCACAACAAAACGTTGACCGTCTGTTGCTTTGGCGCTCCAGTCAGCATGGTCAGTAGTTCCGGCCGCACCATCAGAGTGCATATATTTATTAGATAGTAGTGGTGAGTTGCTGCTTGCTTGCGTATGTAGATATACGAAGTTTGAGCCTTGCTTTGGTAGTGGAGTACAAGTGCCTGTTGAGCAGTCTTGTATCTCAGGTTTGTTGGCCTCAAAGAGTGGTGATATCTGGACTACACTGCCTTTCTTGATTGGGGCGTCTGGTGCATTCAGATCGGTCGATTTGCCAGTCAGAAGTGCCATGTAGTGATCCCAATCCCAGTATGCGCCTGGATCCCAGTGAGAACTCACGACGGCGCTTGGTTTAACCTTAGACACCTCATCATGACCAATAATATGTTGGCGATCTAGTGGGATGCCATATTGTTTGGCCAAATATTTGACCAATTTAGCCGAGGTCTTGTACATAGTTTCGGTGTACCAGCCGGAGCCTTCGTTAGCGTAGCCTTCGTGCTCAATATTAATGGCGTGCATATTGGTGTACCAGTTGCCAGCGCCCCAAGAGACATCGCTAGGACGTACTGTCTCGGTGACGGCCCCATCAGAAGAACGAATGACATAATTAGCGCTTACGTAGCTAGTGGTGTCCTGAAAGTGGCTGATTGCACTAGAGTATGACCCCTCGGTGTCATGAATGATGATCTTGTCGATCTTCATATCAGTGGGCCGATTCGCATGATCGTAGTTGCCGTAGTCTGCAGGGTCGCTGCTATTTGCAGCATAGCCAGCTGGCACAAACCTACACATGATATCGGAAGGGCAATCGGTGCCGTTCGGTTGGGTTACAGGTTGGGCGAGGCTTAGCTTCTTTATGTCATCAGTCTTTGGCTTGGTGTGACTGTCTTTTTGCAGGCTAAGTGATTGGCCGTCTGTTGTCTTGCTCGAAGCGCCGTCTCGCACGGTGTCGTAGACTTGGTCAGCGAAATCTTTTGCGGTCTGGCTGTCTTTGGCGCCACTAAATTTAGCAACAGCTGCATACCAGTCATCGCTGTCTTTGGGGAGTTGGCCCTCGTTAAGGTCTTTGGCGTATTTGGCGATTACCGCCGCTGCGCCACGAACATTCTGTGCGTCATCCTTTTTTAGCGTGTCCACAGGTATATGTAGCAGGCTAGCTGCTTCATCAAGCGTAAATTCTCCGTCTACATCTGACTTTGCTGAAATAGGCCTATTGGGGTCACCTCGCTCATCGATATCTGTTTGTGTCGATGTCGTCAAATTCATAAGGCCATAGCCGCCATTGACGCTAGCCTGGCCATGATGGTTTTCCCACCGGGACTCATTATAAGAAACAGCCATGAGAACGCTTTTCGGAACGTTGAACTCATTGGCTGCTTTGCTGAATATTTCTTGGCGATTATTTTGCTGCGATGCCGCAAGTGCAGTTAGCGGTGTTGCGCTCACCATGGCGATCGCTGCCGCAAGACCCATACATGCGCTAAATACATGATGTCTCTTGGGATGTCTCATATGCTCTCCTGTATATTATGTTTCTGTGCCTATAAGTACTAGGCCAGCATACATAGTTCAGGTAATGAGAAATGTAAGAAATTCGACTGTTCACACTGGACAATCAAAAATGCCGGCGGGCAGGTCGGCATTTTTGATTTTAATTGAGTATTTATTACCAGTAATGGGCGACGTCAACAATGACGTGGTTGCCAGATTTCAGGACACGGAAGGGAAGTTTGCTGCGGACTCCAAGCCCAACAAGTGTCTTGCCTTCAAAGCTGCTGCCGTATTTAGCCGACTTAAATGTACTGTAACCAGATAGATCTACACCTGGTAGTGTTTTATCCTCAACACCCGTATATGTTGACTTGATAGGCGCATTTATAACGATGCGTAGTTTTGCGCCCCCTGTTAAGTGAATGGGCTTGCCCGATGCAATTCCAACTACATTAGAAACGTATTCTACTTTATAGCCGGTAGCACCGCTGCCGGACAGATCAAAGGTCATACGGTCGTAGCAGGTGTGCCTTCCTGTACGAATATTCGTTAGAGAACGCGTTGTGGTAGTGGACGAGGACTTAGCTCCGCTGCCCCACGTAAGACCACAATAGGGTGCTGCTTGTACTGACGATACCGAAACACATAGCGCGGCAAAAAAGCCGACTACTGATGCAAGAATTACTTTCCTCATATCTCCTCCTAGGTTTACTGCCCGTATATACAGTATAAGCTTATTCTCAGCTAAAGGATGCGATTTGCATCACGTTCAATGCAATGGCATGTCGGTCAATACACCTAGCACATATTGGGCGCGCAAATTGCGCACTTCGCCCATGTCGGCCGCCATACTCATAGCGGTAGTTAGGCTGTCACCGTTTAAGACGCCGCTACAGTCTAACTCGTATGGTATAGCGTGGACTGAATGGCTAAAAGGGTTTGGGATATCCAGTAATGTGGCATGCCCGACTCGAGCATGAAACCTAGTAGCTTCTGCTAGCAGCCTCTGTTGCATCTCTTCTTGGGCATGTCCGCGTGGGTTGCCTAGCATGTGTGACCCCGAAAGCTGGTTGGCATAATCGATGTCGGCAAGTAGTTTTGTACGTAAGGATGGGTCACAATAAGTAGGAAGTTCGGCTAGCGCAGTAACGGCGGCGTACTTACCAGTTCTGGATTTTCTATATAAAAGGGGCGGAACATCACTTGATTTCTCGTAAAGTGCGTCATAGCCGTCGGGTGCTCCTATTCCCAGACAGCCTTCGGGCGTGTTTGTCGTTGAGAATAGGAGTGTACCTTGGCGCCGGCCGACACGCTTACTGACAATAAGTCGGCTTAGCGCGAGGGCAAGTTCGGCATTGGTTTTGGGCTTTTCATAACTGTCGATGATTAATCGGTAATTTGCCCCTACACTCTCTGGAGAGGGCAATCGGTCATGAGGGCGAAATCTTACAGGTAGGGATTTTTTCAGGTTGACGGTCATAGGCTCTTCTACATTCTAATTGCCCACCCGATTTTGACACAAGTTTGTAGTTTATCAGCTTGCCCCGCGATTACCAAGAAATAGCCCTTGGCTCCCTATTGTACGCTTACCGGTACTGTGCTCAATTTCCAGTATGTCTCAAAGATAGCCTTCATCATATTGGCGTATTCTTGGTTGATGATTTCAACGCCAACCTTTTGCTCTTCACGCCAGTGATATATCGATACTGTGTCGTTGTAGATGACTGTCTGGCGTGCTAGGTGCAGGATATCATCGTCAAGCAGGCGGCATTCGTACTGCTGCATGAAGTCTTGGTTGTTAGTAAACGTCATGTTCTGCTTGTCGGAAGTATTGATGATCTCTAGGACTTTGTATCCGGCTTCAACACTTAAGGCACGGTGCTTCTCGGCCCAATAGTGGTTAGGGATTAAATCTTCGATAGAGCCGCTGCCGAGCGTATAGGTTGTGCCGCGTGCCTTTAGCTCATGCCAACACATTTGCTTCAAGCCCTCTACTCCTTCGTAAGTTCGGATAGTCATGAGGCCGTCGGTTGATTGGCTGAGATGCTGCAAGCTGGGTACGATCTTCTGTAAGTCCACTCTAGCCTCGCGCAGCTGCTGCTCCTTGGCGGTTAGCTCCAATTCAAGGACACCGGGGTCACAGGCTTTGAGAAATGTGCCGCGGTCATCAGTTTGATGTGTGACCAAACCCATTTGTTCAAGATCCTGAACAATACGGTATACCTTAGTGCGGTTGATTTTAGTAGCACGGCTGACTCGCAAATGCGTAGCAACCTCTTTGCACAAAAACAGATATACCTGCGCAGATTCTGGTGAGAGACCGCTGCGTCCTAGGATATCAAGTGTTCGCGCTTGATTGTTCATTATGGTGAACAGTTTACGCCTCTGTTTGTAAAAAGTATAGACTCATCAGATAATGAGTAGTTTGACAGCTGAAGGGCCGGCATTAGGGCCAAGCGGTGAGTTTGATGCACTGCGCGTGCCCTACGAAGTCTTTACGAGTCCACTCGAAGCACGTGCACCAGTCACCTTAGATGAACAACAGCAAATGCACAATGCTTATTTCATTCTAGGTGCGCTGCAGGCAGCAACCCATCGCATGGACGCGAGGCTTGATAGCGACAAGCTCTTGGAGAGTCCAGAAACTTCGACCGCATGGCTGGGCGACATAGCTAGATCGCTCATTAGAGGGGAACGAATTACAGTAGAACCGTTCATACCGTATGTTACGGATTATGCCAACGAAGAGGGGAGCCTGTGTGTCAACGGACAGAACCACTCCTTGGCGCTCACTAATCTTTTGAGGTCAATAGCACCGCCAGCAGCCAATATTGCCATAACAACTGTAGTACATGATGCCTACTCTCTTTCGAATAATGTGGCGCAGACAAAGTCAGAACAATACAGTCATACTGTTAACGCCGCAGCGCTTCTTCGTAGTAAGGGAATACTAAAGGGTGCAAGTCGACCTGGTGTAGACTACAGTTTCCTGCCAACTGCACCATACTATCGCCAAAGTACAAAGCCAGGTGGCTTAATCGCTAAATTGCGAGAATCTGAATGGGGTGATGTGCACACTAGCCGTGACGATTTTAAGGTATTTACGCCCAGCTCTGCGCTTAGAAGCATTACTTCTCTTGGGTCAATGAGGAAAGCCCCAGCCGACATCATACTTCTCAATCCCATTGAGCAAGAAGATCATGCAGTTCTCCACGCTAGCGCACTCGATAGTTTGCTTAATGGCCCCGACAACCGTGAAAATCATATAGCGTTCGCGAATCCCTTACAAGACAAAGTCTTCGAGAGCGTCTATGCCTTATTGAGGGCTACGGGATCAATTAAACAACATCGCTTTCATGTAATTCATTCCAGGGACTATTCACTGCCTCCGGACCAACTCACCTATGTTATTGGAAGCCAACTGGGCAGACACGTACAACGCTTTATAGACTTCAAGGACCAGTACAGCAACTTTGAGAAGTTTGGCACAAAAAAATACGTAGAAGATAACTACGAAGGCGAGAATGACGAAGCGCTGCAAGATGATCAGGATATTTGCGAAATTGTATCATTCGCCATGCAATTCCTGGGCCTTCATGATGTGCCGATGGCGGATATCGGCTGTGGCCCGAACCCTTATCCGGCTATGCTTTTTGCCCCATTTGCTAGTTCTATCGACCTCGTAGAGTACGCCGCCAATAACCGTGAATACATGAATGAGTTTTTGGCGGGCAATCTACCGGAGCGCCATAAGGCTATCTGGCCAAAGTTTGGTAGATACATGGTACGGGGTGGCGGCAACATGTACCTTAACGTGATCAATAAGCTCCAGCATATTGCGAGTCAGGGTCGTGTACGAGTAGAGGAGGGGTCAATTTTTAAATTGCCGAGGAAAAAATGGAAGGTTATAAGTCAGTTCTTCGTGGATGACTCTACGACTATTTATCGTGGTGATCAACGGGATGCTGTAGCCTCGGTATGCCAGGCACTGGACAACGACGGACTGGCTATTGCCGGCAACATGCTGAACGATAAAAAGCATCCTGGCTATCGCGCTGGCGATGCGTTGCATCCAAATTTGAGCCAAACACCCTACGAAATCAAGCAAAGCTACACTGACAATGACATGTATAGTCTGGTTATACCTACTTCGGATAATAAGAAGGCTCGCGAAGGCTATCACGGTATGGCATTAGTACTAGCGACTCAAAGAGGTTCCAAGCTCGAACCTAAGTTGCGGATACTCCGCGATGAATTGGTGCAGCGAGGTTACAAGATACTCTAACTTCCTAGTTTGATAAAGTTAGCTAAGAGTAGCACCGCAGTTTGTGCCATGTCCAATGCACGTTGCTGTGCCTTGCCTTGGCTGACTAGAGACTCCAGCTCGTCCAGACTGAACCAGGCCATATTTTCTGATTCGTCTGACATCTTGAACGCCTCAGAGTACGTGACGACAAGATAAGCGATGTCGTAATGATGGTTATGCGTTGCACCAGGTGCGGACTTACAGGCAAAGGCCTCGTGAGGGTCAATCCGCAGCGGCCAGTCGCAAATTGCCAGGTCGTCTATACCTGATTCTTCCCAGGCTTCCATGGCGGCAATTGCTACAGGGCTGTGCAATGGGCTTTTGACTTTGTCGTGACCACCGAGCTGTAGCCAAAGCTTATACCACGGGTGGAACGTCATAAGGACTTTATTTGTTTTGGCGTTCAGAACGATGGCCGAAGCAGTGAAGTGGTCTTCGATCCGGTAGTCGTAGATGGTGTCGCCACGCTCTGCCAGCAGTGTGCGGAATTGTGTAGTACGATCGTTTTTACCCCATAACTGCTCTGCACGGTCAATTGCTTGCGTCGTTGAAGCAAGTGTTTGGTCGGCAGTATGCATTACCTCTTGCACAGGGAGCAACGTAAGATTTGGGGTAGCGGACATACGGACATTATAGCGCTGTTTGTAAAAGGTTCTACGAAAATAACATGGTGCGTGCTGGATGAAAAACGCTTATACTTAAATGCGTTAATGTAAATGAAGGAGCGTACTTATGACAAATGCTAACAGTTTGAATAGCCCTGATTTTCTAGCTTGGGAAGAGCAGATGGCTGAGCCAGCTATGCCCTATGGTGCCGACATGTTAATACCCCAAGCTGCGCCTAGCGAAGTAGAACGCACCCTAGCCTGTGCAAACCCAGGTGACTACGCAATAATGGACGTTGACCCTATCGACATCGCGGCCATTTACGATGTTGCCTTGACGCGCTAACATGTCCCAACGTGTTGCTGTCATCAGCGCATACAATGATGCGCATATTCCGTTTGTAGAAAAACACCTGGCAACGCCACTATTGCGTATCGACCCGCAAGAAGTAGCCAAAGGCGCAGTCCTGAGCTTCTATTTTGACGCCAACAAATCCTACGTGACATACAAAGGTGAGGACATTACTGATCTATCTGGAATCTGGCTCCGCAAGCCGCAACCAATTGTAGCTAGTGATTTGCCAGTTCCAGATAGTTATAAGTCGTATAGCCAGAGCGCTCTAGAACGGCTAACGGCGCAGCTAACAACTGCGTTCCCCAAAGCCCGCTGGCTATCCGACGTATATGCCCAGAACCGCGCAAACAATAAAGCGTTACAGCTTGGGCTTGCAAAGGATTCCGGCTTCAACGTTGCGCCAACGCTATTTACATCTGACCCAGCTGCTGCTGAGGCGTTTATTACTGAGCACGGCGAATGTATAAGCAAGCCCTTGGCGGTGCAGTTTCCGAGCATTAATGGCAAACAGACGACACTAATGTCGGTGCTTGTTGGTCGCGACCATATGCCGGACCTGTCGGGTCTACGGTTTGCACCGTCCATTTTTCAGAAAGCAATCGATGTAGATATAGAAGTACGGGCAACAGTAGTAGATGCGAAAGTATTTGCCGCTACGATTACCTCGCATGCACCCAGCACAAGCCAGGGTTCACCAATTAAGGCGCAGATCAGGGATAGTCGTTATGGACACCACGCGGGAACAATAGTTGTTGCCGCATTCGAACTGCCAAGCGTCGTCGCAAAATGTTGCATTAGACATTGCCAGCTGCTTGGCTTGCCATTTGGTGCTATAGACCTCATTCGTGACCGCAAAGGCGTGTGGTGGTTCTTAGAAAATAACACTAATGG
>Ga0136846_1224167_pt1 | contig 11654 bp, 13 predicted proteins | sample HopSoiMetagenom2_FD_96841 | JGI IMG/M metagenome (GOLD analysis project Ga0136846, IMG submission 96841) | Grasslands soil microbial communities from Hopland, California, USA - 2 Assembly 2016 (version 4) | ecosystem: Environmental > Terrestrial > Soil > Grasslands | place: USA: Hopland... | reverse complement strand
TTCCGGGATCACGAGGTCGCGGGCGCGTCCGTCGCCCGCGACCTCGAGCCCGCGAACGACGGCGACGGGGATGCCGTCGACCTTTCCCATCACGAGCTCGGCCGCACTGGCGATCTCGTCGGCGACGGCGATCATCGTCGCGTGGAGCTCGTAGCCGACGCGGTCGCGCTCCCCGCGCAGGTCGCGCATGACCTCGAGCCCGGCCGCACCGAGCGCGACGTCGATCGTCCCCTGCCGCCATGGGCGTCCGAACGAATCGGTGACGAGCACGGCGACGTCGCGGCCGGTGAGCTCGCGCAGCCGCTCGCGAATGCGTTGCGCGGATGCGTCGGGATCGACCGGCAGCAGCACGAGCATGTCCTGCTCCGGCGCATTCGACGAGTCGACGCCGGCCGACGCGCAGATGAAACCGTGCCGCGTCTCTGCGATGACGAGCGGCTTGCGCACGCGCACGACCCGTTTCGCCTCCTGCAGGATCGCCTCGATGCGACGGGGATCCTGGTCGTCGCCGGCGATCTCCCGCGCACGCTCGGACGGCTCGATGTCGTCCAACCGCACGACACGCCCTTCGGCCTTCGACACCGCCTTCTGCGCGAAGACGACGACGTCGCCGTCGGCGAGCTCGACCTTCGTCACGATCAGCCCGGCGAGGTCGTCCCCTTCGCGGATCTCCGGCAGGCCCTCGACCGCGATGATGCGGATTTCTCTCAGGGCAAACCCGTGAGCCTGATGCCCGCGTGTGCCTTGTAGCGCTTGTTCACGTTGAGGATCACGGACGTCATGCCCTCGAGCGCACGCGAGTTCGCGAGCGGGCCGGCGTCGATGCCGCGGGCGCCGAGATGCTCCGCCAGCTCGAGCGCGAGCCTCTTCGCGTCTGAATCCTCGCCGCAGATCAGGGCGTCCCCGGGGTCGCCCGCGACCACGTTCGTCGCGGCGAACGACTGAAACCCGGAGGCGACGGGGCCGCGCACGATGCGCGCGACCTCCTCGGCGAGCGACCCCTGGTGGCGGCCCGGGAGGACGCCGGCGTCGGTGAACCGCAGATCGCTCGCGACACAGAGAAGGGGCGTCTTGCCGATCGCGTCGACGAGCTCCGTCGCAGTCTCGAGCGTCGCGTTCGACTTCACGGCGAGCACGACGAGATCGGCGTCGCGCACGACGTCGTGGTTGCGCCCACCGGAGACGCCGAGCTCCTCCGCAGTCGAGCGGGCGCGCTCGGCCTCGCGCGAGCCGACGACGACCTCGTCACTGCCGATCTCCGCGAGGCGCTTTGCGAGCGCTCGGCCGAATGCGCCCGTCCCCCCGACGATTGCGACCTTCACGCGAGCGCCACCGCGTCGAGGGCCACCTCCGCCAGCGCGCGGCGCGCGGCAGCGTCGCGCATCAGCGTCTTCGTGACGATCGGCTCCACGCCGAGCGCGGCCACGGCTTCGGCGTCCGCTGCATCCGCCTCGTCGATGACGAGGGCGTCGACCAACGGCAGGTAACACTGGGCTACCTCCGCCGCCGATGTCCCGCCTTCGAGGCGATTCAGCATCGTCGCGGCCGGGCCCTTCACCGCCTCGCCGCCGATGAGCGGGCTGACGGCGACGCACGGCACACGCCGCCGCTCGAGCGCCGAGCGGATCCGCTCGACGGCCAGGACCGGCGCGATCGAGACATAGGGGTTGCTCGGTGCGATCAGGAGGAGGTCGGCCTCGTGAAGCGCGTCGAGCACTCCGGGGGCGGGACGCGCCTCGCTCGCTCCCTCGAAGCGCACGCGGTCGACCGGGTCGCGGTGCCCACGCGCGACGAACCACTGCTGGAAGTCGAAGCTGCCGTTGGGTGTGTCGAGGAACGTGCGCAGCGGATCGTCCGTGGCCGGGAGGATCGTCGGTTCGAGACCGAGCGCCGCCGTGAGCCGCGCCGTGACCGCGGAGAGCGGCTGACCGGCGCGCAGCGCCTGCGTGCGCACGAGGTGGAGGCCGAGGTCGCGATCGCCGAGCCGGAACCACGCGTCGCCGCGGAGCGCCTCGACGGTGGCCAGCGCGTTCCATGTCTCGTCTGCCCTGCCCCAGCCGCGCTCGTCGTCCGAGAGATCGGCGAGTGCGTAGACGACGCTGTCGAGATCGGGCGACACCGACAGCCCGAGCACCTCGAGGTCGTCGCCGACGTTGACGATCGCCGTCACGCCGGCGGGGTCGACGGCATCCACGACGCCACGCAGAAAGCGCGCACCGCCCACGCCGCCGCTGAGGACCACGACTCTCATCCGAGATATGCGCGCGTGTGCTCCCCGACGCGGCCGCGCACGCGCTCGAGGTCGTCCCAGGTGTCGACATCGTCGCGCAGGCCCGCCAGGTCGAGGCGGCGGGCACCCAGCCGCTGCTCGAAGCGCGCAGCGCTGCCCGCTCCGTAGAGCGGCTCGAAGTCGCGTGCGTCGCGGAGCGCGAGCGCGTTCGTCGTTCCGTCGGGCGCGGCGACCAGCGCCGGCGCCGCTGCGCTCAGAGCCTCGAGCTCGGACGGCGTGACGCAAGGGACGTCGCTGTTCACGATCGTGACGGGGCCGCTCAGGCCAGTCAGCGCCGCAGCGACGGCGGCGCCCTGCCCGCCGGCCTCGTCGGCGACGAGCGCCTCACCGGCCGCCGCTTGTACGTCCGCGAGCATCGCTTCCGCAAGGCGGTGATCGCCGAGTCGCGTCTTCCCGTTGACGCGGAAAGGGATCACGAACGTCGCCATGCGGCAAGACTAACCCCGTGACAAACGCCTACATCGCGGAGCGACTCGAGGCGTTCGCGAACCTGCTCGACCTGTCGGGCGCCGGTTACTACACATCGCGCGCCTATCGGAGAGCGGCGGAAACCATCCGCGAGACGCAAGCGCCGATCGCCGAGCTCGTCGCCGCGGGACGCATCCAGGAGCTACGCGGGATCGGCCCGGGCATCGCATCACGCCTGCGCGAGCTCGTCCAAACCGGACGCATCGCCGAGCTCGAGGAGCTCGAGCGCGAGGTGCAGCCGGAGCTCGTCGGCCTCGGGCGCTTCCTCGGCATCGGGCCGAAGCGGATGGTGGAGATCGGCCGCGCGCTCGGCGTGTCGACCGCGGACGAGTTCCGCGAGGCGGCGCGCGCCGGGCGCCTGACGTCCGTGGCCGGGATCGGGCCGCAGACCGAGCGCAGGCTGCTGGAGCGACTCGAGCGCGAAGGGCGCCCGCAGCGCAAGGGCATGCTGCTCAACCGCGCGCGCGGGCTGCTCGAGGAGATCGCCGGCGCCCTCGGCGGCGAGGTCGCAGGCGACCCCCGCCGCTGGGCCGACACCTCGTTCGACTTCGCCGTCGTCTGCGCGGCCGACGACGCGGAGCCGGTGCTCGACGCGTTTGCACGGCTGCCCACGATCGTCTCGCTCCTCCAGCGCGAGCCGCGGCGCGCCCTCGGCGTCACCGTCGAGGGCGTCCCGGTCGAGCTCGTCGTCGCGGAGCCGTCCCATTTCGGCACGGAGCTGCTGCGCGCCACCGGCACGCATGCGTACGTGGACGCGCTCGGCGAGCTGCCGTCTGCGCCAGACGAGGCCGAGGTCTACGAACAGCTCGGCGTGCCGTGGTGTCCGCCCGAGCTCCGCGAGCAACCGTTCCGCGGGGAGCCGCCCGAGCTGCTGCAGCGAACGAACATCCGTGGAGACCTGCACGTGCACACGACGTGGTCGGACGGCAAGGCGTCCGTGCTGGAGATGGCGCTCGCCGCACGCGACCTCGGCTACGAGTACATCGCCATCTGCGATCACACGCCGAACGTGCGCGTCGTGCCCGGGCTCGACGCCGACGACCTACGGCGTCAGGCCGAGGAGATCGCCGAGGTGAACGACGAGGTCGCGCCGTTCCGCGTGCTGCGCGGCACCGAGGTCGACATCCGCCGCGACGGCGAGCTCGACCTCCCTGACGACGTGCTCGAGGAGCTCGACTGGGTGCAGCTGAGCCTGCACGCCGGCCAGCGCGAGCCGCGCGACCAGCTGACGCGCAAGGTGACGGAGGCGATGCGGCATCCGGCGGTGCGTGCGCTCAGCCATCCGAAGGGCCGCATCATCAACCACCGCCCGCCGAACGCCCTCGACCTGCAGCGCACCTTCGAGGTCGCCCTCGAGACGGGCGTCGCAATCGAGACGAACGGATTGCCGGACCGCCTCGACCTCTCGGGTCCGGAGATCAAGCTCGCGGTCGAGGCGGGCGTGCCGGTCGTGGTGTCCACGGACGCGCACTCCGTGCGCGGGCTCGGGAACATGCGTCTCGCCGTGCACACGGCGCGGCGGGGCTGGGCGACCGCGGCGGACGTCGTCAACACGCGATCGCTCGCAGAGATTCTCAGCGGGGGCAGAACTCGGGCCCGCGGATCGGGCGCACCGTCCCCCCGTAGAGGCTGACCGCCCCGCGAACGTCGTCCACGCGCAGCAGGCGGCAAGCCCACATGCCGGGCGGCGGCGCCGGGCACTGCGACGGGTGGTCGACGTCGAGCCGGCTGTTCATCGTGGCGCAGACGCCGTCCTCATGGTCGAGGCCGAGCACATGGCCGAGCTCATGCGCCGTGACGAGAGCCATGACGTAGCGGTCCTGGCCGTTGCGGATGCCCACTCGAGCGCCGACGATGCGACCGTTGAACCGCCGGATGCGGGCCTCGCCGGCGACCTTGAACCACCGGATGCCGAGGAGCACGTCGGCGTCCTTGCGGGAGCTCTTCACGAACTGCACGCGTGCGCCGCTCGAGTTCCAGGCGTACGCCGCGGTGTCGACGGCCCATGTATACGCGGGGACTTCGTTGTAGTAGCGGACCGTGTTCGCGGGCCAGCGGCCTCCCTCGAGGTGATAGGCGCCGGCGCTCGGCACGAGGAAGAGCGCGAGCAGGAAAGCCGCAAGAGTCGCCCGCATCAGGATCCGTTTCGGCATGGGACACTCGCGCCTTGAAGGTTCTCGCGACGCGGCGTTATCCAGGCCCGGCGTTCGAAGAGCTCCGCGACGTGGAGGTCGGGGAGCTCCGCCCCCGCGACGATGTCGAGGCCCTCGTCGTCGCGAATGACCCCATTGACCCCGCACACTTCCCCTCGCTGCGCCTCGTCGCGAACTTCGGCGTCGGCTACGACCGGCTCGGCGTCGAGGAGCTGCACGCGCGGGGCATCGCCGTCACGAACACGCCCGGCGTGCTCGACGCGGCGACTGCCGACCTGACCTGGGCGCTGATCCTGGCCGCGCGCCGGCGCGTGGTCGAAGGCGACCAGCGCGTGCGCGCGGGCGCGTGGAGCGGTTCGTGGGCCGACGGCTTCCTGGCCGAGGAGCTGACCCGCTCGACGCTCGGGATCGTCGGGCTCGGACGGATCGGCAGCGCGGTCGCCCGGCGCGCCGAGGGTTTCGAGCTGCGCGTGCTGTCGACACGGCGGAGCGGCGGCACGCCGCTCGACGATCTGCTTCAGGAGTCGGACATCGTCACGATCCACGCGCCGCTCACGCCCGAGACACAAGGCCTGATCGACGCGCGCCGACTGTCGCTCCTGCGCGACGGCGCGTGCTTCGTGAACACGGCACGCGGCGAGATCGTCGACGAGGACGCGCTCGTCGCCGAGCTCGTCTCGGGGCGGATCCGCGCCGGGCTCGACGTCTTCGCGCACGAGCCGCACGTGCCGGAGTCGCTCATGTCCCTCCCGAACGTCGTGCTGACGCCGCACATCGGCAGCGGAACCCGTCAGACGCGCGAGGCGATGACGCGCATCGTCGTCGACAACATCCAGGCCTTCGAGCGCGGAGACGAGCTGCTTACGCCGGTTCGCTGACCTCGATGCCGTGACGGCGCAGCACGTCGACGACGTGCTGCGGATCGTCCGGGGTGATCGTGGGCTTGACGTGCTTGCCGACGTCCAGCACGAGCGCCACCTGCTTGTCCGGACGGCGGGCGTCGAAGTTGAACCAGTGCCGCACGTCCCCGCCCCAGATCCGCCACTTCTGCAGCCCGCGGAGCTGCACCTTCGTCACGCGGCGAATCTCGGCGTACGCAATCCGGCGCGGACGGAGCAGGAGGCTGTAGCGGCGGATGACGAGCTCGTCGCTCGCGCACGCGATCAAGCCGTCGTCGTATTCCACGTACGGCTTCTACGCAGGCGACTTCGGAAGCTGCGCGCTGCCCGGCCCGCTCGAGGTCCACTCGGCGAGCTCGTACCAGTGCGTCGCGCGCAGCGCCTCGGCGATTCTCGGGTCGGTGTGTGCCGCGTAGAAGACATGTCGGTCGAGGTCGCAGCAGATGGCGACCGCGCTCAACAGCACGTCCGGTACGGTCATCAGCGCCTCCGCCGGGAGCTTCGCCTCGGCGACCGTGTAGTGCTTGAACTGGAGGTCCGGGGCGTACTCCATCAGCTCCGGCCAGTCGGGACAGGTGCGCGAGCTCACGTGCCAACCCTTTCTGCCTGCGCTCCGATTTCCTCCCCGCTCCACTCGCCCTCCAAGCGGACGACGCCGCGCTCGTCCCCCGCGGGGTACACGATGAAGTCGAGCGCATCGTCGAGCCAGTGATAGACGCGCTCGCCGCTCTCGTCGGTCAGACCGAGGCGTAGCCGGAAACGGCCGTCCGCCAGCGGCAAGCGCTCGACGTCGAAGCGAACGCTGCCGACGTCGTCGAGCGAGTGCCCCGACCCCGCCACGAGCAGGCCCGACGCATCGCGCAGCTCGAACGAGACGCGCAGCGGCACCGGCGGCCGATCGCCCGCGACACGGAAGCGCAGCGTCAGTGGCTCGCCGGCCAGGAACTGTGTCCGTGGCTCGCCTTCCGGCCCGAGCAGCGCGACGTCCTCGATCCGGACTTCGCCGCTGCCCCACTCCGTCAGGCCGGCGCCGCGCTCGGCGGGATCGCGGTCGCCGGCGAGCAACTGCCGGTAGCGCACGATCGCGTCATGCGTCGGGCCGTCGAACGCCACCTCACCGTCGCGTAGCAGGATCGCGCGATCGCAGAGCCGCTCGACCGCCGAGGCGTCGTGCGACACGAACACGATCGTCCCGCCGCGTTGCTTGAACTCGAAGATCTTGCCGAAGCACTTGCGCTGGAACTGCTCGTCTCCGACCGCGAAAACCTCGTCGAGGAGCAGCACGTCCGCGTCGATGTGCGACGCGATGGCGAAGCCGAGCCGCATGTACATCCCCGACGAGTAGGTCCGCACCGGACGGTCGATCGCGTGCTCGAGCCCGGCGAAGGCGACGATCTCGTCGAGCTGCTCGCGCAGGTACGCGCGCTTGAGCCCGTAGATCGAGCCGTTCAGGAAGACGTTCTCACGACCCGTCAGGTCGGGATGAAAGCCGGCGCCGAGCTCCAGCAGGGAGCCGACGCGGCCGCCGACCTCGACCCGGCCGGAGGTCGGCTTGATGATCCCCGAGATCAGGCGCAGCAGCGTCGTCTTGCCCGAGCCGTTCCGGCCCACGAGCCCAACGGCGCCGCCCGGCTCGACGCGGAACGAGACGCCGTCGAGCGCGACGACGTCGGTCGGGCGTGACCGGCCGCGCGCGACGATCGCGTCTTTCAGCCGCCGCGACTCACGCGGATAGACCTTGAAGCTGCGCCCGGCGTGCTCGACGACGATCTCGCCCGAAACTGTCACGTTTTTGAGGGTACAGCCAGGGCCCTACGAACCAGCGACGCCAGCACCGAGACGAAGGCCGGATCGTCGTTGGGCATCTCGATGCGAGCGAACTCCAGGCCGAGCTCCTGCGCCTTCTCCGCCGCCTCGTTGTCGAGGTCCCAGCGAATCTCGAGGTGATCCGCGACGAAGCCGACGGGGCAGACGAGAACGTCGCGGACACCCTGCGCGTACAGCTCCTCGAGGTGGTCGAGGATGTCCGGCCCGAGCCACGGCTCGCCGGTCGGCGATTCGCTCTGGAACGAGAACGTCCAACGATCGAGGCCGGCTCGCTCGGCGACGAGCTGCGACGTCTCCAGCAGCTGCTGCTGGTAGATCGGCTCGGCGCGCGCGGGGAGGGAGTGCGCAGTGAAGACGACATGTGCGTCGGTGCCGCGCACGCGGTCGGCGAGCACGTCGATGAACGCGGGGTCGTCGTGCCAGCTGTCGACGAAGACGAGCTCCGCGCGTCCGGCGAGCGCGGCCCCGAGCTGCTCCCGGTAGCCCGCGATCGAGAGCTCCGACCAGTGCGGCGCCAGTACCAGGCCGACCACCGTGCCGGCGCCGCCGGCGAGTGCGCGCTCGGCCGCGTCGGCGATGCGCGGCGTCCAGTGCTTCATCCCCGTGAACACGGGAACGTCGCCGAGCTCTCGCTCGAGCGCGGCGCGCGTCTGCTCGGTGATCGCGTTGAGCGGCGACTCGTCCTCGATCCCGAGGCGTCGGTAGCGCTCTACGAGATCGTCCAGATGCTCGGGCTTGATCGGACGGCCGCCGCGGATGTCCGCGTAGTACGCGGGCACGTCGTCGAGCCGCTCGGGCGAGCCGTATGCCATCAGGACAACGGCAGAGCTCATACGCGAGCTTCGACAGTCGCCTCGTGCACGAATTCGGTCAGGCGTCGGAGAACGGCCGGGTCTGCATTGGGTGGCACTCCGTGCCCAAGGTTGAATACATGACCCGGCCGCCCTCCGGCACGCTCGAGAATAGCGCGGGTCTCGGACTCGATCCGCTCCCACGGCGCGAGCAGCACGGCCGGGTCGAGGTTGCCCTGCACGCCGCGCTCGTCGCCGACTTCTTCCCAGCCGCGGTCGAGCGGGATGCGCCAGTCGAGGCCGATCACATCGCCGCCTGCGGCGGCCATCTCTTGCAGCAACGTCGCCGTCCCCGTGCCGAAGTGGATCGTCGGTGCGTCGACGGCAGCGAGGATGCGCGCCGAGTACGGCGCGACGAACTCCTCGTAGTCGGACGGCGACAGCGCACCGACCCAGGAATCGAAGAGTTGGATGACATCGGCGCCCGCGCGCACTTTTGCGGCGACGTACCGGGCCGACGTCTCGGTGAGCTTCTCCATCAGCGCGTGCCAGGTCTCCGGCTCGCGGTACATCAGGCTCTTCACGGTGGCGAACTCGCGGCTCGGCCTGCCCTCGACGAGGTAGCCGGCGACCGTGAACGGCCCGCCGCAGAAGCCGATCACCGCCTGATCGTCGCGCAGCTCCTCACGCACGAGGCGCACGGCCTCGAGGATCGTCGGCACCTTCTCCTCCGGATCGGGCACGACGAGCCGTTGGACGTCCGCGCGCGTGCGAACCGGGTGCTCGATCACGGGGCCGACGTTCTCGACGAGCTGCACGTCGACGCCCATGCCGAGGACCGGGAACATGATGTCGGTGAACATCACGGCGGCGTCGACGTCGTGACGGCGCACGGGTTGCAGCGTGACCTCGGCGCAGAGCTCCGGTTGCGCGACGATGTCGAACAGCCCGTACTGATTGCGCAGCTCCCGGTATTCGGGCAGCGAACGCCCCGCCTGGCGCATGAACCAGACGGGCGTGTGCTCGACCGGCTCGCGCCGGCATGCCCTCACGAGCAGCGGTTCCACAGGCCGTAGGGTAGTTGCGTGCGTGCCGAGCACCCCGTTCCTGCCGGACCGCTCGCCGTGCGCTGGCACGTGTACGAGCTCGATCCGGTGCAGGCGGGCGCCGTGACGCGTGCGCATGTGCTGCTCGAGAACGTCGGGACGGCGCCCTGGCGGGATCTGAACGTCTCGTACCACTGGCTCGACGACCGCGGCAATCCGATCGTGTGGGACGGGATCCGTCAGGCGGTCAACGCGTCGCCCGGCGACCGCGTCGAGCACGACCTGCAGGTGCGCGGGCCGATTCCGCCCGGCCGCTACCGCCTCGCGCTCGACCTCGTCGACGAGCACCGCTTCTGGCTCGCGGAGCTCGGCAACTTCACTCCGGAGCTCGACGTCGACGTTGCGCCGCGCGACGCGTCAGGCGCCCGCCTGTTCGGCGCGGAGGGGGACGCGAAGCAGATCGCCGCTGCGCATCGGGAGGGCTATGCGGCGGTCGGCGGCTCGATCGACATCCGCCGCCGTCCGGCCGAACTGCAGCCGTACGCACCGGGCGGCGGCCGCAATCCGGCGTTCGCGCATCCGCTGGTGTGTCCGTCACTGCTTCCGCCGCTGGAGCCGAACGACGAGGTCGCGGGATTGCCCGCGTGGCGTCCCGAAGGCGACGAGCCGTGGGTCTACGACGCTCGCATCACACTTCTACCGCAATCTGATCGTCGACGCCCATGAACACCCAGGCGCCCAGTGCGAGCGCGACGAGTGCTGCGACCACGGTGTAGATCGTGTCGCCCGCACTCGGGAGGTTCCCGTAGAAGAGCACCGCGTGCAGCGCCTCGATCGGCGGTGACAGCGGGTTCGCCCAGTGGATCAGGTCGACGACCCATTGGCGGCTCGCGATCTGCTGATCCGTCAGCGGATAGAGCACGGGCGTGAGAAAGAAGAGCGGCAGCAAGAGTGCAGCCACGAGGAACTCGATGTCGCGGAAGAGGACGTTCAGAGACGCGAGCGCGAGCGAGAGCCCGCCGGTGATCGCGACGAGCGCGACGCCGATCGGCAGCGCCAGCCACTCGGTGGCGCGGACGCGTGGCAGCAGCGCGAAGTTCAGGACGAGCAGCGCCCCCAGCATCACGCCGAAGCTGATCAGCTGCGTCGCGACGACGGACAGCGGCACGAGCTGGCGGGGGAAGCGCGTCTTCCGGATCAGGTTCGCGTTGTCGAGCAGGGAGCGCGACGCCGACTGCACGGAGGTTGCGAAGAAGATCCAGGCCGACAGGCCGACGAGCAGGAAAAGGGCGTAATGGCCCTCGTTTCCGAACGGCGTCTTCCACAGGACGGAGAAGACGAGCAGGTAGACCGCCATGAGCAGGACGGGGTTCGCGAGAGTCCAGGCAACGCCGAGCACCGAGCCGCGGTACTTCGCCTGGACGTCCCGGCGAAAGAGATTCCCGAACAGCTCGCGGTAGCGGACGAGATCGCCGTATACCGTCGTCATCGGCGCGGCCTAGTCTAGAGAGCGCATCACATGGCATTTACAGGCCTCCGTTACCCTTCGCGCGCGTGAGAGCGCTCGCGGCGATCGTTGCGCTTCCTGCCGCGGCCGCGGCCATCTGGTTGTTGCTCCGAACGCCGCTCGCCGGCCGTCTGGGAGCCGCTCCGCGGGCGGATCGCTGGCATCGCAACACGACGCCGATGCTCGGCGGAATCGGCATCTTCATCGGCATCCTCGCGGGCGTCGGCATCGCCGTCGCGACCGACGCGTCGCCCGCAAGCCGCGAGCTGCTGGCAATCCTCGGGGGCTGCTCGCTCCTCTTCGTCGCAGGGCTGCTCGACGACCTCTACTCGCTCGGGCCGGTCCCCAAGCTCGCCGCCCAGCTCGCCGCGGCCGGGCTCGTGATCGCAAACGGGCTGACCATCTCAGGGCTGATCTCCAACGATCTCCTCGCCGGGGCCGTCGCCGTCCTCTGGCTCGTCGGCATGACGAACGCCTTCAACCTGCTCGACAACATGGACGGCCTAGCGGCGACGCTGGCCGGCATCGCAGCGCTCTTCTTCGCGATCGACGCCGTCACCGTCCACCACAACGACGCCGTGCTCGCGCTCGCGCTGGCCATCGCCGGCGCGTGCGCCGGGTTCCTCCCGTTCAACCTTCGCCCGAAGCGGTCGGCCGCGGTGTTCATGGGCGA
>Ga0136846_1233067_pt1 | contig 11658 bp, 9 predicted proteins | sample HopSoiMetagenom2_FD_96841 | JGI IMG/M metagenome (GOLD analysis project Ga0136846, IMG submission 96841) | Grasslands soil microbial communities from Hopland, California, USA - 2 Assembly 2016 (version 4) | ecosystem: Environmental > Terrestrial > Soil > Grasslands | place: USA: Hopland... | reverse complement strand
CCAATCGGTGGGAATAAATCCGGAGGCCTGCACGGACTGACCGGCGGCAAGATTTTGAAGATCGAAGACAGCGACAGAATCGGAGATGGCGTTTGCGGAATAGAGAGTCTTTTGGTCGGGAGAGAGCGCCAGGGATTCTGGATCGCTGCCGCCGTATTGCTGCCCGGGAAGTTTCGTCGAAAGATAGGCGATCGGCTTTGCGGAGGCCGCATCGATCACCGCGATTTCGTCGCGTTCGGTGAGCGTAACGAAGAGGCGGGAGTTGTCCGCGTTCAATAGGAGAGCAGTGGGATGCGAGCCACCAGCGAGCGGGGATGTGGGCTTGCGCAGGGGGATCATGCGTCGTACACGGCCGCTTATCAGATCGAGTTCCGCGACAGCGGAGGCATTCCAGAGTGAAACAAAGCCGGTCTTGCCATCTTTCGTCATGACTGCGGTGTATGGCAATGATGCGGGAATCTGTTTGAAGGTGGAGAGATCGAAACGGTAGACGATTTTGCCGTCCGCGGTGTTGAGGAGAATCGCTTCGTCGGAATTGTTGGCAGCCACGAGCAGGCGTTCTTGATCTCCACTCTGCGCAACGCACAGCCCTGCGGGATAGGTGACATCGCGATATTCGGGGCGTCGCTTTTTTCCTGCTGGGATTTTCAGGCGCGGCGTGAGCGCGATGAATCGTTCGGGAGCAACGCGGCCGTCATCGAAGGTGTAGACAGCTATCCCGTTTCCTGTGCTTCCTGGCTGCTTGCCGAGAGGATCGGTGAGCGAGGCGAGCGAGGCGAACAAGTGTTTGCCATCCAAACTGAAGGCCAAACCCAGGAAATAGGTCTGCTTGGCTTCGTTGCCGAGGCGATCGTCGGGGAAATCCTTCAATTCGTCCGTGCCCAGGTTGAGAACGGACAGGGATTGTTTCGCGCCGGACGTGTATGCGCCGTAGCCGCTGTGAAGAAAAACTGCGAAGCGGCCGTCGGGAGAAATGACGACTGCAGTGGTGAGATTGTTGGTCTGACGAGGATTGCCCGGAGTGGTGCCGAGGAGCTTGCCGTTCGGGAGTTGCGTGACGCTGGGTTGTTCTTGTGCGAGCAGAGGAAACACCAGAAAGATGCTGGACAGGGCCAGTCGACGGAGGAAGAGCGCCGGATGATGATTCATTCGGTGAGTATATGCGATTCGCGTGGTTGGAGTTGTGAACGATTGGAGACATCGCGCGGAAAAAGCTTGGCGCGGAGATCACAGAGTTTGCGCTGAGTTCATGGCGGTGCGGTGCTTGTAGTGGGATCTAAACCCGCACCCTCAAAACCGGAGGGTGCGGCACCCGGTCGATCCCAGCTTGCGAGTTAGTCGGTCGGATACGTGGCTGCTCAGGTGGGATTTGGAGCTTGCGCGGGGTCGCGGACGAAACTGCGGCCGTGGGCTTCGGTGCCTACCCACAATAGAACCGCGAGAGTCAGGATCGTGACCACCTCGAAGCCGGCGATGGCCCATTGATAGCCGACGTGGTCACGAAGCGCATACTGAATTGAATTTGTCGGCGAGGCCAGCAGGATTCCGAGTTGATAGGCGAGGCCGGGCATCAGTCCGCGTGCGGCGTCGGCAGACATTTCGTTCAAGTGCACGGGGATCACGCCCCAGGCGCCTTGCACTCCGGCTTGCATCAGGCATGCGCCAGCGATCAGGACCGGGATGCTCCAGCCGAACGCCCAGAACGGGATCATGAGCAGCGAAAGCGCGAGTGCGGCGGCCATCCCCTTGCGGCGGCCGGCCACTTGAGACAGATGCCCAAATATGATGGCGCCGATAACCGCAGCGATGTTGTAGATGATCGCGATGTTGGCGCGAGCAGCGGCGGAAACTTTGTGCACTTCCTGCAGGAAATCGGGATAGAGGTCTTGCGTGCCGTGGGAGAGGAACATCATGAAGGTCATCATGATGACCAGGTAGCCGAAGCGCTTCCACTCGCGGCCGACGATGCGCAAAACTTGCCAGGTATCGGCGGCCCGGTTCTGCTTCCAGGCTTCGGATTCTGGAACCTTGGTCCTTATATACAGAGCCAGCAAGGCGGGAACCGCCCCAGCCCAGAACATAGCGCGCCAGCCCCATGCGGGAAGAAGAAAGCGGGCCGCGAGAGCAGCCAGCAAATAGCCGATGGAGTAGCCGCTCTGCAGAATGCCGCTGAGGATTCCGCGTAAGCGCGGGGGCGCGGCTTCCATGGCGAGTGAGGCGCCGACGCCCCACTCTCCACCCATGCCGATGCCGAAGAGCGCGCGCATCACCAGAAAAAAAGTGTAATTGGGAGAAAAGCCGCAGAGCAGCTCGATGACGGAGAAGTAGAGGACGTTGGCCATTAGCGGGATGCGACGCCCGTAACGATCGGCGAGCAGACCGAACAGCACCGCGCCGAGCGGCCGCATGGCCAGAGTGGCGGTGAGTGTTCGAACGATGTCTTTCTTGGGAACGCCGAAATGGTGCGCGAGGGTGTCGATCAGGAAGACCACTACGAAAAAATCGAACGCGTCGAGCGTCCAACCCAGAAATCCGGCGAGAACCGCGTGATGGGAGGCGGATTTTGGTTGATCTGGGTTATTGGCAATCGACATAGAACTCCGCAGACACAAGGTGAGTGTTGCTAAATGTTAAATCGATTCTGTTCAGCGACCCGATCTCAGTGAGTAATTGGAGCGCGTGCGGCTCGGCCCGGAAAAGTTCCATCGACAAGCTGCCCATCTTTCACGACCGGAACACCGTTGACAAGAACAAACTGGATGCCTTCGGAGTATCGCAGGGGATCTTCGTAGGTGGCTTTGTCGATGACGCGCTGGGGGTCGAAGATGGTGATGTCGGCGTCGGCACCGATGCGAATTCTGCCTTTGTTGCGGAAGGCCGGGGCGTGCTTTTCGAGGCGTTGCGCGGGCATAAGCGTCATTTTTTTCAAGGCGGTCATCAGATCGAGCGCTTTTTCTTGGCGTACGTAATGGCCGAGAACACGGGAGAACGTGGCCTGCCCGCGAGGATGGACTTTGGTGCCGGTGATCATCATGCCGTCGCTGGCGACCATGATGGTGGGATCCGCGACGCACGTGCGAGCGGCTTGCTCGGGGATCGAATGGATGACCACAATGCCGCCCTGCTTGCGATATTTTTCGAAGGAGTCGGCGGTCAGGCGTTCGCCGGTTTCCGCCCACTGCAAATCCTTGTAGGTGATGGCCATGCTTTCCTGCCAGCCGGGATCGAAAATGGCGGATTGCAGCGCAGTGCTGCCGGCGGTGTAGGGATAGCATTCGGTGGTGACGTCGAGCCCATGTGCTTTCGCACCTTTGACCATGGCGATCAGGTCGGGCGTATCGCGCAAGCCCATGCTGGTGATGTGTACGACGTGAAGCGAGGCGCCGGTCTCGGCAGCAGCAGCGATTGCTTCTTCGAGCGCGGCAAGACCGGTGTTCGGTTCTTTTACACCACCGTAACGCAAGTGAACGTGCACGGAGGCGCCGTGCTTTGCGGCAACGCGGAACATCTCGATAATTTCTTCGTGGGTTGCGGCGGCGGTGTAGTTGATGCCCATGCCTTCGGCGAGTGCGCCTTCGTGGAATCCTTCTTCGATGTCGGAGCGGATGGCTGCTAGTTCGTCCGGAGTGGCAGCGCGGTGTGCGGCGTCACCCGTTGGGAGAAAGCCGCCAGGGTCGTGCATGACTTTCATGCGGACGGGAATGTGGCCGATGCTGGCGCCGAAATTGATCAGCGACTTCCCTTCCCTAGCGGAATACCACTGCGCGATGTCTGCTACGCCCGCTTCCAATTCCAGCGAAGTGGTGACGCCGTCGTGAGCCTGGAACTGATAGTTCCGGGGCTCCTGACCGTGCTCATGGAGATCGATGAAGCCGGGAGCGACGATCAGACCTTTTGCGTCGATGGTAGTTTTGCCGGATAGAGCCTTTTCCGAGATCGCGACAATTTTTCCTGCACGCAATCCGATATTGCGATTGGCATCGAGGCCAGATTCGGGATCCATCACGCGACCATTGGCGATGACGAGATCGAATGACTCAGACGGCGCGGCGGCATTCCACGTAGCGGTGACGACCGCTGTCAAGGCACAAAACAGAACGGCGCAGGCGATAAGGGCGAGTTTGGCCATCGGCGGTGATATTCGAGCGCTCATGCTTTCGGCAGGTTCACCCAGGCGGCGTTTTTACGCGAGGACTCGAGCACTGCGGAGATGAACTGTACTCCGGCGACGCCGTCATCGACGGTGGGCACGAGCAGCGATTGCTTCGAGGGCGAGCGCTTGGCTTCGCGCGCGGCGATTTGTTCGGCGATGTCGGTGTAAATCTGAGCAAAGGCTTCGAGGTAGCCCTCGGGATGGCCGGAGGGGATGCGGCTGGCGTGCTTGGCGGCTTCGGTGGCTGCTGGTCCACCGCGGGTGACGATTTGCGGAGGCTTCCCGTATGGGCCGAAGCGCAGCGTGTTCGGTTCTTCCTGGCGCCACTCGATGCCCGCTTTTTCGCCGTAGATGCGCAGGCGCAGATTGTTTTCGTTACCGACTGCGACCTGGCTGGCCCAGAGCAGGCCGCGGGCGCCACCTTCGTAGCGCAACATCATCTGCACGTTGTCATCGAGGCGGCGGTTGGGAACAAAGATGGAGGCTTCCGCGGCGACCTGCTCGGCGTGAACTCCGCTGACGAAGCATGCGAGATTGTAAGCGTGCGTGCCGATGTCGCCGAGCGATCCGGCCGGTCCACTCTGTGCGGGATCAGTGCGCCACGCGGCTTGCTTCTGGCCAGTCGCTTCCACGGCGGTGGTTAGCCAGTCTTGCGCGTATTCCACCTGGACGATGCGCAGCTTGCCGAGTTCGCCCGCGGCAATCATTTCACGAGCCTGGCGAATCGTGGGATAGCCGGTGTAGTTGTGGGTCACGCCAAAGACCAGGCCCGTTTTGCGCACGAGTTGCGAAAGCGCAAGCGCGTCTTCGACTGTGGTGGTGAGCGGCTTGTCGCAGATCACGTGAATGCCGGCTTCGAGGAAGGCTTTCGCAGGTGCGAAGTGCAGATGATTTGGCGTGACGATGGACACAACATCGATGCGGTCGGGACGCTTAGCTTCGGCCGCAGCCATTTCGGCGAAAGAGGCATAGGCGCGATCGGGGGCGATGTGTAGATCAAGGGCGGCTTTGCGCCCGCGCTCCGGATTCGAGGAGAGCGCAGCGGCGACGAGTTCGTAGCGATCGTCCAGGCGGGCGGCGATGCGGTGAACGGCACCGATAAAGCCGCCGGGGCCCCCGCCGACCATGCCGAGGCGGAGACGGCGATTTGCGGTTGCGGTGGTGCTGGCGTCGATGGTCATTTTTTGTGGTCCTGTGATTCGTGTGCGTTGAGATTAATGTAAAGGCGCCCGCCTCGGAAGGCGGCCGCTACATGAAAGATGCCGCATGAGCAGCCGATTTGTGCACTGAGATCCCGCGGTCGATCCTCATCGGACCGCCTCACGATGACAAGTTCCAGCCAAGGGGAGCGCATACATGTGACATCCGCTACGCCAGGCCGAGCATCCGGCGATTGGCCTGTTGGTCGGCGCCGGAGGCGGCGAAGTCGTCGAACGTCGTGGCGGCGGCCTGGATAATGTGGCGAGCAATGAATGGCGCGCCTTCCGCGGCTCCTTGTTCGCCGCTCTTGATGCAGCACTCCCACTCCAGAACGGCCCAGCCGGAAAAATCGTACTGCGTGAGCTTGGAAAAGATCGCCGCAAAGTCGACTTGGCCGTCGCCGAGCGAACGGAAGCGTCCAGCGCGATTGATCCACGGTTGATAGCCGCCGTATACGCCCTGCCTGCCGTTGGGACGGAACTCGGCGTCCTTTACGTGAAACATCTTGATGCGCTCGCGATACAGGTCGAGATATTCGAGATAGTCGAGCTGCTGCAATACAAAGTGGCTGGGATCGAAAAGAATATTGCAGCGCGGATGATTGCCGACGCGTTCCAGAAACATTTCGAACGTCGCGCCATCGTGCAAGTCTTCGCCGGGATGAATTTCGAAAGCGACATCGACGCCAAACTGATCGAAGAAATCGAGAATGGGTTTCCAGCGCTTCGCGAGCTCATCGAACGCGGTTTCAACCAAGCCAGCGGGACGCTGCGGCCAAGGATAGAGGTAGGGCCACGCAAGAGCGCCGGAAAATGTGGCATGCGCCGTCAGGCCCAGATTTGCGGACGCTTTTGCTGCGTAGCGAAGCTGCTTGACCGCCCATTCCTGGCGAGCTTTAGAATTGCCGTGAACGGACTTTGGAGCAAATCCGTCGAAAGCAATGTCGTAGGCGGGATGGACGGCGACGAGTTGCCCCTGGAGATGCGTCGAAAGCTCGGTAATGGCCAAGCCGTATTGTTGGGCGACTCCACGGATCTCATCGCAGTAGGTTTTACTTTCGGCGGCGACCTCGAGATCGAAGAGGCGGGCATCCCAAGTCGGGATCTGCACGCCTTTGTAGCCTAACGAGGCGGCCCATTTGGTGATGTTGTCCCAAGCGTTGAAGGGAGCTTTATCAGCAGCGAACTGGGCGAGAAATATGGCGGGACCTTTGATGGTTTTCATGTGTTCAGAACTCCCGACGAATTGATCTGATTACGACGAGATTCGCCTAACTCCAGCCCGCGTCGACGACAAAATCCTGGCCGGAACATTTTGCGGCGGCGTCCGAGGCGAGGAACAACGCCATGTTGGCGACGTCTTCGGGCAGCACGCGGGCCGGAAGGCACTGCCCTTCGCGCATGCGCTGCTCGAACTCGGGAGTGTACCAGAGCTTGATCTGGCGTTCGGTCCAGACCGCGCCGGGCGAAATGGTATTGACGCGAATGCCTGCGGGGCCGTATTCGCGGGCCATAGTCCGGGTGAGGCCGGTGACGGCAGCTTTGCTGGTGCTGTACGCGGGCAGGCCAGTGTGGGTGAGGCGCCAGATGATGGAGCCCATATTAATGATGCATCCGCCGCCCAGGCGAATCATTTGAGGACTGATGGCCTGTGCGGCGAAAAACATGTGGCGAAGATTCGTGGCGAGGCGCTCGTCCCAATAAGCAGGCGTGACCGACTCAAAGGAGTGGCGGTCGTCGCTGGCGGCGTTGTTGATGAGGATGGAGATGTCCCCGAGTTGCGCTCGCGTTTGCTCGATGGCGGCACGCAGCGCTTCGATGTCGCGCACATCGCAGCGCAGGAACAGCGGCTTTGGCGTGTTGACGGCGCCGATTTCGGCGGCGAGTGCGCGGCCAGCTTCTTCAGCGATGTCGATGAAGGCGACGCGTGAACCTTGTTGCGCGAACGCGCGTGTGTAGGCAGCGCCGATACCGCTGCCGCCGCCGCTGATGAAGACAACTTTACCGGCTAGGCTCGGGTAAATGGCGGGGCGCGTGTCGTTCATGATCTCGTGTCAGGATCCAATCAGCATGGTGCCGGGTGCGACAGAGTATCGCAGTCGTCGGCAGTGGGGAAGGTTTCTGTTGGTTGCGGCCGAGGAGCGCGCGAGTGTTACTGTGGTAAAGGCGCCCGCCTCCGAAGGCCGCCGCTACAAAGTTCCACTTCTCTCTCGATGTCATTTACTGCTACGCATCAGGCGAGGCAGCAGAAAGCGGAAGAAATCGTCGGAGTCGGAGGACAGGCAGGCGTTGGCGTTCGGCGAAGCGGACGTGTCTGCGAGCGTGGTTCCCTTCTGGTCAACCACGATGTGCAATGGTTGCGTGGGGCAGAGTTTCGGTTCGATCACGTAGGCGGCAGCCATGGCGTCAAAGAGCGTCGGCGTCTGCTGACCCCATTGATGATAGAGAAGCGTGAGCGCGCCGGTCAGCGGAGTGGACTGGCGAAAGAGCAGTGCGCGCTTGGTTTCGTCCAGCTTTAGCTGCGTGGAATCAAGTGGCATCACGTAAAGAGGCACGCCACTGGTGAACAATTTCTGCGCGGCGGCCACGTCACAGTAAATGTTGTATTCAGGTTCGGGTCCGCGATCGGGAGCGTAGCCGAGATCGTCGTAATGCTTGCGGATCGAACCGCCCATGATGACGATGCGCTTCAGCTTCTTGAATGTAGCGCGATCTCGTTCGATGGCCGCTCCGACGTTCGTGAGCGGACCGATGCCGACGAGCGTGAGTTCACCGGGGCTCTGGCGGATTTTCTCGAGCAGGAAATCGACGGCTGCCGGGTGCGGCTTAGATGGGGGACCTGCTTCGGCCCAGCCAGCCTGCGTGAACGGAGATTTCGATTGCGTGGGGATGCCTTCGGCGACCGGGATAGCGGTGTGACGGGTTTCTGTGAGCAGGCGGTCGACCAAGCGAGCGCGGAGCTTGGTGTCACCCCACGCGGTGGTGATGCCGACAATTTCGACTTCGGGGCTGTTGAGCGCGAGGCCGAGCGCGAAGGCGTCGTCAACGTCGTCGCCGATATCAGTGTCGATGATGATTTTGGATTTGCTGGAAATGGGAGTGGATGATTGCGAGGTGAGGGGCAGCGGAGCCGCCACGCATAGACTGAACATCGCGCTCGCAGCAATCAGAATGCGCATTTTGTGAAAGCGAAGAAGCATTTGTATACGCAAGAATGCGCGACGCTAACATTGAGGTGGAGGGCTGTCAATCGCCCCGTCCTTCCGCGTATGAGTGCAGGATGTGGAATTCTGGTGGCAGCGCGGACCCGGCGTGTGAGTAATCCTGATAACGGACACCGAACGCGACAACGCAGCGGTTGTAGTACAGTTTGTCAGCCAACGATGCAGCGGAATCCTGCTGCGCGCGAGCAAAATGATGAGAGTGGGTAACCTTCATGAGTGAATCGCTGTCTTCGACGCAGGTTAAGGAATACACGCGAAAATACACCTACGGCACCTGGCGGCGCCAAAAGGGCTGGAATCCCCTCCATTTGGTGGATGCGGAAGGATGTTATTTCACCGACGCGGACGGCAAGAAGTATCTCGATTTCTCCGCGCAGCTGATGTGCGTGACACTGGGACACAAAAACCAAGCGGTGATTCAGGCGATCGAAGAGCAGGCGCGAAAGTTGGCTTATGTGGGCCCAGGCTGGGCCACGGAAGTACGCGCGGAATTGAGTGCGCAGTTGGTGGAAGTTTTGCCGAGAGGACTCGAGAAGTATTTCTTTACGACTTCGGGAACGGAAGCGAACGAAGCGGCCTTCAAGATCGCACGAATGGTGACCGGGAAGACGAAGATCATTTCGCGATATAGGTCTTATCACGGATCAACCATGGGATCGATCGCTGCCACCGGAGATCCGCGACGATGGGCGATGGAGCCGGCGGGAAAAATTCCAGGCGTGATTTTTGCGCCGGAGGTGAATTGCTACAAATGCCCGCTGCTGCATACTTATCCACAGTGCGGGATCGCATGCGTGGAATACATCGAGCACATGATCGCTAACGAGAGCGATGTCGCGGCCGTGATCGTGGAACCTGTGGTGGGAACGAACGGGGTGCTTATTCCACCCAAGGAATATATGCCGAGGCTGCGACAGATTTGTGACCAGAATGAGGTGCTGCTGATTGCCGACGAAGTGATGAGTGGATGGTGCCGGACGGGAAAATGGTTTGCGATGGATCACTGGGGCGTGGTGCCGGATATCTTGACGACAGCCAAGGGAATTACGAACGCGGCGATCCCACTCGGCTTGTGCGCGACGACCGCCAAGATCGCGGAGTACTTTGACGATCATTTTTTCTCGCACGGGCATACGTATGAGGCGCATCCATTGACGCTCGCGCCTGCGGTGGCCTCCATTAAAGAGATGAAGCGATTGAATCTGGCGGCGGGCGCGGTGGAAATGGGCGCGTATCTGGGAAAGAAGCTGCACGCTTTGAAGGAGCGGCACCCATCGATCGGTGAGGTACGCGGGATCGGGATGTTCTGGGCGGTGGATCTGGTAAAGAATCAGAAAGCCAAGACGCCGTTCAACACATACAAAGACAAGATCGCGGGCGCGGCGCTGGTGGTGGACAAAGTAGCGGCGAAGATGATGGGGAACGGCGTGTACATCCAGGCATGGATGAGCCATTTTGTGATTGCGCCGCCCTTGATCGTGACCGAAAAAGACTTGGATCAGGGTGTCGCGGCACTGGATGAAGCGCTGGCGATCGCGGATTCGGAGATCGAGGGCTAGAACAGGCGGATACTGTGGATAAACAAAAAAGGCAGATGCTTTCCAACTGTATGCCAGATACACGAACGTAAACTCGCTACGCCTTGAGCAGGGGCACGTATCGCAGGCCTTGAGCTGATCTGTAAGCCTCGTGCGGCCAAGTTGCAACGCCACTTTCCAAACGCGCTATTCCTACCTAAACTTGCCGGCATGAAAACTATGCTTGCGGTTATCATCGTCTTTACATTCCTTGGAGTGTTGCTATCGGTATCCGGGACAAATGTTTCGGCTGACGGGAAGGTGCTACGACACGTCGTGCTCTTTAAATTCAAGGACACGACCACAGCGGCACAGATCAGACAGGTCGAGGATGCCTTCCGCGCGCTGCCAACTAAGATCAGCGAAGTAAAGACGTTCGAATGGGGGACCAACGTAAGTCCGGAAAATCTTGCACAAGGCTTCACGCATTGCTTTCTGCTGAGTTTCTCATCCGACAAAGATCGCGACGCCTACCTGATCGCCCCAGCGCACAAGGAGTTCGGCGCCTTAGTCCGCCCATATGTGGACAAGGTGCTAGTCGTCGACTTCTGGGTGCAGCAATAGCCACTTCAGCGTTTCTGGATTGTGATCGAGAATAGCGGTCAGAAATCTCGTGGGCGCCATTCGCCTGCGCTGAACGGTTTAGAAATCATGCCAAGCGGATGAGATAGGGAAAATCTGTAAATAGGTGCTCGGCACTAGGCCGTCGAGATAGAAAAATATTTGGTAGGGGCGGTGGGGATCGAACCCACGACCTTCGGCTTAAAAGGCCGCTGCTCTACCACTGAGCTACGCCCCTAAACTGCAATGGCTTGAGTAATCGTCTCAGATGCGACGCGGTTAAAGTTACGCCGCTATTACACACGCTCTGTGGCGTCGGCCGGCTCAGCGGCAACTCGAACTGCTACAACCGCAGCATCGCTTGACAGGACGCATTGGATACTTCGTCCGCAGGCTTCAACATCCGACCGTTAGAGTCTACCATGTCCCACGTCAAGGTGTACTCGCTGGCCCGACAAGCGAAGCTGCGACAAGCCATCTCGGTTGAACGAGTGTTCGATACGTTTATGAGGTGATCTTCGCGGGAATGGAATGGCCCAAAGATCTCGCGCTGCCGTGTCCCCGGCGGCCTGACCTCTCCGCTCTCCACTGGGTCTCAAATCGCTGTACTACCCACTGAGCCAGCGATCCAGATTACTGCGCACGAAATCGTCATCGTTCAGATGCGGATATGCGGAATAGACGCGATCGATTTCCTCCGCTTGACCTGGGCTGAGTCCCTCGTTGGAATCGAGACACCAGATGCCATCGAGCAGGCCCTGGCGTCGCAGAACTTCGTGAAGCCCGGCGATGCAGCCGGCAAAATTGTGGCTCGGATCAAAAAGCGCGGCATTCGAATCAGTAACCTGAACGGCGCGTTGCAATAATTTTTGCGGGATCGCTGCGTCGGTACGATCCGAATACACCGCGGACTTGCAGTCGGCGAGTAACTCAACGGCGCGCTT
>Ga0136846_1231969_pt1 | contig 11658 bp, 10 predicted proteins | sample HopSoiMetagenom2_FD_96841 | JGI IMG/M metagenome (GOLD analysis project Ga0136846, IMG submission 96841) | Grasslands soil microbial communities from Hopland, California, USA - 2 Assembly 2016 (version 4) | ecosystem: Environmental > Terrestrial > Soil > Grasslands | place: USA: Hopland... | reverse complement strand
TCGGACGGTTGATGGTCCCGCATCGCGGGGCCCGAGGCGCTGCCTTTGTTGGCCGCGGAACCGCCCGGCTGCCTCGCGGATTGCCGGATCGCGGCAGCCCCGAGCGGGCGAAGGGAGCGGTCATGCGACAACCGCCGAGCAATATCCAATCTGGCCGGCCTACCGCCGAGAGCACCTTGGACACCCCGCGCAAGGTCGCTGGGGCGGACGAGCCTGAAGGGACCCACTTCGAGCCGGACCCGGAGCAGGGCGTCAAGGTCGTCCACCAGGTGCGGCCGACCATGCTGCCGGTGGAGGGCCCCACCGACGACGACGGCCAGGGCGGGCGGGAGGACGCCACGTGCGCCGATGTCCGCGTCACCCCCACCGTCGCCTCCGTTCGCGAGGCGCTGCCCACGGACGGCGACGACGAGGGGCGCGAGGACAACGACGGCGAGGGACGGCCCGCTTAGGGAGCCGCCCTCCCGCCGCGGCGGCTTACGTCACTCCGCCGGCACCAGGGTCTTTTCCGCGGCCAGGGCGACGCCGATCTCGGCGAAGAGTTCGGCCATGGTGAAGGTGGGCTTGTTGTTGATCGAGCGCCACATGGGCCCGACGTTCAGCACCGAGTCCGGGTCCTTCAGCATCAGGCCGACGAAGGTCTCCAGCACGATGGCGCCGCCCAATGGGCCCAGGCGCGCGCCGAGGGCCAGCGGATCCTTGCCGGCCGCGACGCCGTCGATCACGCCCTGCTCGGCCTCCGCCAGGATGTAGAACCACAGCGGCGCATTGCCCTTGAAGGTCGGGGCGATGTCGGCGATCGGGCGGCGGTTGTCGAAGGCGTTGTCGACCCGCACCGTCAGCTTGGCGTCCGGCAGGACCGCGGCGCCGACAATGGCGGCGGCGTGCTGGCCGGACGGCAGGCCGAAGTCGCGGCCGCGGCGCAGGTTGCGCTCGGCCAGGGACGGCACGGAACTGGCGATCGCCGGCGGCAGCATGGACAGCGGGTCCACCAGCATGGTGTCGATCTTGTAGGCCAGCTGGGTGCGCAGGAGGGCCTTGGCGTTGTTGGGCGCCCCCTCGCCGTTGTCCATGGCCTGGCCGGCGGGCAGGTCGGCGGAGAAGAACAGGCTCCAGTCGATGTGCTTGCCCGGATCCAGCTTGCGGAAGCCGCGCAGGCCGCCGTCCGCCCCGTCGAAGATGGGGAACAGCCGCTTGTTGTCCGGCGCCGTCAGCGGCCGGTCGCCGGGCGCGACGGAGAGCCGGTAGCCCGGCCGGACCATCGAGTGGCCGAACCGGTAGGCGGCCACCGAGAACTCGATCGGCATGTAGGAGGGCCGGGTGAGGTCGTAGAGGCGCAGGGTCGGATGGCGCCCCTGCTTCAGGGCGGTGAGGGTCGGCTTGACCGTGCTGGCCTCGGTGTCGATCACCCGCGGCAGGAAGTCGTCCAGCAGCATGCGCTGGTAGTGCTGGCGGGTCTTCAGCCGGGCCCATGCGAAGGCCTCGGCGGCGTTGCGCCCGGTGGTCGCCGCCTGGCGCACCAGGCTGTTGTGGAAGCGGATGAACGCCGACTGCAGCTGGGCGACGATGGAATTCTCGTCGTTGCGCGGGTCGCCGATGATGGCGCGGCCGTTGGCGTTGCGCTGGACGTCCGGGACGCCGTTCTCCAGCGCCTCGCCCAGCAGGAGGGTGCCGTCGAAGGGGTCGGCGTAGAGATAGGGCTGATCCTCCGGACCGCGGCCATAGATGTTGTCCAGGTCGAAGCGCGGCGTGCGCTCGTTGGCGGCGTGGGCCAGGCTGGTGGGATCGTCGAAGTTCGAATGGGCGTCGAAGGTCAGGTCGTGGTCCACGAACTGGCCCAGGTAGGTGTAGCCGGCGGGGGTGAAGGGGTTCTCCTCGTCGTCGGCGCCGTCCTTGGCGTCGTCGTGGGGGCTGATCATCGCCTTGGCGAGGGCGATCAGGTCGTCGTTGGAATGCTGGGCGGGCGTCAGCTGGTCCAGCAGCTTCATGCGGCCGAAGCCGCCTTCGGCGACAGTGTGGGCGCCATGTGCGGGATATTGCATGCGGAGTCTCCCGGCCGGGGTGGCGCGCGCGGGCGCTCGGCCGCGGCCGATGGTTGCGGTTTGGGGGCACGCTTGAGGGACTGGCGCCCGGACGCTGGGGCGCATGGCGAAGGCAACGCCCAGGCGTGCGGCGAGTCAACCGTCAGTTTAGGAACTACATCTCACGCGAGTGTGAGGTCAGAACCGGCGGGCGACGCCCACATAGAGCTCGAGGTCCGGCGTGTCGTGCGTCAGGCCGGCGTTGAGCCCGGCGTCGAGCTGCAGGTCCTTGGCCGCCATCCAGGCGGCGGAGAGGTCGAAGCTGGCGCTGTTCACATGCCCGCCGGGATCCTCGTCGCCCTCAGCCCACAGCTCGGCGCCCACCGACAGCGGGCCCAGGGCGTGGCCGACGGAGACGGCGGTGGAGAAGGCGAGGTGGCGGCCATGGGCGTCGCCGTCGCGGCGCAGGTCGGCCTCGGGCGTCACGCCCAGCGAGAAGCCGCCGCCCAGGTCTGCGGAGACCGGCAGGCGCACCCCGCCTTCCCAGTCGCCGGCGCCCTGGTGGTGTGTGCCGGTGGGCGCGGTCGCGAAGGCCTGCAGCGAGACCAGGGTTCCCTTGCCGTCCGGGTCGCTAAGGGCGGTGCGGAAGCCGAGGGCGAGGTCGCCGAAGCCGGAGCGGCGGGTGCGGCCGCCCGCGTCGCGGCTGCGCTCGATGCTCCAGGGCGTGACCACGGCCTCCAGCTCGGTGTGCGAGGCGATGCCGTAGCGGATCTCGGTCTGGCCGATCGTATAGACGTCGTCGCGCTGGCCGCCGCCGCGCTGGAGGGCCGCGTCCGCCAGGCCGGTCTCCAGCTGCAGGCGCCCGACGTCCAGGATGCAGGCCGGCGTGGCCTTGCCGGGGCGGTCGGCGCAGAAGTCGCGCAGGTCCTGCGCCCGGGCAGCCTGGTGGGCCGCGCCGGCGAGCGCGAGCGACAGGGCCATGTTGCTGATAAGCGATCGTCCGATCACGCGAAGCCTCGGCCGTAGGGGTCCGCCAGCTCTAGCGTGCGTCGCGCCGCTAACCGAGGCCCCACTGCGACAGCCAGGCGTAGAAGATGGATTCGCGCTTCTGGCTGGTCTGGATGTCGGTCATCAGGCTGGAAAGCCGGCCCTTGCCCTGGTCGCGCGCGGCGATGACGGACTGGTTGTAGGCGCGGATGTTGCTGGGGCCGGCGACGACCGGCGGCGGCGGCGGGGCCGCACCCTTGCCGCCCTTGCCCTTGGCGCCGCCCTTGCCCGGGGCCGGCGCGGCGGTGGCCACTTGCACGGGCGCGGATCCGGGCGGGCCCAGCTCTGAAGCGCGGACGTAGCCGGACTGGCCACCCAGGTCGACCTCCCACCAGCCCCCGTCGGGCTGGCCGCTCTTCGGCTTCACCTCGCGGCCCACGGGGAAGTTCATCAGCACGGCGGCGGAGGCCACCGGGGCGGCGCGCACCGTCGCGGCCTTGATCGCCACCAGCGAGGGCGGCGGCGCCGGCGCGGCCGCCTGCTGGGTCGCGCCCGCCCCGCCCCCGCCGCCGGACGCCTTGGGCATGCTGAGCCGGCTGGTGTTGGCCTGGGTCGCGTAGGCCGGCGTCTGGCCGCCCAGCACGTCGGCCTCGGAGGTCCCGTCGGTCATGGCCCGACCCTGGGTGAAGGTCTTGGCCATGCCCACATGCTGGTCGACGACGCCGCCGGTCAGGTCGATGTCCTTCTTCAGCGCCCCCTGCAGCTCGGTGCGCTCGCGCTTGATGGCCTTGCGGTCCTTGTCGTTGCTGGCGCCGGCCAGGCGGGTGTTGATGTCGTTCAGCTGGCGCGAGCGGCATTCCACTAGCGCCGTGCCGCTGTCGGCGATCTCGTGGGTGACCGCCAGCTGACGCGCGGCGTCCTGGTCGATGTTGTAGGAGGCCTTCTTCAGGTCGCCGCCGGCCTCCTGCTCCTTCAGCTGGGCATAGGCCTCGGCGGTGGCGACGATGGCCACCAGCACCGCCAGGGCGGCATAGGCCTTGGCGTCCCCGCCATAACCGCCGCCGCCGATGCCGGGGACGTTAAGGTTCATGGCGCCGCTCAGCATGTCCTGGCCGAACGCCACGCCGGCGCTCTGCTGCGGCGGTGCGCCGCCGTTCTGCTGGGCCTGCTGCTGCGCCTGTTGCTGGGCCGCCTGCTGGGCGGCCAGGCCGGCCACCGCGCCCAGCGGGCTCATCGCCGCCAGGCCGCCGAAGCCGCCCCCGAATCCCCCGCTATGGGAGCCGGGCAGCGGAATGTTGCCGCTCATCACGCCCTTGGCGAGGAACAGGCCGCCCTGCTTGATGCCCTCGCCGATGGCCTGGCTCATCTTGGAGTGCTTCAGCTCCTTGTAGTCGGTGTCGAGCTTGACCAGCGGCGCCCGCTCGGTGGAGCAGGCGTCGAGCACCGGGTCGGTCTTGGCGTAGGCGCCGGCGGGGAGGGGTTGCACGCAGAGGCCGAGGAGCGCGATCGCGCTCACCGTGAGGCGCAGGCGCCGGTTGGCGCGCATCTGGTCCATGGTCGTCCCCATCCCTTTGGCGCGCCCCTAGCGCGCGCCCAGCCGTTCGAGTTCGTCACGGGCGCCGTCGTCGCCGGCGGCCGCGGCCTTGCGCAGGTAGTCCAGGGCCTTGGTCCGGTTGGCCGGCACGCCCTGGCCGGCCTCGTACATCAGGCCCAGGTTGCGCAGGGCCAGGGCGCTGCCCTTGTCGGCCGCCAGCTGGAAGAGGCGCACCGCCTGCGCCGGATCGGCGCGCATCCCGGCCCCGCGGGCCATCAGGCTGCCGAGTCCCAGGTAGCCGCGCGCATCGCCGGCGTCCGCCGCTTGGCGGTAGTACTGGGCGGCGCGCTGATAGTCCTGCGGCAGGCCATTCCCGCTCTCGAACAGCACCGCCAGGCTCGACATGCCCTCGCTGTTCCCGGCGTCGGCGGCACGCTGGTACCAGGTGGCGGCCTGCACGGGATCGACCCGCACCACCTTGCCGTCCTCGTAGGCGTAGCCCAGGTGGACCATGGCGTCGGTGTCGCCGGCCAGGGCGGCGCGCTGGTAGAGGTCGAAGGACCGCTTGGCGTTCGGGGTCACGCCGTCGCCGCGGTCGTAGGCGTCGGCCAGCTGGGCGATCGAGGGTCCGTCGCCGGAATCCACCGCCTTCTGCAGCCACGCAGCGCCCTGGCGCGGATCGGCGGAAACGCCGCGGCCGCGGTAATAGGCCTCGGCCAGCATGCCCATGGCGTTGGGCGAGCCCTTGTCGGCCGCCTTCTGGATCCACTGGAAGCCCGAGGCCTCGTCCTTGGGCGTGCCGAAGCCGTTCAGCCGGCAGAGGCCCCAGTTGACCATGCCGCCCGAGTGGCCGGCGTCGGCGCTGGCCTTGAACCACTTCGCCGCGGCGGCGATGTCCTTGGCCGCGCCCTTGCCGCTCAACGACATGACGCCGAGGTTGTACATGGCCGCGCCATTGCCCTGCTGGGCGGCGGTGGTCCAGTCGCGGTAGGCGGCCTTGTAGTCGCCGCGGGCGAACTCGTCGCGCGCCTGGTCCACCAGGCTCTGGCCCGGCGCGGCCGAGCGGGTGGCCACCTGGAACGAGCCCGGCGGCAGCTTCTTGATGGCGTTGATGCGGTTCAGGGCCAGCTTGCGGAAGGAGCCGGCGATCTCACCGCGGTCCTGGGCGTCCATATAGGCCTGGAAGTCGGCCGGATCGTCGCTGTCCTTGATGGTCTGCCAGAAGACCTGGTCCTTCTCCCACTTGATCTTGGCGAGTTGGGCGGCGGGGTCCGGACCGGCCGAGGCGACCTGGGTCTTCGGCCCGGCGGGATCGAAGGTCCAGTGCACGTCGGGCCAGATGCCCTGCAGGTCGGGCGTCTGCTCGTTCTCCGTCATCCGGCTGACCTCGGCCTGGACGTAGGAGGGCAGCTCGCCCACCGTCATGCCCGGCCGGGTCATCCCCTGGGTCAGGGCCGTGGCGAAGGGGCTGTTGGCGCCCTGGCCGTCCTGGGCCGTCTCGCCGGGCCCGGCGGCCATCAGCGTGACCACCTGGGTCGAGGCGGGCCCGGTCTCGCGCACCAGTCCGCGGGTGTTGCCCCCCAGGCTGCGCGAGGCGACGGGATTGTTGCGGCAGGCGTCCAGGATCACCAGGCGCACCTTCGTGGCCCCGGTCAGCGACTCGGCGAGCTTCGACGACTCGATGGCCGTGCCCAGCAGCGTGGTCTTGTTGGTGGCCAGCGCGTCCTTGGGCAGCAGGTAGTTGACGCCATCCACCATCGCGCCATGGCCGGCGTAGTAGATCACCGCGGCGTCGGCGCCCTTGGCCTGTTCCTCGAACGCGCCGATGCCTTCCAGCAGCTGCACCCGGCTGGGATCGTTCAGCATCGTCACCTGGAAGCCCAGCTTCTGCAGGGTGGCCTGCACCAGCCTGGCGTCCTTGGCCGGATTGGTCAGGGCCGGGACCTTCTCGTACTTCGAGACCCCGATGATCAGGGCGATCCGGTTGGCGGCCAGCGCCGCGCCCCCGATCAGGATGTTGAACACCAGGGCCAGCAGGACCATCACGATCCCGCCTGCCGACTTGCGACGCCCCAGGGGCGGCGAAGGCGCCCGCTGACTCACGACCCCTACCCTCCAGCCGCGGAAGACCGCGTTACCCGAACAATAGCCAACACCACCGGGGCGCCCCGATCAAGGGTCAGGCGCCGGTGGGCGGCCATACCTTATTCGCAGCCGGGCGCGCCACGGATGCGCGGATCGGCCCGGCAGCCCCCCGAAGTCGGCCGGACGCTGCCACGGCCGCGGTTTCCCGTGCGCTTTCCGTGCGTTAACGGCCCGTTCGGCTGATACCGGTATCGTCCGCACGAACGAAGGTCCTTTTGGGGGGACGGGTGCAGCTCGGACGGTTGTTCGACGAGCGGTTCCGCGACGTGGCGGCGGGCGTCTACGCCTATGCGCCGTTCCGCCTGCTGCTCTGCGCCTGCGTCGGCAGTTTCGTGGCCCTGGGCGCGGGGATCCCCACCGCCCTGTTCTGGGCGGCGGCGGCCCTGGCGGCCGAGGCGGCGATGCTGGTCGCCACGCGGCGGGTGGCGCGAGCGGAGGCGCCCTGCGGCCGCGCGATCCGCGCCTGCGTGGCCGCCTACGCGGTGGCGGTGCCGACCTGGAGCGCGGCCGGAGTCCTCCTCTGGAGCGCGCCCAGCCCCGCGAGCCACCTGGCCGGCGCGGCGTTCTTCGCCGGTCACCTGCTCTACATCCAGGCCCACCACGGCCACTCGCCGGGCGCGGCCCTGCCGACCCTGCCGTCGCTGGTGCTGCCGGCCCTGGTCCCGCCGCTGATCCCGCACTTCCACGGGCTGGAGCAGGCGGTGGTCTGCATGACCATGGCGGCGGTGGTGCTGAACTGCGGCATCAGCATGTGGGTCAGCCTGGGCAAGTCCCGCGACCTGCTGGAGGCCCAGGCGGCCATGCGCGCCGCCAGCCAGGCGAAGAGCGAGTTCCTGGCGCGCATGAGCCACGAGATCCGGACCCCGCTGAACGGGGTGCTGGGCATGGCCCAGGCGCTGGCCGGCGAGGCGGACCTGGCGGCGCACCACCGCCAGAGCCTGTCGGTGATCCGGCAATCGGGCGAGAGCCTGCTGACCATCCTCAACGACGTGCTGGACCTCTCGAAGGTGGAGGCGGGCCGGCTGGAGCTGGAGGCCATCGACTTCGACCTCGAGGCCGCGGTGCGCGGGGCGCAGGCGGCGTTCACGGCGCAGGCCGAGGCCAAGGGGCTGGCCTTCCGCCTGGCGTTCGATACCGCCGCCGCCGGCACCTATCGCGGCGACCCCACGCGGCTGCGCCAGATCCTCTACAACCTGCTGTCCAACGCCGTGAAGTTCACCGCCGCCGGCGAGGTCTCGCTCAGCGTGGCGCGCGGCGCCGGGGCGCTGGAGATCGTGGTGGCTGACAGCGGCATCGGGATCGCGGCCGATGACCTGGCGCAACTGTTCCGGCGCTTCCAGCAGGTGGATTCCTCAACCACCCGCCGCTACGGCGGCACCGGGCTGGGCCTTTCGATCTGCCGCGAACTGGCGGAGCTGATGGGCGGATCGGTGCACGCCGAAAGCTGGCCAGGGCGCGGCAGCCGGTTCGTCGTGGTCCTGCCGCTGCCTCGGGTGGAGGCCCCCGCGCCGGTCGCGCCGGACGGAGAACCGGGCGCCCTCGGCCAGGCGTTGGGAAGCCTGCGGATCCTCGCGGCCGAGGACAACCCGGTGAACCAGCTGGTCCTCAAGACCCTGCTGGTCCAGGTGGGCCTGGAGGCGGTGATGGTGGCGGACGGCGCGGCGGCGGTGGCGGCGTGGCGCGAGGGCGCGTTCGACCTGATCCTGATGGACGTGCAGATGCCGGTGCTGGACGGCGTGGCGGCGACGCGCGCCATCCGCGACGCCGAGCAGGCCGAGGGCCGCGCGCCGGTCGCCATCGTGGCGCTCACCGCCAACACCATGCAGCACCAGGTGAGCGAGTACGCGGCGGCCGGCTTCGACGGCCACCTGGCCAAGCCGATCGACGCCCGCGCGCTCTATGAAACCATCACTGCCATCGCCGACGGCCACGCCCCCGCCCGGGACCTGGCCCAGGCGGCGGCCTGCAGCGCGGTGGCCTGCAGCGCGGTGGCCTGAGCGCCGGCGCGCCCGTTCGCCCTACTTCGGCGCCGGATAGACGATCCGCGGGCGCAGGTTGTCCATCACCGCGTGGGCGTCGAAGGCGCGCGGGTCGTCCGCCGGCTTGGCGCCGTGCTGCATGACGATCTCGGCGGAGGCCTCGTACTTCTCGATGGTGCGCACGTCTACGCGGTCGGCCCAGAAGGGGTCGCCCCAGAAGGGATCCCAGCCGCGCCAGCCGAAGCCGCGGCCGTAGTAGCGCCAGGACGGCCGCCAGTAGCCGAAGCTGCCGTACCAGGGCCGGTACAGCGGATCGGGCTCGGCGTAGGTCTCGACCTTCTTGTCGGTGTCGCGGTCGACGATGCGGAACCAGTCGTAGCCGTTCTGGACGGTCAGTTCCGCGGCCCGGTACAGCAGGTAGCCCTCCACAGTCTCGCGGGAGGTCAGGCTGTTGCCGGCGAAGGTGACGCGGAAGCGGTTGGGCTCCAGCCGGATTTCGGAGAAGCCGCCGGACGTGGCGTTGCCGCGAGCCAGTGGCTGGTAGGGAGTCGGCGTCGCGCAGGCGGCCAAACCTGCGGAGAGCAGGAGCGCGGCGGCGAATGCGGTGGTCTTCCTAAGCATTTGCAAGTCTCGAACGCTAAGATCTCCTGTCGGAGAAATCAGGGGCCACAACACTTGGCCCCAATTGTGGTTGCCGTATTGCAGTCAGGCTCGCGTGATCGCCAGCACATAGATCAGACGACCTAGGGCGCCGAACAGCAGGACAGCCACCGCCAGACCCTGGATGAAGAAGCCGGTGGAGCGCTTGCCCGGATCGGCCACATAGCCGCGCTGGTAGATGAAGCGGCCCACGATCCAGACCAGGCCCAGGGCGGCGGCCACCAGGTCGCTCCAGTAGATGGCGAAGATCCACAGCGGGACCAGGAACAGCGGCAGCCATTCCAGGGTGTTGTAGTGAGCCCGGATGGTGCGCTCGAGCACCGGGTCGCCGGTCATGGCCGGGGCCTGGATGCCGCACTTGCCGCGGGCCGCGCCCACCTGCAGGGCCATCCAGAAATAGAGCAACAGCGCCAGCAGGCTGACGATGGCGACGGAAGCGTGGGTCTGCATTCGGACGTTCCCCGGAGGTCGGCGCTTAAAGGCGTCGCCGTTCTGCGGCAGAGCTTGGCACGCGCCGAGCGTCTCGGGAACCGCCGGCCTCCGGGCGTCTTTTGTTGCGCGGCAACCCCGGAGCCCGCCATGGACGTCGACTCCACCGCCATCAGCGCCATCGACTACGATGGCGACCGCGCCAAGCTCTTCGTCCGCTTCGCCAGCGGCGAGCGCTACGTCTATGTGGGCGTGCCCGGCGAGGTGCACCGCTCGTTCCTGGACGCGGACTCCAAGGGCCGCTTCTTCCAGGCCGAGATCCGCGACCGCTACCCGTACAACCGGCTGGACTCCTAGGCGCGGCGGTCGCGGCGGGCCTTCACCTGCAGGCGCAGCGCATTGAGCTTGATAAAGCCGGAAGCGTCGCGCTGGTTGTAGGCCACCTTGCCCTCCTCGAAGGTGACCAGTTCCTGGTCGTAGAGCGAGTAGGGGCTGGTCCGGCCGATGACGCTGACGTTGCCCTTGTACAGCTTCACCCGCACCTGGCCGCCGACCATGGCCTGGCTGTGGTCGATCGCCGCCTGCAGCATCTCGCGCTCAGGGGCGAACCAGAAGCCGTTGTAGATGAGCTCCGCATAGCGCGGCATCAGCTCGTCCTTGAGGTGCATCGAGCCACGGTCGAGCGTGATGCTCTCGATCCCGCGGTGGGCCGCCAGCAGGATCGTCCCACCGGGCGTCTCGTAGACGCCGCGCGACTTCATCCCGACGTAGCGGTTTTCCACCAGGTCCAGGCGGCCGATTCCGTTGTCGTGACCGAGTTGGTTCAACTTCGCCAGAAGGGTGGCCGGCGACATCTTCACGCCATCGATCGCGACCGGATCGCCCTTCTCGAAATCCATGGTGAAGACCGTCGCCTTGTCCGGCGCGTCCTCGGGCGAGATCGTGCGCATGTGCACGAATTCCGGCGCCTCGACGGCCGGGTCCTCCAGCACCTTTCCTTCGGAGGAGGAGTGCAGCAGGTTGGCGTCGACGCTGAAGGGCGCTTCGCCGCGCTTGTCCTTGGTGATCTGGATCTGGTGCTTCTCGGCGAAGTCGAGCAGCGCCTCGCGGCTCTTGAAGGTCCATTCCCGCCAGGGCGCGATCACCCGGATATCGGGCTCCAGCGCATAGTAAGCCACCTCATAGCGGACCTGATCGTTACCCTTGCCGGTCGAGCCATGGCTGACGGCGTCCGCGCCGAGCTTCCGGGCGATCTCGATCTGGCGCTTGGCGATCAGGGGTCGGGCGATGGACGTGCCAAGCAGGTACTGGCCTTCGTAGACCGTGTTCGCGCGGAACATCGGGAACACGAAGTCACGGACGAACTCCTCGCGCACATCCTCGATGAAGATGTTCTCGGGCTTCACGCCCGCGGCGAGCGCCTTGGCGCGCGCGGGCTCGATCTCCTCGCCCTGCCCCAGGTCGGCGGTGAAGGTGATGACTTCAGCGCCGTACTCGGTCTGCAGCCACTTCAGGATGATCGAGGTGTCGAGGCCGCCGGAATAGGCGAGCACGACCTTCTTGACGGGCTTTTCGGCCATGGGAGCGGGAAGCCTTGCGAGAGGGGAAACGGAACGTCGCGCGCCTTTAAGGGCGAAGCTGCGACAGGTTCAAGCGCCTTGAGCCGCTAAACGGAGACCTGGGTCCCCATCTCGACCACGCGCCCGGGCGGGATCTTGTAGAAGTCGGTGGGGTTCGCCGCGTTCTTCATGAGGAAGATGAACAGCTTGTCCTGCCAGAGCGGCATGCCCGACTGGGCCGAGGGCACCACGCTTCGTCGGCCGAGGAAGAAGCTGGTGGCCATGATGTCGAACTTCAGCCCCTGCTTGCGGCACAGCCCCAGGGCCTTGGGGATGTTGGGGCT
>Ga0136846_1231682_pt1 | contig 11659 bp, 10 predicted proteins | sample HopSoiMetagenom2_FD_96841 | JGI IMG/M metagenome (GOLD analysis project Ga0136846, IMG submission 96841) | Grasslands soil microbial communities from Hopland, California, USA - 2 Assembly 2016 (version 4) | ecosystem: Environmental > Terrestrial > Soil > Grasslands | place: USA: Hopland... | reverse complement strand
TTTGGGCGTGCTTTACGGGAGGCGATGCAAGGCGCCCCGAGCGCCGTGTGGCGAGCCACACAAGGTGCAGCAGGGGTTTCGGATCGCATGCGATCCGCCTGTGAAACAGTACCCGCTTGCAAGCGGGTACGCGCCCTGCAAGGGAGGGGCAACGCAGCAGCGCGCCCGTAAAGCGCGCCCAAATCGGGAAATTATTTCTTACCATGTCCTTAATATAGCGATACTGAGTCAAACACAGTAGTACACCACAGTAGTACACGTTTCCCAACAAATTCACCTGGAAATCCATGGCTATTTACCAATTGGGCGAACATGCGCCCGAGATTGACTCATCGGTGTATATCGCCGACTCCGCTAACGTCATCGGCAAGGTAAAGATAGGGGCCTTTGCCAGTATCTGGTCCGGAGCCACGATCCGTGGCGACAATGAGTTGATTACAGTTGGCGAGAACAGCAATGTACAGGAGGGTTGCGTATTACATACCGACCCAGGTTGTCCGTTGACCATTGGCAGTAATGTGACGGTTGGCCATCAGGCGATGCTGCACGGCTGCATGATCGGCGACGGTTCGCTGGTGGGTATTCAAGCGGTGGTTTTGAACGGCGCCAAAATCGGCAAAAATTGCCTGATCGGGGCAGGTGCTTTAATAACAGAAGGGAAAGAATTTCCCGACGGTTCATTGATCCTCGGCACGCCGGCAAAAGCGGTGCGAACCTTGAGTGAAGAAGATATCGCGCGCATGCATGGCAACATCAGCAATTACGTCGAGCGCGGTCAGTTCTTCAAAACGAATTTAAAACGAATTGGATAATGATGGATACGCTGCAAAAATTCATGTTCGAAGAGGCGTCGGTACGCGGCGAGCTGATCGAAATTTCAGAGACCTGGCACCAAGTGCAGGCGCGTCAGGATTATCCGAAGGCAGTCAAAACCTTGTTGGGGGAGATGCTGTCGGCCGCAGCGCTTCTATCGGCCAATCTGAAATTCAATGGTGCCATCGTCATGCAAATCCATGGCGACGGCCCGATACGGCTGTTAGTGGTGGAGTGCGATTCAGAACTGCAATTACGTGCGACCGCCAAGCTTGTACCGGATGCGAACATTGATGATAATGCCCAACTGCCGCAACTGGTCAACCTGCATGGTCACGGACGCTTCGTGATTACGCTTGATCCGAAAGATAAATTTCCGGGTCAGCAGCCCTACCAGGGGATCGTTCCGCTCGATGGCGACTCGATCGCGACCGTCATCGAAAATTACATGCTGCGCTCCGAGCAACTGGACACCAAATTGTGGCTGGCCGCCGACGAAAATGTGTCGCGCGGCTTGCTGCTGCAAAAGCTGCCGAAAGAGGGTGGCATCGGTGCGCCTGCCGAGGATGAGACGGAAGCATGGAACCGCATGGTGATGCTTGGCTCGACACTGCGCAACGCGGAGTTACTGACGACCGATATTCAAACCTTGATGCGCCGCTTGTTCTGGGAAGAAACGATCAGGATATTCGACGCCCAGCATCCGCGTTTTCATTGCGGCTGCACGCGGGAAAAAGTGGGTAGCATGCTGAAAATGCTGGGTGGGGCGGAAATCGATTCTGCGCTCAACGATTTGGGCTCACTCGGGATTGACTGCGATTTTTGCGGTCAGCATTACCAATTTGATCAAGTGGATTGCGCACAGTTATTTGCCACTGAGACGACTGCGTATGCATTGCATACGCCGCCAAGTCATATCAAGCATTGACGGCAAGACAAATATGGGACTTGTTGTAGAAGCGGACCATGCCTGCGATAAGCGCTATCAATAGCGCTTATCGCAGGTAAGACTCGCGCAATAAATGCTGTTTTTAATGCGATTGGTATTAGGGATGCGTGAGATTGGACGCAGGTGTGACAGGTAAAGAACCAGCTGTGGCAGCCGGTTTGCCATTCGGCTCCAGCACTTGAATGAAAATCTCGTTTTGCTTGATCATCCCCAACTCGTAGCGGGCGCGCTCTTCGACCGCGCCCGTGCCGTCTTTCAGGTCCTGCACTTCGGAATTGAGCTTGGCATTGCGTGCTTTGAGTTCGTCGTTTTTCTTTTGCGCGGCAGTAACTTGCTTATCCAGATCCCACACGCGCAACCATCCACCTTTACCCAGCCACAGAGGGTACTGGATCGATAGCAATAACGCTGTGAGGCAGATTAGAATCAGTCGCATCTGTGCATGTCCGGCTGAAAAACAATATTCCTCAGCCAGACCTTCACACTTACTTCAAGTTATAGAATGCGCCGCGGCCAGGATAGCTGGCGATGTCGCCCAGATCCTCTTCGATACGCAGCAACTGGTTGTATTTCGCCATGCGGTCCGAACGCGACATCGACCCGGTCTTGATCTGCAATGCATTCATGCCTACCGCGATATCGGCAATTGTTGCGTCTTCCGTCTCGCCCGAGCGATGCGAAATCACTGCGGTGTAGCCTGCGCGTTTGGCCATTTCAATCGCGGCAAACGTCTCGGTCAGAGTGCCGATCTGATTGATCTTGATCAGGATCGAGTTCGCGATATTTTTCTGGATCCCTTCACGCAAGATCCGGGTATTGGTAACGAACAAGTCATCACCGACCAACTGGATTTTCTTGCCCAGTGCATTCGTCAGGGTCGACCAGCCTTCCCAGTCGTTTTCCGCCATCCCATCCTCGATCGAGATGATCGGGTACTTGTCGCACCAAGTCGCGAGCAGGTTCGTGAAATCAGCGGACGACAAGGTCAAGCCTTCGCCATCCAGTTTGTATTTTCCGTCCTTGTAGAATTCGCTGGCCGCGCAATCCAGGCCCAAGGCGATTTGCTTACCCGGCTCGTAGCCGGCTTGCTCGATGGCCTGGATGATCAGCTTGATCGCCGCTTCATGGTTGTCGACCGAGGGTGCGAAACCGCCTTCGTCGCCGACCGCCGTGGTCAGGCCCTTGTCGTGCAGGATTTTCTTCAGCGTGTGAAATACTTCGGCGCCGTAGCGAATCGCTTCCCGGAAGCTCGGGGCGCCGACCGGGATGATCATGAATTCCTGGATGTCGAGGTTGTTGTCGGCATGCGCGCCGCCGTTGATGACGTTCATCATCGGTACCGGCATTTGCATCGCGCCGGAGCCGCCGAAATAGCGGTACAGCGGCAGGCCGGATTCTTCGGCCGCGGCCTTGGCCACCGCCATCGAGACCGCCAGCGTCGCATTGGCGCCGAGGCGTGCCTTGTTGTCGGTGCCGTCGAGGTCGATCAGTGTGCGGTCGAGGAAGGCTTGCTCGTTGGCGTCGAGGCCCATGATGGCTTCGGAAATTTCGGTATTGATGTTTTCGCAGGCTTTCAGGACGCCTTTGCCGAAATAGCGGCTCTTGTCGCCATCGCGCAATTCGATTGCTTCACGCGAGCCGGTCGATGCGCCGGACGGGACGGCGGCGCGGCCCATGACGCCGGACTCCAGCAGCACGTCACATTCGACGGTCGGGTTGCCGCGCGAATCGATTACTTCGCGGCCGATGATGTCAACAATTGCACTCATTCATTTCTCCAAAATTAAGCAAAATCTGTTTCGAGGAACACGGTTTTTTTTGTCACGCGATCGAGGTCCACCAAGGTCGCAAGCAATTCCTTGATGCGCATCAGTGGTACCGCATTCGGGCCGTCAGACTTGGCTTCGGCCGGGTTCGGGTGTGTTTCCATGAACAGGCCTGAGATGCCGACCGCGACTGCTGCACGGGCCAGTACCGGAACGAACTCGCGCTGTCCGCCGGACGACGTGCCCTGCCCACCCGGCAGTTGCACCGAATGGGTCGCATCGAACACGACTGGGCAGCCGGTCTCGCGCATGATCGCCAGCGAGCGCATGTCGGACACCAGATTGTTGTAGCCAAAGGATGCGCCGCGCTCACATGCCATGAAATTATCCTCCGGCAGTCCAGCTTCTTTCGCTGCCGCACGCGCCTTGTCGATCACGTTTTTCATGTCGTGCGGTGAGAGGAACTGGCCTTTCTTGATATTGACCGGTTTACCGGACTGCGCGCATGCATGGATGAAATCGGTTTGGCGGCACAGAAAGGCTGGCGTCTGCAGTACGTCGACCACGGCAGCGACCGGCTTGATCTCGTCGATTTCGTGGATATCCGTCAAGACCGGCACGCCAATCTGTTTTTTCACGTCCGCCAGAATTTCCAGACCTTTTTCCATGCCGAGGCCGCGGAACGATGTGCCGGACGAACGGTTCGCCTTGTCGAACGAAGACTTGTAAATGAAAGGAATACCCAGTTCGGCCGTGATTTCTTTCAAACGACCAGCGGTATCCAGGGCCATCTGGTGCGATTCGATCACGCAGGGGCCGGCGATCAGGAAGAACGGGCGATCAAGCCCGATATCGAAACCGCAGAGCTTCATGCAGCCTTCCTCTCGCTCGCTGCCTGCTTGTGCGCCAGTGCGGCCTTGATGAAGGAAATAAACAGCGGATGGCCATCGCGCGGCGTCGACTTGAATTCCGGGTGATATTGAACGCCGATGTACCACGGATGCGCATTCTCGCCGGTACGCGGCAATTCCATGATCTCGCATAGGTCTTCGGTTGGGGTGCGTGCCGAGACGATCAGGCCGGCCTCTTCCACGCGGCCGAGATAATGATTGTTTGCTTCGTAGCGATGACGGTGGCGCTCAGTGACCACGCTGCCATAAATTTCGGCAGCCAGCGTGCCGGGTTTCACTGCGCAGGTCTGCGCCCCTAGCCGCATGGTGCCGCCCAGGTCGGAATTCACATCGCGCTTTTCAACCTTGCCATCATGGTTTTGCCATTCGTTGATGAGTGCGACTACCGGTTGATCGGTATCGACGTCGAATTCGGTCGAATTCGATTTGGCCAGGCCAGCCTTGTTGCGTGCGTATTCAATCAACGCGACTTGCATGCCGAGGCAGATGCCGAGGTAGGGAATTTTATTTTCTCGGGCGAAGCGAGCTGCGGCAATCTTGCCTTCCACGCCGCGTTTGCCGAAGCCGCCCGGTACCAGGATTGCATCGTATTTTGCCAGGACGCTGGGGCCGCCGGCTTCAATTTCCTCGGAGTCCAGATATTCGATATTCACGCGGCTTTCGGTATGGATGCCGGCATGACGCAATGCTTCGGTCAGCGACTTGTACGATTCGGTCAGATCGACATATTTGCCGACCATGCCGATGGTAACTTCATCTTTCGGATTTTCCAGTACATGGATCAATTTGGTCCACATCAACAGATCGGCCGGTTTCGGCGACAAGCCGAGTTTTTCGCAAACGATCGCGTCCAGACCTTGGTCGTGCAGCATTTGCGGAATCTTGTAAATCGTGTCGGCATCCCATACCGATATGACGGCCTCTTCCTGCACGTTCGAGAACAGCGATATCTTGGCGCGCTCGTCATCGGGAATGCGGCGGTCGGCACGGCACAACAACGCGTCTGGCGAGATACCGATTTCACGCAGCTTTTGCACGCTATGCTGGGTCGGCTTGGTCTTGAGTTCACCGGCCGACACCAGATAAGGTACCAGAGTCAGATGCACAAATGCGGCTGCATTGCGGCCGGCACGCAGACTCAACTGCCGCGCCGCTTCAAGGAACGGCAGCGATTCGATATCGCCGACGGTGCCGCCGATTTCGACCAAGGCGATGTCAAAGCCTTCGGCACCGCGATGGATATATTCCTGGATCTCGTTCGTGATATGCGGGATGACTTGCACGGTCTTGCCGAGATACTCGCCACGCCGCTCCTTGCGGATTACGGACTCATAGATCTGGCCGGTCGTGAAGTTGTTGACCTTCCTCATCTTGGCAGTGATGAAACGCTCATAGTGGCCAAGATCGAGATCGGTCTCCGCGCCATCGTCGGTAACGAATACTTCACCGTGCTGGAATGGGCTCATCGTTCCCGGATCCACGTTGATGTACGGATCGAGTTTAAGGAGAGTGACTTTGAGGCCGCGCGATTCGAGGATCGCAGCGAGGGAGGCGGCGGCAATCCCTTTTCCAAGGGAAGACACAACGCCGCCAGTGACGAATACAAACTTGGTCATTGCAGATGGTGCCGAACGGCACGTGCGGGAAATTCAAATTATACCGCAAACCTCCTCAATCCTGAGCATTTCCAATGCCCGATATTCAGAAAGGAACGCCTGAATGCTGCCCTGACACCTGATCCTTACGGCGTATATGAAAACCACAGTCTTAAGAAATTTTGCGCTCCGATGCTATTTGGAAGCTCGCTGATTTCATTACCACGCCGGACAATCGATGCGCTAATGTTGTAGGCACCGCGATTCCAGACCAGGCCCGCCTCAGCCTCGCCTACCAGCCGCTTCGGTTTGACGACATGGGGATTACCCTGGGAAAAATAGCCACCCTGAAGTGTCGCGTTATAGCCGATAGCATTCGCGTCCAGACGTATGAAACCATGCAGAGTGAACTGCTCCGGCAGCGGGTTCAACTGCCCGGCGCGCAGGGTGAGGCCGACTCCTGCATCAGTATAGATATTGCCGAACCGTCCATGCAGATTCGGCGTCAGATCAATGGATCGCGTGTATGTCCAGCGCACTGGCGCCATATCGGCGTATAGCACTACACCCAGCTCATTTTTGACCTGTGTACTCCAGGCTTGCGGCTCTGGTTGGCTTAGTAGCCGGTGCAAACTCGTCTGCGACCAATCGCCGCCAGCGCAAGGGCCGAGGCAACCGAGATCGAATCCCAATCTGGTACGCCTGCCGTCGTCGTGACGGGTTTCCTTGAGAAAACCGCCATAGAGCCAACCCGCATAGGGATGATCCAGCGGGTTCAGACGTGCAGGCGGCAATTTGATATCCGACGCGGTATAGAGCTCCTGCCCGAGCCGCCAGCCGAAAACGGTCGTTTGACCAGTGGCGCGGATTGCATACTGGCGCTCGATGCGAACACCACTGGTATAAAAACCATCATTCCTGTTTAACAACAAAGTATCGTTGTCGATATTGAACAGCGTGGTTGCTTTCCCCTGTGCCACGGCCGCTCGAAAATCATCAAGCACATTACTCGCGGCACCAGCCCGGGCGCAGGCGGCGATCAATAGACATCCGAGGAGCGGTTTGAAGAGCGACTGTGGCATAAATTATTCAGGAAATTAAAATTCAAGCATCAATGCATGCCCGCCGCATGCCAGCCATTACGCACCGGATAGCGAGGATTGTGTGCGTGCATCGGTAGTACCTGCACATCGTAATGCTTGCGCAGATGATTGAAAAATACGCGATAGGTATCCGGTGGATAGCTATTGGCGTGAACGAAATGAAGTATTGGTTGCATCATATTTATTAGCGGCCATATCGGTAGCGACCATGACGTCATCGCCATATGAGAGGTTTACCATTGATGTATTGTCGCGTCCTGACGGCGCGCAACGACAACACTGTCGCCCTTTTTTCAGCATTGTTAGAAGAAAACATCCCCTCATCAAACTGATGATATTCAACCTATGTGCCCTGCAAGGGCGAGCAGACAGCATAACGAGCCATGCAACGACGAAGGCGTTCCACTGCAACACCGAAACAGTCAGACGGAAAAAGACGCGATTTATTCCCGTCGATTCAGCTTGCCTTACTAGCGGCCATACCAATAACGAGCATGCTCGGTACGATATTCAGTAGAACTGAGCGCGCTTCCAAACTGCAGCGTAACCGCGCCCGACTCATCGCTGCGCACACGTTTGATACCGAACTGGCCGTAGCGCTCGAACACTTCAGCCTTCGGATGATGATAGCGATTCCGGTATCCGACTTGGAACAGTGCCAACTCAGGTTTGACTGCATGCAAAAATGCCTTGGTAGACGAGGTGCCGCTGCCATGATGCGGCGCAAGCAATACCGATGCCTGCAATTTCTCTGCGCTGCTTTCCACCAGCTCTGCTTCCTGCACCGCCTCGATGTCGCCGGCCAGGAGAATGGATTGCCCGCCTGCCGTGATTTTCAATGTGCAGCTGCGCGCGTTCGGTTTCCATTTGCTGCTGTCGTAACTGACCATAGTCGGGTGCAGCATATCGAACTGCACGCCATCCCACGACCATGTCTGCCCTGCCGCACACCGCCGATGATCCGGTGCCGCCTTGACGATAGGGCTGGCGAACGACAGCGATGATGCGACCCAAGCCACTTTGACGCCTTCAAAAATCGATAATGCGCCGCCCGAATGGTCGTTATCGTTGTGCGACACAATCACGCCATCTAATGCACCGATCCCGCGTGCCTTCAAATAAGGCAGGATAACGCGATTGCCGCCATCCGATTGCGGCGAATAAAACGGTCCGGTGTCGTACAAAAGACGGTGATGCCGGGTCTCGACCAGCAGCGCCATACCCTGCCCCACATCGAATGCAGTAACCCACATCTCGCCTTGTTTTGGATGCGTCGACGTGTTCAGCATCAGAGGCAGCCAGCCTGCCAGCCCGAGCCATCGCACCGGCCAGCCGCGCGGCGCAAGCAGCCATAGCGTGCCGATCAATGCGGCGCCGAATATCCAGAATGCAGGAACCGGTGCAGTCCACACCGCAGCGGGAAAACTGCTGAGCCAGGTCAAACCCAGTGCCAGCAATTCGACCATCGAATGCGCCAATCCGAGCAACCAAGCCCACAGCGGCGCGGGCAACACGCTGCCGACAAGCGCCAGCGGCGTAACAATAAAACTGATGAGCGGAATCGCAACCGCATTGGCAATCGGACTCACGAGCGACATTTGTCCGAACAGCAGCATCGTGAGAGGGACCAGGCCAAGCGTCACGACATACTGCGTGTGCGTTGCGGATTTCAATGCCTTTGACCAAATCTCCCTGCGCGTTGATGCCGCATCCGCCTGCAACTGCACGCGACCTCCTGACGCGTACAGGATAATCGCCACCGCACCGAACGACAGCCAGAACCCCGGCCACAAAACCGCCCACGGATCAAGCAGAACGACCACGCCTAAGGCAATGCATAACACGTGCGAGACGCTCGTGATGCGGCCGAACCACAGTGCGGCCGCCACTACGCTCAGCATGTACAACGTTCGCTGCGCCGGTATGCCGAAACCGGCGAGCAACACGTAGATCAATGCAATGCCTGCTCCCGCCAAAGCCGCCGCCTTCTGGGCAGGCAACAACAGAGGCAGTCTGGCATCGGTAAAGAACGAGCGGCGCCATAATCCAGATACGATTGCGGCAAACAGTCCCGCAACCATCGTGATGTGCAATCCCGAGATCGAAATCAGGTGACCGATACCCGTTCGATTGAATATTTTCCAATCGGTTTGGCCGATCTCGCGCTGATCGCCGACGACCAGCGCCACGATCACACCGGCATATTCCTTATCGGGCAACGCGGCGAGAATCCGATCGCGCAGCCAGCCGCGACAATGCTCCACGACATTGCCAAAGCTAACCACGAAATTATCGACACGGCGATTCTTCAACAACGCGTTTTCATCCGATCGCACGGCGCCGGTCGCCCGCAGATTCTGCTCCAGCAGCCAAACCTCATAATCGAAGCCATGAGGATTGGCGTTGCCATGCGAACGTTTCAAGCGCACGGTCAATTGCCAGCGCTCACCGGGCTTGACGTCGCTCACCGTACCGGAATCGTCGGAAAAAAATCCGGAATACCACGACAAGGCCAATTTTGGCGGCACGACGGAGACCGTACCCTCATCGGTCGATGCCCGTTCAACTGCAAAATTGAAGCGAACGCCCTGATCGAAACGGTACGGCAAGCTGTCAATTGTGCCGACCACGGTAACGTCGCGGCCTTCCCATTCTTTCGGCAGCTCATGCGCCAGATAATGCTGCGCGAATAAAGCCGCCCACACAAAACCGCTGACAGCGCCGCACGCGGCAAGCGCTGAAACCTTGAAAACAGGTCGATGTATCGCACGCACCGATAAGCCCGACAAAATGGCGGCCGCTACCAGAACGCCAATGACCAACTGCGTCGGCAATGCTGCCTGCATTTGCAGCCAAGCGGCGCCGACTACAAAGCCGAGGAGGACGCTACGCATGGGCGCTACAAATCAGGCGTTTGGCGAGCGAGACGCGGCAAAACATGATGCGCGTTTGCTGATGTAACTTGTGCCATGGCTGTCGTTGACATGCCGCGCAAGTTCGCCATGACTTCGCCGATACGGGGCAACTGATCCGGGCTGTTGCGTTGCGAACGCAGCCATGCCGGCGATATATCCGGCGCATCGGTTTCAAGCACGATGGCATCAAGCGGAAGCTCGCTCGCCAAACGTCTGATTTGCAGCGCGCGGGCAAACGTCATCGCACCGCCAAACCCAAGCATGAAGTGCATACCGATGAACGCCTGTGCTTGCTGATGACTGCCGTTAAACGCGTGGGCGATGCCTCCCGGTACGCGAATGCGGCGCAGATATTTGAGGATCGTGTCTTGCGAGCGGCGCACATGCAACAGCACCGGCAGATCGAAGTCACGCGCAATCTTGAGTTGCGCACTGTAGAAATGTTCCTGTTTTTCCCGCAACGGGCTATCGTTGAATCCCGGCACAAAAAAATCGAGGCCGATTTCACCAACGGCGACGAAGCACGGATCATGCATCGCTGCCTCCACTGCGCAACGCAATGCCACGAGATCGCCCTCTTCTGCCTGCGGGACATAGATCGGGTGTATGCCGAGCGCGTACGCGCAATTGACTTGTTGCTTGGCCAACGTGGCGACCGCACTGAAATTTGCACGCGCAACCGCCGGAATCACAATCCGCGACACCCCTTGCTGTGCGGCGCGTTCGGCAACAAGACGTTCTTCACCAGCGAATTCGGCTGCATCCAAGTGACAGTGGGTATCAATCCACATAGGGCTGCAAGCCGTTCTCAGACAAGCGCAGGATGCGATCGCAATGGCGCGCCAGTTCGATATCATGCGTGACGATTACGAACGCGGTGCCCAGGGTGCGCGACAATTCCAGCATCAGATCGAAGGTCTTGTGCGCGGTCGGACGATCCAGATTGCCGGTCGGCTCATCGGCCAGCACACACGCCGGTTGCGTCACCAGCGCCCGCGCCAGCGCGACGCGTTGCCGCTCGCCGCCGGATAACTCGCCAGGCACATGCGAAACGCGATTGGCAAGACCGACCCGGGTCAGAATAGTGCTGGCGGCGCGCTGCGCTTCGGCGCGATCGACTCTCCTGATCCGCAATGGCATCGCGACGTTATCGAGCGCGGAAAACTCCGGCAACAGATGATGGAACTGATACACGAATCCGAGCGATGCATTGCGCAGATCGCCGCGCGTTTTCTCATCGAGATTGGCGAAATCATGATCAAGCAGTGTCACTTTGCCGGCGGTCGGCGTGTCCAGCCCGCCCAACAGATGCAGCAGCGTCGACTTGCCGGAACCGGAGGCGCCGACGATGGCGACGCGCTCGCCTTTGGCAATACTGAAATCAATTCCGCTCAGCACTTTGACGGAATATTTTCCTTGCGTGAAGGTCTTTGCCAACCCTTGGCATGCCAATACGGTTTGAGTCATTATTTTCATTCTAAGCAGGTAGACAAAAGTCTTTTGACATAAATCTGAAAACTGCGATGCCTTTGGAAATACACAGGCAAACATTCAACGGGCACTGTTCGAGCTCCGTCCCCTTCAAGGGGAAGGTTGGGATGGGGATG
>Ga0136846_1226482_pt1 | contig 11659 bp, 17 predicted proteins | sample HopSoiMetagenom2_FD_96841 | JGI IMG/M metagenome (GOLD analysis project Ga0136846, IMG submission 96841) | Grasslands soil microbial communities from Hopland, California, USA - 2 Assembly 2016 (version 4) | ecosystem: Environmental > Terrestrial > Soil > Grasslands | place: USA: Hopland... | reverse complement strand
CGCCGGCGGCTCGCTCGCCTCCGCGCCGGTTCCCGTTGTCGCCGACGGGCAGCTGACCTCGTTCAGCCGCTTCGCGAGCAAGGATCCTTTCGCACAGCAGTTGAGCGAGAAGGGCACGTCGACCGCCGGTTCCGGTGGTTCGTCGTCGTCTCCCGCCGGCAGCGGTGGCGGCGGTGGTGCAACGCCCAGCTCGAGCTCAGGCGGTAGCAGCTCCTCTTCGGGCGGCGGCAGCGCCAGTGCGCCCAGGCCCGGTACCGCTGTGATCTCCGTCAACGGCGTGCTCTCGACCGTGTCCGTCGGTGGCAACTTCCCGGAGGCCAGTGCCACGGATCCTTCGATCGTGCCCCTCTTCCATCTCATCTCCCTGACGGCGCACACCGCGAAGATCTCGATCGCCGGCGGCTCCTATGCCAACGGCGCTCCTGCCGTGACGCTGCGAGAGAACAGGCCCGTCACCCTGATGAACACCGCCGACGGGACGCGCTACAAGCTGATCCTGAAGCCGGCGGGAACTGCGGTTGCCGCTGCACCCGCCGCGACGTCGACGACCTCGACGACGGTGACCGTTCCGCCTCCATCGTCTCCGTAAGATTCGGGCTGCCCTCCGGGCAGACCCGAAGAATCGCTTCGCCGCTTCGCGGGGAACGCGCGCGGGCGAGCCCACGCGCTCTTGGGCGCGGGGCGGGCTGGTTCCTTCCGTGCGGCGCACGCATGCTGCGCGTGCCTGCGTCGCATCAGTCCGCCTACGCGTAAGCCGGCTTCGCCAGGCATACGCTTCGGCTCTTGTGCTGTTACCCGGTGCTCGGATCGAACGTCGACGTCACTCGCGCGAACACGCGGTTCGTCGTTGCGCTCCGCACGACGACCGTCACCGTCTTCAGCTGATTGCCGAAGCTCGGCGTGTCGAAGTAGAGGTAGGTGTCGACGCGGTAGGAGCGGTGATCCGCTCCGGTGGTCGTGAAGCTCGGGTCGCAGGCCTGCGCCGGCACAACCGTCGGGCAGGTCGTCACGGTGCCGACGAGCGCCTTCGGCGCCACGGGGCTCGCCATGTTCTGCGTGTAGACGGAGTCGCCGGTGTAGGTCGTGTCGGTCACGGCGCTGTTCCACTCCGAGGTCTTGAACAGGATGTTGTCGTAGTCCTGGCCCCGGTAGATCTCGATCTGCTTGTCGGCCAGGGCCGCGGCGGTCGAGACCTGGCTCGCCCGGGCGAGAGCCGCATTGCCCGACGAGAAGGCGGCGACGATCGCAAGGACGGCCACGTTCAGCATCACCATGGCCATCAGCAGCTCGAGCAGGCCGAAGCCGCTCTCGTCACGCGCGCGCGTGTACACGTATGCGCTATCGGCATCACTCTTTAGAGCCTCAACCCCCATGCCGATAGCCGTGGTGAGGGACTGCCTGTGGCTGCCTACTCCTATTCCGCGATCAACGTCGACGGCGTCGAGCTCTCGGGTGAGCTCCACGCGCCCGACCTTTCCGGCGCCCGCGAACAGCTCCGTCTGCGGGGACTGCTCGCCAGCAAGCTCGACGAGCTCCCGTCAGCGGGGGACGACAGCGCCCGCAACTTCTTCAAGAAGGTCAAGCCGAAGACGCTGCAGATCTTCTCGCGTCAGTTCGCGACGATGATCGAGGCCGGCCTGAACGTCGTGCAGGCGCTCGTCATCCTCGAAGAGCAGTCGGAGGATCCGTACTTCGCCGCCGTCGTCCGCGAGCTGCGTGCCGATGTCGAGGGTGGGCTCCTGCTCTCGGAGGCGATGAAGCGCCACCCGAAGATCTTCGAGCGCCTCTTCGTGTCGATGGTCGAGGCGGGCGAAGCCGCGGGAATCCTGGACGAAGTGCTCGACCGCGTCGCGATGCACATCGAGAAGTCGACGCAGATCAAGCGCCGCGTCAAGGGCGCGATGCTCTATCCGGTCATGGTGATGTCCTTCGCGACGCTCGTGCTCGTCGGTCTGCTGCTGTTCCTCGTCCCCGTCTTCGTCCACATCTTCTCGCAGCTCGGCGGCGATCTTCCGAAGCTGACGCAGTACGTCGTGAACGTCTCCGACCTGTTGAAGCACCGCTTCTACATCATCTTCCCGGGGTTCGGCCTCTCGATCTTCGGTTTCTTCAAGTGGAAGAAGTCGGAGAACGGGCGCAAGCAGTGGGACCGCTTCAAGCTGCGCGTGCCGAAGATCGGCCCCGTCGTGCTCAAGGTGACGATGGCGCGGTTCTCCCGCACGCTCTCGACGCTCGTCGCCGCGGGCGTGGACATCATCCAGGCGCTCGAGATCACCGGCCAGACCTCCGGCAACTGGCGGGTCGAGAGTGCGCTCGCCGACGTACGCGCGAAGGTGCACGAGGGCGTGCCCATCGCTCAACCTCTCGTCGAGAACGACATCTTTCCGCCGATGGTGAGCCAGATGGTGAAAATCGGCGAAGAGACGGGAGAGCTCGAGAAGATGCTCGGGAAAATCGCCGACTTCTACGAGGACGAGGTCGACGCTGCGATCCAGTCGCTGACGTCGATCGTCGAGCCGTTGATGATGATCCTCGTCGGCTGCATGGTCGGCGTGATCGTGATCGCGATGTACCTGCCGATGTTCCGCATGCTCTCCCTCGTCAAGTAGCTCTCGATCCCCAACGCGGGCGCGCGCACATATTGTGCCCTATACACCGGGAACGAACAAAGGGGAGTCCATGAATCGAAAAGCCTTGCTCGTCACGCTCGGGCTAGCGGTCTGCGCGGCGGGAATCGTCGCAACCGCGGGCCTGGCCATCACCGGGGGCGAGACCGACACGATCCACAAGAACGTCGGGGTCGTGAGATTCACGACGGCGGACGGAAGGTTCCGCTGCTCCGGGACATTGATCTCCGACACGGTGGTGCTCACCGCGGGCCACTGCACCGAGGGCCCGGCCACCAACGTCTACGTCTCGTTCGATGACGCCCTGCAGCCCGATCCGCTCCAGGCCGGCATCACGGCCGCCGAGAAGGCAGCTCGCGCGGAGCACTACATCACTGGCACGGCCCATCCGGATCCCGGTTGGACGGGCAAGCTGTCGATCGCGAAGCAGCACGACCAGGGCGTCGTTGTCCTCGACGCGGCCGCGTCATCGAAGTGGCCCGGCATCACGCCCGCGCCGCTTCCGCCGGTCGGCTACCTCGATCGGAACCAGGGTGCGTTGAAAAACGAGACGTTCACGCTCTCCGGCTACGGCGTGGCCATCGGCGACAAGAAGGCGCAGATCGTGATCCGCGAGCGGCGTATGACCACGTCGTTTCTGAAGAACGTCCAGAGCGAGGTCGTCGTCTTCCAGATCAACGGCAACGACCCGAAGGCCGGCGGCGGTTCGTGCTTCGGCGATTCCGGCGGCCCCGTCTTCAACCACGGTTACGTCCTCGGGGATGCGTCGTACGTCAACTCGCTCAGCTGCAATGCGACCGGCAGTTATCAACGCACCGACACGGCGTATTCACGCAGCTTCCTCAACACCTTCCTGAGCCCATAACGCGACTCTGAAGCCGGAGAAACGGAAAGCCCCCGGCCTCCGGGGGCTTTCTTCGCTCGACGCCATACCCTGAGAGGGTGTCCGGCGCTCTCGTCCTCCTCGGCAGCAGCAGTCCACGCGCCTGCGCCAGGCTCGTCGCGGCGGCCGAACGTATCGCGCGCACGACGTCGCCGAGCACCGTCGTCTTCAGCGGCTGGGCCGGAGAGGCGCCGCTCATGCGCGACCTCTGGCGCGGGCCGGCCGAGATCGAGGTCGTCGTCGACGAGACGGCGGAGAACACGGCGCAGAACGCGTCGCGGACCCTGCCGCTGCTGCTGCAGCGCGGGATCACCGACGCCCTGATCGTGTGCGCGCCGACGCATCTCCCTCGCGCGCGCTGGATCTTTCGCAGGATCTACGGGCGTCACGGCATCAGCGTGCGCTTCGCCGCCGCGCGGATCGTGCCGACGCCTGGGGCGCTGATCTGGGAGCTGGCGGCGCTCGGGGTCGCGGCTCGACAGGTTCGGAGCGAGCTCGAACAACCGTGAGCGACACGATCGTCTTCATCCCGGCGTGGAACGAAGAGGCGAACCTACCTGCGGTCCTCGACGGGTTGCGCACGTCGCTCCCGGATGTCGACGTGCTGGTTGTCGACGACGGTTCGACCGATGGAACGGCCGCCGTTGCGCGGGACCACGGCGCCCAGGTGCACGCGCTCGGAACGAACCAGGGCCTGCGTTTTGGCATTGCCGCCGGTTACCGTTGGGCGCTCGAGCACGACTACGCGTTCTGCGGTCGAGTCGACGCAGACGGCCAGCACCCGCCGGACGAGCTCGTTCGCCTGCTCGAGCTCGTGCGGAGCGACCGATGCGATGTTGCCGTCGGCTCTCGTTTCGTCTCCGGCGAGGGGTACGCGCCGTATCGCTATCGGCCGAGCGGCGCCCGGCGCTTCGGCACGGCCGTGCTGCGCAGGGGGATGAAACTCGTCCTCGGCCGTCCGTTCGGGGATGCGACGAGCGGTCTCTATGCCGTGAACGCGAAGGCGCTGCCCCTTCTCGCCGAGACGTTCACGAGCGGGGCGCCCGAAGTCGAGGCACTGATTCGCGTCGCCGACGCCGGCCTCAGGCTCATGGAAGTGCCGGTGATGATGGCGCCGCGCGCAAGCGGCGAGTCGAAGCTCCGCGGCTCGACGGCCGTGCGGCTCGTCCTTACGGTCGCCGCGACGCTCGCGGCCGCCGTGTTCGTGCGTAAGCGACACGCGAAATAGGTCAAACGGCCCATTGAAGACCGCGCCTCGGGAGCCGAGGATGTCCTTGTGCACGTTCTGCTCCTCGCCTGGGTCTCCGCGCTCATCGCGGCGATGCCGGTCGCGCTCGTGACCGCTCTCCTGCTTCCGCGCGAAGAGCTCTAGCGCACGAGCACGCGCCGCTGGTACCGCGAGAGCGTGCCTTCGTCCAGCGTGTAGACGAGCGGCTCGGTGAGCAAGATGTCGCCGCCCGCGAGCTGGGCCTTCAACCGGCCCGGTAGCAAGCTCTCGGCAAGCCATTCCATCGTCGGCGCGACGTCGGCTTCCCCGCGTACGAGCCACGTTCCCTCGCCGAGCTCCCGCTCTTCGACGACGCGAGGCGGACGGAGGAACCGCGCCTCCCCGACCGGCGCCCGGCGACCCACCTGCTCGATCGCGCGGCGTGCCTCTTCGGGATCCGTCGTGATCAGCTCGATGCTGTAGCGGCGAAAGCCGCGAGGGCTCCGGCTCGCCGAGATGATCTGTGAGTTCGGGACGTAGGTCCTGTCGCCGTTGAGCGAGCGGATCACGGTCGTCCGCAGCCCGAACTGCTCCACGATGCCGCTCACCTGCGCGGGCTCAAGCCGAACGAAGTCGCCGATGCCGTACCAGCGCTCGAACGCGATCAGCGCTCCGGCGATGACGTCCATCAGAAAGCGCTGCGCGCCGAAGCCGACGAGGACGAGGATCAGGGCGGAGCCGCCGAGTGCCGCCACCGTGCGTGGCAGGAAGGCAGTGGCTCCGACGATCAGGACGACGATCGCGGCGACGTACGGCACGGCGGTTGCCACGAGCGCCAACGCCGTCTCGCCTCGTCGAAGTCGAGCAAGCTCGCGCTCCTCATCCGGATGCCGCCCCTCGAGCGTCGACACCAAGCGCCTCAGGATCTGCGAGAGGACGATCGCCGCGGCGATCGCCACGCCACCCCAGATCAGCCGGTCGTACCGGCCCGAGAAAGCCGCATAGAGCACGGGCCTCAGTTTGCCCGTGCGGGTGCAACGCGCGACGAGCCTGCGCGTGCGCGCGCGGCGGTCAGCGGCCGCGCGATGTCCTCGAGCGACTTGCGCTCGGCGGCGACCGCCAGCACGACGGCCACGAGGCCGGCGGCGATCATCAGTGCAGCACCGAGGAGGTAGCCGTAATTCACGTTGGTTCGGCTGTGCGTCGCGATCAACGCGCCGAAGAGTGTGGGGGAGAGCGCCGCAATGCCGGTACCGACGGCATAGAACAGCGCTATCGCCATTGCACGAGCCTCGAGTGGGAACAGCTCGCTCACCGTCAGGTACGCCGCGCTTGCGCCGGCGGAGGCGAAGAAGAAGATGACCGACCATGCGATCGTCATCGTCGTGGCGCTCAGCGCGTCATGCGTGAAGAGGAGGCCGGTGATGATCAGGACGACGCCCGAGGTGATGTAGGTGAACGAGATCATCACGCGACGACCGATCGAGTCGAACAGCGGGCCCAGCAGGAGCGGCCCGAGGATGTTGCCGATCGCGAACGGGATCAGGAACAACGGCGCCTTCGACGAGTCGACGTTGAAGAAGTCCGTGAGGACGAGCGTGTACGTGAAGAAGACCGCGTTGTAGAGGAAGGCCTGACCCGTCATCAGCGAGAGGCCGAGGACGCCGCGCGACGGATAGTTCTGGACGACGTACTTGGCGATCGTCCCGAAACCGATGTGCCGGCGCTGCTCGACGGCCAACGGTTCGCCCTCGGGCTCGGGCAGCTGCGGATGGGTCTTCTCGACCTCGGCCTCGATGTCCGCGACGACCCGCTCGGCCTCGTCGGCGCGGCCGTGCGTCAGCAGCCAGCGCGGGCTCTCCGGAATGAAGCGGCGGATGCTGAGGATCGCGAGCGCGAGCACCGCGCCGACAGCGAACCCGAGCCGCCAGCTGATCGTGTCGCGTACGTGGACGAGCAACTCCTAGGAGAGGAAGGCCGCGAAGGCCGTCCCGAGCCACCAGCTGCCGTTGATCGCGAGCGCGACGCGGCCGCGGACGCGTGCCGGGATGAGCTCGTCGATGGCGGAGTTGATCGCGGCGTACTCGCCGCCGATGCCGGCGCCGGCGAGGACGCGGAAGAGCGCGAAGCTCGCGAAGTTCCAGGCGAAGGCAGTCGCCACTGTGAAGACGAGGTAGACCCCGAGCGTGACCATGAAGAGCTTCTTGCGGCCGAGGCGGTCGGTCAGGTAGCCGAAGAAAAGAGCGCCGCCGACGGCCCCGAGCAGGTACCACGTCCCGGCTGACGAGGCTTGGTGGGTGCTGAGGTGCAGCGTGTCGGGCTTGGTCAAGGCGCTCGCGATGGCCCCGACGAGCGTCACCTCGAAACCGTCAAGGATCCAGGTGACCCCGAGGCCGATTACGACGAGCCAGTGCCAGCGGCTCCACGGCAGCCGGTCGAGCCGGCGGGGGATCATGGTCTCGACGGCCTTGCCGGTGGCGCCGAGGTCTTCCGTGGAGGTGGCAGTCGCTGCGCCCACGGAGACAAAACGCCCCCGCGGCCTTTCCGGTTACGGCCTGGATAGCGGCGGCAGGACTCGAACCTGCGACACGCGGATTATGATTCCGCTGCTCTAACCAACTGAGCTACGCCGCCAAGCGGCCGAATCTTAGCGCCGGAATCCCGGCAGCGGCCCCTGTTTGTCCCCGCTACACTTCCCTGTCCGCGCAGGGTCGGGCCTTGTCTCGGCGTGCGCGCTTCCCTCTAAGGACGAGACGAAATGGCAACCGGAGTACGAGACAAGATCACGCTGGCGTGCAACGAGTGCAAGCGCCGGAACTACATGAGCACGAAGTCGAAGCGGAACACGCCTGACCGCCTCGAGGTGAAGAAGTACTGCCGCTGGTGCGGCGGGCACACTTCTCACCGGGAGACGCGCTAGGTGGCACGCCAGACTCGAGCTCAGCGCCGAGCGCGCCGCGCGGAGATGACCGCGGGCGAAGCCGCTCTGCCCGGTGGGCCTCCGGCCCCCCGGCCTGCTGCGCGCCCACAGCCGGAGCCCTCGCGCGAGCCGCGCCGGGAGCAGCGCGCCGCCGCGGGTGGCGGTGCGCGCCGCTTCGTGTCCGAATCCTGGGGCGAGCTCAAGAAGGTGGAGTGGCCCGGCCAGAGCCAGCTGATTCAGGGCGTGGTCGTCGTCCTGATCGCGTGTCTGATCGTCGGTGTCTTCTTGTACACGTGTGACCTCGTCTTCAAGCGGCTCGTTCAGCAGGTGTTCACCTAGGCCATGTTCAAGTGGTACGTCATCAACACGTATTCGGGCCATGAGAACAAGGTGAAGGCGAATCTCGAGCACCGGATCATGTCGATGAACCAGGCGCCTCGTTTCCGTCGCGTCGTCGTCCCGACCGAGCAGGTGATCGAGACGAAGGAGGGCCAGAAGGTCCAGACGGAAAAGCGAGTGCTGCCCGGGTACGTGCTCGTGAACATGGACATGACCGACGAGGCCTGGACGGTCGTGAAGAACACGCCCGGCGTGACCGGCTTCGTCGGTGCCGGCGCGAAGCCCGTGCCGCTCGCCCAGACCGAGGTCGACCGAATCCTGCACACGGGCCGCGGCGACGGCGACCGGCCGCGCGCTCAGGTCGAGTTCTCCCTCGGCGAGTCCGTGAAGGTGACGTCAGGCCCGCTGTCGGACTTCGACGGCGAGGTCGTCGACGTCAACGCCGACCAGCAGAAGCTGAAGGTGCTCGTCGACATCTTCGAGCGGCAGGTCCCCGTCGAGCTCACCTTCGACCAAGTGAAGAAACTCGACTAGTGCCGTGCCTGGCTTCAGCCTGGCTTGGCCGTAGATAGGAAGAGATGGCAAAGAAGGTTCTGACATTGATCAAGCTGCAGATCCCGGGCGGGCAGGCGAACCCTGCGCCGCCGGTCGGGCCTGCGCTCGGTCAGCACGGCGTCAACATCATGGAGTTCTGCAAGGCCTTCAACGCGCAGACACAGCAGGAGAACGGCCGCATCACGCCGGTCGAGATCACGGTCTACGAGGATCGCTCCTTCGACTTCATCACGAAGACCCCGCCGGCCGCCGTCCTGATCAAGGAGGCGCTGCGGCTCGACAAGGGCTCGGGCGAGCCCAACCGCGAGAAGGTGGGCCGCCTCACGCGCGACCAGGTGCGGCAGATCGCCGAGACGAAGATGCCTGACCTCAACGCGCGCGACATCGACCAGGCGATGCGCATCGTCGCCGGGACGGCTCAGTCGATGGGCGTGGAAACGGACGTGCTCGGATGAGCCACGGGAAGCAGTACCGCAACGCGCGCTCCGCTTTCGACCGCGAGCAGGAGTACCAACCGGTCGACGCCATCCGCCTGCTGAAGGAGATGCAGACCGCCAAGTTCGACGAGACGGTCGAGGTGCACTTCCGGCTCGGCCTCAACGTCCGCCACGCCGACGAGCAGCTCCGCGGCACGCTGATGCTGCCCCACGGCACGGGCAAGGACGCCACCGTGGTCGTCTTCGCGGAGGGAGAGAAGGCGAAGGAGGCGCAGGAAGCCGGCGCCGACGTCGTCGGCTCGGCCGATCTCGCCAAGCGGGTCGAAGAGGGGTTCACCGACTTCGATGTCGCGATCGCGACGCCGGACCAGATGGGCAACGTCGGCAAGCTCGGACGGGTGCTCGGCCCACGCGGCCTGATGCCCAACCCCAAGACCGGCACGGTCACGATGGACGTGGCGAAGGCAGTCCGCGACGCGAAGGCGGGCAAGCTCGAGTACCGCACCGACCGCGGGGCGAACGTCCACGTCTCGATCGGCAAGAAGAGCTTCGACGAGCGGCAGCTCGTCGAGAACTACGCCGCGCTGATTGACGAGATCGTGCGCGCGAAGCCTGCCGCCGCGAAGGGGCGCTACATCAGGCAGATAACGCTCACGAGTACGATGGGGCCCGGAATTCACGTCGATCCCGCGAAGACACGTGGGATCGTCGACGAGCTGGAGGAGCACGCAACAGCAGTCCCTGCATAAAACGCCCGTCGCCAAAGACAGCTGGCCGCCGTAAGGCAGAAGCCCAGCCGAGGCGGATCGGTGAGTGAGGTTTCCACCTCCTTCAGCGAGCCCGCCTGTGTGCGGGCTCGAATCGTTCGAGGAGGTGAGTAGGTGAAGAAAGACGACAAGGAACGCGTGGTCGCGGATCTGACCGAGCGGCTGCGCACGACCGAGACGCTCGTCGTCGCGGACTACCGCGGCCTGACGATGCCGCAGATCGACGAGCTTCGTTCGAAGCTGCTCGAGCACGGCGCCCGCTTTGCGGTCGTCAAGAACACGTTGACGCGCCGCGCCGCCGAAGCGGCCGGCAACGACGCGCTCTTGGCGCTGCTCGAGGGGCCGACCGCGATCGCCTTCCTCGAGTCGGGCGGCGACCCGGTCGCCGTTGCGAAGGCTCTCGTCGATGCCGCACGGGATACCCGCGTGCTGGCGGTTCGAGGCGGCCTGCTCGAGGGCCGGCCCGTCGAGCCCGGAGAGATCGAGTCACTCGCGAAGCTTCCGCCCGTCGACGTGCTGCGCGCCCAGGTGCTCGGAGCGGTGACGGCTCCGCTCACGGCGATCGTCGGCCTGTTCACCGCGCCGCTGCAGAACCTGTACGGCCTGCTCGACGCGCGGATCGAACAGCTTGGCGCGGAGCAACCGCAGGCGGAAGCCGAGGCTGCACCGGAGGCAGAAGCCGAGGCTGCACCGCAGGCGGAGGCGCCGAGCGAGCCCGAGTCGGAGGCGCAGGCGGAAACCCCAACCGAAACGGAATCAGAAACTCAAGAGGAGGAGCAGTAGATGGCTGCAAGCGGTGTCGACAAGGTCTTCGACGAGCTCGGCAAGATGTCCGTGCTCGATCTCGTCGAGCTGAAGAACAAGATCGAGGAGGAGTGGGGCATCACCGCGGCCGCTCCGGTGGCGGTTGCCGCGCCGGGCGCTGCGGCCGGCGGCGGTGACGGTGCGGCGGCCGAGGAGAAGACCGCGTTCGACGTCGTACTCGCCGGCGCGGGCGGCCAGAAAATCCAGGTGATCAAGGTCGTACGTGCGATCACCGGCCTCGGGCTGAAGGAGGCGAAGGATCTCGTCGACTCGGCGCCGCAGGCGGTCAAGGAGGGCGTCGCCCAGGACGAGGCCGACTCGATCAAGGCCCAGCTCGAAGAGGCCGGCGCCACAGTCGAAGTCAAGTAGCGCGAACTGCCGGGGTCAGACCCTTTCGAGGGGTCTGACCCCGGCCTTCCCATGCCGATGGCGCTGGCATGAAGCGAATCTCAGTATTCCTCGTTCTCGTCCCCGCCGTGCTCGCCGCAGCCTCGTTCGCTTTCGCCGACGACGGCGGCGGCAAGGGCAAAGGCAAAGGGGCGGAAAAGCAGCAGGAAAAGCAGTCGAAGTGCCACAACATCTCCCTGAGGGGAACGGCGCCCGCGACGACCTTCACCGTGACGGTGGAGAAGGCCAACAAGGCCGGCCGTGACCTGAAGACCGCGACGGTGAGCTTCTCGGGCAACGTCCGGATCAACGCCCAGCTGTGCGCGGGCGACTCGAGCGCCACGGCCTCGACTCTGCAGCTCCGGAATCTCAAGGTCGCCAAGGCCTCTTCGGAGGCCTCCGGGGGCTAGCGAACCCGCATGGGGCCTGGCATCGCCGGGCCCCATGCGCTACCATGGCCGCGAAGGACGGCGGTCTCCGCAGGGGCACCCTTGCGCGGAAGCGAGCTTCTCGGGTACCCTGGCAGGTTGCGCCGCTGTTCCGCTGTCCACGCCCGTCTGCCCGCCGTTCTCGTTCTCGCTCGACATTTCTAAGGGAGGCTTCATCTCTTGACCACCAAGGTCGCTGCGCCTAGCGCGCGCACCAGTTTCTCGCGTCTCAAGCACGTCCTCGACCTTCCCAACCTGATCGACATCCAGAAGGCCTCGTTTCAGTGGTTCCTGGACGAGGGCCT
>Ga0136846_1217908_pt1 | contig 11661 bp, 8 predicted proteins | sample HopSoiMetagenom2_FD_96841 | JGI IMG/M metagenome (GOLD analysis project Ga0136846, IMG submission 96841) | Grasslands soil microbial communities from Hopland, California, USA - 2 Assembly 2016 (version 4) | ecosystem: Environmental > Terrestrial > Soil > Grasslands | place: USA: Hopland... | reverse complement strand
CTTCTGAAATTTTTGCTTGATTCTTTGGCTGTGATTAGGTGTAATTACTTTTTATACAGCTTGTAAAGGTGGAAGCAACGAGAAGTACTAAAAGAAGTTTTTTCATAATAAGGCAAGTTTAATTTTCTCCAAATTAAATTATATTTAAAGAGAAACAAGTTATTATGATAATATTTAATAAAAACAACTTTCAGGTTGTTAAATATGTTTTACACGAAGCTGCTGCCGAAAAGGATTCAGTCCAAAATATGTATGAACCTATCATTGAATTATATGGTAAAGATTTTTCCACAGATACAATGATAATTGAGTTTGCTATTAATTTTTATGTTGGAGAGAATGATGAATTGCTAATAGAATATGAAAGTTTATATCAATTCAAATTTGAAAGTGAGAGTTATAGCAAAGATATTTCTTCATTAATTAATGTATTACAAGAGATGTATTATCACACTGAGGTTTTTTTTGAACGTTATGGTTTTATGAGCTTCAAGCAAATAGAGCTTAACCAAAGTAGAGATTTAGATAAATTAGCGGCTATTGGAATTGAAAACCTGAGGGCTAATAATGGATACAAATTTTAAGTTTTACTTGAAAGATAGATAAAAAGGGCTATTAATTATTAGCCCCTATGTAAATGATTACTATGATCTAAATTATCTGAAATACTGGTTGCCATAACACAAAACTAATAATTTTAGCAAAATGGAAAGCATTAAAGAAATAAAAGGCAGGATAATTAAAAACTCCTTGTTTACCACCCAATACAATCAGGGATGTGGAGGCCATGAATGAAACAGATCTCGCTTTTGACGATATTGACTTGAATTTTATAAGAAAGTTCGAGGATTGGATGATCAAGAAAGACATAGCTGTTACCACCCGTAGTATCGATCTGCGAACATTCCGTACTGTATGGAGAAACGCTATAAAGGAGAAGCATTGTAAAGAAAGTCACTATCCAGTCAAGGATTTTGCTTTCTCTAAATACAATAATCCAAAAACGAAGAAGCGGGCAATCACCCCGGAGCAGTTTAAAAAAATTGCGAATCTTGAATTAGATGATGATAAGGGGATTAACTATCGAAGAAATAGGAAAAACCTTGGGACATGACAGCACAAAAGCAACAGAAATATATCTTGATGAAATCGGAGATCCGTTATTTGATGATCGTATCAATGAAAGTATTTGACTTTAATATCTTTGTAGGATAACCACTTTTAATTAATGCATGGATTAATATCAATATTATTTAGGATTTATGTATTCAAATAGTTCGCGCAGGAGCAGAATAAAATCGGATTTAAAGGTGACTTTTTTGAATGAGTTATTGAAAGGTTAGTATCATTTAGAAATGCATGAATTTGAAAAGCGCCTTGCAACGCCCCAATGTGATGTGTATAATTAAAGATTTTATGCAACACCAGTTCAACGTATCGAACCTCCCTGTTACCAAAAACAGCTTTTCCATTTTTTATTATTTAGAACACTATTCGGTCAAGACCTCGCAGCAAAAATCTTTGGATCTCAGGACAGTTGAGGACAGTTACCAAGTGCGATGTAGTTAAATTTGAGAATAACCAGTTGTATGATCAGTCGCAAGCCTTTGCGGTTTTATAGTACTTACCAGATTTTGTTTTATTATGGTGACTTATGAGTGCATGAGCGATACGGAGTTGGCTGGTCTGATATCAGCTGATGACCATGGTGCTTTTGCCGAAATATATGAACGTTATTTCAGGTTGCTTTATGTTCACGCTCTCAAAAAACTTCGTGATAAAGACGAAGCCCGCGATTTGGTGCAAGACCTGTTTGCTCACCTTTGGACACGTCGCGCTTCTTTCGATGAGCAGATCAATATTTCCAATTATCTTTACGCCAGTGTTCGTAACCGGGTTATTAACTTGGTAGCGCATAAGCAAGTAGCCGATAAATACCTCCTTTCGCTTGCTGTTGATGATATGAAAATAGAGGCCATTACCGATCATCGGATACGTGAAAGGCAGTTGGCCGAAATGATCGAATCTGAAATTGGCGCCTTGCCTCCCAAGATGCGCGAGGTGTTTGAGTTAAGCCGCAAATTGAATTTTACCCACCGCGAAATAGCTATCCAGCTTAATTTAAGTGAGCAATCGGTGCGGAGTCATGTTAAAGGTGCGCTGCGCATTTTACGTACCAAATTCGGCACATTTATCAATCTCCTTTTATTTTTTAAATAATTTCAAAAAAAATTACCCCCCAGTAATACGGCATCCTGTCTATCTAAATATAAACCCCAATAGACCTCGATGCAAGAAGATGAGATCCGGCAACTGCTGGAGAAATACCGCAAGGGACAAGCTAACGATAAGGAAGTAGCCCAGCTCGAAACCTGGTACCTGCAATGGCGTAACGAACCATTTCCCGTATCGGCAGATGAGTTGGAGGAGGCGAAATTAAACGTTTGGGAAAACCTTAACAAAAAACATTCCCGTGGCTTTAACCGCCCACGTTGGTTTGCCGCTGCATCAATATTGTTATTGGCGGTTGTTGGTGTTTATTATTTTTCGCAAAAGCAACCTGCCGAGGTTAAGGTAGATAATAAATTAACCCTAAATCAGGTAGCCAAAGATTTTAAACCTGGAGGGAATCGTGCCCTGCTAACCCTCGCGGGCGGTAAAAAGATCGTACTTAACAATCTGCAAAACGGTCAGATCTCTGTTCAGGGCATGGCATCGGTGAACAAAACTTCGGAAGGCAATTTATCTTACACAGATCATGCTGATAATTCTCCCGAAGGGAATCAAGTGATGAATAAGTTATCAACGCCACGTGGCGGCCAATATCACCTTACCCTTACCGATGGTACACAGGTGTGGCTTAACGCTGCATCATCTATCACTTTCCCGGTACGTTTTAATCAGGGCGACAGGGTGGTTACCGTTACCGGCGAGGCTTATTTTGAAGTAGCGCATAAAACCAATAACCAGGTATTTAAAGTAATAGCCGGTAAACAAGAAATAACAGTACTGGGAACCCGCTTTAACGTAAGGAATTATGACGACGATAAAACAGCAGCCACCACGCTGCTTTCGGGAAGTGTGCATATCAAAAACACAGCTACCGGCAAAGTAGCCATGCTTACCCCCGGACAGGAAGCGAAGATTGCCAGGGCCGACAATAATTTAACCGTGCGCCAGGTAAATGCCGAAAATGCGATCTGCTGGAAACTTGGTTATTTTCTGTTTGATAACCAAAGTATTGAAAGTATCATGAGGGTTATGAGCAGATGGTATGATGTGGATGTAGCTTACCAGGGGCCAGTGACAAAAGAACGTTTCGGTGGTACTTTTTCACGCTCGGCCAATCTTTCTGAAACACTTAAAAACCTCGAGATATTGGGCAGGGTACATTTTAAGATAATGCCCGATAAGGTTATTGTAACCGAATATATTTCCCCCAAAAACGATTAATAAACCAAATATTGTGCATCCGGCATCAAGCCGGACTTTGAAGAAAGGAGGCAACAAAAAGATACTTATACCCCAAAAAATGACAAAACCAGGAGCGGTTGCGACGCCCCCGGTTTCACGGCCAGGCCGGGTCAGGTCATCTCAATAAGTTTTTAACCAAACAGTTAATTAAACCTAACAATCAAATGTATAAAAAATTTACTGAATTACTTTTCAGGAGGGATTCCTATGTGTATTCTAATTTGTTCTTAAAAATGAAGTTAACCTTTATTTTGATACTGCTTGCTATAGTTCAGCTCAAGGCCGAAGTATACGCACAACGCGTAAGCGTTGAAGCCAACAATGCCTCATTAAGCGAGGTTATTGCCCAACTGCGCAAACAGCTCGATTTCGACTTTTTATATAACAACGATGCTATTAACGATGCGGCAGGCATAACGCTATCCGTTAAAAACACCGATTTTAAAGAGGTGCTGAAGCAATGCCTTAAAGGGCAGGCTTTAGAATTTATCATCCGCAACAAAACCATTCTCATTATTAAAAAGGCCGGTTCGCAGGCTCCGCCTATGAATGTTCAGCAGAAGATTAACGGCGTTGTGCGGGATGCCACAACGGGTGAACTACTGGTTGGCGTATCGGTAATGATAGACGGATCAGGCACGGGCACAACCACCAATCAGCAAGGTGCTTTTGCCTTGAACGTTCCTGATGCGTCTTCGATGCTGGTATTTTCCTATTTAGGTTATGCTACGCAAAAGGTAACTGTTGGTAACCAAACATCTTTGGAGGTAAAGCTGGTGAAAAGCGACAAAAGCCTGGGTGAGGTGGTAGTTGTAGGTTACGGTACAAGAACTAAAGGCGCGGTTACCGGTGCAATCTCAACGGTAAAAGCCGATGTTTTCGAAAATCGTCCCGTAACCAACACCCTTGATGCCTTGCAGGGTACCGTACCGGGCTTAACCATTACTAAGGCCAGCGGTCAGCCGGGAAGTTCTACTTATGGTTTTCAGGTAAGGGGATATTCATCAATTAATGGTAACGCGCCCCTGGTATTGATAGATAATGTACCAAGCGACCTGAACACTTTCAGTACTTTAAACTCAAATGATATTGCCGAAGTAACCGTGTTAAAAGATGCCGCGGCTGCTATATATGGTGCTCGTGCCGCCGATGGGGTTATTTTAGTAACCACCAAAAAAGGTAAACGCGGCACACCCATCGTAACTTATACCGGCAACTTCGGTGTTAAGCAGCCCACCTACCTACGCAAAATGCAAAACACCCTGCAGTTTGCCACTTTTATGGATGAGGGCCTACGCAATGCGGGTTTACAAGGCTTCCCTCAGGAGGTTTTTGATAAGATCAATGCCAATGCCGCTCCCGATCTGGACAAGGGCTGGAATTACGGCGTAACTAACTACCCTGGTTTTTATGGCTATACCGATTGGAATAAGGTGATCTACAAAAACGCTACGCAGCAATTGCACAACATATCGGTATCCGGTGGCGGAGATAACAATAATTACCTGGTTTCGGTGGGCTATAACCGTGACAACGGGATTGTACGTTTTGGCGAAAATAAATCAGACCGGTATAACCTGCGCCTTAACTATGATATCAGGCCGAGCAGTAAGTTAAGTCTGGAAACCCGTACCAGTTTTGATAACCAGGCGGTATTAAACCCAACTTTACTGTCGAGCGCGCTGACCAATGTTACCCGGCAGTTTCCTTATCAGCCTGTGTACAACCAGGTAGGGGAGTTTTATGGTTACCAGGGCTATGAAGGTCCCGCTCAATATCTTAAGCAAGGTGGTATAGCTAAAGATAACTTGTCGCGCTTTTCAACCAATTTTAAATTGGATTACAGCGTATTGCCGGGTCTTAAGCTTACCGCGCAAACCGCTTTCAGGTTTGAGTATGATAACAGCAGCTCAACAAACCCTATCATTACCCGGTACAATTATATCGGCGGGATCCAGGATATTCGTAATACGCCAAACTCGGCAACTTATGGCAACAATAAACGCTTAAATAAACTGTACCAGGTTTATTTTGATTACAATAAGCAGTTTGGTGCCGATCATCATATCAACATCACCGGCGGTGCCTCACTTGAGCAAACACGTAACGAAGGGCAGAGCATAACCGGTTACAACTTTGCAAGCAACGATATTTTTACCCTGAACCTTGCCGATCGTACCAAGGCAGCCTACGCCAACTTTACCGGCCTTATCAATAACCAGGCGCTGGGATCATACTTTGGCAGAGCCAGCTATTCGTTCAAAAATAAACTGATATTTGACGTTACAGCCCGAGCCGATGGTAGCTCAAAATTCGCGCCGGGCAAACGCTGGAGCGCGGTGTTCCCATCGGCGGCATTGGCCTACAATCTGTCCGAAGAGAAGTTTATTAAGTCTCTGGATATTTTTGATTTGTTGAAAGCCCGTGTATCATGGGGTAAAATGGGTAACCAGGAAATTACAAGCCTTGGCTTGTACGATTACATTCCACTGGTTACCATTGGTGGCGTTTACCCGTTGGGGTCGCCAAACGCGGGGTTAACTGGTGCTAATGCAAGCCCCGCTTCAACCAACCGCACCTGGGAAACCATCGAAAATAAAAACGTAGGTATCGATGTTTCGCTGTTGCGTTCCCGTTTATCCTTCTCGTTCGATTATTTCAACAAAACCAATAATGATATGCTGGTGAATGTGGCGGTTCCGGCAACTTTCGGTGCTACGCCTCCTTCAATCAATCAAGGTAAACTGGTAACCAAAGGTTTTGAAGCTACCGCCACCTGGAAAGATCAGATCAACGATTTCAGGTATAGCGTTTCCTTACAGATAAGCGATAGCAAAAACAAACTGGTACAGCTTAAAAACTCGGATAATTATAGCGAAGGCTTAAATTTTGTGCGCCAGGGCTACCCGATCTATTCATACTTCGGCTACGTTTATGATGGGATTATCAAAACCCAGCAGCAATTGGATGCCTATAAACAATTACAGGGTGTACCATCGCGCATCAGCATTGGCGATGTAATGTATAAAGATGTTGACGGCGATGGTAAGCTAACCGCCTTCGGCGATAAAAACAAAGGTCTTTCGGGTGATATGGTTTATCTGGGCAACCTTACCCCGCGTTATACTTTTTCATCCAACATTAATGTAGGTTATAAGCAATTTGATCTGGCCGTGTTTTTACAGGGTGTAGGCAAGCGCGATGTAATTTATGAGGGCAACATCAGCAGACCTAATACCTTCTTCTGGCCAACGCTGGCTTATTACTACAATAAAACATGGAGCCCTCAGCGCCCGGACGCACAATATCCGCGCTATATTCCCGGAAACCTTGGCTATGATGATATCAACAGTTATAACTACCACGCCTCGGCCATGACATTGCAAAACGTGGCGTATTTACGGTTTAAGGTGATCACCCTTGGCTATAACCTGCCATCATCTGTGGCTAATAAGCTTAAAATGCGGTCGGCGAGGATTTATGTGAGCGGTCAGGATCTGTTCACTATCTCGAAGGGGACCCTTGGCGGCAACTTCGATCCTGAAGATGGCTACCGCAATGAAGGTACCTATCCATTTAACAGGGTTTACTCATTGGGCCTGAATGTAAGTTTCTAAAAAACAGATCATCATGAAAAGAAAACAAATCAACAATAACACCATAAAAACAACACTTGCTGTTTTTGTATTGGCAGCTTTGGCGTTAGGTGGCTGTAAAAAAGATCTTAATTTGGTATCGCAGGATACCATAACAGATGCCACCTTCTGGAAAACCGGGAACGATTTTAAGCTTGCCGCCAATAACCTTTACAATGGCCTTAACGGCTTTGGTGAAGAAGACACCGAATCAGACATCGCATTCAATACGCCTAATAGCGTAAGCAACGGCAACCTACAGCCAACCGAAAACTCCGGGGAGTGGACCGGTGATTACGGTTACATCCGCTCGGCCAACAACATCCTCGAAAAAGGTGTTGGTACCACAGATGCAGATATTAAACGTTACGTGGCCGAAGCCAAATTTTTCAGGGCTTGGTATTACTGGCGTTTACTGCGTATTTATGGTGGCGTTCCGCTAATTACTAAGGTGCTGCAAACCGGCGATCCCGAATTATTCACGCCAAGGGCAACCCGCATTGCCACTGCCGATCAGATTTTGAATGACCTTAACGAAGCCGCGACTGATTTGCCGGTGCAGGCTGATCTTTCGTCTCCTGATATCGGTCGCATCACCAAAGGTACGGCGCAAGCTTTGGCATCGCGGGTTGCTTTGTTTGAAGGTACCTGGGAAAAATACCGCGGCGATGCCAGCGCGGCCAAATATCTCGACGCGGCGGTTACCGCCGCCCAACAGGTAATTAACAGCGGCGTTTACAGCCTTTACAAAGGAAGCGGCGCGCAAAGCTACCGTTACCTTTTTATTGAAGCAGGCGACGACTCGAAAGAATCTATCCTCGACAGGCGTTACGCCCGCAACATTTTTGGGCAAGATGCACCATATATGTATGATCAGGATGGTTACAACCCTACCCGTAAAATGGTGGATATGTATCTTGATAAAAACGGCTTGCCCATTACGGCTGCAGGAACAGCTTTCCACGGATACAGCACTTTTACATCCGAGTATCAGGACCGCGACCCTCGTATGACCCAAACCATGATCATCCCGGGTACGCTCACCAACCGCGTATTTTACCCGGTTACCAAAGTGGAAAACTGGCCTGATAAACCGCAGCGAAATTTTAACACAGGTTATATTTTGTACAAATACATGTCTGAAGATCCGCTTGCCAATAACTCCGGCAGAAACGGTAGCGCGAGCTTGTTCGATTTCGACAGGCACTTGATTCGTTATGCCGAGGTTTTATTAAACTATGCCGAGGCTGTGTACGAAAAAAATGGCAACATCAGCGATAATGACCTGAACATTAGTATTAACCTGTTACGCGATAGGGTTTCCATGCCGCATCTTACCAATGCCTTTGTTGGATTGCACGACTTGGATATGCGTACCGAGATTCGGCGCGAACGTACAGTCGAACTATGCCTTGAGGGCTTTAGATACGATGATTTGCGCCGCTGGAAAACCGCGGAGACCGAACTGCCGCAGGATGTAAAAGGCATAAAAATAACCGGTACCGATTGGGCTAACCGAGCACCATACAGCGACCCAAGCTATCTTACCAAGGTTGACGCGAATGGCTTCCTGATTGCGGAACGCAGCAGGAAATTTAATCCTGCAAAAGATTATTTACAACCGCTGCCAACAAAAGAGGTAGCCTTTTATGCCGCCAACGGCAAAGAGCTTACGCAAAACCCCGGCTGGTAATTTTACAACTAACCGGGACGACGACGTTGTGCCGGTTAGTTATTTTTAACGTCCGACCTTTATATTAACTAACAAAAAGATCTTATGCTATTCAAATCTGCGCTTAAATTATTGGCTTTGTTGTTTGTGTTGCCTTTTTTGAATGTGCAGGCGCAGCCAAAAGCTAAAAAAGCTGCACCCGGTTTAATGGGCAACCGGTTTCTTACCTTCAACACCGTTATTCGGGTTAACCAAATAGAGGTATCAAGGACCCGCAATGTAGGCGAGGATGAGCGCCCGCTACATACGCCCGAACGGGTAAAGGCATTCCGAAAAGCTTTTGCCGACGGTTTCCCGGGCGGAAAAATGACATGGTCGTTCAGCTGGCTGGCTTTGAATGATACCAGCGCTGCCTACAGGGAGATCAGGAAACTGGTGGTTGGCTATTATCATCAATATGGTGACGAAATTACTTTTATACCTGGCGCTTACTTTGCCAACGCATACAACTCCACCGCACAGGTAAATAGTGACCTTCACGACGCGCTCAACATTATCGGTAAAATAGTTGGCCACGGCTATCGCCCTAAAAGTATTGTCGCCGGTTTTTTATCTTCCGAAAATCAACAATATTTAGCCCAGAAAGAAGGCATCCACGTTTGCCAGGCCAATATCTGGAGCCAGTTCAGTATCGATAACCAGGATGGTGATGGTTCGGTATGTTATCCTTTTTATCCTTCAAAACAGCATTTTTGTAAGCCTGCGCAAAACGCTGCCGACTTTATAGACTGTGTTAATTTGGATGGCTGGTCGGTTGATTTTTTGGCAGGAAGAAGGGCCGGTTTCGCCGAAGGCTTTAATAGCCGTATGGGCGTAGGCCCGATTGAAACTATTGGTAAATACGGAATGGAAACCGGCCTGAAGGAAATGATGCACACGACGGCCATTCATTTCGATAAAGGTTTTCAACTGAATGGTTTTGGCTGGGTAACCAATTGCTGGGAGCTTTCATTGCCGATGGATGTATCAGCACTTAAAGATTGGTTAGCAGCCATCAAAAAACGCTGGCCGGACACCAAACTAATCACTCAAGGTGAGTTCGGGCTGATTTGGCGGGCACATTATAAAAGCAATACTTTTAACTATCGCTTTGTTGAACGCGGATCGGGTATAGGTGGCTCAGATGCGGATAAAGAAATAAGCTGGTTTATGAATAAGGATTTCAGGTTAGCTTTATTAAAAAAGATTGACGGAAATAATCCAGCCAAAGTGATCGATTTTACCAACTATACGCTGCCTGCGCATGAACCTGCCGAGATGACCCGCAAATGGAGCCTTTTAGGGGATATCAACCAAAAACAAACACGGCCGCAAGATAAGCCGGTTTCTGTCGATTCATTGCCATTGGCCATTCGTTCGTTAATAATCAGTCGATACCCGGATTTAATTGCAACTGGCAAATAGAATTAAAATAAATTCCATAATCAATTTTTCAATACACCGCGTTCTCCTGGTTATCAGGAGTTATCTTATTGACGAAAAACCTACTCATGAACAAAAAAGCCAATCTTCAATCCGTTTTAATGCTATTACTCCTGTTGCCGGTTTCTATATGTTCGGCGCAGGTTAAAAATAATGCAGGGGCCAAATCGCCCCGAATTGTCAACATTGTGAATTTTATCCGTGATATCGAACCGCGGGATAGCAAGACCACGAAAGACGTGCTGTTTCAAACCGTTGTAAACCAAATTAAGCTGATGAAGGAGAACCATCTTGGCGGTACCTTCTTATTACAATATGATGCATTGATAGACAAGCGTTATCAGGATTTGCTGAAAACGTTGCCTAAAGATCAATTTGAGATTGGCGGATGGTGGGAACTTCCGCAGCCGCTGATTGAAAAGGCCGGGATTAAATGGCGTGGAAAATACGCGTGGGACTGGCATTCAGATATTGGCTTTTCAGTGGGTTACACGCCTGCTGAGCGTGAAAAGATCATTGATGTTTATTTTGCCGACTTCAAGCGAATATTCGGTTATTACCCTAAATCAATTGCTTCCTGGGTTATCGACGCTTATTCCCTGAATTACATGTACGATAAATATAAGATCACAGCCACGGCAAATTGCAAAGACCAGGTTGGTACCGATGGTTTTACACTATGGGGCGGATATTGGAACCAGGCGTATTATCCGAGCAGGGTGAACGCTTATATGCCTGCACAGCATGCAAATCAACAGTTGCCTGTACCCGTGTTCAGGATGTTGGGAAGTGATCCTATCCGTCAATACGCCGACGGCCGTTCTGTAACCACCCTTGAACCTGTTTACAGTCATGCAGGAGGAAATGAACAGTGGATAAATTGGTTTTTGCAAAGTTTCGCGAACGACGTTTCCCTTGGCTTTAACTATACACAGGCCGGCCAGGAAAATTCTTTTACTTGGGATGCGATGAAAAAAGGGCTGGAATGGCAAATGCCCATCATAGCCCGCCTTCGCGACGAAGGTAAGGTACGCGTGGAAACGATGGCGCAGTCGGGCGAATGGTTTAAAAAAACTTACAAAGTAACGCCGGCTACCACCTTTACCGTCAGTAAAGATCTCGGGGAAAGTGATAAGAAGACGATCTGGTACAATAGCCGGTACTACAGAACCAATCTGCTTTGGGAAAATGGCAGCCTGCGTATAACCGATATTCACTTGTTTAACGAAACAGTTCCTGATAAATACCTGAAGGAAGTTACCAAGATTAATCAAAGTTTCTTTTATACCCTTCCTGTTGTCGACGGCTTTCAATGGGGAAAAAGTGGTAAACCTGAAGGGTTTCGTTTCATGATGAACAACGGATCGCATGAGGTTCCCATTCAAGGCGGTGACCCGG
>Ga0136846_1213627_pt1 | contig 11661 bp, 11 predicted proteins | sample HopSoiMetagenom2_FD_96841 | JGI IMG/M metagenome (GOLD analysis project Ga0136846, IMG submission 96841) | Grasslands soil microbial communities from Hopland, California, USA - 2 Assembly 2016 (version 4) | ecosystem: Environmental > Terrestrial > Soil > Grasslands | place: USA: Hopland... | reverse complement strand
GTCTGCGACGGGTCTGCGACGGGTCTGCGACGGCTCTTCTTGTACCTGGTGCCGGAACACCAAACGCGCAGTATGCGTCGGCGCCGCGGGGCTGTCCACTGGACGCGGCCGCCAAGACGCGAGGCGCCGCCTCACGAAAACCCTAGGTGCGGGCGTCACCGAACCGTCTTGCGCCGCCGCTTGACCCTGCTGGCGGCAGCACCGTGGCACGCGCTTATGCTGCGCCGCTGGAGGCGCGCCGATTGCCTGCGCCGTCCGACCGACGATCCCGCACAGGAGCCACCCAAATGGAAGACAAGACCATTCTCGACCGCATCACGGCACTCGTCGACGAGGAGCATCGCCTGCGCGAGAACCCGGCCGCGCCCGAGGCCAACGCGGAGCGCCTCAGGAGCGTCGCCGAGCAGCTCGACCAATGCTGGGACCTGCTGCGCCAGCGCCGCGCCAAGCGCGAGTTCGGCGCCGATCCCGAGAGCGCGACGCCGCGCGACGTCGGCACGGTGGAGAACTACACGAACTGAGCGGGCCGCCGCCGGCCCGCGTGAACGCGCCTCGCGGCCAGGGAATGCACCTTGCCGCGTCGCGGCACGACCTCCGAATTTCCTCGGGGCCGTCTCCACCGGAGAACGGCGGGGCAACCCAACCAAGGAGCAGCACGTGCAACGAAACCAGAACCAGCAAGGCCAGCAGCCGTCGCAACAGGATCGCGACAGCTCGCAGAGCCGTCAGCAGAGCCAGTCCGGCAGCCAGCAGCAGCAAGGTGGCCACGGCAAGCTGACGCCCAGCGGCGGTTCGAACCAGCAGAACCAGTCGGGTGGCAGCCGCGACCAGCACGGCAGCAACCTGAAGTCCGACCCGGGCCAGGCGCAAGGCCGCAACCCGCAGCAAGGCGGCGACAACAGCAATCGATCGAACCAGCGTTGAAGGGCCGGGCCGCGCGTCGGCCCCGCGCATCATGCAGTGACGGCCGGGCTCGCCGGCCGTCGTCCTTGGCGTTTGCCGTATCGTGTCGGGCATCGCAACGCCACTGCTCCGTCGTGTCAGCCACCGCCCCGCCCTTGCCCAACCCGATCGATGCCGGCCTCTACCGTGGCGTCTGGCGCTACGCAGCCGGCGCCCGCGTGGCGATGGTGGGCTCGATGCTGCTGCTGATGGCCTCCCAGGGCGTGCGGCTGACCGTGCCCTGGTTCGCGGCGCAGGCGATCGACGCGCTTCAGAAGAGCGGGCCGGGAAGCCTGGTGCGCGCGCTCGAATGGGTCGTCTGCGTGATGGGCGCGTCGGTCGCCTCGTGGCTGCTGCACGGGCCCGGGCGCGTGCTCGAGCGCCGCGTGGGCATGCGCGTGCGCGAGACGCTGTCCGACGAGCTCTACACGCGGCTGACCGCCGCGCCGCTCGCCTGGCACGACCGCCATCACTCGAACGACATGCAGCAGCGCGTGCGCCAGGCCACGCAGGCGCTCTACGAGTTCTCGGCCAACCAGTTCATCTACCTGCAAAGCCTGGTCGGGCTCGTCGGGCCGCTCGTCGCGCTCGCCGCGCTCTCGCCGGCCATCGGCGCCGCGGCGTTCCTCGCGTTCGGCACCCTGGCCCTCGTCAGCGTGCGCATCGACCGCACGCTCATGCGGCTGTCGATGCAGGAGATGGAGGCCGAGCGCCGCTACGGCTCGGGCATGGCCGACTTCCTGGGCCACATCGGCACCGTGCTGAGCCTGCGGCTGCAGGAGGCGTCGCGCCGCCTGCTGCGGGGCCGGCTCGCGCGCGTGTTCGTGCCGCTGGGGCGCAACATCGTGGTCAACGAGGCCAAGTGGTGCATGGTCGACCTGGTGAGCACCCTGACGACCTGGGCGCTGGTCGTCGCCTACGTCTGGCTGCTGAGCCATGACGGCACGGGGGCCATCGCGATCGGCGCGGTCTTCATGGTTCAACAGTACGCCGGCCGCACGGCCGCGGTCGCCACCGACATGACCGGCCGCCTGCAAGGGCTGTCGCGGACGCGGGCGGACTACGCGAGCGCCCGCCCGATCTTCGATGCGCCGGCGACCGAGCCGGCGCGCGCCCTGCCCGGGGACTGGCGGCGCATCGTCGTGCGCGACATCGCGTATCGCCATGCATCGGCCGCGTCCGACTCGCCGCCGCTGGGCCTGGACGAGCTCGCCCTGGAGCGTGGCGAACGCATCGCGCTGGTGGGCGGCAGCGGCGCCGGCAAGAGCACCCTGATGCGCGTGCTGGCCGGCCTGTACGCCGCACCGGGCGTCGTGGTCGAGGTCGATGGGCGCGTCCAGCCGGGCGTGCACAGCCTGGCCGCGATCGCGACGCTGATCCCGCAGGAAGCCGACGTCTTCGAGGGGACGGTGCGCGAGAACCTGGACTTCGGCACGGCCCTGCCCGAGCCCGTGCTCGCCGCCGCGATGCGTGGCAGCGCGTTCGACGACGTGCTGGGCGGCCTTGCGGGCGGACTCGAGTTCGCCGTCGCCGAGCGCGGGAGCAACCTGTCGGGCGGACAGCGCCAGCGACTCTGCCTGGCACGCGGCGCGCTCGCGGCGGCCGGCAGCTCGATCGTCTTCCTCGACGAGCCCACCGGCGCGCTCGATCCCGTCACCGAGGCGCGCATCCACCACCACCTCGGCGAGACCTTCCCCTCGGCCTGCATCGTCGCGTCGGTGCACCGCATGGGCCTGTTGCCGCACTTCGACCGCATCGCGCTGATGGAAGGCGGCCGCCTGGTCGACATCGGCCGGCTCGTCGACCTGCGCGAACGCCAGCCCGGATTCGCGCGCATGCTCGAAGGCAGCGCGCACGAGGCCGAGCCGGCGCTCGACGGCTGATCAACCGCGCAAGGTGGCGATCAGCAGCAGCGCGTAGCCGAGGACCGCCAGCACCGCGTGGCCGATCATCAGGCCCAGCGGCAACGGCAGCCGGCGCCAGTGGTACCCGAGGTTCAACGCCACGCCGCCGACGGCCGCGAGAGCGAACAGCGCCGTGCCCGCCATCGCCAGGCCCGGCAGGCCGACGGTCGCCCAGCCGTAGAGCAGCAAGGTGAGCGCGGACGCGGCGAGGAAGCCGTGCAGCATTGCCAGCCACGTCGGCGGATGCGGCTTGCCGCTCAGGCGGATGCCGGCCATCGCGAGCCCGCCCAAGGCGGCGATCGCCAGCAGCACCGACGCCGTCTCGAGGATGCGAAGGGGTTCCATGACGTCTCCTTGTGTCGGCGAACGCGGCCGCCGCTTGCCGGCCCGCGGCGCGCCGTCCCCGGCGGCGTGGGTGCCTGCCAGCGGCAAGCCGCATGCGCCGGCCGAAAGGCGTCGTCGGCTCTCACGGCCGCGGATGTGGCAGCGGCGCGCCACCGGTGCTTCCGCCCGTGGTCGATCCGGAGCTGGCGGACGGCAACTTCCCCACCGGCGTGGTCGGCTGCACCCTGCACGTGGCCCTTGCTCACTCTTCAGGTGCCGTGGCGCTTGACGAACTCGAGGTAGGTCTGCAGCCAGCCCTGGACGAACTTCGACGTCGATTCGCTGAGCTTGCCCGGCCCCTCGAAGACGCCCTCCTTCGCGTGGATGAACACCTCCGGCTGGCCCAGCGTGGGCGCGTCGAGGTAGGCCAGCACGTTGCGCAGGTGCTGCTGCGCCATCGCGGTGCCGGCCGCGCCGATCGACGCACCCAGCACGCCCGACGGCTTGCCCTTCCACGCGCTCTGGCCATAGGGGCGCGACGCATGGTCGATCGCGTTCTTCAGCACGCCCGGCATCGAGCGGTTGTATTCGGGCGTCACGAAGATCACGCCGGCGGCCGCCAGGATCTCGCTCTTCAGGCGCTTGACCGGGGCCGCGGGGGCGCCGTCGTCGTCCTGGTTGTAGGGCGGCAGGTCGTCGATGCGCAGCTGCGTGAACTCGACCTCCGGTGCAAGTGCGGGCAGCGCGTTGGCGAGCTGGCGGTTGAAGGATTCCTTGCGCAGGCTGCCGACGATGACGGCGATGCGGGTCTTGGCCATGGGGACTCCTCGAAAGTCTGTGGGCAGCAGGCAATGTACCCAGACCTCGAAAGCCGTCATGCGAGCGCGGCCTAGCAGCCGCCCCGCGCGACGCGCGCCAGCTGTCGACGGTTCGCTGCTAGCGCGCGGCCATCAACAGCGGCTCGTGCCCGAGCCGCTGGCCGCCGGCCAGGACCCAGTGAATGACGCCGCCGAGTTCCTCCAGCGTGTACTGCTTGTGCACCAGCGCGCGCACGCCGGCTTCGCGCGCCTCGCCCTGCAGCTGGTCGGGCAGGTTGCCGGAGCTGATGACCACCGGCAGTCCGGGGCGGATGCCCTGGAGCGCGCGGGCGACGTCCAGGCCGGACAGCTCGGGCATGTTGAGGTCGCTGACGACGATGTCGATGTCGCGCGGCGCCGCGCGCACCAGCTCGATCGCGCGCGCCGGGTCATGCAGGCACGTGACGTGGTAGCCGAGCCGCTCGAGCAGCCGCTGGACCATCACCACCATCACCTCGTCGTCGTCGATGTAGAGCACCCGCTCGCCGTGGCCGCGCGGCGCGGTGGCCAGCGCCTGCGGGCGATCGCCGGGCCCCGTCTCGGCCGAGCGCGGCAGGTAGATCTCGAAGGTGCTGCCCCGCTCCGGCGCCGTCTGCACGCGGATCACGCCGCCATGCGCCGTGACGATGCCGTGCGCCACCGCCAGGCCCAGGCCGGTGCCTTCGCCCACCGGCTTGGTGGTGAAGAACGGCTCGAAGATGCGTGCGCGCGTCAGCGCGTCCATGCCGCGGCCGTTGTCCTCGACGGCGATGCGCGCGTAGGCGCCCGGCGCCAGGCCGGCGCCCAGGTGCCGCGCGGCCGCGCCATCGAGTTCCACGCCCGCCAGCGCCACCGCCACGCGGCCCGGCTTGCCACCCAGCGAGTGCCAGGCGTTGGTGCACAGGTTCATCAGCACCTGCTCGATCTGCGTGGCGTCGGCCATGGCGAACAGGCGCTGCTCGGTCATCGACACGTCCAGGGTCACCCCGGCCGGCAGCGTGGAGCGCAGCAGGCCGATGCATTCCTCGACCAGGGGGCGCAGCTCGCAGCTGGACATCTCGCGCGGCTGGCGGCGCGCGAACGCCAGGATCTGCTGCACCAGCCCGCGGCCGCGCAGGCCGGCCTTGCGGATCTGCTCCAGGCTGAGCCCGGCGGGATGCCCGGACGGAAGATCCTGCAGGGCCAGCAGCGTGTTGCCCAGGATGCCGGCCAGCACGTTGTTGAAGTCGTGCGCGATGCCGCCCGCCAGCACGCCGATGGCCTCCATCTTCTGCGACTCGCGCAACTGCGCCTCCAGCTCCAGCCGCAGCACCTGGCTGCGCCGCTGCTCGGTGATGTCGCGCCCGACCCCGCGGTAGCCCGTGAAGTGCCCGGCCGCATCGAACACCGGCTCGCCACTGACGCTGACCGTGTAGCGCGTGCCGCCGGCGCCCTCGTGCGTGATCTCGAAGTCGCGGAACGGCTCGTGCGCCTCCAGCTGGCGGCGGTGGCGCTCCCAGTCGGCCGCCTCCATGCCTGCGCTACCCGCCTCCCACGGCCGCAGGCCGATCATGCGGCGCAGGCCGGCGTTGTCGTCGAACGCGCGCCCGCCGACGACCTGCGTCATGCGGAACTGCTCGTCCTGCTCCCAGTACCAGTCGGACGACAACACCGTCAGCGACCGGAAGCGTTCCTCGCTCTGGCGCAGGGCGGCCTCGGCGCGCCGGCGTTCGGTGATGTCGGTGACCATCGCCAGCGCGCCGGCGTGACGGCCGTCGGCGTCGACGATGGGACTGGTGCTCATGGCCGTCCACAGGTCGCTGCCGTCCTTGCGGCGCAGCCGGAAGTCGTGCTGCTCGGCGATGCCCTGCGCGCGCCGACGCATGTTCTCGCGCGCCTCGTCGCCGGCGCGGTCGTCCATGAAGTCGTACAGCGAGCGGCCCAGCATCTCGGCCGCCTCGTAGCCCAGCATGCGCGCCATCTTCGGGTTGACGAAGGTGGTGGTGGCGTCGGACGCCACCATCCAGATGCCCTCCTCCGCGGTCTGCACGATGCGCCGGTAGCGCTCCTCGCTGCGCTGCAGGGCCTGCTGCTGCTGCACGCGCTGCGAGACGTCGCGCATGAACGCGCCGAAGATGCGCTGGCCGTCCATCTGCATGTCGCTGAACGAGATCTCGATCGGGATCTCGCGGCCGTCGCGGTGCAGGCCGGCGATCTCGACGGCGCGCCAGTCGAGCCGCCGCTGCCCGCTGGCCAGGTAGCGCGCGAAGCCCTGGCGGTGCGCCTCGCGCAGGTGCTGCGGCTGCAGCATCGTCAGCGGTTGGCCCACGACCTCGTCCGGCCGCCAGCCCAGCACCGGTTCGATGGCCGGATTGCAGAAGCGGATCAGGTTGTCCTCGCCCACCATCACGACCACGTCCGCGGACGTCTGCCACAGCAGCCGGTCGCGCTCCGCGCTCTCGCGCGCGCGGCGCTCGCTGAGCCGGCGCTCGGTGACGTCCTGCAGCGTGCCGCGCAGTCGCAGCGGCCGGCCGCCGGCGTCATGCACCGGCTCGCTGACGGCGCTGATCCAGCGCACCTGGCCGTCGGCCTGCGGGAAACGGAATTCGACCTGGGTCTTCTCGAAGCGATGGAAGGCGCGTTCGACCGCGGCGACGAAGGCCGGGCGATCCTCCGGCGGCATGCGATCGCGGAACTCGTCGGCCGTGATCGGGCCGAGCGCCTCGTCGCGGCCGAACAGGTCGTACAGCGCGGGCGACCAGGCCGTCAGGCCGGTGGGGACGTCGACATCCCAGCTGCCCAGCCGGGCCAGCCGCTGCGCCTGGGACAGCATCGCCTCGGATTCGCCCAGCACGGCGGCCAGGTCGATCGCGTAGCGCCGTTGCTCGTCCAGCAGCAGCTGCTCGTGGCGCGAGCGCAGCAGGCTCTCCACCATGCCCCCCAGGTCGACCAGCGTGCTGCGCTGCTCGTCGCTCAAGCGGCCCACCCGCGTGTGCTGCACGCACACGGCGCCCAGCACCACGCCGTCGAAGGCGACCGGCATGGCGGCGCAGGCGCGGATCGCGGCGGGACCATGCACGTGCGCGTCGCCGGTGCAGCGCGGGTCGGTCAGCGCATCGCCGATCTCCACCAGGGCCTCGCCGTCCAGGGCCCACGGCCACGGGCTCGCGCTCGCCGGGACGACGGTGGCCCCGGTGCCGGCGCGCGAGCGGATGACCTGGCGTTCGCCCACGATGAAGGTGATCATCGCGATGTCGGCGGCCGTGGCGGTCGCCGCGATGCGACACAGGCGATCGAGCGCCGGATCCGGCTCGGCGGACAGCAGGCCCAGCTGCCGAAGCAGGTCGAGGCGGCGCGTGTCGTCGAGGGGGTGGGCGGGGTCCATCCATCGGGCGGGAGTTGTGGACGCAGGATAGCGCCGATAAGGCCCGCCGCGGGTGCGGTCGCCACCCAGGACGAGGGAGATGCCCGCGAGCGCGCGACGTTGCCGTGAACCTTCCCACGCCGGGCGGGCATCCACCGGCGGACGACATCACATCCAACCTTCGAGGAAATCTGCCATGACCCCGCATCCGCTCATCCGCCTGTCTCTCGCCGCCATGCTCGCCGCGTGCACGGCACTGCCCGCCCTCGCCTCCGGCGGCGGCGGGGGCGGCGGAGGTGGAGGTGGAGGCGGGGGCGGCGGCGGCATGACCACGCTGCCGGGCGGCAAGCCGTCGGCCGTCGATCCGCAGTACAGCCAGGCGGTCGACGCCATCCAGGGCGACCACTATCCGCAGGCCATCCAGCTGCTCGAATCCTATGTCGCGAGCAGCCCCGAGCACGCGGGCGACGCCGACGCGCAGAACTGGCTGGGCTACGCCTACCGCAAGTCCGGCAACCTCGACGCCGCGTTCCTGCACTACGACAAGGCGCTGGCGATCGACCCGAAGCACCGCGGCGCGCACGAGTACATGGGCGAGGCCTACCTGATGACCGGCAACATCGCGCAGGCCGAGGAACACCTGAAGGCACTGGACAAGCTGTGCTTCACGCCGTGCGACGAGTACACCAAGCTCAAGCACGCCGTCGCGAGCTGGAAGTCCGCGCATGCGCAGACGGTCGGCACCAGGTAGCCTGCGCCGCGCCCTTGCTGCGGCCGCCGGCGCGCTGCTGGCCGGCGCGGGCGGGCTCGTGCTGCTCGCGCTCGCCTGCGGCCGCCCGGTGTCGGCGGCCGACGGCGCGCTGCTGGCGCCGGGCGAGCGCGCGGCCATCCTGGCGCTGGGGCCCTGGCCGCCGGAGCCGCCGCACGACGCGCGCAATCCGGCCTCGGGCCGGCCGGACGGCGTCGCGTTGGGCGAGGCCTTGTTCCACAGCGCCCGCCTGTCGCCCACCGGGCTGCGCTGCGCCAGCTGCCACGAGCCCTGGCGCCACTTCGCCGACGGGCGCGCCGTGGCGCAGGGTGTCGCGGCGGGCGCGCGCAACACGCCCAGCCTGCTCGATGTGGCCACGCACCGCCACTACGGCTGGGACGGCGCGCGCGACGACCTCGGCGCGCAGAGCCTGCGTCCGCTGGACGACCCCCGCGAGATGCCCGCGACGCCCGCGCAGCTCGCCGCCTTCGTGCGCGCCGACGCGGCGACGTCGGCGCGCTATGCCCGCGTGTTCGGCGCGGCGCCCGGCCCCGACGATGCCTGCGTCCGCCGCGACGTCGGCCTCGCGCTGGCCGCCTACGTCGAGACGCTGGCCAGCCCGCGTACGCCCTTCGACGATTGGCGCGACCGGCTCGTCGCCACCGGCGACGCGTCGCCGACCGCCGCCTTCCCCGCCGCCGCCGTGCGCGGACTGCGCCTGTTCGCCGGACGCGCCGGATGCGCCGCCTGCCACGCCGGCGCGGCGTTCAGCGACGACGCGACGCACGTGTCGCTGCTGCGCTCGCCGGCCGCCCCGGGCATCCCGGACGACGCCCACCCCGGCGGCCCGGCCAACGCGTTGCGCACGCCCGGCCTGCGCGATGTCGCCGCCACCGCGCCCTACCTGCACGACGGCAGCGCCGACCGCCTGTGCGACGCGGTGCGGGCGCACGCCGCCGACCCGGACCGCCCGGCGCCGTCATTGACGGCTGGCGAACGCGGCGACATCGTGGCCTTCCTGCGCGCGCTGTCCGCGGCGCGCGACGACGCCGGCGAGCGCGGCTGCGACGGCTGACCGCGGGCGTCGGCGACGTCCGGCACGGCCATTGCCCGGCCGCGGCATGCCGCCCACCTCCGCCCAGGCCGAATCGACCAAGCGTCCAGGGCAAGCGTCCGGCTCCTCAGGCAGGAACAAGGGCCTGGCCGCCCTGGTCGGCCCGGGCCTGCTGACCGGCGCATCCGACGACGACCCCAGCGGCATCGGCACCTACTCGCAGGTCGGCGCGCAGTTCGGCTTCGGGATGCTGTGGACGATGCTGTTCTCCTACCCGCTGATGGTGGCCGCGCAGCTGGTGTGCGCGCGCATCGGGCGCGTCACGGGCAAGGGCCTGGCCGGCAACCTGCGAGAGCACTTCCCGCCCTGGGCGCTCTGGCCGCTCGTGCTGCTGCTGCTGGTCGCCAACACCGTCAACATCGGCGCCGACCTGGGCGCGATGGGAGAAGCCATCCACCTGCTGCTGCCCGGTCACCCGGCCTGGTACACGGTCGGCTTCGGCGTGCTGTCGGTCGTGCTCGAGGTGATGGTGCCGTACCACCGCTACGTCAAGCTCCTGAAGTGGCTGACGATCGCGCTGCTGGCCTATGTCGCGACGGCCTTCGTCGTCGACGTGCCCTGGGGCCGCGTCGCCCACGACACCTTCCTGCCGCCGCTGTCGTTCAGCGGGGACTATGCGACGGCCATCGTCGCCATCTTCGGCACCACGATCAGCCCCTACATGTTCTTCTGGCAGGCCTCGCAGGAGGTCGAGGAGCTCGGCGCCTGTACCGGGGAGCGTGCCCTGCGCGACGCGCCGCAGCAGGCCAGCGAGCAGCTGCACCGCATCGGCATCGATACCTGGGTCGGCATGGGCGCGTCCAACCTCGTCGGCTTCTTCATCGTGCTGACCACGGCCACCACGTTGCACGCCCACGGCGTCCACGACATCCAGAGCGCGGCCCAGACCGCGCAGGCGCTCAAGCCCGTGGCCGGCGAGTTCGCGTTCGCGCTGTTCGCGATGGGCATGGTCGGCACCGGCCTGCTCGCGGTGCCGGTGCTCGCGGGCAGCGCGGCCTACGCCGTGGGCGAGACGATGCAGTGGAAAAGCAGCCTGGAGAGCCGGCCCGGGCGGGCGCGGCGCTTCTACGCGGTCATCGCCGTCGCCACGCTGGCCGGCACCGCGATGAACTTCGTCCATGTCAACCCGATCAAGGCGTTGTTCTGGACGGCCGTGATCAACGGGGTGATCGCCGTACCGATGCTGGCGGCGGTGATGCTGGTCGCGGCCAGGCAGAAGGCCATGGGACGCTTCGCGATCTCGGGCGGCCTGCGCGCCATGGGCTGGCTCACGACGGCGGTGATGGCCGCCTGCGTGGCCGGCATGGCGTTCACGGCCCGGACGTGAAGGCGGCCAGGCCTGCGGGCGCAGGCCGTGGTCGCTGGGCATCGTCCCCGAGCCAGCGGGAGGGAGGGCCCCCGTGCCTCGCGCGGGACCTCGGCCCGTCAGCGGATCGAATCGTCGCCGGCACGCTCGGTCTCGTCGATCGTGTCGTCGTCGTCCGGACCGTGGGCGACGTCGGTGCCCAGCCCCTCGCCGGCCAGCTCGATGTCGGCTTCGCCGTCGGCGACGCGCTGGGCCTCGCGATCGGCGTCGAGCGCCTCCTGGCGGGGGGCCACCGACTCGCGCGAGAGCTCGCGCGCCGCATCGGTGTAGATCTCGCCCTGGCCGGGAGGGGGCCGGTCGGCGCGCGCGCCGGGCAGGTCGGCGCGATCCCGCCGTGCCATGACCGTGTCGGCGCCGCCGTTGTCGCGGTCGATGTCGTCCAGCGGATCGGCGGCGTGTCGGATGGAAGGTGCGGGCATGTGGATCTCCCGGAAAGCTGTTGCGACGGCCCGGTTCGGCAACCGCCATGCCACGGACGGTCGCGCCGCTAGCGCCGGCGCCGGCTCCGAAACACGCTCAGCAGCGCCAGCGCGATGATCGCGCCCACCAGCGCCACCGACAGCGCGCCGAAATCGAGGACCTTCGGGTCGCCGGCATGCAGCCCGAAATACGGCGCCACGATCCAGCCCGCGAGGAGCGCGCCCACCACGCCGACGATCACGTTGACGAACACGCTCTGATCATCGTTGTCCCGCATCAGCGAGCCTGCGACCAGGCCGATGACCGCGCCAACGACCAGCCAGATGACGATGTGAACCATGTAAGCGAATCCTCGACGACCATGACGCCCGCGACGGCGTGCCGTTCAGCAAACGCCGTTCCCGCAGAGCAACCCCACGGACCGTAGGTGCAGACCCCCCAGCAGTCGAGCTATCGTCTTACACGCTTCCCGGCCTCCCATCGGCAGAATCGGTCCTGACTCGGCGCGAGCATTCCCCGTGAGGGATGCCGACGCCCGGTGCGACCTCGCGGTGTGGAGGCCCGCTTGTTCCCTCCGCCAAGCCGAACGACCTGCAAGACACCGAACTACCATGACTCATGCGTTGATCGTCGAAGACGACGCCGACTCCGCCGAGACGATGGC
>Ga0136846_1228840_pt1 | contig 11662 bp, 9 predicted proteins | sample HopSoiMetagenom2_FD_96841 | JGI IMG/M metagenome (GOLD analysis project Ga0136846, IMG submission 96841) | Grasslands soil microbial communities from Hopland, California, USA - 2 Assembly 2016 (version 4) | ecosystem: Environmental > Terrestrial > Soil > Grasslands | place: USA: Hopland... | reverse complement strand
TCGGCACCAGCATCGGCAGCCAGAACAGCGCATTGCCGACCGAAACGCCGGCCAGGGTATCGGTGCCGTAGTGTCCCGCGACCGACGAATCGACGAACCCGATCAGGCCCGACGACAGGTGGCCGAGCGTGAGTGGTGCCGCCAGCAGGGCGCTGGTGCGCATTTCCTGCGCGAAGGAAGTCGGTCTGGATGCCACGGAATTGCCTGCAACATGCAACGGGATGGCCGCAACACGGCGCGGCCCGGTATCTTAGCGCCTCGCCCGGAGTGACCCGATGACCAAGCCGCTGGACCCAATCGAGCCCATCACCGCGACCATGCCGCACGATGGCCCGCATCCCACGCATTGCGAGAACTGCGCGGCCGCGCTGCAAGGTCCGTATTGCCACGACTGCGGCCAGCACGGCAACAATCCGCTGAAGAGCTTCCGCCACGCCATCGAGGACGTCTTCGAATCGTTCTGGCACGTCGACGGCCGCATCTTCCGCACCCTGCGCGACCTGTCGCTGCCGTGGCGCATCATCAACAACTACCTCGGCGGCCAGCGCGTGCGCTACATCCCGCCGCTGCGCATCTTCGTCATCCTCAGCCTGGTGACGTTCTTCGTCGCCCACTTTGCCATCCATTCCGAGGCCGGGCCGATCCGCTTCAACGACACCGACACCAACAGCATTTCCGCCGCGACCACGGTCGCGGATGTACAACGATTGCGTGACCAGGCCTTGGCCGAGATCGACAAGGGGGCCACCGAAGGCAACAACAATCCGGCCTTCGTCAAGGGCGTTCTGGCCACAGCACGCAAGGCGGTGCAGGCGCAGGCCGACGCCCGGATCCGCGCGCTCGAGGACGCCAGGACAAAGGGATTGCCGGTGCCGCCGCCATCCCCGGTGCTGGTGATGGACACGACGGACAATCATGACGACGGCGACTGGAGCATCTCGACCACGCCGATCCATGTCGCATGGCTGCCGGAGTTCGCCAACAACGCACTCAACGGCGCCGTGCAACGCGGCGCCAAGAATGCCAAGCGCTTCTCGAAGGATCGTTCGGAACTGTTCCAGGCCTGGATCGGCTCGGTCCCCACCGCGCTGTTCTTCATGGTCCCGGTGTTCGCCCTGCTGTTGCGCGTGTTCTACCTGTTCACGCCATGGACCTATCTCGAGCACCTGGTCGTCGCGCTCTACAGCCACGCCTTCCTGCTGCTGGGCAGCCTCGCATCCTTCCTGTTGTCGATGTCGATGCGCACGCTGCTTGGCTCCGGCGCCGTCAGTGCCATGATCACTTTCCTCGTGATGGCGATGATGGCGATCCTGCTGTGGACACAGAAGCGCGTGTACCGGCAGGGCTGGATGCTGACGCTGGGCAAGTATTTCGTGATCGGTTCGATCTACTGGATCCTGGTCGGTTTCGGCGCGCTGTTCGCGCTGCTGCTGGTCATCCTCAAGTAAGGCCGCCCGCGCTCAGCGCTCCGACACTCGCACCAACCATGCCGCGCGGCTCGCGGCCGGCACATCGATGAGTTCCTTGCGCAAGGCATCGCGCTGTTCCGGCGGCGTGCGCCAGGCGATGCGTCCCAGCATCGCCAATTCGTCGGCGCTCATCTCGTGGAGGATGCGCAACAACGGCGCACGCTGGTCCTCGGGCACGTAGGAGAACAGCGGCGACAGTTGCGGCCACAGCGCGCCGATCTGCGGACCCAGCAACCAGCCGCGCTGTTCGGCGCGATCGAGTTGCGCGAACTCGGCGCGGTAGCGCGATTGCTCGTCCGCGGGCAAGCCCGCGAATGCAGTCGCAGCGGCACGGATGCGCTGGCGTTCGGTGTCGCCCAGTTGCAGCCAGGCCGACTGGCGCTCGCGCTGGTCACGCTGGCGGGAAACATCGGCATCCTGTCGATCCGCCGGTGCCTGCGAAACCGGCGACGCCGGGCGCTGGCACCCAGCCACGATGATCAGCGCGGTCGCCATGGCCAGCCAACGCGCGCGTTCATTGCGCATCGTTGCCCTCCTGGGACTCGCTGTCGCTCATGGTTTCGGGCAACTCCGGCAGCGGCGTGGCGGCGGGCTTGCCGGCCGACTGGCGCTGCGAATACCAGGACAGGAATTCGAGATCACGCACCAGCGCGGCGTCACGGTCATCCGGCGCCAGTTCGCCGCGCGCGGATGGCGCCTGCACGCCATCCGCCGGCAATGCCGCTTGCGCCAGCGCTTCGGTGGTGATGCGAGGTTCGTCGCCTCCGGCAAGCCGGGCCGGCCAGTCGCCGACCCAGGTCGAGAGCAGCGCCGCTGCGGTCAGCACGGCGACGCCGGCCAGCCACGACCAGGTACGTCGGGTCGGTCGGAACACGCCTGGAACAGGGGTCACGGGGTCAGGCGTCGAGGCGCAGCATCGAGCTGATCATAGCGTGCAGCCGTTCGGTGTCCCGTGCCGGCGGTCATGCCCGGAGGGCTTGCATCGGAACCCGAACTGTGCATCTCCACGGAACGTTTTGCACAGGGGTCACGCCCTTGTCACGAAACCGGATACTTGGCCGTGATGACTCAGCGATTTCGCAGAAATCACATGTAATTCATTGATTTGAAAGGAATCAATGTGCTTGGCACTTTTTTCGCCATTCCCCGGATTACAGCGAAAAAGGCCCTGTTTCGCCCATGATCGGAATTACCTGCACAGACTTATCCACATCCTGTGTGGATAAACGATATCTGTATGGGCGCTCAAGGGGTTGCGGCCATCTGCTCACCCGCGGATGCGCTGCGTGGTGCAAGCCAGCATCGGGACGACATGCCAGAATCCCTGCATGTCCGATGCCGTTCGCCGGGTCGCAGTCGCGCTGCCACGGCCCTTGCCCACGCCTTTCGATTACCGCATCGATGCCACTGCGGCTGCATCCCCCCTGCGCGGTTGCCGGCTGCGCGTGCCGCTGGGCGGCGGCGAAACCATCGGCATCGCGGTCGATGAAGCACAGGAGGCGAATGACGGAGCCATCGCACTGAAAGCGGTGCTGGAACGCATCGATGACGCGCCCATCCTCCACGGCGAGCTGTGGTCGTCGCTGGCATGGCTGGCGCGCTATCTGCACGCACCGATCGGTGAAGTCCTGGCCACGGCATTGCCGGCCACCCTGCGCCAGGGCGCGCTCCTGCCGGAAACGCAGGCGCATGGCTGGCGCCTGAGCGAAGCCGGCCACACCGCCCTGCCGGGTTTGCGCGCCGGCGCGCCGCGGCGGCTTGCCGAATTGCTGGCGCGAGGCGTGCACGACGAGGATGGCCTCGATGCGCGGCACCCGGGCTGGCGCGCACGCGCGCGATCGTTGGCGAAACGCGGACTGGCGGAGCGCATCGTGATCGATGCCGTGGCCGCGATGCCCGCGGTCCCGCCGCCCGTGTTGAACGACGAACAACGCGCCGCCGCCAACGCCATCGCTTCGCATGAATCATTCAGCACGATCCTGCTGGACGGCGTGACCGGCAGTGGCAAGACCGAGGTCTATCTCGATGCCATCGCCCGCACGTTGGCGCGTGGCAAGCAGGCACTGGTGCTGGTGCCTGAAATCGGCCTGACGCCGCAGATGCTGGAGCGCTTTCGCAGCCGCCTCGGCGTACCGATCCATGCGCTGCACTCCGGACTCGTCGAAGGCGAACGCGCGCGGACATGGACAGCGGCACTGCGCGGCCAGGCGCGGGTGATCGTCGGCACCCGTTCGGCGGCCTTCGTGCCGTTGCCGGAGGCAGGATTGATCATCGTCGACGAGGAACACGACGGCAGTTACAAGCAGTTCGACGGCATCCGTTACCACGCCCGCGATTTCGCCATCGTCCGTGCCAGGGCACTGGACGTGCCGATCGTGCTCGGCAGCGCCACCCCTTCGCTGGAATCGCTGCACAACGCCCAAGCCGGTCGCTACGCGCATCTGCGCCTGCACCATCGCGCCGGCGCGGCGCGGCCACCGCGGGTGCGCGTGGTCGATATACGCAAGCGCCCGCTGCAGGCCGGGCTCGGGCCGGAAGCGGTCGACGCGATCGAAGCCGCGATCGCCTCCGGTGGCCAGGTCCTGGTGTTCCGCAATCGCCGCGGCTATGCGCCGGTGCTGCTTTGCCACGACTGCGGCTGGAGCGCGCAATGCCGCCGCTGCGATTCACCGATGACGGTACATGGCGCCGGCCGACGATTGATCTGCCATCACTGCGGTGCGCAACAGCCGGCGCCAGCAGCTTGCCCGCAATGCGCCAGCCTGGCGCTGCAACCGCAGGGGAACGGCACCGAACGCATCGAGGAATTCCTGACGCAACGGTTCGCCAGCGTGCCGGTGCTGCGCATCGATCGCGGCAGCACGCAGGCGCGCGACGGCCTGCAGAAACATCTCGCCGCGCTCGGCGCGCGGCCCGGCATCCTGATCGGCACCCAGATGCTGGCGAAGGGCCACGATCTGGCGAATCTCATCCTGGTGGTGGTGGTCGGCATCGACGAAGGGCTGTTTTCCGCCGATTTCCGTTCCGGCGAAAAACTCGCGCAATTGCTGGTGCAGGTCGCCGGGCGCGCCGGGCGCGCCGACAAGCCCGGTGCGGTATTGCTGCAGACCCATCACCCCGAGCATCCGCTGCTGCAGACGCTGGTGACGCAGGGCTATCACGCCTATGCCGATGGCGAACTGGCCGAGCGCGAGGCTGCGGGATTCCCGCCTTGTGCGTACATGGCGCTGCTGCGTGCCGAAGCGAAACACGCGGATCCGGTCATGCACTTCCTGCAGGCGGCGAAGAAAGGGATTGCCGATGTCGCGGTCGATGCGCACGGGCCGCTGGCGGCGCCGATGCCGCGGCGCGCCGGCTACCAGCGCATGCAGTTGATCCTGTCGTCGCCGTCGCGCGCGGCGTTGCAATCGGTACTGGATGCCTGGGTGCCATCGTTGTACCCGATGCCGGAAGCGCGACGGGTGCGCTGGTCGCTGGATGTCGACCCAGCCGATCTGTATTGATCGCCCATTACCAACTGAAGCCGCCGCCGACGGACACATTACTCTCGCTGCCGGAAACCGCACCCGACAGCGACACGCTGAAGGCGCGCCCGATCATCCGCTGATAACCGATCGCCATCGCGGTCTTGCCGTTCTGGTTGCTGAAGCCGACCCCGACGCGATTGGCGCCGGCCAAGCCCGCGGTATTCATCGCCGCAGCGGCGGCGGCACCGCCCATCGCGCCCATCCGGTCGATGCGCGCATCGACGACATGGAAGCGATTCCAGACATCGTTGCGCAGCGCGGTGTCGCCCTGCTGCATCTGCTTGATGCGACTGTCCGTGTAGCTGTTGGCGGACGCCAGCGTGGTCGCATCGCCAGCATCGGCGCGCGCGTTGGCTGAAGCCATGGTTTGCGCCGATTTGGTATCGGTATAGGTATTTGCCGATGAAAGCATCGCCGCCGACTTGGCATCCGTATAGGCGTTGGCGGATGACAGTGTGGCCACGTCGCCATCCAGCATCTGCCCCACGTTGGCTCCATCACTTCGCGTAGCGCCTCCTGCCATGTTGTGGACAATGTTGCCGCCCATGTCCACGTTTTGGCCTGTGCCCACGGCGAATCCGCCATTGGCCGTGAGCAACCCGCTGAAGGTCGGGTTGTTCACCAGGCTGTAGGTGATCGTGTTGCCCGTGCGCGTCGCGGCAAGATTGCTGCCGGCCGCGAAGTTCACCGTCGCGCCGCTGGCGATGTTCTGGCTAGCGCCACCGCTGGCACTCAAGTTCCATCCGCTATAGCTGCTGACCCCGGCGATCGCCGTGTTGAGCTGGTTGAGATTCACGGCATCGGTACCACTGGTGCCATTGGCGACATTGATGATGCGTCGCTGCTGGCTGCCGGAACCGACCGATACGACATTCGCCTGGCCGCCGTCGGTGCTGTTGGCACCGAGAGCCACCGAATTGCCTCCGCTGGCAGTGCTTCCGTAACCCAGAGCGGTATTGTTGCTCCCTCCATTCGCGCCGTCCCCGCCCCAGGTTGCGCCGGCCACGCCATCTGCACCCACGCCCGCGCTGCTGTCGGCACCTATGGCGGTATTCCCGGAGCCTGCATTGCCGCCGTTGCCGCCCCATGTGCCGCCGGTACCGCCGTTGCCGCCATTGCCGGCACTGCTATTGGCGCCGGTGGCCACGTTGTTGTTGCCGCCACTCCCGGCATCTTCACCCCACGATCCCCCGTAGCCGCCATTGCCGCCATTGCCTGCACTGCTGTTGACGCCGGTGGCCATGTTGTTGTTGCCGCCATTCGCCGCATCCCCACCCCAGCCCCCGCCATTGCCGCCGTTGCCGCCATTGCCGGCGGTGCTTCCCTGCCCCACCGCTGCATTGCTGCCGCCTGCCGCTCCGTTGGAACCGTTGAAAGATCCGCCGATGCCGCCAGCACCCGCATGGCCGGCATCACTGGTATTGCCGCAGGCCAAGTTGTTTGCGCTCGCATCCTGATTGCAGGGTTGTGTTGGCGTGGTCCCCCCAAGCGCCTGTGCCCACCCCGGCGCAGCAGCCGACAACATCAATACCGAAACCGCCACCATCAACGGGCGACGACGCAACTGGGCAAGACGATTCATGAGGTTTCTCCCGAACATCCAGGATTGGATGCGGGAAAACTAAAGTTCATTCTTGGAAAGAGACATCCCCGAAATCAGGTGTTCGGCGAGGAATGGAACCTGTCTCCCAACATTCGCCGAAACGTTCACCCATTGGTTCTGCTGTCTTGGCAGCATGCGAGTGACCCCCTCCCTGGGTCACCCGCACGTGCCTCCCTTTGTTCCGCACTGCAGTCGAGTGACTGCGCGTGCGTGGTGAGTCCCTTCACCTGCACCACGAAGCGACGCCATCCTGTCATCGCCACCGTGTTGACCTTGCCGGCCGGAACCACCTCGTCCCGGGTTGCCCGGCAATGGTTTCTACCACCCCTCGCAACGGTGCAGAGACTGCGCACATTCGCAGGAAAAAAACACCCCTAAATTCAGGTGTTTTTCCGGTTCTATGCCATCAGCGGCATCAGAAGGTTGATCGCCGTTCCATGTTCGCTCCGGACGATATCGAACACCGCTCCCAGCCTCTGTGCCCGCGTTCGCATACTGGTCATCCCGGTGCCACCCTCGCGGGTTTTTTGCGGTTCAGCTTGACCAGCCGTTCGGTTGTTCAAAACCGCCACCGCGATGCCAATGCCGTCGTCGCGCACCTGCATGCGCAGGCTGTCCGCAGTGCATTCCAGCGTCACCTCCACGTGTCGCGCACGACTGTGCTTGAACACGTTGGTGAGCGCTTCCTGCAGCAGGCGCAGCAGATCCAGGTTGCGGGCAGTGCCAAGATCCACGCCCTCGAGCCCTTCCAGCGTCCAATGGTCCTCGATGTCTGCCGCTTCCAGCAGGCGGCTTGCGCGGTGGCGCAAAGGTATGACCAATTCGGCGAGATCGGCATGCTCGCGCGCGGTGCTGTCGATCACCAAACGAAGATCTTCACGCATCTCGCTGAGGATCCCGATGACGCGTGCCTTCGGCATGTCGTCCGGCGCCTGCTTCAATTCGGCGATGGTGCCGACCAGGGTGCCGCCGAAACCGTCGTGGAGATCGCGCACCAGTTGCAGGCGCTCGCCGGCACGGCTGTGCGCGAGTTCCAGTGCGTGCTGCTGGCTCATCGTCTGGGCAAGCTGCGACGTCGCCGCATGGACTTCGTGGGTGAGTTCGGCATTGAAGCCTTCGACCCGCTTCATGGTGTTGGCGAAACGGTAGGCCAGCACGAAGCCCATGCCGAGGATGGTCAGCGGCGACAGCAGGGCGCCAAGGAAGGTCGACGCCTTCATCCAGCACAGGTAGACGGCAAGGTCATGGACGGACATCGCCAGTGGCACGCTGACGCATGCCGCCAGCACCAGATAGTCGCTGCGACGATTGCGCAACGCGTAGACGATGAAAGCCAGGTTGACGGCGTACACGAAGACGATCGCCGGCAGCAGATAGGTGTTGCGCTGCGGTCCCATCCAGTCGGGAATGATCGGCACCAGCACCAGCGCCAGTACCGCACACGACAATGCCGTGCGCTCGATGCGCGGCCAGCGGCGATTGCAGTAGCGCAACAGGAAGATCGAATGCGCCACCACCATCGCCACGAAGCAGGCGGCGATGAACGACTGCCACATGTTGGTGGTCGGGAATGGCCAGGTGCTGTTGGCGATGTAGTTGCTGCCATACAGCCCGCCGAACAGGCCGCTGAGTGCATACCAGCCATAGGTCGTGTCCTGCCTGCGCAACAGCCAGAACAGTCCGAACAGCGAGGCCATGACGATGCCGATGGCAAAGTCGAGGACCTGCATGTCGCGGCGAATGAAGACGGCATCGTTGAAACCGGCCTGCAATGTCGCGGGATCACCCATGGACACGGCACCGAAGCCCGGCGCGTATTCGCTGAGGCCCGACACCCGAACAAGCAACTCGTTCTGTCCCTGCTTCAGCAGTGGTGCCTGCACCACGAAATAGCGCGGGACATGCCACTTGCGCGACAGCGGCTCCACCAGCGAGGCATCGCGGTCGATCACGCTGCCGTTGAGCCGGATTTCGGCGGCCATGCAGGTGTAATCGAGGAGGAGTCCGATCGGCGCAGCGGTATCGGCCTGGTTCCAGCGGATGCGATACCACACCACTCCGGAATATCCCGGCCAATGCGAATTCCACTCGTCCATCAATTTGACCGGCACCCAGCCCGCGGCTGGCGGCTGCGTCGCATTCCAGTCGGAACGGACCGCCTCGGCGTGGTCGATGGTGACGACATCAGGCGTGGCCGCGCAGGCGAGGTTCGCCAGCAACCCCAGTACCAGCGCACACAACAGCCGGATCATTCCAGCAGGCCCAGCGTGCGCGCCTCATGGACGGCCGCGGTGCGCGAGCGCACCGCGAGCTTGCGATAGATGTTCTTGGTATAGCCCTCGATGGTCAGGCGCGACAGGCTTGCCCGCGCGGCGATGTCGCGATTGCTCAGGCCCTGCGCCACCCATTGCAGGATTTCCAGTTCGCGCGGGGACAATTGCGGCACGGATGCAGTATCCAGCGGCGACGGCATCGTGGTCGGCACCATGTCGAGGATGCGGCGCGCGATCATCGGGTCGATCGACGCACCACCACGTTGCAGGCTGCGCAGCGACAGCACCAGCTCGATGTCCTCGCGATCCTTGAGCAGATAGCCGATCGCGCCCGCGCGCAAAGCGGCGAGGATGGTTTCCTCTTCGGCGAATGCGGAGACGATCACCGCCTGGGTGTCCGGCGACTCCTGCTGCATGTGCCGGATCAGTTCGATGCCGTTGCCGTCGGGCAGGCGCACGTCGACGAGGGCAAGCGTCGATCGCTGCTCGCACAGGCTGGCGCGGGCAGTGGCGAGATCGGGAGCGATGACGATGCGGGCTTCCGGCCCGGCAACCTCGCGCATCAATGCGCGCAGTCGCGCCTGCATCGCGGAATCATCTTCCACGATCAGGATCGACGTCAGCTGGATCGGCTCCGGTTCCACCACACTCCCCTTGTGCCGCGACAGTCTAACGTCGTGGCGTCCATGCTGCCGTGCGCTTGATCGCCAATGCGCGACAATGGGCACTCTTTCCGCACGCAGGAGCTGACGTGGCCCATCAACTCGACCAACTCCGCGACCTCTCCGCCGTGGTTGCCGACAGCGGCGACATCGAGGCGATCGCCCGTTTCCACCCGCTCGACGCCACCACCAATCCTTCATTGCTGCTCAAGGCGGCCGCGTTGCCAGCCTATTCGGGGCATCTGGATGCCGCCTTGCGCGACGCCCAAGGCCAGGGTGATGCCCGCATCGCCGATGCCTGCGACCGCTTCGCGGTGGCGATCGGTGGCGAGATCCTCAAGCTGATTCCCGGACGCGTCTCCACCGAGGTCGATGCCCGGCTGAGTTTCGATACCGCAGCGACGATCGCCAAGGCTCGCCACCTGGTCGATCTCTACCAGCGCGCCGGCATCGGCGGCGATCGCCTGCTGATCAAGGTCGCCGCGACCTGGGAAGGCATCCGCGCCGCGGAGCAGCTCGAACGCGACGGCATCCACTGCAACCTCACCCTGCTGTTCTCGTTCGCGCAGGCAGTGGCGTGCGCGGAAGCCGGCGTGTTCCTGATCTCGCCTTTCGTCGGCCGCATCCTCGACTGGCATCTCGCCAATGGCATGGCGAAGCCGGCGACGCCGCAGGACGATCCCGGCGTGCAGTCGGTGATACGCATCTGGAACTACTACAAGCAGCACGGTTACCAGACCGTGGTGATGGGCGCGAGTTTCCGCAATACCGGCGAAGTGCTGGCATTGGCCGGCTGTGATCGCCTCACCATATCGCCGGAATTGCTCGGCGAACTGGCGCAGTCCGATGCGGTGGTCGAACGCGCGCTGATCGACGATGGTACGCGCAAGGCAGCGCCGCCTCCATTGGCCGAATCGGCATTCCGCTGGCAGCACAACGAAGACGCAATGGCCACCGACAAGCTCGCCGACGGCATCCGCAAGTTCGCGGTCGACCAGGGCAAGCTGGAAGCGCTGCTGCGCGACCGCGGCTGATCGCATCCGGCGATGGCTGCCATTCCCCACATCGTCATCAGCGCGCCGCCATGTCGACACTGTTGCTCGCCTTCGACCTGATCGGCACCTTCGTGTTCGCACTCAGTGGCGGCACGCTGGCGGTGCGCAAGCGGCTCGACCTGTTCGGCGTGCTGGTGCTGTCCTGCGTGGCGGCGGTGTCCGGTGGCATCGTCCGCGACGTGTTGATCGGCGCGCATCCGCCGGCGTCGCTGGCCGATTGGCGTTATCTGGTGACGGCGATGGTGGCCGGGCTGGTCACGTTCCGCTGGTCTTCGGCCATCGAGCGCCTGAACAACCCGGTGCAGCTGTTCGACGCCGCTGGTCTCGCACTGTTCGCGGGACTCGGCACCGCCAAGGCACTCGCATTCGGGCTGACACCGTTCGCGGCGATGCTGCTCGGCATGGTCACCGGCATCGGCGGCGGCATCGCCCGCGACGTGCTGGTGGCGCGCACGCCGGTCGTGCTGCAGGCCGAACTCTATGCGATCGCCGCACTGGCCGGCGGCGGCGTGGTGGCGCTGGCTTCGGTCCTGCACCTGCCGCAAGTCCCGGCGATGGTGGCCGGCGCGCTGGCCTGCTTCGGCCTGCGCTACATGGCCCTGCGCCACGGCTGGCAACTGCCGGTGGCGCGGCCGCGCGAGTAAACGCTTACGCCGCGAACAGCGCCTTCATCTTCTTCATCGCGTTCGCTTCGATCTGGCGGATGCGCTCGGCACTGACGCCGTATTCGTCCGCCAGTTCCTGCAAGGTCACCTTGTTGTCGGCATCGAGCCAGCGGCGCTTGACGATGTCGCGCGAACGCGCATCAAGATCGGCCAGGCCTTCGCGCAGCAGTTCCAGCTGGTGGTCCTCGCTGTCGGCACGCTCGTAAGCCTGCGACGGATCCTCGGCTTCGGCGCGCAGGTAGGCGGCCGGCGACGGCGGTGCGTGTTCGTCATCATCGTCGGACGGCGCATCGAACCCGATATCGCGTCCGGACAGGCGCGCTTCCATCTCCAGCACTTCGCTTTCCGGCACGTTGAGGTCGCGCGCAACGGCCTTGACCTCTTCGGCGTTCATCCAGCCCAGCCGCG
>Ga0136846_1225780_pt1 | contig 11663 bp, 14 predicted proteins | sample HopSoiMetagenom2_FD_96841 | JGI IMG/M metagenome (GOLD analysis project Ga0136846, IMG submission 96841) | Grasslands soil microbial communities from Hopland, California, USA - 2 Assembly 2016 (version 4) | ecosystem: Environmental > Terrestrial > Soil > Grasslands | place: USA: Hopland... | reverse complement strand
TTCACGACGTGCAGGTGGTGTCAAGGCCTCCTTTCAGACACTGGGCTCCACCTGGCTCACGTCGATCGGCGGGCGATCGGACGGGCCTCGGCGGCGCCCGTAGGAACGTGCGACCGCGCGTTCCCAGAGGCCGACGAGCCCTCCGGGCGAGACCAGCACGATCACGAGGAAGATCGCCCCGATCAGCGTGTGGAAACGCGGGCCGATGAAGCTGATCTGTTGCGAATAGTTGTTGACGATCACGAAGAAGAGTGCGCCCACCCAGGCTCCCTCGAGCCGGTAGAGGCCGCCGACGACCGCGATCACCAGCACGTCGATCGTCGCTCCCAGGTCGATCGACGCGGGATCGATGTGCCCGTTCCACCAGACGAAGAGCACGCCGCCGACCGCAGCGACGAACGACGCGAACGCGAACGCCATCGTGCGGTGGAGCGGGACGTTGTAGCCGAGCGACGCCATCCGGACGGGATCGTCGCGCACACCCTGGAGCGTCAGGCCGAACGGTGTTCGCGACACGTAGCGAAGCAGGACGTAGATCGCGAGCGCCGCTCCGAACGTGACGTAGTAGAGGCGGTTCTGGTGCGCGTCGACAGGCCCGACGTCGTGTGGGGCCGGGATGCCGCTGATGCCGCCGAAGCCCGAGACGTCGGTCACCTGGCCGAAGACGAGGTTCGCGATCACCGAATACGTGAGCGTGATCATCAGGAAGTAGATCCCGACGCTGCGGCTTGCAAGCGCACCGAAGAGCAGGCCTGCTATGACGGCGACGGCGATACCGGCGAGCGCCCCCCACCAGGGATTCCAGCCGAGGTTGAGACCTTTGGTGTTGCCGTTCGTGGTCGCGTTGCCGACGACGAAGCCGGCGATGCCGTAGATCGCAACCTGCGCGAGCGAGACCATGCCGCCGTACGCCGAGAGGAAGATCAGGCTCGCCGCCACGATGCCGAGGAACAGCATCTGCGTCAGCAGCGTCCCGACCCAGTAAGACGAGACGTACAGCGGCGCGGTCAATGCGAGCACGAGAGCGAGCACACCGACGACCCGGTCGGGCGTGACCGCTCTCACGCAGGCCTGCCGAACAGCCCGAGCGGTCGCACCGCGAGCACGATCGCGACCAGGACGAACGTGAAGATGATCGAGTAGTACGTGTAGCTCGAAGGGAGGTACGCCGCCGAGAAGTTGTTCGTCAGCCCGAGCAGCAGCGAGCCGACCGCCGCGCCACCGAGCGAGCCCATGCCGCCGATGATCACGACCACCAGCGAATAGAGCAGCCAGTTGGCGTCGACGCCCGGGGCGAGGCTCGCGAAGGAGCCTCCGATCACGCCGCCGAGTCCCGCCAGCCCCGATCCGACGGCGAACGCGATCGCGAACGTCAACTGGATGTTGATGCCGAGCGCCGAGACCATCGCGCGGTCGTCGACCCCGGCCCGGATCACCATGCCGGTGCGTGTCCGCTTCAGCCACAACCAGAGCGCGCCTCCGATCGCGACGGCGATCGCGAGGATGATCAGGCGCGTCTCCGTGTACTGGATCCCCTGCACCCGGAGGTTGACGACCTTGTCGAAGTCGCGCGGCCAGGCGATGTCCTCGGCCACCCCGCCGAAGTGCTAGAGCATCTGGTCGGCGAGGATGATCGAGATCGCGATCGTGATCAGCGCCTGGCGCAGCTCCTGACCCTGATTCCAACGCAGGAAGATCTGCTGCATCGCGAGACCCAACGCGGCGATCGCGAGCGTCGCGACGATCGCGGGGACGAGCCAATGCGTCAGGTTCACCTGCGCGCTCGTCAGCCCGAAGCCCGCCCCCTCTCCCACGAGGTTGCGCTGGAGGCGCAGCGCCAGATAGCCGCCGAGAAGGAAGAACGCGCCGTGCGCCATGTTCACGACGCGCATCAACCCGAAGATCAAGGTGAACCCGCTCGCGACGACGAAGTAGAGCGCCGCCGCCGTCACGCCGTTCAGCAGCGTGATCAGGAAATCCTTGGGGTCGTGCACCGCGGATCCGAACGCCGTCGCCCACTTGCCGGTCGTCGGCGCGAGGAACAGCACCCAGAGCGCGGGCGCGACGACCAGCACCGCAAGCAACGCCCAGCCCAGGACCTGCAGCATTCGCCTCTGCAACGCCAGCGTCCGCGCGCGCCGGCTCACGGATCCGAGCGCGGGCGTGCCGACCGTCAGACGAGGCTCCCGTCGAGGTACAGGACAGCGCGTTCCGATTCGGACGTCTGCGGCACGGAGTCCGTCAGCCGGCGGAGCTCCGGGTAGAGCGACCGGTCCAGCGTGTCGGCGTCGGGCCAGTTCAGTTCGATGAGGTTGCCGGCAGGGTCGCGAAAATACAGTTGCACCTGGCCGGATGGGAGCTCGACGAGTTGTGACCCCCACTCGTCCGACGTGCGCGATCGGATGGCCGCGTAGGCGGCCGCGAAGTCGTCGATCGTCAGCCCGATGTGGTGACGGCTCGGAGCGCGACCGCTCTCGTCGAGGAACAGGTGGAGCTGGATCCCGCCGACCCGCAGCCATTGCACCGGCGTTTCGAAGATCGGCGTCGCGACGCGTTCCATGCCGAACACTTCCTCGTAGAACCGTGTCGACTCATCGAGATCGCTCGCCGAGATGCTCACGTGGTTGATCCCGGTCGCCCGCACCTCGCGAGTCTCGCCTCTCCCCGGTGATAGGTCAAGCCCGCACGCTGGCACTAGCAGCGATAGGTTGGGGCTATGAACCTCCGGCAGCTCGAGTGCTTCGTCGCCGTGGTCGACGAAGGCTCGTTCACGCGGGCAGCGCGCCGCGTCGGGATCACCCAGCCGTCGCTCTCCCAGCACATCAAGGCGCTGGAGCTCGAGCTCGAAGGGGCACTGCTCGACCGGCTGCCGCGTGGCGTGTCGCTCACGCCCGCCGGACGAAGCCTCCTGCCCGAGGCGCGCACTGCAGTGCGTGCGGTCGAGCGAGGCCGGCAGGGAGCGCGATCGGCGCTCGCGCTCGAGCTCGGCGAGCTCGAGATCGCCACAGTGCTCTCCATGGCCGTCGGGTACCTGCCGCGACACATCGGCGTCTGGCACGAACGGCATCCGAACGTGTCGATCCGTCTGCACGAGTTCCGGCACCGGTCGCTGCTCGAGGACGCCGTCGAGCAGGGCGTGGCCGACTTCGCAGTCGGGCCGCAACCGATCAGGTCGTGGGACGGCCCGCTCGAGACGGTCGCGTGGGAGGAGTTCGTCGTCGTCGTCGCGCCCTCCGACGATCTGGCCGGGCGGCGAACTGTCCGACTCGAGGCGCTGCGCGACCGCGAATGGGTGCTCTACCACCCGGACCACGGCCTCGCGGGCATCCTCGAGGAGGTCTGCGGCCGGGCAGGATTCCGTCCCCGCGGAGCCGTGCGCATCTCACAGGCGGAGGGCGCCGTGCGCCTTGCCGCGGCGGGGGCCGGGCTCGCGTTCGTACCGGACAACATCGCCCTCCCCTCCGTCGAGTGCGTCGTCCTGCGGCTGGCCCCGCGCCTGATCCGCAAGATCGCGGTGTACGCGCGCACCGACTGGTCGCCGACGGCCGCCGCGTTCGTCGACGTGCTCCGCTCCGACGCACGCCGAGGGCCGTCGAGGGCCGTCGCCATTCAGCTGTAGAAACGGAACTACACTGCGGGCGTGCGCCTCGTCGCCCCGGTCGTCTTCGCGGCGCTCGCTCTCGCCGGCTGCGGAGGCTCTGGCTCCTCCGGCGCACCGGCCGACCTGAGCACCGCACGTGCGAAGACGACCGCAGCGGAGACGGTTCACTTCGAGCTCGGCATCACAGCGGACCTGGCCGGGACGAAAGTGCGCACCGAGGAGAACGGCAGCGCGTCGTTCCGCCGCCGGCGCGCGCACCTCTACAAGCTCGATCCCGGGGGCGGGCTGCCGCGAGAGGTCGTGGTGATCGGCCCGTACACCTACAGCAACGCGAACGTGCAGGCCGCGCTGAACGACCCGGCGACGAAGCCCTGGACGAAGCTCGACCGGCGCCGGCTGACGGCCGGGCAACGCCGGGCCCAGCCCGACGAGCTCGCGCACGTCCTTGCGGCGGCCTACCTCGCCGACGGTGTCACGGGCGTGAAGCGGGTCGGCTCGGAGCAGGACGGGACCACGCACTTCACCGGACGGGTGGTTCCTGCTGCTCTCGCGCGTCGCGTGCCGGCCGGGATCATGACGGCGGTGAGGCGCGACTACCCGAACCGCCCGTTCGACGCGGGCTTCTGGGTGGACGACAACGGTCGCGTTCGTCGCGTGCTGGTCGAGTACGACACCGACAAGGGCAGCACGATCACACTCGACACGGCGTATTCCGAATTCGATTCGGGCGTCGATCTGACGTTGCCGCGCGCCGACGAGATCCAGGACATCAGCCCGTAACCCGAACCTGATTCGCGGGGTGTGCGAATCAGATTCGCGAGTTTCTCGGACGCGTCGCAAAGACAACACTCACGAATCTGGTTCAAACTGCGAACCAGGTTCGAGGGCTCGTTCCCACGCGAGCGCAGCACCGAGGACGACCTCGTCGCGCGGTGCGATCAGCTGGAGGTCGCCGATCGCGATCGCAGCCCAGCCGAGAACGTTGAACGGTCGCAGGAATGCCGTGGCCGGGATTCGCACGTCGAGCTCGTCGCAATCGACCGGCGGCACGGTGATACCGAGCACGGGCGCGACGTACAGGTCGACCTCGGGCTCGTAGGCCCGCCAGGCGCGCACCGCAGCACGCGCGCGCACGACGTCCGCCGGGTCGACGCTCCGCGCCAGCTCGAGCTTCGAGCGCACGTTGTCGCCGTACTCGCCGGCGCGTGCGGGGAACGTCTCGCCGTGCGCCTCCGCCGCCTCGTGGAAGAAGAGCGGCCACGTGTCGTCCTGGGGGTCGGGGATCACGCTGTCGACGACGCGGGCGCCGAGCTCCTCGAGGCGCGCCACGTAGCGCTCCGCAGCGCGGTTGACCGCTGCAGCCGGACCGCCGACGGACGGCGGCTGCGTCAGCAGGCCGACGGTCAGCCCGGCGAGCCGCGGGGCCGGGCGCGGCTCCCCGGTCAGCACGGACCACATCGCGGCGACGTCCGACACCGTCGTCGCCATCGGGCCGACCGTGTCGAAGCTCCGACAGAGCGGAAAGATCCCGTCGGTCGGGATCCGTCCCCACGCGGGCTTCAGGCCGACGACGCCGCAACACGACGCAGGCAGGCGAACCGAGCAGCCGGTGTCGGTGCCGAGGCCGAGATCGCAGAGGCCGGCGGCGAGCGCAGCCGCGTTCCCGCCCGACGAGCCGCCGGTCGTGCGTCCCGGCAGCAGCGGGTTCTGGACGGTGCCGTACCACGGGTTCTGGCTCGTTACGCCCCACGCGAACTCGTGCAGGTTCGCCTTGCCGACGACGACCGCGCCGGCCGCGACGAGACGCTCGACCGCGCTCGCCGTGCGAGTCGGGACGTGGTCGGCGTAGAGCTTCGAGCCGTACGTCGTTCGGATCCCCGCGGTGTCGATCAGGTCTTTCACGAGCAGCCGATGCCCGTGGAGCGGCCCGGGGCGCGCCGGTGCCGGCTCGACCTCGGTGATCACGGCGTTGTAGGGGTCGCTCACGGGATGAGGGCTACGGCCTCCACCTCGATCAGCGCGCCCGGGACCGCGAGACCGCTCACCTCGACGAGCGTGCTCGCGGGGCGCGTGTTTCCGAACACCTCCTCGCGAACCGTGTTCACCGCCGGACGGTCGCCGACGTCGAGCAGGAAGACGGTGACCTTCACGACGTCGCCGAAGCCCGCGCCTGCTGCATCGAGCACAGCGCCGATGTTCGCGAACACCTGCCGCGCCTGGACGACGACATCTCCGGGCACGAGGTTCCCGTCACCGTCGACCGGGACGCAACCGGAGACGAAGAGCAGGTCGCCCGCGCGCACGGCGTCCGTGTAGTGGCTGATCGGCTCGGCGAGCGCCGGCACGCGGATCTCGTGGCGTCCGGTCAACTCGCACCGGCGCGAATTGCGCTCAGCGTCCTGCTGTGTGTCATCGCCTCGCGATCGGTCCGGAGCGAGATGAGCGCGGGCGTGCCGGAGGCGATTGCACGCTCGAGCGCCGCCGAGAACTCCGCGGTTCGCTCGACGTTCTCGCCGTGCGCGCCGAACGCGCGAGCGTACGCGGCGAAGTCGGGGTTCACGAGGTCGGTGCCGACGACGCGGCCCGGGAAGTGCTGTTCCTGGTGCATCCGGATCGTCCCGTACATGCCGTTGTCGACGACGAGGACGATGATCGGCAGCTCGAACTGCACCGCAGTGGCGAGCTCCTGGCCGGCCATCAGGAAGTCGCCGTCGCCGGAGAAGCAGACGACGGTGCGCTCCGGGAACATCGCCTTCGCCGCGAGCGCGGCCGGAACGCCGTAGCCCATCGCGCCACTCGTCGGCGCGAGCTGGCTCGGGTAGTGGTGGAAGCGCCAGAAGCGGTGGATCCACGCGGTGTGGTTGCCTGCGCCGTTGCAGACGACTGCATCGGGCACGCGTGCGCGCAGGTGCGCGATGCACTCGCCCAGGTCGACTGCGCCGGGCATCGAGTCGTGGCGCCGCCAGCTTTCGTAGTCGCTCCGCGCGCTCGCGGTCCAGGCACGCCACCGCGACTCCACGCGCACGTCACGGACCGCGGCGGCGAAGGCGTCCATCCCGGAGAGGACCGGGAGCTCGGCCTGGTAGACGCGCCCGAGCTCCTCCGGGCCCGGGTAGACGTGCACGAGCGTCTGCCGTGGCCGGGGCACATCGAGCAGCGTGTACCCGGCCGTCGTCATCTCGCCGAGGCGCGGCCCGATCGCGAGCAGGAGGTCCGCGTCGCGCACGCGCTGTGCGAGCGCGGGGTTGATGCCGATGCCGAGCTCGCCGGCGTAGCTCGGGGAGTCGTTGTCGAGCGCATCCTGACGGCGGAACGCAGCCATGGCGGGCAGCGAGTTCGCCTCGAGGAAGCTCCGCAGGTGCGTCGACGTGCCCGGTGTCCATCCGGCTCCGCCGATGATCGCCAGTGGGCGCTCGGCCCGTTCGAGCAGGCCGCGCAGGCGCGCGATGTCGCCGTCGTCCGGGCTGGGCTGGATCACGCGGAAGGGCGGGGTGTCGGCGGCGTCACTCTCCGAGGCGAGCATGTCCTCGGGAAGCGCGAGCACGACCGGCCCGGGCCGCCCGGCGCAGGCGGTCGTGTACGCGCGCGCCACGAGCTCCGGGATGCGGTCGACCCGGTCGATCTGGGCGACCCACTTCGCGAGCGGCCCGAACATCCTGCGGTAGTCGATCTCCTGGAACGCCTCGCGCTCTTCCTGGTTCGAGGCGACCTGACCCACGAGGAGGATCAGCGGCGTCGAGTCCTGGAACGCGGTGTGGAGGCCGACCGACGCCTGCGTCGCGCCGGGGCCGCGCGTGACCATGCACACGCCGGGTCGTCCCGTCAGCTTGCCGTAGGCCTCCGCCATGTTGGCCGCGGCCGCCTCGTGGCGACACGTGACGAGGCGGATCGGCGACTCGTAGAGGCCGTCGAGCAGCTCGATGTAGCTCTCACCCGGCACGCAGAACGCGATCTCCGTGCCGTGCACGACGAGCTGGTCGGCAAGGAGCTTCCCGCCGCGCCGTCCGTTCTTGTGCCGCTCCGTCGAGCCGACGCTCATAGGGGCTGCTCGAGGTAGACGCGAGCCCGCTGCAGCTTCGGCTTCTCCTCGTCGGCGGGGTCGACGTAACGGATCGTGCGCTTCCCCTCCCACTCCCGCGGCAGCACGAGCACGCGCACGAACGCCGTCTCTTCGGTCTCCGACGCGGCGGCGAAGACAGGATCGGGGCCGGTCTCGTACCACCACTCGAACGGGCCGTAGTCGTGCGACGTGCCCTGCGTCTCGATCCGGATGCGCCCGAAGAGCAGCACGCGCAAACCGGGGCCGGGGTGCGTGTGCAGGTACGCAACGCCGCCCGGCGGGAAGTCGACGCGATCGCAGCGCAGCAGCGATCCGCCCGCGGGCCGCTCCGTCAGCTCCCACACGAGCGCGTGCCCGTCGACCTTGGCCGCGCCGAACGCAGCCTGGTCGGCGGCTACGTCGTAGACGACGTGGTCTCCCGGACCGGTCTCGACGCCGTCGGGATGGTCCGCGAGCCGCAGGATCAATGGAAGGTCTGGCCTCCGTCGATCACGATCGACTGGCCGGTGACGAAGTCCGAGCCGGGGCCGCAGAGGAACACCACTGCGCCCACGACGTCCTCGGGGACCTGGTCACGCTGCAGCGTCCGCGCCGAGACGGACACGTCGCGGAGCTTCTCGATCACCTCGGGATGTGCTTCGACGCCGGCCGACATCGTGAACCCCGGAGCGACGCAGTTGACGAGGACGCCGTCCGTACCGAGCTCCTTCGCGAGCGCGCGCGTGAAAGCGACGATCGCACCCTTGGACGTGACGTAGTGCAGCAGGAACGGCACGCCGCGGAACGGCGTCCCCGAAGAGATGTTCACGATCTTGCCGCCACCATGCTCGCGCATCACGGGAACGACCGCGCGGCAGGTGAGGAACATCGACGCCACGTTGACGTCCATCACCTTGCGCCACTCGTCGAGCGGGATCTGGTCGAACGGTCGCATCTCGAGCGAGGCGTACAAGCCCGCGTTGTTCACGAGGATGTCGATCGTGGCGCAGCGCTCGACGACCTCGTCGACGAGACGCCGGACGTCGTCCTCGTTCGCGACGTCCACGGTGACGCCGACACCGTGGTGGAACGCCGCTGCGGCCTCCTCGGCCCCTTGCAGGTCGGCGACGACGATGCGCGCACCCGCCGCAGAGAGGCCCTGGGCGATCGCGCGCCCGATGCCCTGGGCCGCACCAGTGACGATCGCGACCTTTCCGTGCATCAGCGAATCGGAGAGAACGGCGTCGGGATGAGGATCCGGTTCTGCTGCGTGTGCAGCAGCGGCTGGAGCCGCGCGAGGAAGTCCTTCCAGCGCGCGTCCGCCTGCAGTCTCGCGCGCCGCTCCTCGCGGTCCGCGTAGCTCGCGTAGCCCCACATCGACGTGTAGGTCGAGAGGGCGCCGACGTCGGTGGTGAAGGCACCGAGGAGGTTGCCCAGGTACTCCTGCTGGAGCTCCATCCCCTCGGTCTCGTACAGGTGCACGACCTCGTTCAGCTTGCCGGTGAAGACGTGGTAGTCACGCTGCTCGACGATCATGCGTCGACACCTCCCATGCAGAGGTACTTGATCTCGAGCCACTCGTCGAGACCGTACTTCGATCCCTCGCGTCCGATCCCGGACTCCTTGACGCCGCCGAACGGCGCGACCTCGGTCGAGATCACGCCGGTGTTGATGCCGAGGATCCCGTACTCGAGCGCCTCGGCGACGCGCCAGATGCGGCCGACGTCACGGCTGTAGAAGTACGCCGCGAGGCCGTACGGCGTGTCGTTCGCCTGCTTGATCGCCTCGGGCTCGCTCGTGAAGCGCGCGATGCCGGCGACCGGCCCGAAGGTCTCTTCCGACGCCATCGCGGCCTCGGGCGGCACCCCGGCGATCACGGTCGGCCGGTAGAAGAGCCCGCCGAGGGGCTCTCCGCCCGTCAGGAGCTCGCCGCCCCGCTCGAGCGCGTCGGCGACGTGGCGCTCCACCTTGTCGAGCGCCTGCCGTTCGATCAGCGGGCCGATCCGCGTGTCGGGATCGAGGCCGGAGCCGACAGGAAGCTCCGCGGCCGCGTCCGTGAGGCGCTGGACGAACTCGTCGTAGACCGGCGCCTGCACGAGGATGCGGTTCGCGGAGATGCACGTCTGGCCCGAGTTGCGGTACTTGCACGTGAGTGCGCCCGCGACTGCCTCGTCGAGGTCGGCGTCGTCGAAGACGACGAACGGCGCGTTGCCGCCGAGCTCGAGGGAGACCTTCTTGACCTGGCCGGCGCACTGCGCCATCAGGAGCTTCCCGACCTCGGTCGAGCCGGTGAACCCGAGCTTGCGCACGATCGGGCTACCGGTCATCGCGCGGCCGATCTCCGGCGCGTCGTCCGCGCTGCCGGTGACGATCCCGAGCACTCCCGGCGGAAGCCCCGCCTCCTCGGCGAGCTTCGCGACGGCAAGCGCCGAGAGCGGCGTCTGCTCGGCAGGCTTCAGCACCATCGTGCAGCCCGCGGCGAGCGCGGGTGCCACCTTGCGCGTCACCATCGCGGCCGGGAAGTTCCACGGCGTGATGCCGGCCGTGACACCGACCGGCTCCTTCGTGACGACGATCCGGCGGTCGTGCATGTACGTCGGGATCGTGTCGCCGTAGACGCGTTTCGCCTCCTCGCCGAACCACTCGAGGAACGACGCGGCGTACTCGATCTCGACGCGGGACTCGGCCAGCGGCTTGCCTTGCTCGGTCGTGAGCAGGCGCGCGAGCGCTTCCGCGTGCTCCAGCATCAGGTCCGACCAGCGACGCATGATCCGCGCCCGTTCCTTCGCGAGCAGGCCGCGCCAGGCAGGGAGGGCGTCCTCTGCGGCGCGGAGCGCACGGAGCGTTTCCGCCGCGCCCATCCTCGGCACGTGCCGGATCGTCTCGCCGGTGGCCGGGTCGTCGACCGGGAAGCGCTCGCCCGAGTCCGACGCGAGCTCGAGCAGCGGGAGGTCGGCGACCGAGGTCACCGCCGGATCATAGGCAGCGTCATCGTCGGAAAGCGTCGGCGATCTCGGCGCAGGTGCCGACGCTCGCCACGTTCTGCATCGCGTAGTTCAGCGCGGCGTTCTGCCATTCGTCGTTCACCGTCGACGTGCCGTCGGAGGGGACGATCGCGCGGTAGCCGGCGTCGGCCGCATGCCGGGCGGTGTGCTCGATCGACATGTTCGTCCACGCGCCCGAGATGATCAGCGTCTCGACGCCGAGCCCGCGCAGCAGGATGTCGAGTCGCGTCTCGTAGAAACCGTTCATGCGCATCTTCTCGACGACGTGGTCTCCGTCCTGCGGCTCGAGCCCCTCGGCGGGCGCCGCGCCCCACGACCCACGAACGAGGGCGTTCGCGCCCTTCACGCCTTCGAACAACGGCGCATTCTGCTTCAGCCCGGCCGAACCGTCCTCGACGATGTACCAGACTTGGATCACGGGAGCCCCTGCCTCGCGGCAAGCAGCGGCGAGCCCCTTCACGTTCTCGACGACGTTCTGGCTGGTCGCGTGCGCCGGAGCGCCCGAGTCGGCGAACGCGCCACCCTCGATGATCACGTCGTTCTGGAGATCCTGGACGACCAGGGCCGCCGTCTTCGGGTCGATACTGTCCACGTTGCAGTCCTCCTAGCGCCTCTACTGCATGTAGCCGAGCTTGTTACCTGCGACCTTCATCCGCACGCGGTAGACCGAGGTCGAGGCCGGGATGTACAGCATCCGCCAGTCGTCGCCGCCCCAGTTCAGGTTGCCGACGTTCTCCGGGACCGGGATCACGCCGAGGTGCTCGCCGTCGGGCGCGAAGACCCACACGCCCTTGGGTCCCGTCACGTAGACGTTGCCGCGCTCGTCGAGCTTCATCCCGTCGACGAGCTCACCGCTCGCGAGATCGCCGGTCCCGATCCCTTCGGCGAACACGCGACCGTTCGAGAGTGCGTGGTCGGGGCCGACGTCGAAGATGCGGATGTGGGCGTGCACGGTGTCGTTGATGTAGAGCTGCGACTCGTCGGGCGTGAAGCAGAGTCCGTTGGGCTGCGCGAAGTC